>Ga0187781_10000090_pt1 | contig 59398 bp, 48 predicted proteins | sample 0715_SJ02_MP02_2_FD_132447 | JGI IMG/M metagenome (GOLD analysis project Ga0187781, IMG submission 132447) | Tropical peat soil microbial communities from peatlands in Department of Meta, Colombia - 0715_SJ02_MP02_20_MG | ecosystem: Environmental > Terrestrial > Soil > Wetlands > Peat | place...
CCTTTGGCCTCGATCAATTCCGCCGGAACGCCCACGAGCTGGGTCTTCAGTTGATTGCTGTAGCAGACGACGCCGCCCAGAAAATAGGCGGAGCTGCCGGAAATGCTCGTCAGCCGCTCGGCCACCAAGCCGCCCGTGCAGCTTTCGGCGACGGCGATCGTCGCGCGATTTTCGGTCAGAATCCGCGCGACGACTTCCTCGATCAGCTCGCCGCGCGTCGAGACGAGATTTTCGCCGAGCACGAGGGCCATCCGGCTCACCAGCTCATCGAGGCGCGCTTCCGCGTAGGTCGGATCGGCCGACCAGATGCGCGGGTGCAGTTCGATGCCTTTCGCGGTGGCGAGGATCGTAGTTTCCGTGTCGGCGTACTCGGCGTAGAGCGGCGCGACACGCTGGTCGACCTCGGACTCGAAAAGCCCGACGATGCGAAGATCGCGCGCATAAAGGCGCGTCTTATTGCCGAGCCTCGCGAGGCGTGGCGCCACCTCCGCTTCCATCAGGGCGCGAAGCTCGTTCGGTACGCCGGGCAGCAAAATCAGGATGTGGCCGTCTGACTCGATCCATTGGCCGGGCGCGGTGCCGCGTGGATTCGGGAGCACGTCCGCGCCCTCGATCACGAGCGCCTGGCGCAAATTGATTTCGGGCATGGCGCGGCCGAAGCGGCGGAATCTCTCCTGCAACTTGCGAAGAACGGCCTCGTCCTGCAGCAGCTTTCTGCCGAGCAGTTCCGCGACCGTCTGGCGCGTGCGGTCGTCATCGGTCGGGCCAAGCCCGCCGCATGCCACGACAACGTCCGCGCGCGCGAGGGCGTGCTGAAACGAAGAGCGCATTTCGTCGGGCGCGTCGCCGACAACGGCTTTGTGAATTACGGAGATGCCGAGGCGGTTGAGCTGGTCGGTGAGGAAAAGGGAATTGGTGTCAAGCCGATAGGGCGTCAACAGCTCCGATCCGACGGCAATGATCTCGGCATTCATGCTTTAGGAGTTTTACTCGATGGCGGTAAGCGAGTGCAAGGGAGGGCAGCGGTGTCGCTCGTTTGAGCGATTTGGCGAAAGATGCGAGAAGAAGGAAAGCAGATCCCTCACCCCCATCCGCAGAAAACGCGGCTGGGTTCGGGATGACAACCGAATCGGGGCAGCCGGCGAAAAAAGGAGTCCCTTCAGATGGCTGAGCGCCGATCTAGCCGTTCAAAGGCAAGCCCTCGACGTCCCAGTCGAGGGAGTAAAGAGCGTTGTTGGTGGCGATGAAGGCGCGGTGCGAGGGAAGCAGCGCCAGACCGACGATGTTGCTTCCGCCAAGCACGATTTCCGCTTCCCCCTGCGGCGTGAGCCGCACGATGCCGCGCTTGCCAGCGAGCGACGCCGCCACGTAAAGATTCCCCTTCTTATCGAACGCGAGGCCCTGCGGCCGGCCGAGTCCGCGGAAGAAGATGTCCACTTCACCGGCGGGCGAAATCTTGTAAACGCGCTCGTAGCTCGATGTAGTCGGCCCGGCGACGTAGAGGTCACCCGACGGGCTGAACGCGAGATGGTACGCCGACATAGACGGCTCAAGCGTAGCGAATACGAAAATCTCGCGGTCGGGGCCGATCTTGAAAATTGTGCCGCTGCGATCGCCGACGTAGAGGTTGCCCGCTTTATCGAATGCGATGCCGGTAGCGATGCCCATGCCCTCGACCCACTGTGTCGCGCGGCCATCCGGCGAAATGCGATGCACCGTGCCATCGTTGCGGCAGGAAACGAAAAGATTGCCATCGCGGTCGATGGCGAGGCCGGTGGGGTTCATCAGCTCGGTGATGAACGGCTTGACCGTGCGATTCGCTGTGATCTTGTAAAGCGAGACGGGAACTTTCTGACCGCGCTGTCCGCTGAAGGTGACGTAAACGTTTCCCTCGGAGTCCACGGCGGGATTGCCAACGGGATGCAGGTTGTCCGCGATCTGCTCGCCGAGAGCGATCGGAAACGGGGCGCTTTCGACGCTGCCCATCTTCACGCGGACCGCGCCCCCGGACGCGCCTTCCGGCACGCAGGCGACGAGGAAATTATCCGCCGCAAGCATGACGTTGGCGTCGGCGTTGCCGAACTGCACTTGTGGCCGCGTGTGATTGCGCACGGCGAAGCCCGTGCCGCGAATGGCGATCTCGCCGCCTGGCAGGGCTGCGGCGGGCTTCACGCTTTCAATTCGCGGTGCTCCGTTGCTTTTCACGGCCAACATTTTCGCGTTGTCATCCCGAGGTGAAGTCCCGCGCGTCTCTTTTCTTCCCCTCGTCTCTTGAGGGGCGCGGCACGCAGACCGAGGGATCTGCTGTTTCTTTTTCCGCTTGCCCCGCTACAGTCCCATCGCCCGCGCGATCCATAGGCCGATCCCCGCGTACACGGCGGCGATCCAATCGTCCGCCATGATCCCCCAGCCGCCGGGCAGCGACTCCGCTTGCCGCGCAGGAAACGGTTTCCAAATGTCGAACAACCGAAAAAGTATAAAACCCACTAACAAATATTTCCAGCTAAGGGCCGTATCGAGGGTGATGAGGCCAAAAAACGGGCTCGCCCATTCAGCAGGCTCGGGCCGCCACCAGATTGGAACGGCACAGCCGAGCATCAGTGTGAGGTGCTGCCCCGAGACCTCATCGATTACTACACGCTGCGGGTCCTTTTGACCCCAAAATTGGGCCGCCCGTAGTGAGCTCCACACACCGATCGTGCCAACCGCGAGGCCAAGCACACATTGGAGCGCTAACACCGGGTCGATAAAATGGCCCGCGGCTGAGATAGAAACGGCGTTGATATGCAAGTCGGTGAGGAGGCTCAAATACACGTTGAACGGAAGCATGGCGACCAAGAGCCCGGCTAGCGAGCCAAATGTGCCGGGGGCGATTGGAGCGTAGCCCAGGCCGCAGGCAGTCGCGACGAAGAGGGCGAATCGTGGTTTGCGCGGGGGCGGTGCAGCGGCATCAGGTTGCGGGCCGGGGCTCGCGCTCACTTCTTAGCGCCCTCGTCTGACCCTTGCAGGTCCTTCTCCAGATTCTCGAACATCGATTCGTCGAAGGCAGGCGAGCTGACGACATACTTCTCGCTCGACCAGTTGCCGAGATCGAGCAGGCGGCAACGCTCGCTGCAAAACGGAAAATCGGCGTCGATTTCCGAATCGGTGGATTTCTTGCAGATCGGGCAGTGCCGCTTCATGTATTCAGGATACCGCAAAGCGGGCGTGGTTTGCGCAGTGCCGGCCTGTTCGGTCGGACCGAAACGGCCGGCAAGATGCCCTTCGGCTTCGCTCAGGACAGGCCGGCGCTACAAGAGCTGGTTTGCCGTATCAGCCGTGGCGCATGGCAACAATCGCGCCAGGAAACTGTGCCGGGCACGACTCATCCCCCAGGCTCGACTCACCGTCGACCTGGGGGCCCCATGTTTCGTGCCCCTACAAGAACGAGAGGTTCCTTCGCCTGCTAAGCGTTTGGCTTCCCGCCGTCGTTTTTCGGCTGGGCGCCGCGTTCGACGGTGGAGAGGCCGTGGTCGAGACCGAGGTGGATCACAGCCAGCCGGGCCGCGTGCATGTCGTATTGCGCGGAAAGGTGGCCGCGATAAATCGAGGCGTCGCGGTAGTAACGCTGCATGCGCTCGCCATCCTTCGCGGCGCTCGAACTCGACGTGCGGAACAGCATCTCAGTGGCTTCCCAGGCGAGACGTCCGGCGTGTTCGATGCTCGCGAAAAGCTCCATGTCCTCTTCCATCGTGAACGCCGGGCCGCCCGCGCAGCCGCGGCGGCAATACTCCATGTAGGCCTCGCCTGCGTTGAGGACGAGCCGCTTCGCCGCGTTCATGAGTCCGAGCGCGAGGCCCAGGTAACGCTGATAATCGTGATGCAGGTACCGCGGCTTGATCGGAGGATAGAGCGTGTTTTTCGTGCGAATGATGTGCTCGTACTCGTCGATCGCGGCATAGCCCAGGCCGACCATCACAGCGACGAGCTCGGCGTGGAAGAAGGAGAGGCAGCGGCCCGCGTACATTGGATTGCCGTGAATGCGCAAACCCGGAGTGCCTTGCGAGAGGTCGATATTGAGCATGTCGATGTAGATCACATGGCTTTTGGGCACGCGCGCGCCCTCGACGACGATCGAGTTTGAACCGCTGCCCTTCATGCCGAGAATCGCGCCCCAGTCGTCGAGCATTTTCCACTGCGAGCGAGGAATGAGCGCGACGCCTGCGCGCGGCGGGCCTGCGGGATCGTCATGGATCAGCACGCTCGGCATGAAGTGCGTCGCGTAGGGCGCGCCGCTCGCGTAGCCCCACTTTCCCTTGACGAGCCAGCCGCCGTCGGCGGGTGTGGCCGTGCCGCTCGGGGCGGCCACGGAGGGCGCAGAAAAATCGCCCGTGGGACCGAAGCCCTCGGCCTGCGCTTCTTCGCCGAAATACGAGCCGAGCATCAACGTGTGGCCCGCGCCGACGATCAAACACCAGCCCGTGGAAGGGCAGCCGCGCGCGATTTCGATGCCGATGCGGTAGTAGGTCTTGAGATCGAATTCGTAGCCGCCAAACCGTCGCGGCTGCATGCAGCGATAGAAGCCCGCCTTCTGAAATTCGCGGTGAATGGCCTCGGAGTGGACGCCGCGGCGCTCGGTTTCGTCCTGCTCCGCGCGCAGACGCGGCCGGAGCGCGATCGCGCGCTCGATCATTTCGTCCGGCGTGAGATTCGGTTCCGGGACCGGGACGGACTGTCGATCAATTTTCGTGACGCTCATTGGGCGCGATTATACACACGTCGCTGAGATGGCCGCATGCTCAAAATCGTGTGCCTCAGCGAGTGGCGAGAATCGGGAAGAGATCACCGGACTGAGCAGAGCTTCGCGCGATAGGTGGCGCTGAGAATTCGACGACGCGGCCGATGAGGTCGTAGTCTTTCGCGTCGGTGACTTCGAGCGTGGCGAGAGTGCCGGGCGCGGGAAGTTTTTCAGCGTCGGTGAGGCCTTCGAATTCGGTGACGTACACTTTGCCGTCGATTTCGGGTGCCATGCCTTCAAGGCGTGCTTCCCAGACGAGATCGGTGTCCTTCGAGAGGCCTTCGAGCATCACCTGCACGCGTTCGCCGATGCGGCGGCGCAGTTTGCGCCTCGAGATCGATTTCTGGAGCGACATAAGCGCGTTCTTGCGGCGCGAGATGGTCTTTTCGTCGAGTTTGCCCTTAAGCGCGAAACTCTTCGCAGCGTCCTCGTCCGAGTAGGCGAAGACGCCCATCCAATCGAATTCAGCAGCGCGCACGAAATCGCACAGCTCGCGAAAGTCTTTTTCCGTCTCACCGGGAAAACCGACGATGAACGACGTGCGGAGCGAAACTCCCGGAATCGCGCGGCGGATCTTTTCGAGCGTCTTCAAGAACGCATCCGCGTTCGAGCCGCGCTTCATGCGCGCAAGGACGCTGCGGCTGGCGTGCTGGAGGGGAATATCGAGATATTTCACGAGGCGCCGATGCTCAGCGATGGTATCGAGCAATTTGGGCGTGATGCGGTTCGGATAGCAATAGAGAAAGCGAATCCAGTGCAGATCTTCGATCTGCGCGAGGCGAGCGAGCAGGGTGGGCAGGCCGTCGCGCAAGCCGAGATCTTCGCCATAGTAGGTCGTGTCTTGTCCGATGAGATTGACTTCGCGCACGCCCGCAGCCGCGAGATTTTCGGCTTCGCGCACCACGGATTCGAAGCGCCGACTGCGGAATCGTCCGCGCAACTGCGGGATTACGCAGAAAGTGCAGGGATGGTCGCATCCTTCGTTGATCTTGATGTACGCGGTGTGACGCGGCGTAGAGAGCACGCGCGGCGTGAGATCGTGATAGAGATACGTCGGAAGTTCGGCGGCGCCCGGGTCAGCTTGCGTCCCGCCTTCGCATACTTCGAGAATCTTTTCGACCTCGCCGGTGCCGATCACGGCGTCGACTTCGGGAATCTGCTCGCGAATCTCGTTGCGGTAGCGCTCGACCAGGCAACCGGCGACGATCAGCTTTTGCGCGCGGCCGAATTTCTTGTATTCGGCCATTTCGAGGATCGCCTGCACGGATTCCTGCTGCGCGGGCGCGATGAAGCTGCACGTGTTGACGACGATGACGTCGGCTTCGTCCGCGCGAGGCGTGATTTCGTAGCCGGCGCGCGCGAGCGTGCCCATCATCACCTCGCTATCGACGAGGTTCTTCGGGCATCCCAGGCTGACGAATCCGACCTTCGGCATTGCGGAACGGTCCTTGAACGTGCTTGCAAACACTGAATTCTAGCACGGCGCGTCGAGAAGCACCGGAGGAGGGAAGCAGAAACGGCTACGACGCGAGGGATTCGAGGCGGCGGAGCTGTTCGTCGCCGCCGATGACGATGAGGCAGTCGTCCGCGTGAATCACGGACTCCGGCGGGGGATTGAAAATCATTTTTCCTTCGGAGTTTCGGAGGGCGAGAACGATGACGCCGGCCTGGCGCGGAATTTCCGACTCGCCCAGCTTCTTTCCGATGAGATTCGACGTGCCCGAAATGTTCACTTCGCCGATCTCGAAGTCCAAATGCCCGCGGCCGAAAGCCGCATCCACGAAATCAAGCACATTGGGGCGCAGCAAAAGCTGTGCCATGCGGTGGCCGATGAAGTGGTAGGGCGAGAGGACTTGCGACGCTCCGGCGCGCAACAATTTCGAGGTCGCTTCCTCTTCGCTGGCGCGCGCGAGGATTTTCAGGTCAGGACGAAGGCCGCGCGCCGTAAGCACGATGTAGATGTTTTCCGCGTCCGAGGCGACCGCGGAGACGAAACCTTCAGCCGTATCGATACGCGCTTTGCGGAGATTATCTTCGCTGGACGCGTTGCCGATGACGACCGGAATCTTTTCTTCCTCGGCCCAGCGGGCGCGGACCGGATCTTTTTCGATGATCACAACTGCCGCACCGCGGGCGTGCAGCTGGCGGGCGACGGTGCGTCCGACGCGGCCCGCCCCGCAGACGATGTAATGGCCGGAAATCTTGGAGAGTTCGCGTTCCATGCGGCGACGGCCAATGGCCTTGCCGAACTCGAATTCTAGCAGCGCCTGCGAAATGGTGGCAATCGCAAAGCCGACCGCCGTGACCGTGCAGACGATGAGAAACGAATCGAAGATGCGCCCTGCATGAGTGAGGGGATGGGTCTCGCCGCTGCGGAGCAGGGTCATGGTGGTGAGGGTCATGTAGAATCCGTCGAACCACGACCAGTGCTCGACAAAGTGGAAGCCGGCGGTGCCGGTCAGCAGAACGACCGCGAGAATGATGAGCGCGAGTTCGATACGGTGGCGAGTGCTCATAGAAGAGAAACAGCGGAAGGAATCGTGTAGCCGGAAAGAACGATTGTCAACCGCGCGATTCTATTTCTTGTTTATCAGCAAATTGTCGTAATTCTTGTTGTTTTGCTCGCAGACGTATTCCTGCAGATCCCATTCAGGATGGAGTTTCAGCGGGCCGCCGTAGCGCCACGGCGCGGCGAAGACGTTCGGGTCATCAATGGTAGCGACGTAGCTGATCGTGTCGTAGGAGGTGCGCGTGTAGCGCTCGACGACGTGAAACGCGGTCGTGTGATGGTAATCGTTGGCGACGACAGTTTTGTCGTTGAAGCCGGTCACATCCACGACGAGCGTGTCGCCCTCCCAGTGCCCGACCGAATTGCCCATGTAGGTGGGATCGAGATCGTCGGGGTGAGGGCGGCCGTCCGTGGGGATCACACGAAACATCGGATACGCCTCGTAGAGAATCACCACGAGATCGGGTTTCTGCACGATCTGCAGCGGGTAGGGCCACATCGTGGACTCCGGAACTCCCGGCGGGACGCACTCCACCGTGGGGCCAAGCGCGCTTTCCTCCGCAGTGAGCTTGAAATGTTCCGCGCCGGGCTTCAAGACGGGCTTATCGATCGGCACGATCGCAAATCCGCCGATGTACACGCCGGAAAGATCGGGATGGTTGCTCATGCGAGGAATCGGCTGGTCTTTGACGTCGGTACAGGGCGGCTCGGCGCTCGCTGCGGAGGGATTCGATCCCGACACGGTCACGGTGACCGAGCGCTTGTCATTGCCGCCGCGGCCCTTCGCCGTGAGCGTGTACGTCGTGGTGAAGGCGGGAGTGACCTGCCGGCTGCCGCGCGCGGGAATCGTGCCCACGCATTGATCGATCGACATGTTGTCCGAGTTGAATGCCGCCCAGGTCAGAGTGACCGTTTCTCCGGCGCGGATCGAAATGGGCTCCGCGGTGAACTTGATGATGTGCGCGGGCGGCCCAATCGGGAAACCCTCCGCTCTGGCTGCCGGCGCTTCTGGTTCCTGCGCCGTCGCGGGCTCGCTAAACCACACGGTCGCCGCGAAGAGCGCGGCAACTGCGGTTCGGGCCGTCATTCTGCGTGTCATGTTGCCCACTCGGGTCTCACGCGAGCAGAGAACGCCCGCGACTGCTGATGCATGTTAACGCAAACGCGATGGTTGGCCAGCGAGTTTGTTCAAGCAGAAGGGCTGGCCGAATCGGCGTCGCCACTGGCTTTTCGCAAACGCAACATGCGGAGAATCCAGTAGGCAGAAAGAGCGGCGAAGGCGTGTTTAATTGTGTGGCCACTTACGACGCGCATGAACGAGAAGACGATGCGGTCGGCTGCTTCGAAGGTCTTGGCGACGCCGTACAGCGCGAGGGAAACGGCGAAGTCGAGCGTTCGCGTGTAACGCGGCGAAAACAGCGCGATGATCAGGAGCAAGACCAGCACGGAGCCGAACTGCGCAATCGCGTATGGGCGCAGGTCGCCGCGGCCGTGCGACTGCGTGACCTCCCAGTAGACGACGCTTCCCGCGCCGATGGCGATAAGCGGAAAGAGCAATCTCACACCAGCAGCGACGTCGATCCGCTCGGCGACGAGCGCCGCGACGAGCGACATGAAGCTGATCGTCATGGGAATACGATCCCAAACGAGTGTGTGGTCATTTGGGTTCCAGTGATACCACGCCGAGCCGAAAGCCGTGAGCGTCACGCCGGCAAAGAACGCGAAATAAGGCCAGCGCTCGCGCGGATCGAGAAATGCGCCGCTTTCCGCGGCGCGCAGCGCGAACCACATACCCGGCAGTCCGACGAAAAGGAATAGCACGTTCGATGCGACGTTGAAAAAGTTGGGAACCCCGAGGAAGGCGCGCTTGTCCGCGAAGTTGTGATAGGCCTCACTCTGCGGGATCGCGGGGAAGAGATAGACGGCGAAGACCGCAAGGAGAATCGCGCCGAGAAGAATCCAAACGCGCCGGGTCATATTAGTAGGTTTCGGATTTGCTTACAGCGAGGTAGCTGAGTCTCGAGTTCGCGAATCTTGCTTCGATGTACGTTGTGAGGTCGTAATAATCGTAGTTCTCGTGAAAATCCTTGTCGCTCATATCCGGATTTTGCTTTCGCCGCTTATTGAGGTTTTCGGCCGAGGTTTTCTTCCGAAGATGGTTCCAGTAGACGAGCTTATCGTTGGCGAAGGCGGTGGGTTTTCCGAGGATGCTTTCAACCTCGTCTGTTGTCATACCCAGTTGCAAGCCGGACTGGGTGGCAGTCTTTCGAAAAACTAGGTTTGACTCAACGCAGCGATCAATCCCGTTCCAGGAGGGCCTGCCCGAAAAAACGTAGAAGTTCTGCTCGACCTCACCTGTCTCAAAAATCAGATACACCTTCTCAGAGTTCCTGGGCGACACGTAGCAGGCCTGATGTCGGCCGGTCGAGGCATCACCGCGTTCAACCAGACCGGCTGTCCCGAGAATTTCGGCCGCCTTTGCCAGCAAATCGTCGTCGTCCAAGTCCACGCCCAGGATTCGGAAGTTGGAAGCGGCCAGATCGCGCTGCTGTGGCTTCAGGTGCTCAATCGAACCATCGCCGCGCACGATCGACCACCAATCGGAGTTGTCTCCGCGGTAAGTAGCCGACGGGCGCTGAGCTACAAGCGGTACAGCGAGCGACAAGACCGACACAAACAGGATTACAGTGAGTGCGCTGTTTTGTCGGGAGGGCTTATGGGAGCGAAGGGAATCGCGGATGGACCGAAGGATCGAGGACATCTGCTCGACGGGAGCGGCGTGGTCACCGAAGCGGGCGGACTGATACAGCTCCGTGAGCTGTGAGACCGGCGCGGACAACTCGCCTGACGGAATGGCCGAGGCGAATTCCAGCGCCGTCTGCGACGGGGATTTCTTCCAACCGCGCTTTTCGAGCAGGCGCAGCATTTCGGAGTACTCCAGCGCGGCGAGGCTGGCGGTGAGATTGCCACCGCGGCGGGCGCGCAGGCTCCAGCGCGCGACGGCGTAGCGAATCATCGCTTGGCCGCGCAAGCTGAAGAGCAGCACCACGAGAAATGCCAGCAATCCCGGCAGAAAGTATTTGGAAGATTCCAGGCGGTGGTCGAGCGCGAGCAGCCACTGCATGGTGGCGCGCTCTTTGGTTCGATAGAGTTCGCGCGCGTGATCGCCCCAGGTGCGCGAGGATTTTCCGATATTCTGTCCGAGGGTCAGCTGGTGTGAGAAATCGTAGTTGATCACCCACTCGCCCCAGGCAAACTGAAACCAGTCCCAGTAGAGGCTGAACTTTTCAAATAAACCGCCATGGTGAGCATAGCCCGGAGGCGTGGGATCGAACGTGATCCAGCCGTATTCCGGGAAAAAGACCTCAACCCACGCGTGCGCGTCGCTTTCGCGGACGATGTAGTCGCCGCCGACGTCGTTGTATTGCCCGGGCAGGAAACCCGTAACGTAACGCGCCGGAATTCCGATCGAGCGCAGCATCACGGCCATTGCCGAGGCGAAGTATTCGCAGTTGCCGGATTTGCGCACGAACAAAAAGTTGGAGAGTGGATCGTCGGTCGGAGGGCCGCTCAGGTCGAGGGTGTAGGAATAGTGCGCGATTAGATAACGCTGGATGTTCGCAGCCTTATCGTACTCGTTGTTGGAGTTGCCCACGGCATTCTTGGCGAGCGGCTCGATACGCGGATCAAGCGGCGGAAGTTGCAAGTAGGTTTCGCGAATCGACTCCGGGAAGATAGCCGGGGCCTTGCGCAGTTCGGCCGGCGGCACTACGGGGAGCAGCGACCTACCTTCGTAGCGGATCTTGATGCTGTTGTGTCCGGAGTTAAAGACCGAGCCGGTTTGATCGACGAGCAGATTGGGGCTGTGGGGCAATCCGTCGGGCCGGGGAGATTGTTCGCCGAAGCGTCCGCGGATGGATTCCGGACGCGGAGCGATGAAAACCGCGTCCGTGGCGATCGGCTCCATCAGCACAGTGTAGTGAATAGGGTAGAACTTGGCGCGCGTCAGGATGGGCGAGCCCAGCGTGTATTCGCCGTAGCCGTTTGCCACTACCTCGGTCTCTTCGCGCGTGGGAACGAACCACCGTTTGCCGTCGAACGTGGTGAGACCGATGCCGCGCCAATGGACGTCCTGGGCGCGCGCGGGATCGTCCACACGGATCCGCATGACGACGGACGGATTCTTTTGAATCTGCCCGATCTCGCCGAGTGGGGCGTTGTCGCTGAAGCCGGTCATCAGCGCGGGTTGGAGACTGAGCGCGCTCAGGTAGCCGGTGGTGAAGCGAGGAATCAAAAAAAAGATCACGATGCCGATGGCAAGGGCGCTTACTGCTACAAGAGCAGATGTGAGACCGAGCGCGCGATTCAATCGCCGGGCGAGCGGAGAATCGGACTCGAGCGGCGGCGAAGCGGCTCCGGCGGCGCTACGGCGCATCTCGAGCGCCACAAACGTCGAGACAGAGAGCATCAAGAAGACCGCGAGCGCGACGAGGAAGCCCGTCTCGACTGTCAAGATCGCCGAAGCCAGCATCGAAGCGACGGCCAGAACTGCGAGGAACGCGGAATCGCGGTTCGTGCGAGCCGAGAATAGCCGGACCAGAACGGCGAAGAGCAGCAGGTGAATCGCAGCCAGCAGCGCCGCGTAGAGCGCAGGATTGGGCGCGTCCTCGGCAAGCCCTCGCGATAGCACCCACAGATCGAACGGGAAGAACAGGAAATAGGCAAGAACGAGCCACGTGGCGACCCGCGTCGAAAGCTCGGGACCACGCCCGCGGAACACGCGGACTCCCTTATAGATCAATGCTGCCGGGGGAGCCAAGGTTGAAAAGAGGTCAAGCTTGCCGGTCGAGACGATGGCGAGCACGCCGGTTGAAACGAGCAAGTAGAGCGACACCTGAAAGTATCGTTGCACCGCCGGCAAAGAGTCGGCGACGTCAGTGCCGCCCTTCACCATCGGTTGGGCCGCGGAAGACATGGTGATCTTACGATGCTAGCACTGCGCCGAAGGGGCCTGCCCGCCCGCGAAGCGGAGTGGTAACGGGATAGCCCGCAATCCACAAAGTGAGATAGCTACTCTCTTATGCCTGCGCGGCGGCCGCGGCGATCTTGCGCGTAGCGCTTGAGATTGGAAGTTGCGCAAGGCGGTCGAGCGAGAGTGCGCGAGTGCGGGGGCCTTGCGGGAGTCGCGCGACGCGGGCAAGAAAAGGCAGCAGCGTGATATTTCGGAACGTCACACCGTGGCGCGCCGCAGGCAGGGTTTCCAGATGGAGAGTAGTCGAATCGAGCCGGAGCGTTTTGCAGAGATGCCGTGCCAATTCCGCCTTTGGTTCGCGCGCCACTTCAACGGCAGGGAATTGCCACATGCGCGAGAAGAGGACGCCATCGTGGGCGCCGGGATCGCGCACGAGCAGCGTGCGGCCGCGCGGATCGCGGAGGATCGCCGCAGCAATCTGAATGTTGACGGCTTTGCGTTTGCGGCGCGGTGCCGGAATCTGCCCAGTGAGATTGCGTGCGCGGGCCCGGCAGAAGCGCGCTATCCGGCAGGCGCTGCACCGAGGCGATTGCGGCGTGCAGATCGTCTCGCCCAGTTCCATGAGAGCCTGATTCCAGTCGCCGGGCGAGGCAACAGCGAGAAGCTGCTGCGCCATATCCGAAAGCCGGCGCCAGCGGCGCGGCGCGCGCAGGTCGCCGCGAACGGCGCCAAGGCGCGCGAGAACGCGAGCGACGTTGCCGTCGAGCACTGCGAGCGGAACATCGTAGGCGATGCTGAGGACCGCAGCGGCCGTGTAGCGGCCGATGCCGGGAAGCGCGAGAGCACTGTCGAGCTCGTGCGGGAATTCGCCGTTATGGCGCGCGCCGATCTCTTTTGCGGCGCGATGCAAGTTTCGCGCGCGGCTGTAGTAGCCGAGGCCGGACCACAGCCGGAGAACTTTCTCTTCGCGTGCGCGGGCCAGCGATTCGACCGTCGGAAACCCTTTCAGGAAGCGATCGTAATAGGGCAGGACGGCGGCGATGCGCGTCTGCTGGAGCATGATTTCCGCGACCCAGATGCGGTAGGGATCGCGGCTGCGGCGCCAAGGCAGATCACGCCGATGCACGCGAAACCACGCAAGCAGCTGGCATCGAAGGCTCTTGAGCGTCCGTGCGGAGAGCGGCATGCGCATGCGCGCGGTATTGTCGCACAGCGACACGAATAGAAATCTGAAAAGCGATGGCCAAGCGTTGACAACAGAAAAGCAAGAATCAGGCGGGGATCACAGGTGGTCTACGAAGAGTAAGTAAGAGGAGGACCAGAGCGAAGTGGGAATGGTCCGCTGGGCGCGAGACGTGAGGATGATCTTGAAGATTTCGCGGTCGTTGCCGAGTTCGTCGAGAAACGCGCCGCCAGCTGCGGACGTATCCGGCTGAACCAGTGCGAGCTCGCGCAGCGCGTCGTAGATGATTTCGCCGGCGGGCGCCATCGGCGTCGAGAAGCGATTGGTGCGAAATTGCATCACGGCGCGAACTTCGTGGAAGTGCCACGCGATGCAGGCGGCCATACAAACAGCGCGCTCGAAACGCTCGGTGTGCTCGGCCGCCGCAAGTTCGCCGAGATCGGCGCGCGGCGGCCCGATGAAAGGATCGAGGACGAGCATTACGCGGCGCTCGTCCTCACGGGCGAATTCGCGGACCATCATCTGCCCTGATTTGGCGGTGACCTTCCAATCGACGAAGCGGGCGCTGTCCGTCGGCCGGTACTCGCGCAGCGAATGCAATTCGTGGCCTCGGCCGCGATAGAAGCTCGCCATCTCGCCGCTCAGCAGGGGCAGAACTTCGTAGAATTGGTCGGTCGGCTCAACGCGCGGATACACCGTCATCTCGATCGCCGAATCGACCTCACGCGTCTTCTCGAAAAAGCCGAAGGGGAATCGCGTGCGAATCCCGAAGGCATCCTGGCGGAAGACGCCGCGGCGGGGAAAACGCAACTCGACCTTCTGGCGCGCCGCGCTCTGGCGCGGGATGTACGGAAAGAAGACGGGGCGCCGCAGAATCTCTCCCGGTGACTTCTTGCTCCCGCCGACGACCAGCAGCGAAAACGAGGGCCACGCCTGCTTTTCATTGCGCAACTCGAGTTCCGCGAGCACCGGCTGCTCGGCAAAGATGTGCTCGGGCAGATCGAATCTCAAATCGATGCCGGTGAGCACCACGCGCGAAAGCACTCCCGAGATCAAAATGCCGGCAATCATGCAAGCGAGAATCAGGAAGAGCAGGTTGTTGCCGGTGTTGACCGCCGCCAGGATCAGGATGAAGATCGCCGCAAGGTAGATCGTGCCGTCGCGCGTGAGGCGGTAATCGACCTGATAGGCGAGCCAGCGCAGGCTGGTGCGCTTCGCGAGCGCGGGAACGATCGCGATCGCCACCCATCCGGCGATGGCCAGCGCCATGGCCGTGGTCACGGCGGCGAGCCAGATGCGCCCCTCTTGGGCTGCGGCTGCGGAAAAGAGCGCGACGACGAGCGCCACCGAAAGCGCGACCATCGCGATGCCGAAGTTTTTCCAGCCGGGGCGGTCGCGACGTTGCCAGGCGCGGGCGATGGCGGAGTCGGTCATGTTAGCGGCGAGAACGGCCTACTTCAGGGGCTAAAGCCCTCTCTTCTTCTTCAGCTGAACGCCGGGGCTGAAGCCCCGGCCCCTCTAAACTACTCTCTGGCTTTGCGCGGCGACCCGAAAAGCGATCCCTCGGCTCGCTCCGCTCGCTCGGGATGACGATGCTGATCGCATCGTCACAGCGGGACACGCGTTGTGTCGAGGATCTCGCGGAGAATCGCTTCCGCCTGCTCGGATTTTTTCTGCGTGGAGACGTAGCGCGAGCTGACGACCACGCGATGCGCGAACACGGGAATGATGAGCCGCTTGAAGTCGTCCGGCAGGCAATAGTCGCGGCCTTCGAGAAAGGCGCGCGCCTGCGCCGCGCGATGCAGCATCACGGCGCCGCGCGGGCTGACGCCGAGGCTGAGCTGCTCGGTCTGGCGCGTGCGCTCGACGATTTCCAGCGCGTAGTCGAGCAGACTGTCGTCGACTTTGACCTGCGAGACGGCCTGCTGCATGGCGACCACGTCGGCGGCGTCTATCAGCGGCGCGACCTCTTCCACGTGTCCGGCGGAATGATTGCGAATGATCTCTTTTTCGCTCGCACGGGAGGGATAGCCCATGCGGATGCGCATCAGAAAACGATCGAGCTGCGATTCCGGCAGCGGGTATGTCCCGTGATGTTCGATCGGGTTTTGCGTGGCGAGCACCAGAAACGGTCGCGGCAGAGGGCGCGTGTGATTGTCCACCGTGATCTGCGATTCGCTCATCGCTTCGAGCAGCGCGGACTGCGTCTTAGGCGTCGTGCGGTTGATTTCGTCGGCCACGATGATATTGGCGAAGATCGGGCCCGGCTTGAACTCGAATTCCTGCGACACGGGATTAAAGACGCTGATGCCGATCACGTCGCTCGGCAGCAGGTCCGATGTGAACTGAATCCGCTGGAACGAACAATGAAAGGAACGCGCGAGCGCCTGCGCGAGTGTGGTTTTGCCGACACCGGGAACGTCTTCGATCAGCAGGTGGCCGCGCGCGAGCAGCGCCGTGAGCGCAAGATGGATAACGTCGTCTTTGCCTTTGACGACGCGCGCGATCGAGCGCTGCAGCTCGGCGAGACGGCTGCTGGAGGCGGCTAGCGTCGTGTTCGTCGCGGTTTGCAATTCGTTAAGCCTTCTGTTACAAAAAGTTAGCTGCGGTCGTTGCCTGCTGCGGGCGATTAGCTCAGTGGTTAGAGCGCTCCCCTCACACGGGAGAGGTCCAAGGTTCAAGTCCTTGATCGCCCACCATGCCTCGCTTTGATTCTGCCACCGGTCGATAGGCTGCCTGAAATGGTGATTTGGTGTAGTGTGCTCAAGAAGTGGCCGATGCTTCCAGGACAAGGCTAGCTAGAATGGGAACGATGAAGCACGATTCTGTCGTCCAAATTGCGGAGGCCCAGTTAGTTTCTGGGCTACTTGCGAGTGATGCGATTGTACGTGAGCGTGTCGTCGGAATCTGCGGTATTCCCTCTGATGCGATTGATCTGCAGTGCGTTCCGCTCGTTGACGTTCCGGCTCCGCCTGACAATAACGGTGATGTCGACATCTTGCTCTTCACACCAAAGTGCCCAGACCGTGTCACAGCCGTCGAGGCCAAGCGAGTCGTGATTCCGTCAACGGCAATTCGAAATGGGGTGGCATACAAGCTCGAGGAACTAAAGAAAGGCGTCAAGCAGGCGAACAAACTGGCAAGGATTGGATTCCATCAGGTCTATCTCTACATTTTTGTTGTTGTGGACTCTAGGGAACAAAACGCTGGCACAAATTCGTTGGCCGGTGCCCCAAGAGAGATAGATGGACAGGTCGAAAGCGAGATCTCGAAGCGCTTGCACGAATTGGAGCCTCGCGTTGGCTTGTACGCATGTCACCTCATACAGCCTGTCGATTCGGAGCCCTTTTACGAAGACTCCTTTCTCGGTCGTCTCCATCGCCCGGCATCACCGGTACAACAGCCCACCGCGCTTACAGATTGGGTTGATCGGCAATGTCGTCGACACGTCGGATGACACCCATGCTGAAATTCATACGGGTGCTCGCGCTGGGGGCGTGGGTGGGCGCGATCGTCTACTTTGCGGCGGTGGTGACGCAGGGCGCGTTCGCGGTACTGCCGAGCCGGGACGAGGCGGGGCTGCTGGTCGGGTTCACGCTGGGCGGGCTGCACCTGATGGGCCTGATCGCGGCGGCGATTTTCGTGATTGCGTCGGTGGCGCTGACGAGATCGCTGCGTGCCTTTGCTGAGCCGGCAGTGTTGGGAGTAATTCTGATGGCGGCGCTGACGATTGCGTCGCAGAGCCACGTGATTCCGAAGATGGAGGTTCTGCGCAGTCAGATGGGATCGGTTGATGCCACGCCGCCAAGCGACCCGCGGCGCGCGGAATTCGATCGGCTGCACCGCGTTTCGGTTGAGATCGAGGGTGCCGTGCTGGTGGTTGGATTGATCTCGCTGTTCCTGACGATGCGGCGGGAAAACAGCGTTTAGAACGGATCGAGCCGGGAAATCGCTGCGGGCGGGCATAGTTCGAGGCTAACAATAAAATTATCCACGGCGATGCGAAACCCTGTCAAGCCGTTGAGAATGTAAGGAAAAGTCACGCGATTATATACTTCATTCCACGAATGGGTATATAATGCAGTGACCATCCTCTCGCCATATCTGCGGGCCGCCAATCTATATATGCTGAGCGTGAGGACTGGTGGAGGCAATGCGAAATGGGCAACTGGTTTTGGCAAGGGACTCTCACCAGTGTTGCGGCTACGATTTTGTGGCTCGGAGGCGCGACCGTGTTGACTTGGATCAGATACAAATGGCCTAAATACGGCTCGCTTGCATTGTATTGGATTGCAAGTGCAGCATGTATAGGCGTTCTGTGGCTGGCTACGACCGGGTACGTACCATTCACCAAACATCAGCCAGAAGTCACTCCCGACAACATTGAGCAAAACCTAAAGGTATGGTCAGAGGATTTAGGTATTCCCTATGCGTCACAGCCCATGCCAGATACTTACTTTGCTTTTTCCATGACTACCCGTTCGGGGACGCAATTTCAGGTAATTAGATCGACAAAGGAAAAACCAGCTTATCTTCAATTCCAATCGCAAATGACACTGGCACCTGACCTACAAGCTCTGATGGGAACATTGGCTCCTTCTCAGGTTGAAGAAGTGACGCAAGAAGTCACTGTCGAATTGGCAAAGAGCCGAGTCGGCTTTACGATGGCTACAGCTAGTACCCAACAACCGAACGGAAAGCCGATAACGCAAACAGTCATACTCCTTCAAAAGGGTGCTCCTATTGCGAGTCTCAATGAGTACAATTTTTCTGGATATGTCGATGACATCGAATTTACGGCGCAGTTAGCGAAAGCAGCCACGGCGGTTGCTTTGAAAAGAACAAGAATTAGGCGACTTTGATCAATCTCTTGTATTCGAGATTGGGAGACGCAATTAGCTTAAGAATTGTATCGCGGAAAAGGTACGGATTTTTGCGGTTGTTGAATCGGAAGCACATTTCATCGAGGTAGGCCGGGAGATGCCGGACGCTGACATGATGCCAAGTCCCCATGAGACCGCGCTTGAGCAGAGAGAATGCGTTCTCGACGGTGTTGGTGTGAGTTTCCCCGTCCACGTAGATTCGGCTCTTGTGTTGGATGGTCTTGTGCCGCTTCATACCCGTTCGCCGCATCGCATCGGGATAGGCAGGCCACTCGTCGGTAATGATGACATCCACATCCTCGGCGATGTTCTCGCTGATGTACTTGGCGAGGCTGGCCGACTTCGCGTTCTTGGTGTGGAACATGCGCAATTCGCCATTGCGCTTGCGAATGCCGACAACGATTTCCTTGTTCTCCATGCCCCGGTGTTTCCCGTAGCCCTTGTGCTTGCCGCCGACGTAGGTCTCGTCCATCTCGACCGTACCACCCAGCTTGGGCTTGCCCGTTTCGAGCATGGCTGCCCGGATGCGATGACAGAGATACCACGCGGTCTTGTAGGTCTTAATTCCGAGCGACCGCTGAATCTGGCAGGCCGACATGCCCTTTTTGGCTTCGCAGAGCAACACAGTGGCGAGAAACCACGTCACAAGGGGCAAGTGAGTATCGTGGAAAATCGTGTCCACGGTAACGGAGAACTGATACTCGCATGAGGCACAGAGGAACTGGTCGCGCTTCACAAGGCGGTAGATTTTCGTGGCCTTGCAGTGCGGGCAGACCACGCCATCGGGCCAGCGAAGCTTTTCAAGATAGGCGCGGCACTTGGCCTCGTCTCCAAAGCCATTTATCATCTCAACGAGGTTCATATTCATGTCGAGCATGAGTCACTCCAAGCGGAAGAAGAAACACCCAAAGGACATGACCACGGATGAAGCCATGCGGCATCTGTTCACCCGCAAAGGCCACAAGCTGATTAAGAAGCACGTCCGAGATGTCGAGCGTTCAAGCACGACGAAAGACTAGCAGAATGGCGAAGTGGAGTCAAGTATATAATCGCGAAAAGTCATCCAAGGCGGTGAAGGCGCGAGCAATCCGCCGTGGCGTAGGGCGGTCGCCAACTGTGGCGTGCGAGGGCAAGCCGCCGAGTGCGCGCTGAGAGTCGAGGCGCTCCTTTCAAACCTAAAGAGGGATCCTTCGGCTGCGTCCCGCGCGGCCACGACAACCGTGGCCAAAGAAGGTACGCGCAGGACTCCGCTCAGGATGACGACGTCACGCTTTTCTCGCGGCGCGTTTCTTGCGGATCGTGCGCGCCATCTTCGGCTTGGGTTTCGTGATCTTACGAGCGTCCTTGCCGGCGAGCTGCACGGCGCGCCACATGTACCAGCTTGCGACGGTGCGATAGGGCCGCCAGCGCTCTCCGAATTTCAGCAGCTCCTTCGGCTTGGGAATGCTCTTCTTCCGGTAGGTGATCGCCCAGCCCTTCTGCACGCCGTAGTCGTGGATCGGCAAAACGTCCGGGCGGCCGAGCCGGAAAATCAGAAACATCTCCACGGTCCACGCGCCGATGCCGCGGACGGAAATCAGCCTCTCGACAAGCTCCTGATCGGTCATTTTCTCCGCTTGCGCGAGCGTGGGCACCACGCCTTCGATCGTCTTCTGTGCAAGGTCGCGGACGGCGGCGACTTTCGCGCGCGAAAGTCCAACCTTGCGCAGCGTTCGCGTGGGCACGCGGAGCAGCTCTTCCGGGGTGGGGCAGCTGCCGTTCGAGCCCAGCGCCTGGATGCGAGCAAAAATCGCCCGCGCGGCCTTGCCCGCGATGCTCTGGTGCATGATGGCTTCGAGCAGCGATTCGTAGACGCTGTCGCATTCGTCGAGCTTAAATTGAAACTCGCCGACGCGTTCGATCAGCGCGGCAAGACGCTTATCCGCGCGCGAAAGGTGCGCGTGCGCTTCGGCGTGGTCGAAGGGCAGGGGAATCGTGCTGGTCGCTGCGTTCATGATCTCGCTGCGCTAGTTCTTGGCGAGAAGGTCTTTCAGGCGCGCCCAGGAATCGGCGCGCGCTTTCTTGTTCGCGTCGTTGGCATCGGGCGCTTCGCCGGCTCGCATGAAGCCGTGTCCCGCGCCGTCGTAGGTGACCGGCTCGTAGTATTTGCCCGCTGCCTTCATTCCTGCGGTCGCATCGGGGATGGTGGCGTCGACGCGCGCATCGTTGCCCGCATAGAACGCATACACAGGCGCGTGGATGCGCGCCATTGCGTCCTTGTCCGGAGGACCGCCGTAGAAAACAAACGCGCCAGCGAGATCGGCGCGATTCGTCGCAAAGCGGAAGCTTTGCCCGCCGCCCCAGCAGAAGCCGACGACGAAGAGCTTGCCGGTCGATGCGGGCAGCTTCTTCCCGTAGTCCGCGACGGCGAGCAGATCGGCGGTCACCTGGTCGGGATCAAGATGGCTGACGGCTTCCATCGCCTTGCCCTGATCGAAGGAAGAGCTACGGCCGCCGTTCGGTCCCATGCCGGAAAGCAGATCGGGGGCGACGGCGATGTAGCCGGCCGCGGCAATTTCGTCGGCGAGATCCTGCACCCAATCGGTCATGCCGAAAATTTCGTGAATGACGATCACGACCGGCGTCTTGTCCTTCGACTCGGGGTAGGCGACGAACGTTTCCACCGGGCGGTTCCCGTGTTTGATGGTGACCCATTCGCGATGTCGCGGCGAATTTTCGAGAGCGGCCTTCGCCCAATCCTGCGCGGATACCGCTCGCGCGGCCAGGAGAGCCAGAACAAGCGCCACAAGCTGCGAAAAACGTTTCATGCGATCACCTCGGCGGTCGCGTCGGGAGGCCGTGATCATATACGCCGTTTGCGCGGCGAGGCAAGCGCGGGGCGGGACCGTCATGGGAACTTGCCGCTTCGAATGCCGGCGTCACGCGCCCGCACCAACACTGAAAGCGGAGGCGACGTGGAGCTTGCGAAGCATCGAGCGCTTCTTTTCCTGATGAGATTGCATGCGGCGGAGAATGTCGTCAAGGATGCGCACAGCGGTGACGATGTAGGGACCCTTATTGAGCATGACGCACTCGGCGCGCTCACCCATCGCCGCGTCGGTTACTTCCGCACGCGACGGAACGCCGCTTTTCGCCAGCGATTCAAGCACCTGCGTCGCCCAGATCACCGGCATGTGCGCCGCTTCGCAGATCCAGAGAATTTCTTCCTGCACTTCGGCGAGGCGTTGGTAGCCGCACTCGATCGCCAAATCGCCGCGCGCGATCATCACTCCCACGGCGCGGCTTCTCATCGCCGCAAGCAGCAGGCGAGGCAATTGTTCGAATCCCTCGCGCGTCTCGATTTTTAGGATGATGCCGAGATTTTCGCCGCCCAGCTCGGCCAGGCGCGCTTGCAATTCGTGGACGTCGGCTTCCTTGCGGACGAACGAGTAGCCGACGATGTCCGCGTGCTTCACGACGAACTCCAGCGCTTCGAGGTCGTCCCTGGTGAGCGACGAAAGGCACAGCGCGCTTTCCGGAACGTTGATCCCTTTCTCGGCGCCCAGCTTCTCGCCGGTCGGGCGAGCATGCGTGATCTCGACGCTGACCTTCTCGGAGTTCACTTCGCGGACGACGCCACCGATTTTTCCATCGTCAAACGCGATGGGTTCACCGGCCCGCACGCCATCGAAAAACTCGGGAAGCGTGACGCTGATGCGCGCGGGGCTGATCAGTTGTTTTTTCTTGTCGTACTTCGCGGGGCGGCCTGGTTCGAGCGAGCGCGTGAGGACCAACGCGTCGCCGACGCTAAGGCGCAGCGCCTGCTCCTTGGGCGGAATTTCGCCGACGCGAGTGCGGCGCAGCGGCTTGGGGACGGTCTTTTTCGCGCGAGGCTGCAGTTCGAGTTCGAGTCCGGCGACGACGTAGGCGGTCCGTCTCGACTCGGCCCAGCGGCTGTTGCCGTCGATACCCGAAATCGTGAGTGATCGAGCGGCGCCGCGCGCGTCAGTGAGGCGAACGCGATCGCCCACCTTGCCTCGCGCAAGCCAATCGCCAGGTACGGGAATGCAGGCGTCGGCCTTCGCCGGTGCGTGCTCGGGCTGCGAGGCAGGAGTGAGCCAAACGCGCGCTGGCGAGACGACGCGCCCGAAATCGTCGCGCTTGGGGCGGAATTTCAAGACTGCCGGACCCGGTTCGATCGGCCCCGTTCGCAGTTTGGGCCCTGCCAAATCCATTGCGACCTTGCACGACTTGCCCAGTTCTTTCTCGGCGCGGCGCAGATTGCGGATCATGCCGGACCACGCCTCGGGGCCGTCGTGCGCGCAGTTGATGCGCATGCAATCCATGCCATGAAGAACGAGATCGCGGACCAGATCGTAGTCGGTGGCCGCTTCGGTCGGCATGGTCACCATAATGCGAACGCTGCGGCCAGCGGGCGGCGGACCGAGGAGAGCTTCGGTGTTCTTTTCGAGCAGCTCTGCACCCTCGCCAATTTCAGGAGCGCCTTCCGGGATCTCAGCAGGATCCGCATTTGACCCAGCGAGGCGACGAAGGGCGTTCATCACAGCGTGCACTCCGCCGATGACGTGAGGCTCGGTGCGTCCGAGGGACGAAAGCCCGAGGGTGGCGAGCTGAGCCTGCAGCTGGCGGATATCGTGGCGACGCAGCGCGAGGTAGTGAATCAGGTTTGTCGCGCTAATGCGATGTTCGGGATGCACCGCGGCCGAGTCGATTTGGCCGGAGGCTTCGAGGCTCAGCATTTCCGAGCGAAGGAAGTTCAACTGCTGGAGCAATTCTTGGGGCTGCAAGCTAAGTTCGTCCGCCATGTCTGCCTACCTGAGGGAAGCTTTATTCTACCGAAAGTTCATTACAGGACTGTGACGGGCATCACGCGCCCGGACGGACGGCGCGGTCGAGCGCCTGTGCTAGTATCGAAAGCTTATGCAAACAGGAATTATTGGGCTGCCGCTGGTAGGGAAGACGAGTCTTTTCAGGATTTTGACCCGGGCGCGTGTCGAAGCGCACGCGGCTCCGACACAGGCGCATGTGGGGATCGCGCGGGTGCCGGATCTGCGCGTCGCAAAGCTGGCCGAAATCTTCAAACCGAAGAAGATCACGTACGCCACGATCGAATACGTCGATATCGGCGGCATTCAGAAAGACCGCGAAAAGAACAAGGCCTCGCTCGTGCCGCTGCGCGAGGCGGACGCGCTGGCGCATGTGGTGAGGCTGTTCGAAAACCCGGCGGTGCCGCACGAAGCCGGTTCGATCGACGCGCTGCGCGATATCGTGAGCGTCGATCTCGAGCTGATTCTGAACGATCTCGAGCAGGCTGCGAAGCGAATCGAACGCGTCGAGAAAGACCTGAAAAAGAAAAAAGATCCGCTGCTCGAAGCCGAGCTGCAACTGCTGAATCGCTGCCAGGCGGCGCTCGAAGCGGAAACGCCGCTGCGCGAACTGGAACTCAAGCCCGAGGAACAGAAGATGCTGACCGGTTTCATGTTCCTGACGCGCAAGCCGATGCTATACGTCTTGAACCTGGACGACGAAGAAGCCACCGAGATCGACCGCGCGGTGGAGAAACATCATCTCGAAAAGCTGGCGTCGAAACCGCAGACGGCCGTGGTGCCGTTTTGCGGAAAGATCGAAGCCGAACTCGCGGAGCTCGATGACGCCGAGGCCGCCGAAATGATGCGGGCGTACGGGCTCGCCGAGTCGGGGCGCGACCGCTTGATCCAGGCGAGCTACCGCCTGCTCGGCTTGATTTCGTTTCTCACGTGCGGCGAGCCAGAATGCCGCGCGTGGACCATTCGCCGCGGCATGACTGCCCAGGAAGCAGCGGGCGCCATCCACACCGACATCCAGAAGAATTTCATCAAGGCGGAAGTGGTGAACTGGGAAGACTTGCTCAAAGCGGGCGGATTTGCCGGCGCGCGCGAGCGAGGGCAGGTGCGCCTCGAAGGAAAAGAATACATCGTGCAAGACGGCGACGTGATTCTGTTCCGGCACGGCGGATAGTGGAAACCGAGACGAAGGGTACGCCGAAGAGAGATCCATCGACTTCGTAGCCGGACGTACCGCGACAGCGGGACGAGATTCGACGTCCGGCTACTCCGTTCAGGATGACGATGAGGTGACCGATTGCGGTCCACGGAGACAACGCGAATCCTTTTGGGGCTGTTGCTGGGACTAACGGCAGCCGGGGCAAATGTCTTCGGCGGATTGCTGATTTCCCAGCGGCAGTGGTCTCGCCATTATCTGAAGTACTTCATCGCGCTCGGAGCCGGGTTCATGCTGGCGACCGCCATGCTGGAAATGATTCCCGAGTCGGTGAAGCTGAGGGGCGACAGCTCGTCGATCTTCTTCAACAGCACAAACGCCGTTTTTGTCTTCGCTCTCGCCGGATATTTTCTGGTGCATTTTTTCGAGCACACCGTTGCGCCGCATTTCCATTTCGGCGAGGAGACGCACCACGCCGAAGTTTCGCATGCGCACGCAAGCTATGCCGCGCTGCTGGGACTCGTAATTCATACGTTTTTCGATGGCGTGGCGATCGCCTCCGGGCTACTGGTATCGGCGTGGCTCGGCGGCGTAATTTTCGTCGCGGTCTTCCTGCACAAGATTCCCGAGGGATTCACAGTATCGTCGCTCATGCTGGCGAGCGGGCAAAGCCGGCAGATGTCGTTCGCGTCCTCTGCGATTCTAGGAGCGGCGACGCTGGGCGGTATGGCGCTGATGTTTGCGCTGCGGAGCGCCGTCGTGGACGCTTTGCCGTTTTCGGCAGGCGTGACGCTGTACGTGGCTGCATCGGACCTAATCCCTGAGGTGAACCGCGAGCCGCATGCGGGTATGGCCGTGCTCGTGTTCGTGGGCGTGGCGATTCTGCTGGCACTGAAGATGCTTTTCCGCATGTAGGGAGCATCGAATGAGGATCCATGGAGACCCTCGAATTAAAGGCCGACCGGGACTTGATCGCGAAGCGCATTTCGGCTTTGACCCCGACCGATCAGCGGCGGTGGGGCCGCATGTCCGTCGGGCAGATGGTTTGCCATCTATGCGATGCGTACCGGAGCGCGCTCGGGGAGAAGGCGGTGAGCCCTGCGACGGGATTCTTCCAGCGCACGATCATGAAGTGGTTGGCTCTCCGCGTTCCTTTGACGTGGCCGAAGGGAGTCCGGACGCGCCCGGAGGTGGAGCAAGGCGTGGGCGGCACTGCGCCGGTGGAGTTTGAGCGGGACCGGGCGACGTTGATCTTCGTCTTCGACCGGTTCTGCGAACCGTCGGCCGACCTCGCACCGACGCACCCCTTCTTCGGCCCCATGACCCGCCAAGACTGGCTTCGCTGGGGCTACTTGCACGCGGATCATCACTTGCGGCAGTTCGGCCGGTAGCTGGGAGCGGCATCTGCTGCCTGCAACTGATCGATTTTTCTAAGCTATTTTCCTGCAATAAGTTACGAGATTATTCGTGTCGCGCCGACCTCGGAAATGGCACAATTCGGTAGCCGATGCGCCATTACACCCTTGGGCATGTGGCCGAGCCGCAACTTTATGGTCTAGAGCGTGTTAGTTAGACTGTGGAGGCTATGGCCAGGAGCGACGTCCAACTGATGCTGGACGTGAAGGCGGGGGACGATGCGTCCTTCGACTTCCTGTTGGTGAAGTATCGCTCGCCGCTGGTCAACTTCCTCTATCGTATGGTGCGAGACCAGGCAACGGCGGAAGACCTGGCACAGGACGTGTTCTTGAGGGTCTACCGGGCGCGGAGACAGTATACTCCGAGCGCGAAGTTCACCACGTGGCTCTTCCGGATCGCGACGAACGTGGCGCTGAATTCGGTCCGCGACAACCGGTACCAGAAGATGGAAGTATCGATCGACGCGCCGGTTAGCGGCGAGGAAGAGTCGGCGCCGCGGGAGCTCCCGGCGCGCGAAATGAGGATCGACGAGCATCTGGTGGAGCGCGACCGGGTGCAATTCATTCAGCGAGCCATCGCTTCGCTGCCGGAAAAGCAACGCGCCGCCGTTTTGCTGCATAAATATGAAGAGATGGACTACGCGGAGATCGCAAAGATTCTAGAGTGCACGGAGGCGGCGCTTAAGTCGCTGCTTTTCCGTGCATACGAAAACCTGCGCGTGCAACTGGCGCCGCTGGTGAACCAGCAGGTGCCGCAACGGGTGGGAGAGAGAAGGCCATCATGAAGTGTGAAGACGTCTCAGTGGAACTTATTTCGTATGTGGATCGCCAGATGGATTCGGCCGAGCGGCGCGAACTGGATGAGCACCTAGCCAATTGCCCGGCTTGCCGGACACGCGCAGAGGAGTTTCGCAGCGTTTCGAATCTGTTGGGCGAGCTGCCGCCGATCGAGCCGTCGTTTGGATTCGATGCGCGCATTCGGCAACGGGTAGCAGCGGAGCCGCGCCGCGCGTGGTTTAGCTGGCTGGTGCCGCAGCCTCGGCTGGCGCTCGCCGCAGTGCTGCTGATCGCGCTGACGGTGTGGGTGGCGAAATTGCCGCCGAACAACTCGAATTCGGCCGCGACCACGGCATCGAGTGAACAAGACTTCAACGCGATCAAGAATCTCGGAGTGCTTGAGAACTACGATGTCGTCACAAAGATGGATGCGCTTTCGGAATTGGTGCCTGCGGCGCAGGAGACGGCGACCCCGGAAGGCGATCAGACTGAGAGCAACGATTAACCGCGAGACACAAATCGTGCGAACGTTCCTAAAAGTCGGGTTGTGCGCCCTGATGCTGGGGCTTGCGGCTCAGGGTGGTTCCGCGCAGGACGGCCAGCGGCTGCGACAATGGCAGGCTCGCAGGCAAGCGCAGCAGCAGCGGCGCGCCAATTCTGGGCCAAATGTGAACGGGCATCCCAACAATCAGCCGAATGCTCGTGGGATGATGGGCCTGCCCGGGCCTTGGATCCAGAAATTGAGAGACATGCCGCCCGACGAGCAGGAACGCTTCATGCAAAACAATCAGCGCTTCCAGGGCCTGCCGCCGCAACAGCAAGCGCAAATTCGCCGGAATCTCGATAGGTGGAATCAGCTATCGCCTGAAGAAAAACAGGCGGCGCGCGATCGGGAAACGGCCTTGGAGCGTATGAGCCCGGAGCAGCGCGACTACGTCCGCAACACGCTGCTGCCGAAATGGCAGGCGATGCCGCAGGATCGGCGCCAGGCGATCAACCGCCATTTGGCGATGCTTCGCAACATGAGCCCGGCGACGCAGCAGGCGGCGCTCAACGATCCGCGGTTCATGCAGGGGCTCAACCCGGACGAGCAGTCGATGCTGCGCGACTTGAATTCGCTGCGCAATCCCGCTCCTGCCGCGCAAGCGACGCCGCAGTAACCTCGCAAGGCCTTCCCACAAACTGCCACGGCAAGAATTCGGTTTGCTCGCGTGTTGACTCTTACAAAACATTTTTCGGGTTTTCCAGCCATCGACCGCAACCAGTCGCGGAAACGCAAATGAGCCTCTACTACGGCTTGTGGTTTGTCGCGTTTCGAAGCATGTAGCAGTGGTTCCAAACCGACCGAGCTCGCTCAAAAATACTTTCTCATTTTTGAAACATTCCGCTTGACAAGAAAGAGAACCCGCCTACAATCGGGCGAAAAGTGGGATGAAGTGGTAGGCAGTGGCGAAGAAGGGAAGCAGATGTAATGCGGTGGGTGAGGCGAGCAAGAGAGTGAATCGCAGGTCCGACGCTCCGGTCGAACTTCTAAAGGCCAAACATGCTGCGGGGCAACTATCTGGCAACGGCGGACGAGAAGGGGCGGGTGAAAATTCCCGCGGACTTCCTCGCCGAGCTGCAGCGGTTGGGCAAGAAGTTCTACGTTACGAGCGCGACGGGCGATCACGCGCGAATCTATCCCATGAAACGGTGGGAAGAGATCGAGCGAAAGCTCGCGAAGCGGTCATCCTACAACCCCGCCAGGCAAAAGTTCCTGGCACGAACCAACTATTACGGCCAAGTCGTAGAGATGGACGGGCAAGGGCGCATTTTGATTCCGTCCATTTTGCGGGAATCGGCGGAGATCAAAGGCGAAGTGGACGTGCAGGGCAATTTGACGTACCTGCAGGTCTGGAATCACGCGCGATTCCTCGAGCAATTGAACCGTAATCCGGTCACGGCGGAAGACATCAAGGCGTTTGACGAATTGGGCGCGTAGTTTTGAGCGTTTTGCATACGCCCGTTCTGGCCGCGGAAGCGATTGAGTGGCTTCGCATCCGGCCTGACGGGACTTATGCGGATGCCACGACGGGTACGGCGGGGCACGCAGTTGAGATTGCCCGGCGGCTGACCACGGGGCGGCTGCTGGCGATCGATCGCGATCCGAAGGCGCTAGAAATTGCACGAGAGAGATTGAAGCCGTACGAAGAGAAGGTGGTTTTAGTGCACGCGGAATTCTCAAGAATCGGCGAACTGCAGGGCGAAATGAAGATGCCTCCGTTTGACGGAGTGCTCGCCGATCTAGGGATTTCAACGCTGGAGCTGGAAAGCCCTGAACGCGGATTTTCCTTCCGCTGGGCCGGACCGCTCGATATGCGGATGAATCCTGATTTGCCGCTGACGGCGGCCGACATTGTGAATCACTGGCCGGAAAAAGATCTGGCCGACCTGCTCTATCGCAAAGCCGAAGAGCGGGATTCACGCAGAATCGCCAGGGCAATCGTGCGGGCGCGGCCTATTCGCGACACCGAACACCTGGCAACGGTTGTGGCAGGGGCCCAAAAAGCAAGGGGAAGGCAGAAACTGCAGCCCGCGACAAAAACGTTTCTGGCGCTGCGGATAGCGGTGAATCGAGAAGAGGAGGAACTCGAGCAGTTTCTCAGTCGGACCCCTGCCACTTTGAATTCCGGAGGACGATGGGTTGTCCTCACGTACCACTCGCTCGAAGACCGCCCCGTCAAGCAAGCCTTTCGGCGGTTGGAGCGCGAAGGCAGCTTCCGCGTGCTCACGCGAAAAGTGATCCGGCCCAGCGAAGAAGAAATCCGAAATAACCCTCGGGCGCGCAGCGCAAAGATGCGCGTTGCAGAAAGAATCGCGCCGGTGGATGCCCGCCCGGCTGGGAGCCGGTCATGACCGAATACTACACAGTCAAGCGCATCGACAATTCGCGGTTGTCGCGACCTGTGGCAGCCGCGCAGTTGCGGGAGTTTCAGCACCGTCTGCTAGCGGGAATCGCGATGGCGGCGTGCCTGCTGTTCTACGCCTGGCAGCACTTCGAGTGCATCCAGCTTCGCTACCAGCTCGAGCAACTTTCGAGCGAGCGCGCGCAAGCGGCAGAGCTTAACCAGCAGCTGCACCTGGAAGTGGCCACGCTGCGCTCCCCGATGCGCGTCGATGCGATTGCCAGGAACCAGCTCGGACTGACGGTTCCCGTGCCTGGCCAAGTGGCTCCGGTCGACGTGCCGAACGACGGCGTGCTGGCCGATGCGCGCCCGGTGGCGCAGTCAACCCGGCCCTGATATCCGCACAAATGAGATCGGCGTGAAAGAGAGGTCCGCTTCGGCGGACCCTTTTTTCTTCGGCGTCAATACAGCCGCCGGGGCGTGATTTCCGATCGGGAAGGCCGGAGTTGATCGAGCAGCGCAATCCGCGTCTCCGCTGGCTGATCGTTTGGGCCCTGGCGGTTGTCTGGATCGCGGTCATTTTGGGCCGCCTCAGTTACCTGCAGCTTTTCTCCTACAGCGACTACCTCGCGAAAGCACAGCGTCAGCAGCAGCGCATCTTCGAAGTCAGCCCGATGCGCGGGACGATCTACGACCGCCAGGGGCGCGAACTCGCCGTCAGCCTGCCGATGGATTCGGTCTTCGCCGATCCGGCGGAAATCAGCGATGTCGGGATGGTCGCGCGGCTGCTAGCGGGCGTTCTTGCTATCCCGGCCGATGAACTCGAGACAAGGATCGGCACGGCGCGTACCCCTGTCCGTCTGGCTCGCAAGCTGTCTCCGGAAACAGTCCAGCGAATCGCCGACATGAATCTGAAAGGCGTGTTCTTCCAAAAGGAAAACCGTCGTGTGTATCCGCAGCGAGAGCTGGCGGCATCGGTACTCGGCTATGTGGACGTGGATGAGAAGGGCAGCGGCGGAATCGAATACTCGCTCGATAAGGAAATTCGCGGACGACCGGGCCGCGTGATGGTGATGGCCGACGGGCGCCGAAACTGGTACGACCGCCATGAAGCAGCCGCCGATCCCGGCGCGAGCGTCACGCTCACGATCGACGAAACGATCCAATACATTGCGGAGAAGGAACTCGCACAGGCGATCCAGGACACGCATGCGAAGGCCGGCACCGTGGTCGTGCAAGATCCGAACTCAGGCGAGCTGCTGGCCGTGGCGAATTGGCCGACCTTCGATCCCAACGATCCTGGACAGTATCCCGATGAGGATCGCACCGATCGGGCCGTGGTATCGGCATACGAACCCGGGTCGACTTTCAAAGTGATCACGCTGACCGGCGCCATCGAAAACGGCGTGACGAATCCAAACGAACTGATCGACTGCCAGATGGGCCAGATTCTCGTGGCCGGGCGGCTGATTCACGACTGGAAGAAGTTCGGCGTGCTCAGCGTGCGGGAAGTGCTGGCGAATTCGAGCGATGTGGGGGCGATCAAGATAGCCCTGCGGCTGGGCGCCCCGAAGTTCTACGACACAATTCGCGCATTCGGGATCGGGCAGCCCACGGGCGTCGAATTACCGGGCGAAAACCGCGGACTCCTGCGGCCGCTCGAGAACTGGTCGGCCAACTCGATTGGATCGCTGGCGATGGGACAGGAAGTGAACGTCACGCCGATTCAGATCATCTCCGCGATCTCAGCGGTCGCCAATGGCGGGACGCTCTACCCGCCTCATGTAGTTCGCGAAATTCAAGGCGGAGATCCCGTGACGTTACGCGCGCTGCCCGGGGCTCGGCAGGTGACCAACGGCAGGACGGCGGCGACGATGCGGGAGCTGATGGAAGGCGTGATGCTGGAAGGAACAGGTAAGAAATCGCAGCTCGATGGTTACACATCCGGCGGGAAGTCGGGCACCGCGCAAATGATCGATCCGGAGACCGGCCGCTATTCGGCTACGCGGTACAACTCATCGTTCGTTGGCTTCGCGCCCGTGAACGAACCGGCCGTCACGATCCTGGTCGTGCTGGATTCGCCGCAGGGCGAGCACCACGGCGGGCAGGTGGGCGGGCCGGTGTTCAAGCGAATTGCTGAGCAGGTGCTCGCATATCTGCGCGTACCGCACGATGTGCCTCCGACGTCCGGAGTCGAGACGGCGCAGAACTTTCGCAAGCCGGCAGCACCAGGCTCACGTGGGGCGACCGAAACCGACCTGGGTCGCCAGCGGTTTGAGGACGCGGTGGCGCACGCGAGCAGGCCCGCGGCTTCTGCTCCGACCGTCGCTTTTGGCGATCAAAGCGTGGTCGTCCCGAGTCTTTCCGGCCAGAGCGTCCGCAGCGTGACCGAGGAATGCTCCAAGCTCGGGCTGGCGCCGACGTTGATCGGCAGCGGAGTTGCAGTAGAGCAGTTTCCCGAGCCGGGGACAGAAGTGCTGCGAGGCAGTTCCGTGACCGTGCGGTTCGGGAGGCCTGGAGAAATCGAAAACGTATCGGCGAGAAAGGGCGGGAATTGAGCCTCAGTCTGAAGCGGCAACCCGAGTTGAAGCGCGGGTTGAGAAATGACCGGCGGAGCGCGAGACTGGAAATACCCGGTATGAAACTCAGGGACCTTTTGTCAGGGGCGGAGATCAGTCGGACGACAGGGCCGATGGAAGCGGAAATTCGGTCTGTCGCATACGACAGTCGAAAAGCCTCTGCGGCGAGCCTTTTTTTTGCGTTGCACGGCGAAACGCTCGATGGCACGAAGTTTGTCGAAGACGCTGTACAGCGCGGCGCGATCGCCATCGCAAGCGCCGCTGCCCGGCCTGACTCGCTGCCGAAAAATGTGGCGTGGATTGAGTTGCCTGATGGATCGGAGCGGCGCGGTCTGGCGCGCGCGGCGGCAAACTGGTACGGGCATCCAGCGGAATCGCTGAAGCTCGTCGGCGTCACCGGAACAAATGGCAAGACGACCACGACATTTCTGGTCGATTCGATTTTGCGCGCGGCGGGACATACCACGGGTCTGATCGGCACCACGGGATATCGCACTCCGAAGGGCAGCCGCGCCGCAGGCAACACGACTCCCGAATCGCTCGACTTGCAGCAGATGTTTGCGGAAGTTCGCGACGCGGGCGGTACGCACGTCGTGCTCGAGGCGAGCTCGCACGCACTCGCGATGGAGCGGCTCTGGGGCTGTCACTTCGCAGTCGCGATATTCACCAATCTCACGCGCGACCATCTGGATTATCACAAGACTTTCGAGGAGTATTTCGCCGCCAAGCAGCTCTTGTTCGCTGGATCGGGGACGGGCGCGCCGGACGTGGCGGTGATCAACGCGGATGACCCATATTCCACGCAACTCACGGGCCTTGCACGGCGCACGCTTACCTACGGGCTGAGCGGTGCGCGAGATCTGACCGCAACGAATCTCTCTCTCAGTTTTCAGGGGCTCAAATTTACTGCAGAAACGTCCGCGGGCAAGATCGAGGTGAGATCGAGACTGGTGGGACGCATCAACGTCTACAATATTCTCGCTGCGATCGGCGCGGGAATCGGCCTGAACGTTCCAGTCGCGAAAATTGCGGAGGGTGTAGCCAGTCTCGATCTCGTTCCCGGGCGATTTCAGAGCATCGACGAAGGTCAGCCGTTTCTCGTCGTCGTGGATTACGCGCACACCGACGACGCACTGCGCAATCTGATCGCGACCGCGCGCGAACTCGGTCCCAATTCGCGCATCATCACGGTGTTTGGCGCAGGCGGCGAGCGCGACCGCACGAAACGCCCTCTGATGGGCGAAGCGGCGGGCTCGTTGAGCGATCTCGTCGTGCTGACGAGCGACAACCCGAGACGCGAGGATCCTCTGCGAATCATCAATGACGTGGTCGTGGGGTTGCAGAGAGTGAATGCGAACTACCGAGTCGAGGCGGACCGTGAGCAGGCGCTCACGGCGGCCCTCGAAGAAGCGCGGCCTGGAGACATCGTCCTTTTGGCAGGAAAAGGGCATGAGACGTACCAGGTGCTGGCAAGCGGGACGATTGAATTCGACGATCGCGAAAAGGCGCGGGAAATCCTGCGTCGCAAGGGATATTCCAAAGTCGCAGCTAGATAGGGCCGGTGAAGCAAAAAATCGGTGACGCCTAGCTCATTGGAGACGCAATGCGGTGGACAGTGGCTCAATTGGCTGAAGCGCTGGGTGTCCAGGCGCCCGCGCGGCTCGACCCCCTGGCCGGGGTGGCCGGCGTCTCGATTGACTCTCGCACTGTCCAGCCAGGGGAACTGTTTATCGCCATACGCGGACTGCGTCACGACGGACACGGTTTCGTGGCTGGGGCGCTGGAGCGCGGCGCTGCGGCCGGGCTGGTGGCGCGCGGCCGCTTTGGCGAATACCCGGGCGCGATCCAGGGAAGACTCTTCGCGGTGGACGACACGCTCGCGGCGCTGCAGCGGTTGGCATCGCGCGCCTGCGAGATTTGGCGCGGCGCAAAGGCGGGCCGGATTATCGGCGCGGTGGCCGGATCGGTCGGGAAGACGACTACAAAAGAGATTTTGGCGGCGCTCGTGGGCGCGCGGTTCCGAGTGCTGAAGACGTTGGGGAATCTCAACAACGAATACGGATTGCCGCTCACGCTGCTGAAGCTCGATGACGACCATGGCGCGGCGATCGTAGAGCTTGGAATGTCGCATCGGGGCGAACTGGCGGCGCTCGCACGGATTTGTTCGCCCGAGGTCGGTTTGGTGACGCGCGTGGCCGTGGAGCACCTGGAATTTTTCTCGTCGATCGAAGAGATCGCGCTGGCCGAGCGCGAGCTGATCGAGAACCTCGCTTGGCCTAATGCGACGGCCGTCCTTAACGCGGACGATGAGCGCGCAGCGAAATTCGCCGATGTCGCGCGCGGGCGGGTGATCTTCTTCGGGACGAGTCCGCAAGCCGAATTTCGCGCCGAATCAATTGAGGAGCGGGGACTGGAAGGTACGGCATTTGACTTCGTTTCGCCGTCGGGCCGTGCACGACTCGAACTGCCGCTGATCGGGCGGCACAATGCGATGAACGCGGTCGCGGCGCTCGCGGCAGCGAGCGTTTGGGGTATTGGCGCAGAGGACGCGCGACGAGTCTTTCCGTCACTCAAGCCTGCCGACAAGCGCGGGGAAGTCGTGCGCTTCCAAGAAGGATTCTCGGTGATCAACGACTCGTACAATTCGAGCCCCACGGCTCTCAACGCGCTTGTGCGGCTGCTCGCGGAGACGCCCGGATATCGGCGCCGGATTCTTGCTGCGGGCGAAATGCTGGAACTGGGAGACTCATCCGTGCAACTTCACCGGGAATGCGGCCACGCCACGGCCAGTCTGGGCAGCATCGACTGGATCTTTGGCGTGCAAGGCCACGCGGCCGAGTTGATTCGCGGCGCGGTGGAGGCGGGATTTCCGCAGGAGCGCACGCAGTTCTTCGAAAACTCCGTGGAGGCGGGGAAGTTTCTTGAAAAATTCATCACGCGCGGAGACCTGCTGCTTCTAAAAGGATCGCGCGGCACAAAGATGGAGAAAGTTCTCGAAGCGATCGACGCGCAACATCCGCGCGCCGGTTCGAAGGCCGCGCCCGAAGTCGTCGAGGCCGGTCGGCGAGGGCGCAACTGAGATGCTCTATTACCTTTTTTTCTTCGCGCTGCGCCCGCATTTCAGCCCGCTCAATGTGTTCCGGTACATCACGGTGCGGACGGCTGTCGCGAGCTTGACGGCGCTGGGGCTCTCGCTGCTGCTCGGGCCGTGGATGATCGAGCGACTGCGCGCCATGCAGGTGAAGCAGTACATCCGCGAGGAGGGCCCGAAGCGCCACCAGGCAAAAGCTGGAACGCCCACGATGGGCGGATTGCTCATCGTGGCCGCGATCGCAATTCCCACACTGCTCTGGGCCGACTTGCGGAATCCGTATGTGCTGCTGGCCGTGGGTGCCACCGTCGCGTTCGGAACGATCGGATTTGTGGACGACTACAACAAAGTCGTTCGGAAGCACAATCGCGGGCTTACGGCGGCCGGAAAATTTCTGCTGCAGGTGCTCACCTGCGCGTTTGTGGGCGCGGTGCTGGTTGGATTGCAAGCGAAGGGCGTCTATTCGACGCAGTTGAGCGTGCCGTTCCTGAAAAAGCTGCATCCGGATCTCGTCGTCGATTCGCTGCTGAACCGCCGCTTCATCTGGCCCGTCGCATACGTCCCGTTCGTCCTTTTTCTCGTGCTGGTGATCGCCGGACTTTCAAACGGCGTAAATCTCACCGATGGTCTCGACGGGCTCGCCATTGGCTGCGTGCTGATCTCTTCGGTCGCGTTGACCGTGATCACTTATCTGTCCAGCAACGTGCGCTTCGCGGAATATCTCGAGATTCAGAAGATCCCCGACGCGGCGGAACTCACCATCTTCTGCGGGTCGCTTGCAGGCGCGTCGCTGGGCTTTCTCTGGTACAACGCACATCCGGCCGAAATGTTCATGGGCGATGTCGGTTCGCTCGCTTTGGGCGGGGCCATCGGCACCGTCGCCGTGATTCTCAAGCAAGAGATTCTGATGCTATCGATCGGCGGCATTTTCATCATCGAGCTGTTGTCCGTGATCATTCAGGTTGGCTCGTTCAAGCTGACGGGCAAACGCGTTTTTCGCATGGCGCCGCTGCATCATCATTTCGAACTGGGCGGCTGGGGCGAGTCGAAAATTATCGTGCGGTTCTGGATCATGGCGCTGGTGCTGGCGCTGTTTTCGCTGACGACTTTGAAATTGAGGTGAGGGCCAAGTGAGACCCGGGTTCGACTTTCAAGGCAAGCGCGTGCTGGTCGTGGGATTGGCGCGCACGGGTGAAGTGGTTTCGCTCTTTGCCGCGGGCTATGGCGCGACGGTGACGGCGACGGATGAGAAACCGGAAAGTGAACTCGCCGCCACAGCGGAAAAGCTGCGCGCGGCGGGAGTAAAACTCGAGCTCGGCGGGCACACGCCCGAGACGTTTCTCGACAAAGACTTGATCGTCCTCAGCCCCGGAGTGCCGGCCAACCTGCCCCCGCTCATGCACGCGCGGGCCGCCGGGATCCCGGTTTGGAGCGAAATCGAGCTGGCGTGGCGATTTCTGCGCGGCAAGCTGGTTGCCATCACGGGCTCGAACGGCAAGACCACCACGACGGCGCTCGTGGCGCACATCTTGAAAACGGCAGGGATTCAGACGCTCGTCGGCGGCAACATCGGCACGCCGCTGCTCGCGCTCGTCGAATCCTCGGCAGACTCGACCGTTACGGTCGCGGAAGTTAGCAGTTTTCAGCTTGAAACTATTGAAGCGTTTCGTCCGGAAATCGGAGTGCTGCTCAATCTGACGCCCGATCATCTCGATCGGCACGCGTCGTTCGAGGAATACGCCACGGCGAAGATGCGGCTCTTCGAAAATCAGCTCGACCGCGACGCGGCGGTGCTCAATGCGGACGATCCTGAAGTGACGAAGCGGATGCCTTCGAAAGGCCAGATCTTTTGGTTCAGCCGGCAGAAGCGCGTGGCTGCGGGCGCGTTCTTGCGCGACGGACAAATCGTCTTCCGCCATGACGGTGAGGAAGTGACGGTCGGACGGCGCGATGAGATTCCCCTGCGCGGAGAACACAACGTCGAGAATGTTCTTGCGGCGTGCGCCGCTGCGTATCTGGCGGGCGCGGAGCCAGGCGCGATCGCCAGCGGCGTCAAATCGTTCCGCGCCGTTGAGCATCGGCTCGAGTTCGTCGCTGAAATCGGCGGCGTTGAGTTCTTCAACGATTCAAAAGCGACGAATGTGGACGCTGCGCTGAAAGCAATCGAGGCGTTTCCCGGCCCGCTCATAGTCATACTGGGCGGCAAGGACAAGGGCAGCCCGTACACGCCGCTCATCGAGCCGTTGCGCCAACGCGCACGCATGGCCATCCTGATCGGCGCGGCGGCGGATCGGATCGCAGCGGATTTGGGCGAGGCCGTCCCGTACGTCCACGCCGGGACTTTGGATCGCGCGGTGCAGCTCGCGATGAGCGGCGCCCAGCCGGGCGATACGGTTCTGCTCGCCCCGGCATGTTCGAGTTTCGATCAATTCGAGAATTACGAGCATCGAGGGCGTGCGTTCAAGGAGCTCGTGCACAGCCTCGAAAATCGGTCTGCTGCGCGAAAGGGATAAGGCCCGAAAGGATACGAATGCCCCGCAGCTTGCAACACGATCGGCAGCTTTTCATCGCGACCATGGCGCTATGTCTGATCGGTGCGGTGATGGTGTTCAGCGCGTCGGCCGTCACGCTGCGCGAGGAAGGCCACAACGGCTACTCGTTCCTGTTGCGCCAGCTTCTCTGGGTGGCAATCGGGATGGCCGGGATGTTCTGGCTGATGCGCGTCGATTACCGGAAATTGCGACAGCCGCGAGTGATCTTTACCGCGATTTCGGTGACGCTCGTCCTGCTAATCGCCGTCTTTTTCCTCGATCGGTCCCACGCCACGCACCGCTGGGTCCGTTTGGGACCACTGAGTTTGCAGCCGTCGGAAATCGCCAAGCTCGTCGTGATCTCGTACCTCGCGTGGTTCCTCGAAAGCCGGTGCGCGCCGCGAGGGCCCGGAGTGAACAGCGTCCGACAGACGCTCCTGCCGGCCCTGGGGACAGTACTCGCGATGGTCGCGCTGGTTTACAAGGAACCGGACATGGGCACGGCGTGCATGATCTTCTTCATCGCCGCTGTAATGCTCTTCATCTCCGGCCTTTCCTACAAATACATTCTCGGAGCCGCACTGGCCGCAGTACCCGTCGTCTACATCGCGATCGCCAGCGTGCCCTACCGTCTGCAGCGCGTGCAGTCCTTCTTCGCGCCCGGTGCAGATCCGCAGGGGCATGGCTTCCAATTGGCACAGTCGTTGATCGCGGTCGGATCAGGCGGATTTTCGGGCGTGGGCCTGATGGAGAGCCGGCAAAAGCTGTTCTTTTTGCCCGAGGCACACACGGACTTCATCTATTCGATCATTTGCGAGGAGATCGGCTTTATCGGCGCGGTCATCGTGCTGGCGCTGTTTGCGGTGTACGGCTGGCGCGGATTCGTGGCGGCGATGAAGGCTCCGGACGCCTTTGGGCGTCTGCTGGCAATCGGGATCACGGCGATGGTCGTAGGCCAGGCGCTGGTGAATCTGAGCGTCGTGCTCGGGCTCATGCCGACGAAAGGCATTCCGCTGCCGTTCGTCAGCTACGGAGGCTCCAGCTTGATCGGCATGCTGCTGGCTACCGGCGTGCTGCTGAACATCAGCCAGCATGCGGATGAAGTGTGAGCCCAGGCGCAAAGAGCGCAGGTGCTGCGAGCCTACTGATTGCCGGAGGCGGCACAGGCGGGCACGTTTTCCCGGCGCTGGCGGTAGCGAAGGAATGGCTTCGCCGCAAAGGTGACGAGCAAGGCTCGGCGGAAAGGCACGTTGTGTTTGTGGGAACCGAGCGCGGAATGGAAGCGCGGCTGGTGCCGCAGGCGGGACTGCCGCTTGAGTTGATCCGCGTCGCTGGGCTCAAGGGTATCGGCGGCACGAAGTTCCTGCGCAACGCGGCGATGCTTCCGGCAAGCCTCTGGGATTCCGAGAGAATTCTACGACGTCACCGAATCGACGTTGCGCTAGGGGTCGGCGGCTATGCCTCGGGCCCGATGATGCTTCTCGCGGCGATGCACCGCATCCCGACGGTCGTTTTCGAACCGAATGTCGAGCCCGGATTCACAAATCGCGTTCTCTCGCGCATCGCCACGCGAATCGCCGTGGCAAACCAGGAGACTGCCAGCCGACTCGGCACGAAAGCCGTTTTGACCGGTTGCCCGATCCGCAAAGAGTTCTTCGCCGTTCCGCGCAAAGAGCATCGCGAGCCGTTCACTCTGTTGATTACCGGCGGCAGCCGCGGTGCGCTGCCGATCAATCGCGCCGTCATCGCTTCGCTCGACGGCCTTGCAGCTCGAAAAAATCAGCTTTTCATCGTGCATCAGACTGGCGAACGCGACTATAATGCCGTGCGAGCAGCTTATGAAGAGCGCCAGATTCAGGCGGAGGTCGTCCCCTTCATCGAAAATATGGCGGAGAGGTTTGCCCAGGCCGACCTGATCGTCTGCAGGTCGGGAGCGATCACTGTCGCGGAGGTTTCCGCCTCCGGACGCGCCGCCATCTTCATCCCTTTCGGCGCAGCCACCGACGCACACCAGACACGCAATGCGCAGGCCATGCAGTCCGCCGGCGCCGCCCGGCTCCTCCCGCAGGACGAACTGACGCCGGAGCGCCTGACAACTGAGATTTTCTCCCTCCTGGACCAGCCCCGGAGAATCGAAGAAATGGAAGAGCGCGCCCGCGCGCTGGCGCGTCCACGCGCGGTGGAAGACATCGTCGATCTCCTGGAAAGCGTGGCCCGGGCATGAACGTTACGTTTCGCAATTTTCAGCGCATTCATCTGGTCGGGATCGGCGGCAGCGGCATGAGTGGCATCGCCGAAGTGCTGCTTTCGAGCGGCTACGCCGTTTCCGGCTCCGATCTGAAGTCGTCGCCGGTCACCCAGCACCTGCTCAAACTCGGGGCGACGATCTATGAGTCGCACGCGGCCGAAAACGTCCATGGGGCGCACGTCGTGGTCGTGTCGTCTGCTGTTCCTGCGGATAACGTCGAAGTCGTGGAAGCCCACCGCCAGAAGATTCCGGTCATTCCGCGTGCGGAAATGCTCGCGGAACTCATGCGTCTCAAATTCGGCATCGCCGTGGCCGGTGCGCACGGCAAGACGACAACCACGTCGATGGTCGCCGCGGTGCTCGCGGCGGCAGGACTCGATCCTACGTTTGTCGTCGGTGGGCGCGTGAATCATGCGGGCTCGAACGCGCGTGTCGGCGAAGGCGAATACATGGTTGTCGAAGCCGACGAGAGCGACGGCTCGTTTCTCCTGCTCGCGCCCGTGATCGCCGTGATCACCACGATCGACCGCGAGCATCTCGACCACTACGATTCACTGGAAGAGATTCAGGACGCGTTCCTGCAGTTCGCCAATCGCGTGCCGTTCTACGGTTCCGTTGTGTTATGCCTCGACGAGCCGAACGTGCAGGCGATTTTGCCGCGCGTGAAGCGCCCGGTGATCACCTATGGCACCTCGAGCCAGGCAGACCTGGTGATTTCAGACGTGAAGCTTCAAGGCCTCTCGAGCGAATTCCGGCTGAAGTATCACGGCGAGGACCTCGGCGTTTTCGGGCTGCCCGCTCCGCCGGGAATCCACAACGTGCGCAACGCCGCGGCCGCGGCTGCGGTCGCGCTTGCGCTGAATGTCCCGGCGGAGCTGATTCGCGCCGGCCTGGCGAAGTTTTCCGGCGTCGGCCGGCGCTTCGAGATCAAAGGAGTGTTTTCCGGCGTCACGCTCATCGACGATTACGGCCATCATCCCGCCGAGATTCGCGCCACGCTCGAAGCGGCGCGCGGCTGCGGTCACAAGCGTCTGCTGGTGCTCTTCCAGCCGCATCGCTACACGCGCACGCAGCATCTCTGGGAGGATTTTCGCCGGTCGTTCAATCAGGCGGACGTTTTGGTGATCACCGACATCTATGCGGCCGGCGAGTCCCCGATCGAAGGCATCACTGGCGAGCGCCTGGCTGAAGCGATCAGCACCGCCGGACACAAGAGCATCGTTTACGCGAGCACGCTGCAGGGCGGAATCGAGTTCATCCTGCAGGAAGTGCGTCCCGGTGATGCGGTGCTAACGATCGGGGCGGGCAGCGTAGGCCGGGTGACGGAAGAGCTGGCGATGCTGCTCGAGTCGAGGGTTTCGATTCACCATGCGCGTTAGCGACAAAGTGGCGGCGCGACTGGAAGAGCTCGGGGCCGAGCTGCGCCGGGGCGTGTCGCTTGCGGAACAGACTTCGCTTGGCATCGGCGGCACGACCGACGAGATTCTGCTGCGCCGCTATGAAGCCATTCCGGAGATTATGCAGCTGCTGGCCGACGAAAGAATTCCGCACCGCTTTCTCGGCGGCGGGACGAACGTGCTCGTTGCCGATGGTGAGTTGCCTTTCGTCGTGCTGCACCTGCCCAGCACCGGCCCGGGCATGCGCGTGGAAGGGAACACCGCGTACGTAGACGCGGCGGCAGACCTCGGAGGCACCGTCACGTATTGCGCCAAGCACGATCTTGGCGGAATGGAAGGTCTCATCGGAGTGCCGGGAAGCGTGGGCGGCGCGCTGCGGATGAACGCTGGCGCATATGGCACGCAGATCGGTCCGCACGTTCGCGAAGTCGAGCTCTATCGCGCCGCGACGTGCGAGATCGAAACGCTCCGAGGCAGCGACATCCGCTTCGATTACCGGCACACGTCGTTTGCCCCGGACGATGTAATGCTCCGCGTGAAGCTTGAACTGCCGTCGAAGCCATACAAGGAAATCCTCGCTGGCATCAAGGTTTGCAACGAGAAGCGCCGGGGAAGCCAGCCGCTCAATCAGAAAAGCGCGGGCTGCATCTTCAAGAATCCGCCGGGCGGCTCGGCGGGGCGCATGATCGACGAGCTGGGACTGAAAGGTCACCGCGTAGGCGACGCGATGGTGAGCGACCGGCATGCAAATTTCTTCGTCAATGTCGGGCACGCGGCCTGCACCGACATGCTGAAACTGATCGACGAAGTGCGCGACCGCGTGCGCACGGCGTACGGCATCGAGCTCGAAAACGAGGTGATCGTCTGGCGAAACTAAAGGCCATCGACGCGGAGGCGTATCCGCAGGAAGTACTTGCGGATGAGGAGCCGAGGTATCTTCGCCGGCAGAAGCCGGTCGAGATCAAGCGGCGGAAGTTCGGGCGAGCTGCGTGGAAGACGTATCTTCGCGTTACGATGTGGACCGCCATCGGACTTGCCGGTGCGGTTGCAGCCCTTGAATGCGGGCGCTTCCTGCTGGTGTCGCCGCAGATGGCGCTCGTTCATCCCGATCAGATCAGCATTTCCGGGAATCATTACGTGACGCCGGAAAGCGTGCGCGAAATCTTCGTGGCGGACCGCGGCAAGAGCGTGCTGCGTATTCCGGTTGAGAAGCGGCGGCATCAACTGGAAGCGATTCCCTGGGTCGAGCAGGCGACCGTGCGCCGCGCGCTGCCCAATCGAATCGAGGTCGATATCACGGAGCGCGCACCGATCGCGTTTCTGCGCGACGGCAGCGAACTGGCACTGATCGACGCACACGGAGTGATCCTGGATCGGCCCGTCGAAGGCGAGTTTCATTTCCCTGTGGTGACCGGCATCGACGCGGACACGCCGCTCGCAGACCGCGAGCAGCGCATGCAGCTCTTCTCGAAATTCATGCAGGAAATCGGGTCGGTGCGCACCGGAGCGGATGAGCAGGTCAGCGAGGTGGATCTTGCCGAGGCGCGCGATTTGCGTGCCACGCTGACTGGTCTCGGAAGTGGTTTTGCTGGACAGGCTTCGCCCTCTGGCTCGGCGGTTGCCGCGCCTGTGTTCGTGCATTTCGGCGATAGCGACTTCTCAGGAAAGTACCAGACGCTGGTGGACCAATTCGGCGCGTGGACCGCAAAGGCCGGGCGAATTCAGTCCGTGGACTTGCGGTTCAGCCGCGAGGCCGTCGTGAACCAGGATACGAGCGTAGCCGCGCAGCAGGCGCCGCTCAAGAAGGCGGCAAACGCATTGTTGCACTAATGGTTTTGCACGTGCCGGGCAAGGAGCGAAGGATTTGACCAAGAAAGAACGGCACATTGTGGCGCTCGATATCGGCAGCACGAAGACGTGTGCGCTCGTCGGCGAAATGGAGGACGACGGAGGGGTGAAGTTCGCCGCGCTGGGCGCCGCGGAGTCGAAAGGCTGGCGCAAGGGACAGATCGTGAATCTCGATCTCGCGGTCAGCTCGATCCGGCGCGCCGTGGAAGAGGCGGAAACGGTCGTGGGTGTGCCGGTCGAATCGGCCGTGATCGGCGTGGCTGGCGGGCATGTCCGGGGCGTCAACAGCCGCGGCGGCATTACGGTGGGCGCAAAGCCGCGGGACATCCAGAAGGAAGATGTTCGCCGGGCGATCGAAGCCGCTCGCGGCGTCACACTTCCGGAGGACCGCGAGGTGCTGCACGTGTTGCCACAGGAGTTCTTCCTGGATGGCCACGACAACATCCGCGACGCGATCGGCATGGTCGGCCAGCGGCTCGAAGCGAACGTGCACATCGTCACGGCATCCGGCATAGCGACGCAGAATATCGTCACCGCTGTGAATCGCGCGGGGGTGCGCGTGGACGACACCGTCCTCGAACCGTTCGCCTCGGCCGAGGCGTGCCTCACCCAGGACGAGCGCGAGCTCGGCGCGTGCCTGCTCGACATCGGTGGCGGGACAACCGAGCTGATTGCCTATGCGGGCGGCGTGGTGCGGCACACCGCGGCGATTCCGGTCGGTGGCGACCATTTCACCAACGATCTCGCCGTCGGCCTGCGAACGCCGATCCCCGAGGCCGAAAAAATCAAGCGCGAACACGCGCAGGCGTGCCGCGAACTGCTCACGCAAGACGGCGCGATCGAAATCGCCAGCGTTGGCGACCGCCCGCCGCGCACGATCTTCGCGCGGATGGTGGCGGAAATTGTCGAGCCCCGCGCTCAGGAATTGCTGATGCTCATCCAGGATGAATTGCGCCGCGCCGGACTGGAATCGCAAATCCCTGCGGGCATCGTGCTCACGGGCGGTGGATCGCGCCTCCGCGGCCTGCCGGAGCTGGCCGAGCGCGTCTTCAATCTGCCGGTGCGCGTCGCCGTGCCGCGCGGCTTGGCCGAAATGAGCGAAGAAGTTTCCCAGCCTGAGTATGCAACGGCCGTCGGGCTCGTTCTCTACGGCGCGCGCACGCGGCGCGTTGCGGGCGCGCGGCCCACAGGCTTCATGGGCAAGTTGAAAAGCATGTTTGCGGGGGCATGAACGGGGCATCTGAGATTTGAAATCTTCTCTGGGGAGGGAGCATGGCACCAAAAGAATCGAGCCTTCGAGTTTCATTTAGCGAAGAGCCGCAGGACGGCGCAAAGATCAAAGTGATTGGCGTCGGCGGTGGCGGGTCAAACGCCGTCAACCGCATGATCCGCGCCAAGGTCGAGGGCGTCGAATTTATCGCGGCCAATACCGACTTGCAAGCGCTCAAGCTCTCGCAGGCGCCGGTGAAGCTCCAGCTCGGCGCGAAATTGACCAAGGGACTCGGAGCGGGAGCCAACCCTGAGGTTGGCCGCAAGGCAGCGCTCGAAGACACCGAGAAAATCCTCGAGGCGCTCGACGGCGCGGATATGGTTTTTGTCACTTCCGGCCTCGGTGGAGGCACGGGAAGCGGCGCCGCGCCGGTCGTCGCGAATCTCGCGAGCGAACTCGGCGCTCTCACAGTCGCCGTGGTGACGAAGCCGTTCGCTTTCGAGGGAAAGCGCCGCATGTTGCAGGCCGAGCAGTCGCTCGCCGAACTTGTCGGAAGCGTGGACACCGTGATCGTGATTCCCAACGAGCGGCTAATGGAGTGCGTCGAGCAAGGAACGAGCTTTTTCGAGGCGTTCCGAATCGCGGACGACATTCTGCGCCAGGCCGTGCAGGGCATTTCCGACATCATCACGATTCCGGGCATCATCAACCGCGACTTTGCCGACGTGAAGACGATCATGTCCGGCCAGGGCTACGCCGTGATGGGCACCGCCGTCGCGTCGGGCTCGAACCGCGCGATCGATGCCGCGAACCGCGCGATCAATTCTCCCTTGTTGGAAGACAACAACATCAACGGCGCGCAGGGCATCTTGATCAACGTCACCGGATCGTCGAGCCTTTCGCTCCACGAGGTGCACGAGGCTTCGTCGATCATCCAAAAAGCGGCCCACGAGAATGCGAACATCATCTTTGGCGCCGTGCAGGACGACGCGATGAAGGAATCGGTGAAGATCACCGTGATCGCTGCCGGGTTCCGGGAGGTCGCAGGCAGGAAGACGCATACGCGCCCGTCCTATCTCCCAAAAACGTGGAAAGCGGGGCGCGAGATGCCGGTCGCCCCGAGTCAAACGAACGTCGTGCAGCAAGTCGCGCAGAACATCAGCGACGTCGCGCCCGAAATTGCGGCGGATGATCTCGACGTGCCGACGTTCCTTCGCCGCCAGGCCCAAAAGGCCTAGCTGCACGTGTGCTGCGCGTAGACCATGGCGTAATTCAGACGATTCTTGTCGAATCACGCCGAAAGTCCACACAGGAATGTTGCGGACTGCTGGCCGGGCGCGAGGGCGTGATCACGCACGCGTTTCCAGCCGAAAATGTGGCGGCCGATCCGACGCGAAACTACGAGCTGGCGCCCAAAGAAATCGTTCGGCTGCTGCGGGAGTTCCGCGCGCAGGGACTCGAATTCCTCGGCATCTACCATTCGCATCCGAGTGGTGACAACGTGCCCTCGCCGCGCGACATCGAACGCGCGTACTACTCCGAGGCGGTTTACTTCATCCTCTCGCCGCGCCCGGATGCTGCGAAACCCGTGCGTGCATTTTCGATTCGCGATGGGAGCGTGACGGAGCTGGAAATTCAGCTCGTGCCCTAATTGCTAAAGCAGATTCCTCGTCCGCCGCGGCGGACTCGGAATGACAACCACCAAAGTTGCGCCTAGCGGGCGCTGGCGAGAGCGGCTTCGGCGGCCTCGAGGCGGCGGGCGTAAAGAGGAAATTGCGAAGCGAACGCGGCAACTTCACCGCGAACACGCTGTATGGTCGCGGCGTTGTCGATGTGGTTCAGTACCTCCGCGATCCAGCCAGCGATTTTGTCCATCTCTGGATCGCGCATGCCTCGAGTGGTGACGGCCGGCGTGCCCATGCGGATGCCGCTGGCCTTCAGCGGAGGAAGCGGATCGAACGGAATCGAATTCTTGTTCACGGTGATGCCGGCGCGATCGAGTGCTGGCTGCACCACGGCGCCCGTCAGGCCGCGTGAATTCACATCGACTAGGAAGAGATGATTGTCCGTGCCGCCGCTCACAATGCGGAACCCGCGTTTGGCCATGCCGGCCGCGAGCGCCTTCGCATTGGCCACAACCTGCCGCTGATACTCGGCGAATCCCGGCTCGCTCGCTTCCTTCAGGCAGACCGCTTTCGCGGCGATGATGTGCATCAGCGGCCCACCCTGAATCCCGGGGAACGTCGCGCGGTCGAGATCCTTGGCGTACTTCTCGCGGCAAAGGATCAAGCCGCCGCGGGGGCCGCGCAGCGTCTTGTGCGTGGTCGTCGAGACGAAATCGGCGTGCGGCACGGGATTCGGATGCACGCCCGCGGCGATCAAGCCCGCAATGTGCGCCATGTCCACGAATAGCAGCGCGCCCACTGACTGCGCGATCTTGCCCATGCGCGCGAAGTCGAAAGCGCGCGAATAGGCGCTCGCGCCGACCACAATCATTTTCGGCTTGTGCTCTCGCGCGAGCCGCTCGAGATCGTCGTAGTCGATGACTTCTGTATCTTTCGCCACGCCGTACGGCACGAAATTGTAGGTGATGCCAGAAAAATTCAGCGGATGACCGTGCGTCAGATGGCCGCCGTGCGCAAGATTCATGCCGAGGACGGTGTCGCCCGGCCTAAGAGCAGTCATGTAGACCGCGATGTTGGCCTGCGTGCCCGAATGCGGCTGCACGTTGGCGTGATCGGCGCCAAAGAGAGCCTTCGCGCGGTCGATGGCAAGTTGCTCCGCCTGATCGACGAATTCGCACCCGCCGTAGTAACGCTTGCCGGGATAGCCCTCGGCGTATTTGTTCGTGAGGACCGAGCCCATCGTTTCCATCACCGCCTCGGAGACGAAATTCTCAGAAGGAATCAGTTCGAGGCCGGTGGCCTGGCGGCGGACTTCTTCATACAGTACCGCGGCGATTTCGGGATCAGTTTCTTCGAGGGACCGGCTCATCCGGCGAAGTTCGGGCGTGTCTTTGCTCATGGCTCGCTCATCTTAGCAAAAGCCGTGTGGAGTGGCGAGGAAAGCGCTGGAAAGACCGCAAGAAAAAAAAGATCGGCCTGACCGGTGCCCAAAACGAGCATCGGTCAGGCCGATTTCGAAAGAGTAGCAACCGCTAGAAGCTGTACTTCAACCCGAACTGCAAAATGCGACCCGGGACCGAACTCGACGTGATCACCCCAAAAGTGGTCGAGCCAAAGCTGTAGCTGTTGTTCGGTTCGTTGAACTGTGCGTGATTCCAAAGGTTGAAGAATTCCGCGCGGAACTGAAGGCTGGCGTCTTCCCGCAGTCCCCCGACGGTCGTATTCTTGATGATCGCCGCATCGAAGTTGAGCTGCGTGCAGCAACTCATGATACCCACGCCGGAGTCGCCGAAGCCTGTGCCGCAGCCGACGAATGCTGGATTGGCTCCCGTGCAGGTGCCAGTCGGGGCCACAGCTCCTGTCGGAGTTCCCCCAAACAAGGGAGCTGGCATGAACGCGCCCGCATTGATTATTGATTGATGGTTCTCCACAAGGGTAAGCATGTTGCCCGTAGCACGGAGGTTCTCTCCCGACTTGCAGTTGCCCGTGACAGCGTTGCAATCGACGGGGTGAGAAAGCTCGGCTCGATCGACGGGGCCTGTGGCTGGTAGGGAAGCACCGTACAACAGTGTTGCTTCAAGGCCATTGTTTCCGTCGGTGATGCTAAACGGCAAGCCGTTTTGAATCGTAGTCACACCGGAGATGCCCCAGCCTCCCAAAGCCTTCTCCTTCCACCCTTCGCTTTTGTAGGGAATCTGGTAGCTGTAGCTGACCACAAAGCGCTGAGGGCGATTGAACGCCGCAAGCCCGTACTGCTGCCGGTGGTTCAGAGGATCGTTGGAAGATGCGCTGCCGGACAGCACGTTGCCAGGGGTGGCAATGCCGGCACCGGCTGCGCTGGCGTTGATGTCGGTGATGAGCTTGCTCCAGGTGTAGGAAGCCTGGAGTGTGAGCCCGTGAGAGAAAGTGTGCCGCAACTGCATCTGCAGGCTGTTGTACAGGTGGTTGCCGTCCGTTTCAACCTGCTGCAGGTTTCCGGGATTGACGCCGAGGTAGGCAACTCGGCCAAGAAAGTTTGAAGTAGTGTTCTCGAGAACCCGGTTGTTGCCGTTATCGTTTATAGGGAATGAACTCGCAGGCCGTTCCAGATTGATGTTGACCTGGTCCGTGGGCGGATTGCAGGTAGCGGAGGCGGGGCCGCAGTTAACGAGATACGCCAGGTTCGGGTCGCGGTTCCAATCGTAGAGGTGGATTCCATGCGATCCCACATAGCCGATGTCAGCCACCCAGCCGTGCGCGAACTCGTACTGAACGTCCAGGTTGTATTGCTGAATCTTCGGAGTGCGCATGGCCGGGTCATCTCCGGAATTGAGAAGGCCGGTCGCCGGGCTGCCGAACCTATCCGTTATGTTGCTCAGGCCGAATCCGGCTTCCGCTCCCGTCAGTGCCGGACCGGCGAACAGGGTCCGTGGAATGAATCCCAGGAACTGCGGGCATACAGGGCAAAACGGGCTCTGCAGTGTCTGGCCTGGATTCGCTCCAATGCCAGTGGCGTAAGGTGGCATATTCCCCACGATGTTATCGCCCACCAGGTTTCCGTAAACTCGGTCGAAGAACATTCCGTAGCCTGCGCGGATGACAAGTTTTTCGCTGAATGGCTGCCAGGCGACACCGATGCGCGGCGAGAAGTTGTCGAGGGGCGAGCCATTCAGCAAAGTGTTGTTGCTGTTGACCAGGATGCCCGTGGACCCGAACTCGCCGGTGAGGTTTCCGTAAATCGCGCGGTTGTAGTTCTTCTGGACGATCCAGCCAGCCAGAGTGCCCACCGGATTGTTCAAGAGTGCCGTGCCGGTATCGACCAAGCCTGCAGCCGCGGCCGAGAAGTTGGTAAACACGCCATGCGCATCGCTGGGCCAGCCGTCGTATTCCCAGCGGAGACCGAGGTTTACGGTCAGCTTTCGGGTCAGCTTGATGTCGTCTTGGACGAACGTCGAGTATTCGCTGACGCGCCAGTGGTGAGGATTACCAGAGCCATTCGGTATCAGGCGATAGGAAAGGTTGATGAAGTAGTTGGCGGGAACGGCGGCGCCTGGGAGACCGTTGGCCTCGTCGGAGGGAAGGCCGCTGTTGCTCAAGAGGATGTCGGCCATATCTCCTGCCACGACCCAACCCCTTTCTCGGTTCGGCTGCGCCCAGTTCCACTGGATGCGCTGGGTGTTGACGCCTGCTCGAATCGAATGCTTGCCGTGGTTCCAGGAAATCTGGTCGCCGGTCAGATAGCTCTGCTGGAGACTATGGGTCGCCGAGAAGAAATTCCCTCCTTCCGTCCACGAACCCCATTGCGACCCCGCGGGAATCCCCAAGCTGCCGATGACCGGGATCAAGGAGTCCTCGCGATTGCCCGCAGCGGCTGCTGAAAGCGGGCAAGGGGTGCCGTCATTGATCGCAGGGGTGATGTTGAGCGGCGTAATGCCGTCACCCGCGCAGGACTGGATGGTATTGCCGTCCGTCACGTTGAGGTAGAGTCGCTGGAAGGAGCCCCACGCCTCGTTCACGAAGTTGTTCGTGACCACCGTCGTGAGCTTCAAGACCGCCGAAGTCGACGCGTACTGCGCATCTTCTGGGGCGCCGGGATCGCAGCCAGTTACGATGCAGCTAAAACTCTGCGTCTGCGGGTCAGCGGAGAAGAAAAACTTTTCTGTAATTGTGTTCTTGCTGTTGAGAACGTAATCCGAATTGAGCATGTACTGATTTTCATTCGCGATCGTAGCCTGGGAAATCGTTGTGGGGATGGCGCACGTGCTGGTCGCGATGCAGAAGGGCGCGGGCAAACCGTCCTTACCCGTGGTGTAGCGCAAGCTGGGAAGGTAATAGCCGTTGTTAAATCCGCCTTTGACCTGCGGAATTTTCTCGGTCTGCCGCAGGAGATTGATGGCGGTGTTACTGATGTTGGATCCGTTCGGGTTGACGAAGTTTCCTGATTCGCCTAAACCGCTGGCGAAGTCCGTCTCGCCCGCGAACGCGCATCCGAGATATTCCCTATAGGTATTGTAGGGGCAGGGTGTCCCGCCCGATTTGAAGTCCTGGTCGATAACGCCCGCGTTGCCGTCGGCGCGCGCGTTCGCGAAGGGAACGCCCGGCTCGTTTAACGGTAGCAAGCCGACCTCAGTCAAGGAAGTGGCGAAGCCGTTGCTGCCGATACCGTTGAGCTGGCGAGTCGCTTGAAAGGAGCCGAAGACGAAGAACTTGTCTTTCTGGATCGGCCCGCCGAACGTCCCGCCGAACTGGTTCTGTTTCACTTCCGGCGGCTTATTCGGCAGACCTTCGCCTTCCTCCGACCTCTTATAGAAAAAATCATTGGCGTTGAAGAAGTTGTTGCGATTGAACTCCCAAACTGAGCCGTGGAATTGGTTGGTACCGCTCTTGGTGACGACGTTGACGTTGGCACCGGGGTTCTGCCCGTAGGCAGCGTCGTACTGCGACGTCTGCACTTTGAATTCCTGAATCGAGTCCGGGTTCGGGATCGGAATGCCGGCGTAGCTTCCGGACTGGGCGGCGCCGCCGCTGCCGTAGTTCGTGGTAATGACGCCGTCCATCATGTACGTGTTCTGGTCGGAGCCGGAGCCGTTGACGTTGATATCCATCGTGCCGTTGCCGACCGCAGTGGCGGTCGCAACATTCGCGACCACGCCGGGCGAGAGGTCGATCACCTGCGTGTAGTTGCGAGTGCTGAGAGGCAGATCCGTGACGGTCTCGCCGGACACCAATCCGCCAACCGTCGCGTTCTGGGCCTGGATCGTCTCGACCGTCGATTCCACAGTGATCTGCTGCGTTTGCGCGCCCAGCTCGAGGCTGCGGTTCACAGTAACGGTCTCCGTAACATCCACGGTCACCGACGGAACTTCAATCGTCTTGAAGCCTGACGCGGAGAACTTCAGGCTGTAGTTTGCGGGCGGCAGCAGGGAGATTTTGTACAGACCGTTTGTGTCCGTCGTCGCCGACCGAGATTGTCCCGTCGCGACGTTCGTCGCGGTGACCATCGCACCCACAACGACCGCGCCGGAAGGATCGCTCACCGTGCCAGTCAGAGCTCCCGTCGTGGCGCTCTGCGCTTGGACTGATGAAACCGAAACGAGCAGCGCCAACAAGCACACCAGTACGGCAAAGGCAGTTCTCATTGCGGCAAAATATGAACGCATTGCCCACCCCCCCAAGTTTTGGATTTCGATTGCGGTTGTTGTTTCAGTCGCGAGCCCGCCCCGGGCGCAACGGCTGTGATAGAGGAGCTAACCGAGATCTGGTTCACGCCGATCCAGCACGAACCGGCGCGATGGCGTCCCCCCGTCCGCCAAAAGGTTGCTGACCAATACTCCATGCCCGAATTTTTGTCAAGCTGAAACCGTTGACCTTGATTGACTTAGGTGTGAGATTTTCCTAACCTAATTCGCCTATCGCAGCACATCTCGCGCTAATCTTTGAACGTGCGGATCCGCCAAGCGCAGGAGAACAACGAAGAATCATGTCCGATCTGAAACTGACAACGCGCGCCGAAGACTTTTCGGAATGGTACAACCAAGTCGTCTTGCGGGCGGAGCTTGCCGATTATGCGCCGGTTCGCGGCTGCATGATCGTGCGTCCGTACGGCTGGGCGCTTTGGGAAAACATTACGGCGGCGCTGGATCAGCGTTTCAAGGCGACCGGACACGTCAATGCGGCGTTTCCGCTGCTGATCCCTCGGAGTTTCATCGAAAAGGAAAAGTCACACGTGGCCGGCTTTTCGCCGGAGCTCGCCGTGGTGACGCACGGCGGCGGCGAGAAATTGGAAGAGCCCCTCGTGATTCGGCCTACATCCGAGACGATCATTGGCCATACGTACGCGAAGTGGATCCAGTCCTATCGCGATCTTCCGGTCTTGATCAATCAGTGGAACAGCGTGGTGCGCTGGGAACTGCGCACGCGGCTGTTTTTGCGCACGCTTGAATTCTTCTGGCAGGAAGGGCACACCGCGCACGCGACGGCCGAAGAGGGTGAGGCCGAGACCCGCCAGATGCTCGATGTCTATACCGATTTCGCCGTGCGTGAGGCGGCGATTCCCGTGATTCCGGGGCGCAAATCGGCCGCGGAGCGGTTCGCCGGTGCCGAGCAAACCTATTCGATCGAAGCGATGATGGGAGACGGCAGAGCGCTGCAATCCGCCACGTCGCACAACCTCGGCCAGAATTTCGCGAAAGCCTTCGAGATCAAGTATCTGGACAAGAATGGCGTGCTGCAGTACTGCTGGACGACTTCCTGGGGCCTCTCGACGCGCTTCGTAGGCGCGATCATCATGGTGCATGGAGATGATCAGGGGTTGATTTTCCCGCCGCGCCTCGCTCCCCATCAGATCGTGATCGTGCCGATCTTCAAGACGGATGAAGAAAAGGCCGTCGTCTTCGAGAATGCACAGCGGCTGCGCAAGGAGCTCGTCGATTCGGGGATTCGGGTCAAGATGGACGAGCGCGAAGGAATGAGTCCCGGCTTCAAGTTCAACGACTGGGAGATGCGCGGAGTTCCCTTGCGGCTCGAGCTTGGGCCGAAGGATGTGGCGAAGGGGTCGGTCGTGCTCGCGCGGCGCGATCGTCCAGGCAAGGAAGGAAAGTCGTTCGTCCCCCAACAGGGAATTGCCGCAGCGGTAGCGCAGACGCTTGAGAACATTCAGAAGTCGCTCTTCGACCGAGCGCTGGCGTTCCGTATGGCCAATACATCCGAGCCGACCGAATACGCCGACTTCAAGAACGCTGTCGAAAAGGGCTTCGCGCTTTCTTGGTGGTGCGGCAGCGGCGATTGCGAGGCAAAGATCAAGGAAGAGACGAAGGCCACGATGCGTTGCATTCCTCTCGAACAGCCCGGCGGCTCAGGCAAGTGCGTCTATTGCGGCCAGACTGCCAGCGAAAAGGCGATCTTCGCCCGCGCCTACTAGATAGCCGCCTGCCCGCAAATACCCTCGTTTACTCATCGCAAACAACGGTGGACGCGCCTGCGCCGCCGACTTTTGCCCTGTGTTAGCTTGAACTTCAGGAACAGCCTCGACAGGCTGGTGCGGAGGTATCGGAAGGCAATGGTTCGACCCAACGCAGCTAGGGAACGCGGCGGTTCGAAACTGAACCTGATCATTACCTTGCTTGTTCTGGCTGCGATCATTTTCGCGGGGGTCAAGCTCGTTCCGGTGTATTTCGCGAACTATCAGTTTCAAGACGCCATGCAAACCGAGGCGCGCTTCGCGCTCAGCAGCTATCCCAGGAAAAGCATTGACGATATCCGGGACGATATCTTCAAGAAGGCGCAGGAGCTCAGCATTCCCACCAAGAAGGAAAGCATCAGAGTGATCGTCGACGGGACGAGCGGCAACGTAGATATCTCGGTCGACTACGTCGTCACCGTTGACATGGCTGTGTATCAATGGACTCACGAATTTCATCCCCACGCAGACAACCATACGATCTAAAATAGGGTTTTATCCTAATTGGGCCATTCGGATGGGGGCTTGGGACATCCGCTCCCAGAAATGCCGCGCCGCCCGGCCTCGGCATCGAGCGCTTCTCGGAGCTCTTAGCGGGTTCTACCGGAGAAACTGATTGCGGATTCGAATCGCTAGCGGTTTTTTGACATCCCGGCTTGGCATGACGCTGCTGGTGGTGATACTCGTGGCGCTGCTGGCGGGCACCGGCTTCGTTGCCTACTACTACATTCAGTTCGGCCATCTGATTGACCAACGGCTCACCGGACAGGTTTTCCAGAACACGTCGCGAGTCTATTCCGCACCCGGCCGGATCTACGTGGGCGAGTCGATGCGGCCGAGCGATCTGGCGAGCGAGATGTTGCGCGCCGGGTATCAGGAAGGTTCGGTGGTCGGCTCGCCCGGGCAGTTCAGCGTATCAGCTTCAACTGTCGAGATACTTCCATCGCCAAGCTCCTACTTTCAGGGCCGCAACGCTTTGCGCGTAAGCTTTTCTGGAACGCAGATCTCGCAGATCGTGCTGCTTCCCGATGGCACCGATGTGGACTCGGCCGAAGTCGAGCCGGAGCTGCTCACGAACCTGTTCGATAGCTCGCGCGAAAAGCGCCGCGTGGTCCGCTTTGACGATCTTCCGCCGGTGCTCATCCACGCCGTGCTCGCGGCGGAGGACAAACGCTTTTTCGAGCATGGCGCACTCGACATGGTGCGCGTCTTTGGCGCGGCATTTTACGACGTGACGCGCGGCCACAAGGCGCAGGGCGCCAGCACGATCGATATGCAGGTGGCGCGTACCTTTTTCTTTTCGACCAAGCGCGAGTGGCGGCGCAAGCTGAAAGAAATCCTGATGGCCGCCGAGATTAACGAGCGCTTCTCCAAGCAGCAAATTTTCGAGCTCTACGCGAACGACATCTATCTCGGCAATCGCGGCAGCTTTGCGATCCGCGGCTTCGGCGAGGCCGCGAACGCGTATTTCGGCAAGGATGTCCGCGAGCTGACGCCGGCTGAAGCGGCGTTCCTTGCCGGAATCATCCGCGCTCCCAATCGCTACTCGTCCGCTGAGCGGCATGTGGACCGCGCCGACGACGTGCGCGACCGCGTGCTCGGCGAAATGGTCGAGGACGGTTTTTTGGCGCCACAGCAGGAGGCTGAAGCCAAGAAGTCCAAACTCAAATTCACGAATGGCGGGTTGGGCAGTAGTTCCGCACCCTACTTCGTCGACATGGTGAAGGACCACCTGCTCGAGAAGTTCTCCGAAAGCGATCTCGAAAATCAGAGCTACCGCATCTATACGACGCTCGATCCGAATCTTCAGAGCGCCGCGGCCGACGCCATTCAGATCGGCGTCCAAAACCTCGATAAGCTGCTGGTCCGCCGCTACGCCGTGTGGAAGAAAAAGGGCGAGACCGTCCCTCCGGCGCAAGTGACGCTGGTGGCCCTCGATCCGCGCACAGGCGAGATTCGCGCGCTGATCGGCGGCCGCGACTACGGCGAGAGCCAGCTGAACCACGCGCTCGCGCGCCGCCAGCCAGGTTCGGCATTCAAGCCCTTCGTCTATGCGGCCGCATTCGACAACGCCGTGCAAGACCTTCAGCCCGTCGTCACACCGGCCACGACCGTTGACGATTCGCCCACCACATTCGAATTCGACGGCAAGGAATATACGCCGGACAACTACGGCGAGGAATTCTATGGGCCCATTACCGTGCACGACGCGCTCATGCATTCCCTCAACGTCGCAACCGTGAAGATCGCCGAGATGATCGGCTATCAGCGCGTGGTGGATGTCGCGCGACAAATGGGCCTGGGCAACAACATCCAGGCCACGCCCGCGGTCGCCCTCGGCGCGTATGAGATGACGCCGATCGACGTTGCGGCCGGCTACACTGCGTTCGCCAACAATGGCATCCGCGCAGAGCCCCTCTTCATTCGCAGCGTTGTCGCCGCAGACGGAAGCGTCGAAGAGTCCGCCGCGCCCGTCACGCGTGCGGTGCTCGATCCGCGCGTCGCGTATCTCACCACGAGCTTGATGGAAGATGTCATCAACCACGGCACGGGCTATCCCGTGCGCGCGCTCGGATTCGACGCGCCCGCTGCGGGCAAGACCGGCACCTCTCGCGACGGCTGGTTCGCCGGATACACATCGAATCTTTTGTGCGTCGTCTGGGTGGGTTTTGACGACAATCGCGATCTCGGATTGGCTGGTGGTCAGGCCGCTGCGCCGATCTGGGGAGAGTTCATGAAGCGGGCTGTCACGCTTCCGAAGTACCGCAACACGCAGGAGTTTGTGCCGCCGCCCGGGATCACACAATCCGTGATCGACCCGCAGACCGGCCAGTTGGCAACGCAATCATGCCCCAAGACAGTGAGTGAATACTTCATAGCGGGCAGCGAGCCGACGCAGTATTGCGAGATGCATGGCGGCGGACCGGTCGCCCAATCATCGCAAGGCTCGTGGCTCGCGCACCTATTCGGCAAAGGAGGCGACTCGTCCGCGCAGCCTCCGCCCACAACCACGGATCGCCCGTCCGGCACGCCCGGATCAGCAAACGTCTCTCAGACGAAGCCTGCGGCGTCAACGAAGTCCCGATCTCCAGAAGGCGAAACGCCAGCCAAGGAGCCAGAAAAGAAGAAGGGATTTCTCGATCGGATATTTGGTATCTTTGAAGATAACAAGCAGCCGGCGAGCAGTTCCAAGCCCTAGCAACAATCCTGGGCACCGGAACGCCGGTGCGCTGAGGAGAAGGGCAATGAAATTCTCAGCCCTCTTCGCTGTTTCACTTCTTCTGGGTTTCGCGGACGCAGCTGCCCGAAGCGCTCCTGATTCGCAGACAACCCCGCTGGCGCAGAGCGCTCCCAGTACGGAGTCGGATGCGACGCAAATGACGCCGCGGCAAGTGGCCGAGATGCGCGCGGAAATCATGATGGCTCGCAAGGACTATCAGGAAGCCGTCGTCGCCTATCAGAAAGTTCTCGAGCAGGATCCGAATAACGCGGAGATCCTCGATCAAATCGGCATCGCCTACCAGCAGCTTCATCAAGACGAACTCGCCGAACGCTTCTACAAGAGGGCGCTGAAAGCCGACAAGAATTCGCCTTTTCTCTTGAATAACCTTGGAACGATCGAGCACGGCAAAGGGCGCTACGGTAAGGCGATCAAGTATTACAAGAAGGCGATCGACGCCAGCGGCGGCAACCTGGCATCCGTCTACTCCAACATGGGCTCAGCCTATTGCGCCATGAAGCAGTTTCCACGCGCCATGGAGGCATTCAGCAAAGCCCTCTCGATCGACCCCCATGTGTTCGAAGAGCGAGGAGGAGCCGGAGCCATTGTTCAGCAACGTTCGGACACGGATCAGGGAACCCTAAACTACTTCATCGCGAAGTCATATGCAAAGGCAGGAGATGCCGAGCGCGCGGCGCGCTACCTGAAGATCGCCCGCGACGACGGCTACAAGAACCTGATGGCAGCCGAAAAGGATCCGGATTTTGCGCGCGTGATCAAGGATCCGCAGGTGCAGGACGTGCTGCACCGTCGCCCCGCCTACGAGGAGCAGCAGGGGAAGCCGGTTACAAACTGAGTTTCCCTGTTCCAGATTGCGCTCGGCAGCCACGCTTTCGCAGGGGCGCTTCGACTTCGCCCGTGCGCCCGAAACGCTTCACAGTTTCCGTCGTCTCTCTTGCTATAATACCCGTCCGGAATGGCTGCTCGGTCATTGCGGCGCCTGCTACTTTACGCGGCGGCTCTCATGGGGCTGTTGCTGAGTAGTTCCATACGTCCGGACGCTCCTGCCATTTCCTCCGCCACCTCGCTATCCAAGGCTGGCATCGTGACACTAAGGATTGACGGCGAAATCGAACCGATCCTCTCCGAGTACATCGTCCACGGGATTGGCGAGGCCGCGCGCCAGCGCGCCAGCCTTGTCCTGATCACGATGAACACACCGGGCGGCCTGGACACATCCATGCGGGAAATCGTCCAAGCGATCCTTGCGTCGCCCGTGCCGGTCGTAATCTATGTGGCGCCTTCGGGCGTGCGGGCCGCCTCTGCGGGCTTCTTCATCCTTGAATCTGCCGACGTCGCCGCGATGGCTCCCGGCACGAACACTGGCGCAGCCTCTCCCGTCTTCGAGATGTTCGGCCAGACTGTGCAGATCGACGACACGATGCGCAAGAAAGTCACGAACGATGCCTCCGCGTTTCTACGCAGCTACACTGCCAAGCGCGGGCGCAATCCCGATCTCGCCGCCACGGCCGTCAGCGATGCGAAGGCCTTCAGCGACAAGGAGGCGCTCGACGGCAAGCTCATCGACCTCGTGGCGTCGTCTCAAGACGATCTGCTCGCGAAACTGAATGGCCGCACACTCACGCGCTTCGACGGCTCGACCACGCAGCTTTCGCTTGCACATCCGGTCTTTACTGCCGTCGATATGACCGCGCGCGAAAAATTCCTGACGCACATCGTCGAGCCGAACGTGGCCTTCGTTTTGTTGATAGTGGGCGTGCTCGGCCTCTACGTCGAATTCAATCACCCCGGCATGTTTGCGCCGGGCGTGATCGGCGGCATTTCCATTCTGCTGGCGCTCTATGCAATGCACATGTTGCCTGTCACGATCACGGGCTTCGTGCTGATTGGCCTGGCGCTTGCCCTATTTGTTCTGGAGGCGAAATTCCCGACGCATGGTGTTCTGGGCGTAGGCGGCACCATTGCCATGATTCTCGGCGCGATCCTGCTGATCCAGTCGCCCTGGACAGGAATGGGAGTTCGGCCGACCACGGCGCTGGCAGTGGCAGTCCCGTTTGCGGTGATCGCGATCATTCTGATGCGAGCCGTCCTGCGCTCACGCACTTGGAAGCAGGCGACCGGGAGAGAAGAACTCGTCGGCGAAGAGGGCGAAGTCACCGAGCAAGTCGGCGCGTCACCAGCGATCGGAATGGTCCGCGTTCATGGCGAGCTCTGGCGTGCCGCCGCATCGGTCAACGGGGGCATTCCGAAAGGCGCGCGAGTGCGCGTGAAGGGCATTCACGGTCTCACGCTGGAAGTCGAGCCGGCCACGCCACAACATTCTGGATCTTCGTAGGCGAAGTCGAGGAGGCAGCGATGGATTTCAACTTCATGTCGATCCTGGCAGTCGCGATTGTCGTCATCGTGCTGTTTTGGCTGTTCAACTCGATTTACGTCATCAAGGAGTGGGAGCGCGGCGTGGTGCTGCGCCTGGGGCGAATGCTCCCGGAGGCCAAGGGTGCGGGATTGCAGCTTGTCCTCTATCCCATCGACAAGCTGACGCGGATGTCGCTGCGAATCGAGACCCTCGACGTGCCTCCGCAGGACGTGATCACGCGCGACAACGTCTCAGTGAAAGTGAACGCTGTTTGCTACTTCCGTGTTGTGGACGCGAACCGCGCGCTTTCGCAGGTGCAGAACTACCTCTACGCCACGTCGCAGCTCGCGCAGACCAATCTGCGCAGCGTGGTCGGCCAGTTCGAGCTGGACGAAATCCTCTCCGAGCGCGAAAAGGTAAACTCGAAGCTGCAACTAATCCTTGACCAGGATAC
>Ga0187781_10000091_pt1 | contig 59101 bp, 55 predicted proteins | sample 0715_SJ02_MP02_2_FD_132447 | JGI IMG/M metagenome (GOLD analysis project Ga0187781, IMG submission 132447) | Tropical peat soil microbial communities from peatlands in Department of Meta, Colombia - 0715_SJ02_MP02_20_MG | ecosystem: Environmental > Terrestrial > Soil > Wetlands > Peat | place...
CTTCTATTACGTCTTAGATCGTGTGACGGGAAAGTTCGTGGCCGGCGGCCCATTCGTTCATCAAACGTGGGCGAAGGGGCTCGACGCAAATGGCCGTCCCATCGTACTGCCCGACACGGAGCCGACGCCGGAGGGACGATTGGTGTATCCCGATGGACATGGCGGCACCAACTGGAACAGCCCTTCCTACAGCCCAGAAACGAAGTTGTTCTACGTTTCCGCTCGCGAAACGGGCGCGTACACTGTAGCTGGCGAGCCGAAAGTGCACTTTCCGGATTTCGGCGGAGGCGGACGAATCAATTTGTCCGGAGACGAATCGTACGGAGCGATTCGCGCGCTCGAAGCGACGACGGGCAAGTTGAAGTGGGAGTACCGGCTGCTTGCTCCAGCAGAAGTCAGCACGCTTGCGACTGCCGGCGGGCTGGTCTTTTCCGTCAGCGATGAAGGCAATTTCTTCGCGCTCGACGCTATGACGGGCAAGTTACTATGGGAGTTCACTGTGGGCGGAACGAGCGCGGAGTCGAATCCAATTACCTATGAAGTCGCGGGCAAGCAATACTTGATCGGAGCTTCCGGAAACTGTTTTGTCGCTTTCAGTTTGCCGTAGTCCTAACTCGACGATGGGAGGAGAATTGCATTCATGAAAGTGAACCGACGAAGGCTGCTGTCGCTGTTGGGAATGTCTCCAGCGCTTCTGGCTGGCTCCGCCGCGGAGGCGGACGGACGGGAACCCAAGAAGGGTGCGGAAGCTGGCGCTGGGTCCGAATCGAAGCTGACAGCGCTTTCTCCCAAGGGCACTCCGCCTCCGGTAAATCGGTTTCCGATGGCCGCGCGTACGGTGAGCTCGCTCGACGGCAAGACTGTCTATCTCGTCGACACAGGTTTCTTCGGCGCCGACATCCTGCTGCAACAAGTGGCGGCGTGGTTTCAGCAGAACATGCCCAGCGTGAAGACCGTCCTTCGAAAGAAGGTCGGCACGTATCCCGAAGATGATCCGAAGCTGTGGGCGGAGATCAAGGCCAATGGCAACGCGACCATCATGGCCATCGGGCATTGAGGGGGCTGCACTCCAGCGACCGTCGGTCACTGCGTAACGATGGAAAGGATGGGCGTTCCCGCTGTTCCGATAATCACGGAAGCGTATAGGGATCTGGCGAAATCCACGGCGGCCCAGCGAGGCATGCCGACGCTGCGCATCGCATTCACGGTTCATCCCGTTTGGGGCAAGACGCCGGAGCAACTGCGCGCGCTGGTGGACGGCGCCGACCCAGTTACGAAAGCGCCGTTCATGAAGGAGATCATCGGCGGGTTGACCACGCCCCTCACTGCCGAGGATCAGATTTCGGGCTTGCAGCCAGTTTCACTGGGTCCGGCGACGTTCGGCCCCGACACGGCGGACAACCTCCAAAAATACTTCATGGACAACCAGATGACGGATTACATGCCGATCATCATCCCCACAGAAGAAAAAGTTGCGGCGATGCTCAAGGGCACGACCCACCAGCCGGACGAGGCGGTTGGGAGAACGGCTGGATGGAAGTACACGGTCAAGCAGGTGGCGGTGAACGCAGTGATGGCTGGTTGCGACCCCTCGTACTTCCCGGTGATTCTTGCGATCGCCTCGACAGGCGAACTCGCGCTGGGCGGATCGACGACTTCTTTCGGCTACGCTCTGGTGATCAATGGTCCCATTCGCGACAAGCTGAACATGAATTACACGATCGGCGCTCTCAGCCCCTTTGCGCAGCCCAACGCCACCATCGGGCGCGCATGGTCGTTGCTCGGCAAGAATCTCGGTCCCGGCTCCATACCCGGGCAGACGTATTGGGGCGGCCAGGGCAACAATCTGAACTACAACAATGTCGTAATTGTTGAGGATGAAAAAAGCAGTCCATGGACTCCTTTTCACGTGCAGAAGGGGTTCAAGCCTGAGGAAAGCGTCGTCAGCGTGTTCAACGGCTGGGACATGCGCATGGGCCACGGCGCGAAGGGCGCGGGCGCGATGCAACTAAAGTTCGACGAGCAGATCAGCAGCATGTTTCCGACGCTCGCTCGGATGTTCAACTGCGTGGTCGTCTGCGATCCATTGACGGCAAAGGCTCTCGTGGACCAGGGCTACGACACCAAGGACAAGCTGCAAGCCTGGCTGTGGAAGAATTCCACGATCACGGCGAAGGAATATCGCGAGTCCTTCCTGGCTCACGTGTGGCTGTATCCGCGCGCGCTCAAGGGCGAGGAGCCCTACGCCACGTGGTGGAAGGCTGCTGACGATGAGCGGATTCCGTGCTGGCCGAAGGCCGAAAACATCGAACTGGTCGTCACCGGCGGCCAAACGAACGCCTTCTTCCAGGTCGGCAATATGAACTACGGCCGGAGCGTCTCGATCGACAAGTGGACGTAGACAAATCGAGCGTGGCGGAACACTACTGAAGTCCTGCCAGAATATTGGTAGGGGCGGTGGGGATCGAACCCACGACCTTCGGCTTAAAAGGCCGCTGCTCTACCACTGAGCTACGCCCCTAGGCGTGCGGAAGACCGACACCGTACGTGTTTTCGGGAGTGCGCGGACGGCGTGACACTTCTCAGGTGTCGTTTGATTCTAACGTGCGTGCTTGCCGTGAGCAACCGAGACAATGCGGAGAACGATTTGCTCCTGTGGCGCGACGCCGCAGACCGTTGGCGACCCGCTCAGTTGCTGCTCGTCGCGGGATGATTCTTGAGGAAGTCCTGTACGTCCGGCATTCCCGGAGCAGGCTGGCTTGGAGACATTCCCGAATGCGTCTTGTCCATTGGAGGATGCACAAACTGACCGTCACTCGGCTGGCTGCTCATCACGAGCCAGTTATTCCCGTGCCGCTGGAGCGAGTAAACCATGGCCATGCTTGCGCCGCCCTGCTTGACGCGAAAAGTGGCGCTCGCTTGAGCCTGATCGCCGTTCACGCTGACGGAATCGACGCTCATGTCCATCACCGACATGTTGATACCCCGGTCGTTACGCACGTGGTCCTCGACGGCCTGGCGAATCAGATCCGCGTCGCCGCCTAAGGCAGGCCTTTCGGAAGCCGGCGCTTGGGTCACAGCTGCGCCATTCGTGCTCGGCGTGCTTGTCGGCGAGGACGGAGCCTGCCCAGATTGGCTGTTCTTATTGCAGCCGACCGAAAACGCCGCCAAAACAAGAAGAAAGATTACGTAACGCATGATCACGCGCCCATCTTCTCTCAATTTGCAGAACGCGTCTATCTCCAGGGGCAGCGATTTGACACATTCGGCGCACGCGTCATACGCTTCGTAGGAGACGCGGGCCTCACGTGTCATGCCTCCTCGAGCTAAAGCGCCGACATCCAAATCGGGCCGGATTCTCATTGGGCCGGCCGGGTGGTCGTATCCCGATTGGCACGGCATCGTCTACCCCTCGCGTCGGCCGCGTGGATTTCACGAGGCTACCTACCTCGCGGAGTATTTCGACACGATCGAGATCAACACTTCGTTTTACAATCCCCTGCGGCCGGATCATGCCGCGCAGTGGGTCGAACGCGTCTCGGCGAATCCCCGCTTTCTCTTTACGGCCAAGCTCTGGCAAAAGTTCACGCACGAAGAAGGCGCGACATCCGAGGATGAAGTAGCTGTTCGCACCGGCTTCGACGTCCTACAGGCCGCAGGGCGTCTCGGCGCGGTGCTGCTGCAGTTCCCTTTCTCGTTCCATAGCACACCGCAAAATCTGGCGCGTATAGGAAGTGTCCTCGGGGCGTTCGGCACCTACCCGCTGGTCGTGGAAGTGCGGCATTCTTCCTGGACGCACCCGGATTTCTACGAGTTTCTCCACGAGCGCGGCGTTGGGATCTGCAATATCGACCAGCCGCTGATCGGGCGATCGATCAAGCCGGGCGAGCAAGCCACGTCGAGGCTCGGCTACGTCCGCCTGCACGGGCGCCGCGCCGACACGTGGTTCAGCGATGATCCTGAGCTGCCGCGGCACGAGCGCTACAATTACCTTTACTCGGAGCGCGAACTCGAGCCCTGGGCGCGTCGCATCCGCTTGCTATCCGAGCGGACCCAGACAACGTTCGTCGTGACGAACAATCATTTTGAAGGCAAAGGCGTTGTGAACGCCCTCCAGCTGATGCACATGCTGAGCGGCAACAAAGTGAAAGTTCCGGAAACGCTGCGCCACCGCTATCCCGAGCTCGAACCCATCGCGGATGCGCCGTCGCAGGAGCCAACACTCTTCCCTCTGCCGCCGCCCTGATGCCGGCCGCGCAAAGCCCTCTTGCGATACAGGATCAGCTAACGAACCGCGGAAGGAGACACCTTCCTCTCGGTTTGAATGGGAACTACTTCTTGAAGAGATCTTCGAAAGCTCGGCGTGCGTCGCTGGGCTTGGAGGGGCTCGCGGGAGCCGGAGTGGTCCTCGCGTAGCTCACCGGCGAAGTGTCTTTCTCGACCGTCATGCGAAACTCGAAAAAAGTGCAGTTGTTCTTCGCGTCTTTTTTAGCAATTCGCTCGGGAATCGGTTGCGTGCACTCGAACTGCCGGCTCGTATCGAAATTGACGCACTGCTTGCAGCAGTGAAGCTCAAACTGGCAGCGCGGACACTGGCCATTCGGATCGAAACCGGGAGCGAGGACGGTGCCGCAATTCGAGCAGCGCGCCCGCATGACCGTCCCGACCATCCGCGGAGTGCGCGGCCCCAGCAAATCCTGTGGCTTCGGCCGAGGCTCCGCGGGCCGCTCGCCACGCTCGGCGCGCTCCCGCTTCTTCTCCTCGGCATCGCGGTCGCGATAGCCCCTCTGCTTATACTTCCGCTCCATGGGAACCTCCTGGGGGGTTACCTCATCATAACCCGGAATGCCCCAATACAATCCATTTCTTCACCCAGAGTGCGCAGGCTGCCGCAACTGGACTTCACGCTCCCGCCGTGGTGGGGTGACGCCGTGCCCACAAGCCAGAGAGACCTTCGGCAGCCAAATCCTGCTGTACTAACCTTTGCGGACGGCCAAGTCGGTTCAGCACAGCTTCGGCGGCAAGATAGCCGCTGCGCACCGCTCCTTCCATTGTCGAAGGCCAGCCTGTGCGCGTCCAATCGCCGGCTAAAAAGAAATTCCTGACGCCGAAATCCTGTGCAGGGCGAAATCGATCGACGCCCGGCTCGGGAGAAAAGGTCGCGGACACCTCTTTGATGACGGTGGCCTTTTCGAGCTGCGCTTCGCGCGTCGCAGGGAGGACGTCTGCGAGTTCCGCGCGGCACAAATCGATGATCTCCTGACGCGAAAGCGGAACCAGATCGTAGGAAGCGCTGATCACTAGCTGCAAATATTGCGCGCCTGTCTGCGTTTTCCCGGCCCGTGCTCCTGCGCTGCCATTCCCAGCGTACAGCAGGGACTTGTTGAATACCCACTGCGTCTTGTGATCGAGCAGAGCCAGAAATGGCTCGTTCATGACGACGCGGTCGAACCACATATGAACTCCGGTGATCGGCGACGTACGAATGTGGTGCAGTCCTTCGAGTGCTCCTCCATCTGCGCACATCTCCTTCGGGAGCAGGCCCGGTAGCGCGATGTGAGGCACGGCCGTAATGCATGCATCCGCCGTTACTTCTGCGCCGTCGTCCAAAACCGCAGACGCGAATTGACCGCCGCAAAAGCGAATCTCGCGGACTCCGCTGCGCAACCGAACGATGCCTCCTCGCTTCACGACAGCGTCACGGCAGCCCTCATAGAGCGCGGCCAGCGGCACCGTCGGAATGCCGACGCGGTAGCCGCAGCGACTCGCGAGAAACCCTTTCCAAAAGACGTCTATTCCGTACTGCGCTGCGGTTCGCGCAAGCTCTTCGTCCAGTGCGCTCACTAGCACCACGCGCCAGAACCGCTCGATCGCACCGGGCGTCTGTTGCATCCGGTTCAGCCAATCGAGCATCGAGATCGACTCGACGTCTTTCGGCCGACCACCGGCTCTGGCGATCGTCAGAAGCGCCGTCGCGATCGCGCGCTTGTCAGCCACACTCAATGCCCGGAAAGCCAGGAACGACGGTGCCATGTGAAGCGGAGCGGGCAGAGCCGAGGCTCGAATTGTTGAGTGGCGCCCGTCACGATCCGCAAAGTAAAGCGTGTCGTAGAAGCGGACTTTGTCGCCCGCGCCTGCGCGACGGTAGAAATCCGCTAGATTCGTACAACAGCCGAGCGTTACGTGCTGGCAGTTGTCAACTTCACTTCCATCCGGCAGCGTGTAGGAAGTGGCGCGCCCGCCCAAGTGAGGGCGCTTTTCCAGCAGTCGAACTTCGAGGCCCGCTTCAGCCAGCGCGACGGCGGAGGCTAGCCCCGCCAGGCCGCCGCCGATCACCAGCACGCTTTGCGAGGGCATCCGTCTTCCACCAGCCTGACATTCTCCCGGCAACCAGGTACTGAATCTTTTCCGAATTGGAGAGCGACACGCGTGAAGAAAACACGTCGTAATCGCACGCTTCCAGCCGCGCGAGCAACGTGCTGTACGTGCGGATCAGCGCCCAGAGTGTCGCGCGGCTATCCACATCTACTTCGTGAACCAGCGGCGCGCCTTCTTCATAGAGCCGCCAAGCACGTGAGGCCTCGTATTCGAGCAACTCCCCCATTCGATCCGAAAGCGGCCCTCGGAGATCCTGCACATGGATACCGAAGCGTTCGAGGTCTTCCTGAGGCAAGTACACGCGGCCCATTTCCAAGTCGCTGAGCACGTCGCGAATGATGTTCGTCAGCTGGAAGGCAAGGCCGAGCCGCTCAGCCAAGTCGGGCGCGCGCGGATTGCGGAATCCGAAGACGTGCAGGCACGTCAAGCCGACAGTGCCCGCTACGCGGTAGCAGTACTCGGAGAGACGGTCGAACGTCGCGTACGAGTCTACCGTCAGGTCCATCTCCGCGCCGAGAATCAAATCATGAAAGTACCGCGTCGGAATGTTGAAGCGGGCGATCGTATCAGCCAGGGCAGGCAGAATGGCATGTCCGCTGGTTTGGCCAGCAGCCGCCTCGTCAAGCAACGCGCGCCAGCGGACCAGGCCGCGGCGCTTGGAATCGAGGTCGCCCTCTTCATCCGAGACATCATCGACCAGCCGCATGAATGCATAAAGGGCGCACAGAGCATTGCGTTTCGGCTTGGGCAAGCCGAAGAACGCGAGATAAAAGCTGCTGTGCGCGGCGCGAGCAATGCGATTGCATTCCGCGTAGGAGGCCGCCACTACCCCAGGCGCGAGCAATGTGGACGATCTAATGGTCTGACCCGTTTGCGTGCCTACCCCTCGCGATGCCGCAACGGCAACGGGCCCGCGGTCGTCGATAGGCGGCTGCGAAAGCACTCGCGAACCGAGCGCGCGAGCTAAGAGCTTGCACTGGGTCCATTTCGTCAGTGCGGGGCGGTGATGAAGGGTGTCGTATCCGGAATTCTCGATCGCATCGAGCACCGCCATTCCCCCACGGCTGAATAGTTCGATGTCGGTTCGCAGCGTGCGATCGACCAATTTCGCGAGCGGCAGGCCGTCGACAAACAGCACACGCGTGCGCGCAATGAGTTCTTTCATCAGGCCGATGTAGCGCGCATCGAACCGGCGTTCGACGATATCGGCCTCCTTCAAGCCATGTGGTGCCAGCGCGCTCAACGGAATGTAAATGCGTCCCTTTTCCAGATCGCGGGAAACGTCCTGCCAGAAATTTGCAAGCTGCAGCGCCGTGCATGTGTAATCCGAAAGCCGCTGGCGCTCCTCGTCACGATAGCCGCAGAGGTACAGGACCAGCCGCCCGACAGGGTTCGCGGAGTAAACGCAGTAGTCCAGGACCTCGTCCCAATTGGCGTAGCGCTGGACGGCTTGATCCTGCCGGAAGGCCCGCAGGAGGTGGACGAACGGTTCGACCGGAATGTCCTTGGCACGCACCGTCTCGCGCAGCGCAATCAGGACCGGATGCGAAGGAGCAGCGCCTGGCTGATAGATGAGACGCAGTTCGTCTTCCCAGGTATCGAGCAGGCGCAGCGCGCGGGTTCGATCCGGGACTTCGTCACCCAGATCGTCCGACCAGCGGCAGTAGGCATACACATTGTAGAAATGCTGATGCAGCCGGCGAGGAAGGAGCCACGAGACCACATTGAAGTTCTCATAGTGATGCGTGGCGAGCCAACGCGTGTAACGCTGGGCTTCTTCCGCAGTGCAGCCTTCCAGCGGAAGATTCCGAGCGATTTCGAGTTCGGGCGTCGGGAGCATACAACTCTCTTACCTTCAACTGGAACGCTTTCCCTGCAGAAAGGACAACGGAAAGCGAGGCATCAACTGGCGAAAACGCGCGGCGAATCGGCCCAGGAGCAATCAGGGAATCACGGCCGTCTTCAGTTCGCCGTTCCGATTCTTCATGTGCCGGAAAATGTGCGGCAATTCGGAGAGCGGCGCCTCGCCCGTGATGAAATCCTGAGCGCGAATTTCTCCCCGGACGATCGTATCGAGCGCTTCGCGGATGAACTGCGGCGTGTGATGAAACGTCGATTTGATCGTGATCTCGGAATAGTGCAATGCGGAGGGATCGATCTTGACCTCGCTGCCCCGCGGGCAACCTCCGAAGAGATTCACCGTTCCGCCCTTGCGAACCATTTGAAGCCCCCACTGCCAGGTTATCGGCTGCCCCACCGCTTCAACGACGCGGTCCGCGCCGCGCCCGCCGTCCGTGAGCTGGCGAACCAGCGTGACGGGATTGTCGATTTCCGAAGCGTCGAAGGCTGCCACAGCCCCCAGGCGCTCTGCAGCCCGAACCTGACCGGCGCGCTTGCCGACGGCGATTACTCGCACTTTCCGTCTCGAAAGAATTCGAATAAATTGCAGTCCAATCGGGCCGCAGCCGATGATGACGGCCGTATCGCCCGGACGGATGCCCGTCTCATGGATGCCGCGCAAGACGCAGGCTAGAGGCTCGACCATCGCCGCATCCAGGAAGGAAACGCTCTCCGGAATCTCGAGCATGTTCTCGCGAACGATTCGGCCCGGAATCCGAATGTACTCGGCGTAGGCGCCGTTGTTGAACAGCAAATCCTCGCAGAGATTCGGCTGGTCCTTCAGGCAATAGAAACAGCGGTTGCACGGCGCCGAGTTCGAGGGTACGACGCGCATGCCTTTGTGGACACCGCCATTGACCGAACTGCCCTTCTCCTCGACGACGCCGGAAAGCTCGTGGCCGAAAAGCGCGGGCGGCTTGATCATCCGCGCGTGGAAACCCTGCTTCCAGACTTTGAGATCGGTTCCGCAAGTGAGCGCCACCTGCACGCGCACGAGCACGTCGTCTTCTCCGAGTCGCGGAATATCGACGCGCTCGATCTTGATGTCTTCGCAGCCGTACAGGACGGCAGCGGTCATATGCCCGTTTCTCTTCTTTACGCTCATTCGTGTGTGATGACTACCTTCAGAGTATCGTGTTTTGGGTGTGCCGCCAACTCCAACGCGTCGGCGATGCGCTCAAGCGGAAAACGGTGCGAAATCATCTCGCGAACTGGCAACCGCCGCCGGAATACCAGATCGACTGATGCCGCCTGCTCATCCACCGACGCGCTGTAACTGCCCAAGATTTCCTTTTCCTCGACCCCCACGGCCGCAGCCGGAAATTGCAATTGCAGGACAGGGTCGTTGTGGGCGAACAACAGTACGCGACCTCCCGGGCGAGCCATCGCAAGAGCCTGCGGCACAAGCGCCGGACCCGGCGTGGCTAACAGGACCGCGTCCGCCCCTCGACTGCAGGTTCGCCGGCGAATCTCCGCAACAAGATCTGACGCCGCGGGATCGAAGGCTTCGGCCGCGCCAAACCGCACGCTGGCCGCCCGGCGGCCGGGCATCGGATCACTCGCGTAGACCCTCGCGCCCTCATTTCTCGCCAGAAGGGTCAGGAGCATGCCGATCGGACCTTGGCCGATCACTACGACATCGTCCCCGCCTGCGACACGTGCCTTCCGCACGGCCTTGAGAGCTGTATTGACCGGCTCCACGAAGGTGGCTTCCTCGAAGCTCACATCCGGGGGCAGCGCGATCATCCCGCGCTCGACAATCCAGGGCATCGCGCGAACGTACTGAGCGAAACCGCCACCATTCGGATCGAATCCGGCCGTCAGACCAGTTTTCTTGTAACCGGCACACTGCGAGAAGAGTTTCCTCTCGCAATAGAAACACGCTCCGCATGGAATGTGATGAAAACTGACGACCCGGTCACCCGGTTTGAATTTGCTTACTCCGAGTCCCACCCGGACCACGGTTCCGGCCAATTCATGCCCAAGAATCTGCGGCGGCACGATGAAGCCGTGCTGGATCTTCTTGACGTCTGTGCCACAAATCCCACATGCGGCTACGCGAAACAGCACCTCGCCTTCGCCGATGGCTGGAATCGGCACTTGTTCGACAACGACACGGCCCTCGCCTCGGTAGACACCCGCGCGCATCAGACCGCTTTCCTGCGGGACCGCTCCCGATTCGATCTGGATCGCAGTATGGCTCATCGAACTGCCGCTTCCGCTTGCGCCTCCAAGTTCTTCGTGCTTGCCACCACAAACGCAATGTATCGGTCCAAAAACCTCGCCAGCAACTGCGCCGCCCGTTTGCTTCGTTGACCGAGCCTTACGAGGCCTGGAATCGACGCCGGGTGACGAGCCAGCTGGCCCATCACGCGGAGTAGGCTCACCTGCCCCCGATTGTCGAGGACTCGATTCAGGTCCAAGGGAAGCGCCTCGTCCGCCAGGTCGCTGATTGCGCGAATCGCCACTGCCGGTATGGCGCAGGCCGATGCCTCGCGCAATACCTCGAAACTCTCCATTTCGACGGCATCCGCCGAATGGGACAGATGACGCTTTTCCTCGGCTTGCAAGACCACGTGCCCTGCCGTATAGAAGCCGCCGCAGACGGACGCGCCGAGATTCTCGGCCAACGAAATCAACGGAGCGCTACTCAAGAGTACGCGCTCGGAAGGCCCGCCTTGCGGCCTTCCCGAGACCACGGACCGAGCAGCCACGATCTGGCCGATGCTGTATTCGGACCGAAGAGCGCCCGCCAAACCAGAAGAGATGCAAAACCTTAAGGAATCTCGCTGCGCGCCAAGGGCTCTCGACGCGGCGAATGCCGCCTGCTTAGGACCCACGCCAGTCAAGACCACGCCTACTTCCGCACCGTCAATTTCGGCCACGAACGACCGTATGCCACCCCAATTGTCCGAACGAAACTCGCGTATGCTTCGCCACGGGGCGAACTCAGTTTCGAGCGCAAATGTTACCAGAACCTTCACAACCGAAGTTCTTTACGCCGCCTGTGCGACCGGCCTCACACGTCCGCGACTTCCAACGTAGCCATTTTCTTCGTACCAGCGAACCGCGCTCGCGAGGGCCGATTCGACATCGGCTGGCTTGTATCCAAATTCTCTCGCGGCCTTATCGCTCTCTACAAACATTCGGTGGCGCGACATTTTCACACCTTCGACCGGAATCTGCGGCTCGCGCCCGGTGATGCGTGCGACGAATTCATCCGCGTAGCCGGCCGCCAACGCAACGGCATGCGGCAGGCGCACACGTGGCGCGCGCCGGCCTGCAATCGCTGCCAGCGTGCCCAGGATTTCCTTGAGCGTCATGTTGCGACTACCCAGAATGTAGCGCTCTCCGATGCGTCCCTTCTCCGCCGCGAGCAGATGACCTGCCGCGACATCCTCGACACCGACAATGTTCAGGCCTGTGTCGACATAGGCGGGTATTTTGCCATTCAAGAAGTCGACGACGATTCGGCCCGTTGGCGTAGGCTTCCAATCCCCCGGCCCCACGGGAGCCGTGGGATTCACGATCACAACGGGAACACCTGCCGCGGCAGCTTTGATCGCTTCAAGCTCCGCTAAAAACTTGGAGCGCTTGTAGTGCCCGATCATCTGATCGAGGGTCGCGCGCGTCTCCTCATTCGGGAGCGCGCCGCCGTGGCTCGGCACCGCAATCGTGGCGACTGTGCTTGTGTAAACGATGCGATGAACGCCCGCTTGGCTGGCTGCTTCGAAAAGCCGGCGTGTGCCTTCGACATTTGTGGCGTAGATTTCCTGCGGGTTTCGAGTCCAGAGCCGATAGTCGGCGGCGACGTGAAATACGCTGTGGACGCCCCGCACCGCGCGCTCAAGCGAAAACGCATCGAGAAGGTCTCCTTCGATGCGTTCGACGGCCAACCCTTCCAGTGCCCGCAGATTACTCGATCGCCGCACCAGGACACGCACGTGATGCCCCGCCGCGAGAAGCTGGCGCGCCACGTGGCCCCCGACAAATCCGGTAGCGCCCGTAACGAGCGTGGTCATAGAATGCGAAAAGCCTCTTTCTCCTGCTGTGATGCGGGAAGAACCGCGTGGGACGTCGACGAACTAGCGCCGATCGAGTGACCATTGCCGTTCGTTCCCAGCGACTTAGCCCCAGGCCGGTCCTTCAAGAGCCCACCCATCTTGCCGGAGACGGTCCAGCTCAGAAGTTTCCATGTATCACCGAACTTCTTGTTGCCGCCCAGAACCGATGACGCCTCATAGCCGACATGGACCATGCAGTCGGCGCAGCGCGGGTCGCGCCCACGGCCGTATTGCTCCCATGGTGTCTTCTCGATCAATTCCTTGAAGGTTTGATGATGCGCGTCCGTCATCAGGTAGCACGGGCCTTTCCACCCGCGCGGGTTGTAGGTCGGGTTGCCCCAAGCCGTGCACATCAACTCACGCTCGCCGCGGAGATACTCCATGTACACCGGCGTGGTCATGATGTTGTAGCGCTCGAGCAGCGCGCTGGCCTGCACGAATTTGTCGCGAATTTCTTCGCGCGACATGAAGATGTCCTTCGTGTCGACCGCCGCATAAGAATAGGCCGGGGAAACCATATGGCCATCAACTCCGAGTGTCTGCAGATACTCGAAGAGCTGATCGATTTCCTCGATATCGGTCTCCTTGTAGATCGTCGTATTTGAGGTGACCAGAAATCCCGCCGCTTTTGCAGCCTTGATACCCTCCACTGCCTCGCGGAACACGCCATCGCGCTCAACGCAGATGTCGTGAGTCTTTTCCAAGCCGTCGAGGTGGACGTTGAAGAAGAAACGGGAAGTGGGCTTGAATTCCTTCAGCTTCTTGCGAATGAAGATTCCGTTCGTGCAGAGATAGATATGCTTCTTGCGCGCCAGGATTTCGCTCGTCAAGCGCCCGATTTCGGGGTACATCAGCGGCTCGCCGCCGCAGATCGAAATGATCGGTGCACCACACTCGTCGACGGCCTTCAGGCACTGCTCGACCGTCAGCATTTCGCCGATGGTCGACTTGTACTCTCGAATGCGGCCGCAGCCCGTACACGTGAGATTGCACGTGTGCAGCGGTTCGAGCATCATCGTGAGCGGAAACTTCTTCTCGCCGCTCAAACTCTTGCGGACGATGTAGCCCGACATGCTCGTAAACATGCTCAACGGAGTTCTCATCCACTACCCCCAATATCCGTTTAGATGCTCGATCTCGGCCGCAGGAACCTGCGTGCCGATGAAACGGCGAAGTCCCTTGCGCAGGTTATCGTAGCGTGCGAGCGCGTATAGCGGGAAGGAATTTCGATACAGGTGATACTTCAGATAGAACACCCTCGGAAAGCCCGTTCCGGTGAATTCGTCCTCGTCCCAAGTTCCATCTTCGTTTTGATGAGAGACAAGCCACGATACCGCGCGCGCTACCGCCGGGTCGTCCGGGGCAGCGGCGGCGAGCAGACCGATTAGCGCCCATGCCGTCTGCGAAGCCGTACTCTTCCCTTTCGCCTTCACCGCGGGATCGTAGTACGAGAGAATCGATTCACCGAAGCCGCCGTCGGGATTCTGGACGGATCGCAACCAGTCCGCTGCTCGCTGCGATTCGGATGAGGATTGGAAGCCCACGGTTTCCAGCGCGCGAAGGACTCCGCTCGTGCCGTAGAGGTAATTCACGCCCCAACGGCCGAACCACGAGCCATCCTTTTCCTGTTCGCGCTTCAGGTACGCAACAGCGCTCTCGATCACCGGATGAGAGGCCGGCCAACCCATGTGTCCGAGACATTCCAGCGCCCGCGCAGTCACATCGGCGGTCGAGGGATCCAGCATCGCGTTGTGGTCCGCGAACGGGATGTTGTTGAGGAATTCGAGATTATTTTCGTGATCGAACGCGCCCCAGCCGCCGTCGCGGTTTTGCATACTCAGCAGCCAAGCTAGCCCCCGGCGGATGGCCGCGCGGAGGCGCGTCGAATCCGGATCGCTGACGCGGCTGAGAGCCATGAGAACGAACGCTGTATCGTCCACATCCGGATAGAACTCGTTGCGAAATTCGAACGCCCAGCCGCCAGGCTCAGCTTTGCGGTTCTTCACCTGCCAGTCGCCGGCGCCAAGGATCTGGTTGCGGATCAGCCATCGCTCGGCCGCGAGAAGCGAGGGGTGCGCCGGGTCGAGGCAGGCTTCCTGGAGCGAGACCATGGCGATCGCTGTATCCCACAGCGGCGAAATGCATGGCTGAACGCGGAGCGTGCCCCGGTCTTCAATTTCGTAACGGGCGAGAAAATCGATCTCTCGCGCGAGCAACGGATCGGTCGTATCGCTGCGTTCGGCAAGGAGCGCGAAGATCGAATTCATCATCGCTGGATAGATCGTGCCCAGGCCTTCGCTGCGCTCGAGCCGCTCGAGCATCCATTTGCGGGCGCGACCAACCGATGCCTTGCGGAGCGGCTTCCACGGCAGATCATTGTAGAATTTCAAACCGCGATCCAATGCCAGGAAGAAATTCTTCCAGGAAACAACGCGCCGGTCCCAACCCAGTGACGGAGGTCGAGCCCCAGGCTCGCGGAACAGTTCGTCAACCGTGATGCCCTCAGGCAATCGCCACTCGGGCTTGACGGCCCAAACGAGCGCGAGCGGGATTACAATTCCCCGCGTCCACGAAGACATCTCGTACAGATTGATCGGAAACCAGTTCGGCAGGAGCATCAACTCCGGTGGAATCGCCGGAACGTAGCTCCAATCGATTGCACCAACCATGGCCAGATAGAAGCGCGTATAGGAATTCGTGCTCTCTAGCCCGCCCAGTTCGTGGATCTTCGCCCGGGCTAGCTCCAGGTGGGGAGCGGAAGCAGAGTCGCCAGCCAGCCGCAGTGCGACCCAACCCTTTACCGTCGCATTGAGCTCCGAAGGACCGCCGACAAAGATGTTCCATCCCCCGTCGGGGAGCTGGCGTTCGCGGATATACCGCGCGAGTTTCTCAACCTTGTCGGATTTCGACTGACCCAGGATGTGCAGGTACAGGATGTAATCGGATTCGAGGGTGGTGTCGGCTTCGAGTTCACCCCACCAATATCCATCCTGGTGCTGATTCGAAAGGAACCAGTCAACCGCGCGCCCTATGGCGTGTTGCACTTGCGACTCGGCACCACGGCGCGGTGCGCCGATCGGAGCCTGAGCGGCGGTTCCTAGTGCCTGTAGTTGGAGCTTTGCCTCCGGTGTCATCAACCCCTCAGACATAAATCGTCACAGTTGAGCCCGCCGCGGCAGTTCGTCTCACCCTACAGCTCCACTTCAAGGAGCGAAACTCGACGTTGAAATCTAGGCAGTCAGATGTTTGAGACGGGGACAACCCCGATCCCCGTGTGTTCCAGGCGCTTACAGACGAAGCTCAACGCTATTATCTTTTGTATGTTTTCTCCGGTCAACTGAAAACACACGACATCTGACCGATACGGAAATTAGGATGACGGTTCCGGTCAGCGGGCTGCCTGGCGACTTCCCACACGTTGGGCGAACTCGTCTCTCTATGTCTGTACGACGAGATCCTCCGTGACGCTCTATCGAGTTCACCTTTCTTGCTCGAGCCTGCGTACGCGCTCAGCCAGTTCCGGCAACCGCGAGAATGCGGCGTACTGGTGCTTGAATCGGTCAAGAGGGCGGGCGGGCGTGCCCCAAACGGTCTGTCCCTTACGAATCGTCTTCCCTGTGGGAATTCCTGCCTGAGCGCCGACGACTGCGCCATCGTCGACATGGCAATGATCCGCGATGCCGACCTGCCCCGCTACGACCACGCGCTTGCCAATCACGCTACTGCCGGAGACACCCGTCTGCGCGGCAACGACGGAGTGCTCGCCGATTTGAACGTTGTGCGCGATCTGCACGAGGTTATCGATCTTCACGCCGTTGGCGATGCGCGTCGTTTCGAGAGAACCGCGGTCGATCGCCGTGTTCGCACCTATTTCGACGTCGTCTCCGATCTCAACGCCGCCAGCTTGAGGAAACTTCCATTGGCGGCCTTCGCCGAAGACATAGCCAAAGCCGTCGCTGCCGATCACCACACCCGAGTGAACCTCGACACGGCTTCCTAGGCGCACACCGGAATAGAGCGTCACGCGCGGATGCAGCCGACAGTCCGGACCAAGACTGGCGCCGCGGCCGAGAAAGCAAAACGCACCGATTGTGCTGCCGGCGCCGATTTTCGCATCGTCCTCAATCACGGCATAGGGGCCGATCGAGACGTTTCTCCCAACCTGTGCGCTCGGAGAAACGATTACGGTCGGATGGATCACCGCGTTGCGCTCCGGTTCTTTGAGTATCCAGGCAGCCGCTTTTGCGAAGGCAAGCTTTGGGTCTCTGGCCGCAAGGACCACCTTTCCAGGAACAGCCACACCGGCAGGCGCGACGACGACCAGAGCGGCCGAGGCTTGTGCGCGGCCCGCGTGGCGCGGCGAATCCACGTAGATCAAGTCGCCGGCGCCTGCATGCTCCGGGCTTGCGACGCCAGACAACTCCAACGAGCTATCGCCTTTGAGCTCCGCTCCGACGAATTGCGCGATTTCACCTGACGTCCGAATCATGCTTCCCCCTTCCGAAAAAAATCTCGAGGCCCTTTGGTCGATGCCGCTCGAATATGCTTGCGGCTAGGACTAGCCATCAAAATGGGTAGATCGACTGTTCCCCCGGTGGCCGCGTCTTCCATCGCTTGTGCACCCAAAGCCACTGGTCCGGATGCACGCGAATGTAATCCTCGATGACGCGAGTAAACCGGGCTGTATTCTCGACGACGTCCGCCTCTTCATCGCCGGTGCGCACTAGCTCGATCGCTGGCCCAAATTGCAGGCGATATTTCCCGAGGGTCTGGTCCCAAGCAAGAAAACCGGGCACCACGGCGGCGTCCGTGCGCAACGCAACGCGTGCGAGACCGGAAGTCGTGGCGGCCGGCACGCCGAAGAAGTTCACGAAGACGTTCTCGAAAGACGTATTGTGATCGGAGAGTACGCCCACCGTTCCGCCTTCGCCCAGCACCTTCAGAATCGATCGCGCGGCGCGATTCTTTTCGATCGGCTGGTTCCCTGACCGGCAGCGATAGCTGTTGATAAGCCCATCCACGCGGCGATTGGTAATAGGTCGCACGAGAAAATGCAGCGGGTGGCCATAGAGCGCTTGCGCGAAGGGAGCCAGCTCCCATGCGCTCATATGCCCCGTTAGAAAGAGAACCCCCTTTCCGCGACGGCGCGCGGCCTCAAAGTTCTCGAATCCGTCCACAACCACGATCTGTTTGATCACGGCGCGCGTGTATCTGGGGAACTGCGAGAATTCGCCAGCCATCCAGCCGACTTGGCGGATCATGCCGCGGATGACTTCACGGCGTTTCGCGTCGGTCCAGTCCGGAAACGCGAGCCGCAGATTGAACATCGCGGCGCGGCGCAAGGGTGGGCGAACCATGTACGCGGCAGCGGCAAATGCTGCTCCGACAAATCTCGCGGCCGGTCTCGGTAGAAGTCCCATCAATTTCAATCCGGTCCAAGCCGCGATGTATTCGACGAACTCCCGCATCGCGAGCCATTATGCGGGAGGCTCGCTGCAGGCGCCAGAGTCTAAGAGAGATACTCTCTCACGCCGTCAATTCAAATCGGACCCCCTGATGCTAGACTCAAACGCGCCTTGAACAAAATGACGCCAGCTACGCCGCCCAAGCGAGTCACCTTGCTTGTCATATCGGCTCTCGCCATTTTCGTCTGCCTCTTCGGAAATCTCGGGGCGATGGGGCTCGTCGGCCCGGACGAACCACGCTACGTTTGGATCGCGCGAGCCATGGCGGAAACAGGAGATTGGATCACGCCTCGGCTGTACGGTCTGCCATGGTTTGAGAAGCCCGCACTGTACTACTGGCTCGCCGCGATCGGATTTCGACTGCACTTGCCGGCCGAATGGGCGGCGCGCCTGCCTTCTGCGGTCGCCGCGTTCGCGGCGGCGCTCGCCGTTGGCTGGCTCGGCTGGAAGTACTATGGCCACGAACGAGGCTTGAAACTCAGTCCGGCGCTGCTGGCGGCGCTCATCCTCTCCACGAGCGTGGCCGCCGTAGGCACCGCACGCTCCGCATCGCCCGACATGCTCTTTAGCTCCTGCGTGACGCTCGCAATGGCATGCGGTGCCGACGTGTGTTCCCGCCTTGGCGCGCTGCCTGACGCGAACTCGGCAACGCCCTCTTTCGTTCCGAGGCTACGGGGGCCTCTGGTCTTGTTCGGACTGTTTCTCGGCTTGGGCGTACTGGCCAAGGGCCCGGCGGCCATGGTCCTTGCGGGCGGAGCGATCGGGCTCTGGGCCTTGGTGACAGGCCAATGGCGCGCCGCGTTCCGAGTGGCACACCCGCTGGCGGTCGCGGTGTTTGCTGCTACTGCGCTTCCTTGGTACGTCGTCTGCGCGCTTCGCAACCCCGATTTTCTGCGGGTCTTCCTACTACAGCACAACGTCGAGCGCTACCTCACACCGATGTTTCAACACAGACAACCGTTTTGGTTCTTTGGCCCAATTACGTTGCTTGCCCTGATTCCCTGGACCGCTCTGCTATGGCCTGTGGCGAGCGAAGGGCTGCAACTATGGAAGGAGAAGCGCTGGAGGCGATCGCCCGGATTTTTCTTTGCATGTTGGGCGGCGTTTCCCGTTCTTTTCTTCAGCCTCTCGCAATCGAAACTACCGGGCTACATCCTGCCCGCCATTCCGCCGCTTGCCCTACTGTGTGCGGTGGGCTTGTTTCGAACGTTTGAGCAACAACGACCAGCCGCTCTCGGCATCACGGTCATCATGGCTGCCACGTGCGTCGGCGTTGGGGTAGCAGCGCGGCTTTTCTTGCGGCGATTCGACTGGAGCGCCATCCCCACCGACGATGGCGCACGCACGTTGCACATGCTGAGCTACCTCGCCATCGGCTGTGCGATCCTGACGGCGGCGGTCTTGGTTGCGGCTGGCATTCGAAAGAACCTAGCCCTGGCTGCGGGCGCGTGTGCACTATGGATAGCGCTAAGCGTGGAAGTTGCGAGCTGGGGTGCCCTTCCGCTGGTCGACTGCTTCTACTCGGCACGTCCGCACGCGGAATTCATGCGAAACGACCGCCACCCCGACCGAATCTTCGCGTATCGCCTGAGCAGAAGCTGGATGTACGGGCTAGCATTCTATTTCCGGCGGCAGTTGCCAGAGTGGTCCCCGCTAGATCCTCAACCGGCGCTCGTCCTGACGACCGCCGAAGGTGCAAAGAAAATCCAAAGCCTCGGCAGGGTTGGCGGTTCGCTCGAGGAAAAGCAAGCGGGAATCTTGTATGTCCCGGTAGGGGCAGCGCCCGTCTCGCGTCAGTGAACCGCAGTCGGCGGCAAATTTACTAAGAAGAAGTTCACGATTTGACTTTCGTAAGTCTTGCGGTCGTCATCGGACATGTCACGATAGCTCTGAATCTCGCGAATGGTTGATTTCGGGTCCGGAGCCTTGATAAAGATTTGCAGCGTTTCGTTGGAGAGGGCCGGGCGATCGTCCGATTGGACAAACAACTTTGGCACCCCTCGCGTTCGAGCCAAACGCGTCGATACGGGCGGCTCGTCGCGATACGGATAGTTGAGCATCCGGAATCCAAAATCGGAGAGCCGAAGAACGAATGGCAGTGCCGTCAGCCCTGACTTCTGAATCTCGATCTTGACCATAGTGCGCGGGTCGTCGTACGCGTCATCGACAGCAAATGCGGCGATGCGCGGATCGGTGGCGGCGACTTCCAGTGTCGCGTACCCGCCCATGTCGACGCCCCAAAGTCCGAAGTGCTTCGGGTCCACGTCATCACGAGCGGAAAGCGCCTGCACGGCGGCCCGAAGCTCCTCTGTCTCGCGGTAGCCCATCGAGGGATTTCCGGGACTGGCACCGTGGCCCGTGAAATCGAAAAGAAAGACGTTGAACTGGTGGTCCTGCAGTGCCGTTACCAGGGTGAGCACCTCAGCGCGCTGCGAACCGTATCCGTGGCAAACAACAATCGTGGGAGCGCCGCGCAGCCCTGGGAAGAGCCACCCTTCGCGTGGCGCCGCACCCGGAATTGGGAAGGAGAAGTTCGTCGGATGCCCCATCATCACGTTCAGATCAAAGTTGGCGGCATTCCGCGGGGGATGAACGATCTGGTAAAGGAGGTAACCGGAAACGGCTGCGACGGTTACGAAACCGAATAGAAGCAGCGCCAGAATTGCGGACAAAACCTTGGCGAGTCGCGATATGGAATAACGAAGCTCTGAAAGCGCTGCCATCCAGTGGGCGCGGGCGCTGCGCGTACGCGCCTCGGCGAAGCAAATGGTAGCACAATTCCGCGCCAACCTAATTTGCTGCGGTGTCTGAAGCGCAATCTCGGCGTGCTGTGTTCCGGGACGGCTCAAAGCTATAATGGCACAAGGGGATATACCCGGCGTTCATGCAGATCGTAGATCTCCGGCAAGTACATTCGCGATCGCTCGAGGGGCTCTTCCAGGAGGAGATGCGCCACTGGCAAGAAGAGCTGCGGTGGGACTATCGCCCGTCGATTGATCTCGTGCGTAAGTTCGTCGACTCGCACGCTCTGGGAGGATGCGCCTCCGTCGAGAACGGTCACCTGACCGGATATGGTTTCTACGTAATCGAAGAACACAAGGGGCTGATCGGCGGATTATTCGTCTCCTCGCAGCACGCTAACGGCGCGACCACGGAACGGCTTCTCACCGAGATGTTGAGCGCGATGCGGTCGATGCCGCGCCTGGAGCGAATCGAAGCTCAATTGATGCCATTTGGAACTGAGCTGGACCCGGCATTCCTCTCGCGGCATTTTCAGCTGCACGCACGCCAATTCATGTTGCTTCCGCTCGACGAGGCAAATCTCGCCGGCAGGCCTCTTTCATCCGGCCTGCGCTTGGAGCCCTGGACGGACCGCGCTTTCAATTCGGCGGCACGCCTAATCCAGCTTGCATACGCGAACCACGTGGATGGACAGATCAACGACCAATATCGCAGCGAGGCAGGAAGCCTGCGTTTCCTCCGCAATATCGTGCTCTTGCCCGGATGCGGCCAGTTCCTGCCCGAAGCGTCGTTTCTGGTGAGGCCCGCAACCGGCGACCGGTTGGTCGGCATGATCCTGACTTCAACGGTAGCCGAGGGAGTAGGACACACTACGCAGATCTGCGTCATGCCGGGATATCAGGGCAGCGGCATCGGAAGACATTTGATGGAGCATTCCATTCAGGCGCTGCGGCAGCGCAATTACGAATCCCTCTCGCTGACAGTCACTTCGGCGAACCGAAAAGCCGTCGAACTGTACGAACGGATCGGATTTCGCACTGTGAAGAAATTCGCTGCAGGCGTGTGGCAGGCCCCGGCTATTTCCTAGCGCGCTCTTTCAGCAGTCCCTTCAATTCGTCCATGAACTCTTTCACGTCTTTGAAGTCGAGGTAGACGGAGGCGAAGCGGACGTACGCGACTTTGTCCAGCTTCTTGAGCTGCGCCATCAGCAACTCGCCGATTTCAGTGGTTGTACGCTCCCGATCGGCGGCTTCACTGACGAATGCCTCGGCTTGGTCCACAATCGCTTCGAGCTTGCTCACCGGTACCGGGCGCTTTTCGCACGCTTTCAACAGCCCTTGCAGGATTTTCTGACGGTCGAATTTCTCGCGCCGGCCATCCTTCTTGATGACCATGTAAGGAATCTCATCGATCCGCTCATAGGTGGTGAAGCGCCTGCTGCACTTGAGGCACTCACGGCGACGGCGAATCATGTCGCCTGTGCGAGCCTCGCGCGAATCAATCACTTTGTCATCCAAGTGGGCACAGAAGGGACATTTCACCGCGGTCTCTCCTTCGGCGTCGCGGCGCGCTCCGCGTCAGCCAACAGTTGAGACTCGCCGACCTGCTCTTTTTCACGCACCATTCGCCGCAACTCGCCCATCGACCAGCCCTCTCGCAAGAGCAACGGCACTCCGACCAAACAGCAGGCCGCAAACGTAACTAGCCACACCACGATGGAAGCTACTGCAGCAGGCTCCTTTTCTACTCCGAAGATCAGCGTCAAGACAAGAAAAGTTGCCGCCTGCGATCCCCCTCCTGCCACTGGGAGTTGCGCTGCAGACCCCACCAGAGTGAAGGCCACCACAAGAACGATGGCGCCGAGCCCTATGCTCGACAATGACCCTGGGAACGCTCGAATGACCCAGCAATAAACGAGAACGACCAGCACCCAGTGCGCCGCTGTGTAACCGGACGCCACGACCAGGTCTCCCCACGTTTGAATCCCCTGCAGGCCCTCGCTGAATCCCTGGAGCAAGACGACGATCTTGCCCCGAAAGCCTTCTCGCCACTTCGTTTGGTTCAGTCTTGCGGCGAGCCACGCTGCGCCCTGATACCGAAAGTACACGAGGAATCCCACCGCTGCTGCGAGCCCCGCGAGCAAGACGGCTCCTGCCGAGCGCGCGGATTTCATTACCAAATCGTTGGCCGGTCCGGCCGACTGTTGCCGCTCGAACATGAGGAGTGCGACGATCGCGATGACGGCTGTCGCTGCCATATCAAACACGCGCTCGACAATATAAATTCCAAACATCCGCGATATCGAGAGCGAGTCCCTGCGTGCGATCAAAACCGGACGGACCGGTTCGCCAGCCCTCCCGAGCAAGAAGGTGCAGGCGAATCCCATCAATGTGGCGCTGTAAACGTTGCCGAAATGCGCTTCACCCAACGGCCGGCAGAGACGCACCCAGCGCAATGCCCGCAACGCGTAGCACGCGTAGATCGCTATCAACGACAAGATGAGGAGCGACCAGTGGGCTTGCTCGAGCGAAGCTCCCACGAGGCCCCAGCGAAAGCCTTCAAGCGAGATGGCGTTGCGGAACTTGTAGAACAGAAAAGCAAGCACGAGGACAGCGAGAAGCAGGAAGACGTACCGGCGCGAGTTTTTCAGCATCCGGTCTGAACCCTAGCAGCAAGCTTTCCGCAGTGTCAAGGAGGGTAGCGGTTATCCAAGGCTGCTCGCGTTTCACCACAGGTTTCCACTTCTTGAGTTTTCTCTGGAATCGCGACTAAGATGCGGCGCCGATGGAACTTTTCGGCCTCGGTTTGCGTTCCTTGAATTGAGGCCGAGCAGTCATGCAGGCTTTGAGGCGGAAAGCGATTGCAGCCCGACGCCCAACTGGTGCGACTGTGTCTTCGGGGCGATGGGCCTTCCTGGGAGGAGCTTGTGCGGCGGCACACGCGGCGAGTGTATAACCTCTGCTACCGGTTTACCGGCAACGGCATGGCCGCCGAGGATCTGAGCCAGGAGGTTTTCCTGCGCGTTTTTCGCACGCTGCCGAGCTATCAGCCGGCACAAGGAGCATTTGCCACGTGGCTGACCAGCGTGACCCGCAATCTGCTGGTGGACCATTACCGCCGCACGCGGCGCGACCGGCTGACGGATTCGATCGAAGCAATGCCTCAATTCCAGGAACGGCCTTCCCCAGCCAGGACACCCGATAGCTGGGCGCAAGCAACGGAACTCAGCGGGCTAGTGCAGCAGGCGCTCGCACGCCTTTCGCCCGAACTGCGAGAGGCGGTGATTTTGCGCGACCTGCAAGGGCTCGACTACAGTGAGATTCGGGTCGTATTGCAAGTCCCCGAGGGCACAGTGAAATCGAGGATCAACCGGGGACGGATCGAGCTGGCACGCATTCTGGGGGATATGGGGGTGCGCCCGGCATAGTCGTGGCGCGAAAGGCAATGAACTGGAACTGCACAAAGACGGAAGAGCGACTGAGCGACATTCTCGACGGAGCGCTGCTGCCGGAGGAGCAGGCTGCCTTCTCCGCGCATGGCGCCGCGTGTGCCCGATGCACGGGGCTTGTAGCCGAAGTGGGCGGGCTCGTTGTGCAACTTCGCCAAATCCCTTTGGTCGAGGAGCCGCCATTTCTTGCGTCGAAAATCGTTGCGGTGACGCATCAAGCAGCTGCGGAAGAAGCCGGTGCGAGGAGATGGTTTGCGTGGCTGCCGAGGATTTGGCAGATGCGATTCGCCATGGGAGTTGTGACCGTAATCGCGTCGTTCTTCATCGTGTTTCACGCCGTAGATACGCCGCGGGTAATCGCGCTTAGTCCGGTAAGCCTTTATCAGAATGCGAATCGGCATGTGCATCTCACGTACGCGCGCGGAGTGAAATTCGTGAATGATTTGCGGGTCGTGTATGTGATTCAGTCTCGGCTTGCTTCCGAACCGGAACCGACCACCGAGCCCGTTTCGCAACCGGAGTCCAAGCCTGAACAACATCCCCCCGATTCGAACGCACGTCCGATTCCCCGACCATCCCCAGACACAAACCGCAAGACGGCTGACATTCGAGAACTGGCAATCCTGGTAGTCGGCGGCGGGCCAGGCACTTCGTGGCGCGAGTCACTTAGGAGTCTTCCATGAACTGTGCAGTTCACACCGAAGTAGCTGCAACGGGCTACTGCCGCCAGTGCGGCAAGGCACTGTGCGCTGCATGCACGCGCGATGTAGGCGGCGTCTTCTATTGTGAAACGTGCGCCCCGCCCTCTGTCTCGACCGTTCCAGGACCACACGTGGTCAGCGCTTCCACCGGCAAACCGGGAGTTGCTCTTGCGCTCGGGTTCATTCCGGGTCTCGGCGCCGTCTACAACGGCGAATACGTCAAGGCGCTCATTCATTTGTTCGTTTTCGCCGGGATCATCGCGGCTCTGAACACCGACCTGCCCGACAGCTACTATGTTTTCCTGGGGATTGCTTTGGGCTGTTTCTATTTCTACATGCCGATTGACGCCTACCGCGTCGCCAAAGCGCGCCAGTTGGGCGCGCCCCAGCCGACGGACGCTCTGCAAGCGCAGGGGCGCAAGCCGATGGGCGCGATCGTTCTGATCGTGCTGGGCGTGCTCTTCTTGCTCGCCAATTTCGGCCTTTTGCGGACGGAATGGCTCGTGAAGGGATGGCCTATCGGCCTGATCGCTCTGGGTGTGTGGATTCTAATGGATCGGATGAAAGGCAGTTCGTAGGAGACGCGACCGTGGCGAACGGAACCAGTCAGCGCTGTAGGTGCACGCACTGCCGGTTGCGCGGGGTCATGGGTCCGGTGATCTTGATTACGGTCGGGGTGCTGTTTCTGTTCGGCGAGTACACCCGATTCGGCTTCCGAGACCTATGGCCGATTCTATTGATTGTCATCGGTGTCGTCTCCGTGTGTCAGTCGATGGCATCGCGCGAAGGGCACATCGAGTCCTGAAAATATGACCAACGGAATGCGGCGACGAGGCTCCATCTTCGCTGGCCTGCTTCTCGTCGTCATTGGCGTGATTTTCTTGCTGGACCGATTCGACCCTGCCTTTGGTCTCGGCCGCTTGATCCGAATCTATTGGCCGATCCTGATCATCCTCTGGGGCGCAGCGAAACTGATCGATCACGTTGCGGCACAGAGGGCGGGAGAGGCGCGTGCTCCGCTTCTCTCCGGCGGCGAGGCCGCTTTAATGATCGTCCTCGCCTTCGTGCTGGCCGGGTTTGTCTTCCGCGACTGGCTCCGCGACCGCTATCCAGATCTGAATATCGAATTCCCTCCCCCTCACAAATTGTCGACTGAGGTGCAACAGCTCCAGCCAGAGCCGATTCCCGCTGGCGCCCACGTCGTCATCGAAACCGAGCGGGGAAGCATCAGGGTGCACGCGGGCGAGGGAAGCAATCTCGTGGTACATGCCCAAAAATCGTTGTGGGGCTCGAGCGAGTTCGGCTCTAAGGGGCTCCTGGAACGAGCTGATGTCGTAATCGAAACAGCCGGCAACGAATACCGCATACACCCTGTTCGCGAAGGGCCTCGGAGCGCCCGCGCGAGTTTCGATCTGGACGTCCAGGTGCCAGCGGCCACGAGCGTAAGCGCGAGCACTGGACACGGTGACATCGAAATCTCCGGAATCAAAGGAGACGCCTTTGCTCGTTCGGGCGCCGGAGGTGGAGACGTAGAGATCAATGGCGTCAACGGAGACGTCACGGCGGATTTGCAAAGCCGAGTTTGCGCCGGATTTGTCTGGCCACCTTGTGGACCTGGTGGCGATGCGAAAATCTCAGGAATCTCCGGCGACGTGAAACTAACCGGGCGAGGAAACGGCATCGACCTCAGCAACATATCGGGCGATGTGACAGTCGAAGGGGCCTTCATCGGTACAATCCACGCTCGCAGCCTGGCCAAGACTATTCACTGCGTCTCGCCGTGGACGGATCTTACCGTTGCCCAATTGACAGGTCACCTGGACGTAGATTCCGGCGATGTAGCGATTTTCGGCGCCAATGGCCCCGCAAGGCTGATCACCCATAACAAAGACATCAAGGTAGCGAACGTCCTCGGGAGAATTGAGATCATGAACACACACGGCGACGTGAAAGTCACTTACTCGGCCGCGCCTCGCGAAGATCTCGTCATAACGAATGACTCCGGCGACACCGACGTGACGCTGCCTGCGGCTTCGACTTTCGGCGTCTCTGCGGTGTCGCGGTCGGGCGAAGTAGAAAGCGAATTCGAGGCGCCCACCCTCAAGGCCTCAAACGAAAACGATCGCGGGCAAATCATCGGGAAGATTGGGACGACCGGTCCAACGATCAACGTGACCACCAGCTACGGCACAATCCATCTGCACAAGGCAGCCTAATCCCGGCTGACCAAAAACCTGCCTACCTCTTTTCGGCGCCGCGCAGGCGTTCCAGCGTGGCAAAGAATTCCGGAAACGAAACGGCGACGCACTCCGCATCACGGACAACGGTGTCGCCTTCCGCTCCCAGCGCCGCGACGGACAGCGCCATCGCAATGCGATGGTCCCCTTGCGGATCGACCTTGGCACCGCGCAACTTCCCTGCACGGCGCCCTTCTACGCGCATTCCGTCCGGAAACTCTTGCACTTGCGCGCCCATGGCACGCAGCCCTTCGGCCAGCGAGCGAATGCGATCGCTCTCTTTGACACGCAATTCCTGCGCATCATGAATCTCGATTCCCTTCTCTGTGAACGGACCGAGAGCGGCCAGCATTGGGAGTTCGTCGATCATCTCGGCCACCTGCGCGCCAGAAATCGTGCCGCCGTCAAGCGGTGCGTGCTTTACCGAAACGTCTCCGGTCAGTTCCCCGTCGCGCGCCTGCAGCGACGGGACGCGAATCGCCGCGCCAATCGAGATCAAGAAATCGAGCACGCGAGCGCGCGTCGGATTAAGTCCTACGTTGTGCAGCATCAGGTTGGAACCCGGCAGCACCAGCGACGCTCCGATCAGAAAAACTGCGGTCGAAAGGTCGCTGGGCACGCTCAGTTTTCGGGCCAGGAGCTTGGGCCGCGGATGAATTCGCACGATGCCGCGGCTCGCCTCAACGTTCGCTCCAAACTCGCACAGCGCGAGTTCTGTGTGATCCCGCGTGCAGACCGACTCCCGTACCGTGGTCACGCCGTCCGCATAGAGACCTGCGAGCAGTATGGCCGATTTCACCTGCGCGCTCGGAATCGGCGGCGTGTAGTCGATCGCGCGCAGATGTCCGCCGCGGATTTGCAGCGGCGCGCGATCGCCCTCGCTGCTCTTGATTTCGGCGCCCATCTGACGCAGCGGTTCAATGACTCGCCGCATCGGGCGCCGCCGGAGCGAGGCATCGCCCGTAATCGTACTTGTAAAGGGTTGTCCCGCGAGGATTCCGGCGAGCATCCGCATCGTCGAGCCTGAGTTTTCGGCGTCCAACGTCCGCCGCGGCTCCCGCAGACCGTCGAGCCCCTTGCCTGCGATCCGCACCTGCCCTTTGCCCACCTCGATCTCGATACCCAGCCCCCGCAAGCAGGACAGAGTGCTCTGGCAGTCCGCCGCGGTGGCATAGTTCGATATTTCGGTAGTACCTTCCGAAAGGGCTCCAACTAGCGCATAGCGATGCGAAATAGACTTATCGCCGGGCAGGTCGACGTCGCCTTCCATGCTTCCGCCGGGTGTGATGGTGCGTTTTCCCATGCCAAAATTCTAACATGCTCAAGCTGTGAGCTTTGTCCCTAGACGCCCGCTCAGATAGCCATTTAGATTGACGAAGAACGCGAATCCTGCTAAAAAAGTTTGTTTGGTGGGGAAGTTCTCGCGTCTGTCGGCTCCCGTTCCGGGAGTCTTCATCCTGGGGAAGGACGTTCATATTGACGCAAATGGCTGTCTTGCGGGTGTGGGTCCTCAAACGAAACTCATGACTCGCGCGGTTCCCCAGCACAAGTCCCAAACGTCGCGTACGCGACACTCTGACGGAGGATCATTGATGCGTAATGGATTCGCAAGCGCCCGACTGGCGGGCATCTGGGCGCTCTGCCGCCGCTTCGGCGCGCTGCGCGCCGCGGCTGGTGCGCTGCTCACCTTGATGGGCGCAAGCGTTGCTCGCGCCGCCGAAGGAGGTGGTGGCGAAGCCTCCCTGAGGCTGCCCGACCTCTCCCAAGTGAAGTTCCTCGGCATCGACGGCCACACGTTGCTCCTGTTTGGCCTTTTTTTCTGCGTATTTGGCTTGGTATTCGGGTTGACGATCTACATGAAGCTGAAGAATCTTCCCGTGCACCGAGCCATGCGCGAAATTTCCGAGCTGATTTATGAGACGTGCAAGACGTACCTCGTCAATCAGGGAAAATTCCTCTTCCTCCTTTGGATTTTCATCGCCGCCGTGATTGTTCTCTATTTCGGCGTGCTTCGGCACTACGCAGTTGTCCAAGTGGCCATCATTTTGTTTTTTAGCGTCGTTGGAATTCTGGGCAGTTACGGCGTCGCGTGGTTTGGCATTCGCGTGAACACGTTCGCGAACTCGCGCACCGCTTTCGCGAGCCTTCGCGGAAAACCGTACTCGATCTATGAAATCCCGCTCCGCGCCGGCATGAGCATCGGCATGATGCTCATCAGCGTCGAACTGCTGATGATGCTCTTTATCCTGCTCTTTGTGCCGGGCGAGTACGCCGGCCCGTGCTTCATCGGATTCGCGATCGGCGAATCGCTGGGCGCCGCGGCGTTGCGTATTGCTGGCGGCATTTTCACGAAGATAGCCGATATCGGCTCCGACTTAATGAAGATTGTTTTCAAGGTCAAGGAAGATGACCCGCGCAACCCAGGCGTGATCGCGGACTGCACCGGAGACAACGCGGGCGATTCGGTCGGACCCAGCGCCGACGGTTTCGAGACCTACGGCGTCACGGGCGTTGCATTGATCACATTTATTCTGCTCGGTGTGACGAATCCGGTGGTGCAGGTCCAGCTGCTCGTGTGGATTTTTGTGATGCGCATCGCAATGCTCGTTGCGAGCGCCGTGGCCTACTTCCTAAATGGCCTAATTGCGAAAGCGCGTTACGGGCACGCCGAGACGATGAACTTCGAGGCCCCCTTGACCTCGCTCGTATGGATTACGTCCATTGTGTCGATCGCCCTGACCTTTCTGATCTCCCGCTACATTATCCCCGACCTCGGCGGCGATACGACGCAGTGGTGGAAGCTCGCAACGATCATCTCCTGCGGAACTCTGGCTGGCGCGATCATTCCCGAACTAGTCAAGGTCTTTACATCGGTCGATTCGAGGCATGTGCAAGAGGTCGTCGCTTCCGCTAAGGAGGGCGGCGCGTCGCTTGACATACTGTCCGGCTTCGTCGCGGGCAATTTCTCCGCCTACTACCTCGGGTTGACGATGGTGATTTTGATGACCATCGGATATCTCGTTAGTACGAATGGTCTCGGCAACCTCATGATTGCCGCACCGGTCTTTGCGTTCGGCCTCGTGGCCTTCGGCTTTCTCGGAATGGGACCGGTAACGATCGCCGTCGATTCCTACGGGCCGGTCACGGACAATGCTCAGTCGGTCTACGAACTCTCCCTGATCGAGCATGTCCCAAACATCAAGCAAGAGCTCAAGACGAACTTCAACATCGACGTTGACTTCCATCGCGCGAAGGAAATGCTCGAAGCCAACGACGGCGCGGGAAACACGTTCAAGGCGACCGCAAAACCGGTGCTGATCGGCACGGCTGTCGTCGGTGCGACCACGATGATCTTCTCGATCATTATGGCCCTGACCAACGGTCTCCAATCGAACAAGGAGATGCTCTCGCTTCTGCACGCACCCTTTGTGCTGGGCCTGATCACCGGCGGCGCGATGATTTACTGGTTCACCGGCGCGTCCACACAGGCGGTGACGACCGGAGCCTATCGTGCGGTCGAGTTCATTAAAAAGAACATCAAGCTCGAGGGCGTCGAAAAGGCGTCGGTGAGCGACAGCAAGAAGGTCGTCGCGATCTGCACGCAGTATGCGCAGAAGGGCATGCTGAATATCTTTATCGCCGTGTTCTTCGCTACCCTCGCCTTCGCGTTCATCGAGCCGTTCTTTTTCATCGGCTACCTGATTTCGATCGCTGTCTTCGGTTTGTATCAGGCAATCTTCATGGCCAACGCGGGCGGCGCTTGGGACAATGCCAAGAAAATCGTCGAAGTCGAGTTGAAACAGAAAGGGACTCCACTTCACGACGCGACAGTAGTCGGCGACACGGTCGGAGATCCGTTCAAAGATACTTCCTCGGTTGCGCTCAACCCCGTGATCAAGTTCACGACGCTGTTCGGCCTCCTAGCCGTCTCACTGGCTGTCGACATGACGTCGAAGAATCCGCAGCTTACGCGAATTCTGGCGGCGGCTTTCTTTTTGGTTTCGTTCTTCTTCGTTTACCGGTCGTTCTTCGGTATGCGGATCAAGACCGAAAGCGAATAGCGGATCTGCACATCATCGTTGGGGGGAAAAGGGGAGGGCCTCGGCCCTCCCTTTTTCGTTTCGGCGCGACAAGTCGCTAGGATCGGATCAAACCGAGTTGCTGACGGGGATCGTTCACGAATCCCGGAAAGACCGTGCTGAGGTCGTGGTTACCGAGGTGCTTGGTCATGATCTCGCCGAGGATGCTGCGATAGTCGGTGGTCACAGCAAGGTCGCGCCCCTGGTAGAGCTGCCCTTCGCTCATGCCCGGCCACCGCGTGTAAACCTTTCCGCCTTTCACGTCTCCACCCATTACAAACATGCAGTTGGCGTGACCGTGATCGGTGCCACGGTTGCCGTTTTCGTGCGCGGTGCGGCCGAATTCGGACATGCTCACGAACACGACGTCACCCATGCGGTCACCCATGTCTTGATGAAACGCGGCAATTCCCTGCCCTAGATCGCGCAACAGATTCGAGAGTTGGCCCTGCACTCCGCCCTCGTTCACGTGATGGTCCCAGCCTCCGCTATCCAGGAACGCCACCTCGAGGCCGACATCCGCCTTAAATAGCTCAGCGATCTCCATCAGACTCTGCCCAAAACGGCTCGTGGGGTACTGCGCGCCATTTTCAGGTTGATACGTTTCAGGATTGATCTTCTTGAGCTGGTCGATTGCTTCAAATGTTTCCTGTCCGACGCCGCGCAGCGCCTGATCGACCGTCTGCGCGTACATCGCCTCAAATCCGCCTTCGACGGTCTGCTGCGGGCCGTACATCTTGAACTGCTTCAGGTCCAGAATCGCTACCGCGGGCGCGCTCCCCGCGAGCGTGCGCGGGAGGTAGGGGCCGAACGCAACCGCACGAAACGGCGACGCTTGCTCCTCCGGCATCGCTTGCAGCGCGCGATTCAGCCATCCGTCGTCAGTTGCCTTCACGCCCGGCGTGCCGGACTCCATGAAATCCTGCGCGTCAAAGTGCGAGCGCGTCGGGTCCGGCGATCCCACGGCTTGCACGATCGCGAGCTGTCCATTCTGAAAGAGCGGCTGCAAAGGCTGGAGGCTCGGATGGAGTCCGAAGAATCCGTCAAGGTCGATGGCAGCGTCCGCGCCTCCGCGGCGCGGCTCAGGAATCGCGATGGTCGGTCGCAAACGATAATATTCAGGCTCCGCAAACGGCACGACGACGTTCAGCCCGTCCATTGCGCCGCGCTGAAACAGCACAACCATCTTTTTCTTGTTGGGTGCGGCGGTAGCGGCAACGGCACGCTGCAAGAACGCAGGCAGCGACGCCATCCCCAGCATCGCAATGCCACCATTCCTCAGGAAGTATCGCCGCGATATTTTCATGGCCGCCTCCGTCGAAAGCAAACCTACCGCCGCTGAAACTCCGGGGTGCCGAGAACCAAGCCGGAAAGCAGCCCCTCGTTCACGTGCTGGACCGGATCGTCAAGACTCGCCTGCAGGACTTGGGGATCGCCGAGCCGCGCTTCGAGTGTCTGGCGAGTGGACGACTCTACCTGACCATCGAGGAAAAGCTCTACAGATCGCGCGAGCGCCAGTTCGGGGTCTTTGGCCGCATCGTCGCCAAACATAGGCGGCAGATCGACCGTCGTTCCCGGCAACCGCCCTGTTGCGAAGGCCAATGCGAAGTTCAAGCGGTTCAGGAGCGCGCCGGTGTTCACCCAGGTGCTCGCCTTGTCCGAATATCCAGTAGGCGGCTGGCACAGGAACAGCGGCTCGCCCATGCGGCCAATCCATTGAGCCAAGGGCAACGAAACCGTGACTTCAGAATCCAGCGCGCGTGCCGTGCTCGCCACCAACTCGAACGGCGTCTTTACCTTCGCCCGATAGGCTTCCTTAGACCAAAACTCCGGCGAGTAGATCATGGCCTTGAGCACGGTGCGGATGTCGCCACCGGAGGTCTCGTAGGCGCTTGCCATCCGGTCGATCAGCGCCGCCGATGGCTTGTCGGAGACAAAATGCCGCGCCATCTCCATCGAGATGAACTTCGCGGTCCGCGGATCGTTTGCAAGCATGCGAAGCGCTTCTTCGCCGTCCTTTTCGCCGCCGTAGTTGAACGTATGGCCCATCACGACTTTCTGGCCCGCGGCATGAAACTCCGGCTTGAACACAAAGTCCGGGTCGCGGCGCGGCGTTCGAACCGTCCAGCCGGTCAGGCACCGCGCCATCTCGATCACATCCTGCTGCGAATAGCCCGCGTCCACGCCGACGGTGTGGAGTTCCATCACTTCGCGCCCGTAGTTCTCGTTCAGGCCGCGATCCTGCTGCTGCGGACGCACCGCGCCGTTGTCACTCCCCGGAAAGCCTGCGCCCGGCACAGGAAACGATCGCGGAGCTGGCGGTTGAAAGCCGCCGAAGAGTCCTTGGTACCGCGCACGACGCGCAGCGATCTCTTGTTTGTGCTCCTCGAATGCGACAGGATCGACGCTGAGCCAGTTATCCAGGTAGAAGAGCATTGACGGACTCTTCGCCGTGGCGGTCAGCAAATCTTGGAATTTACCCATCGTGCGCGGCCGGATCGTATCGCGCATGTACGACGTGAGCAGCCAGCGATCCGCGCCCTTGCCCGCGAAAACGTTGAAGTGGTTGAACCAGAAATCCTCCATTACGGCTTCGAGCTGGCGATTGCTATAGACGGCGCGGTCGATCTTGGCCATCGAGAGCTCAGCCACGATGCGGTTCGGGCCTTGAATCTTCGCAAGCTGCTGCTGGGCCTTGTCGATGTTTTCGTTGCCCGATTCCATCGCCTGTGCCTCGGCCATGGCGGCTCGGCGCTTATCCTGCATTTGCTGCTTGTACTCTTCTTTTGTTTCGCCCTCTTCCTTCGCTGCGAGACCCGGAGGCGGAAATTCCTGGAGGAGCTGCCTTGAAGACATGCGCAACGTCGGGTATTTCTGAAGACGCTGATCGAGGGCGGAATCGTCAATCGACTCAGGATTTAACTGCTGGTCAATCCACTTCTCGAGGCCCATCTGGCGGATTTTCTCGGGATCACCCGGGCGCGGTCCATAAGCCAGCCGGTTGAGTGCGTGGACGATGGCTTCCTCCTCGGTCAGTTCGGTGATCGGAAGATGGCCTTTGAATTTCTTGTCCAGAACAGGTGCGTTCGCCTCGGAAGCGTTCCCTTTGCGCTTGTCGGCGCGCACATTGGAAGCGCCTGGCGCAATCGCGGAAATCAGAATCCCGGCCGTCGCGAGCGCGACGAGCGTCATGATCGCCAGGTAGGTGCTTCCGTGCGATCCATATGGCCGCCCGATCTGCCCTCTTTTGGGCGCAGCCCTGAACCAGTCGTACTGCCGAATCGTTCGTCTCATAGCCTCAACCTAGTTTAACCCTGCGCCAGAGCATTAGTTGCGGCCGCGCACTAGAAGTAAACGGATCAGCTGGGTGGAACGCGAACGCGCAACTGGAGGAGGAGCTTCGCCAGCTCCAACTGGTCTTCTTCGGAAATTGCAGTGAATTCGGCTCCCATTCCGTGATCGTTGACGGAACGTATCATGCACTGCGCCACGTGGAATGAAAAACCGGGGCACTCCACGAGAAGACGCATCACGCTGCCAATCGGTCGTCGCGTAGAGGTGCGGAAAAACATCCCATCAAGCCCAATCACCGTGGCGATGCCGGCGACCGGCTGCCCGTCGTCTCCGCCCGACACACGGATCGTCACGCCCTCGGGCACAACAATGCGCTGATGCCGGCGCGGTTTGACCGATCTAGCGACCGAGTCGTCCACCTTCATGGTCAAACCTCTTATTGGGTGGCGCGAAATCCGTCGAGGGTCCAGTAGTCCTGCGCCTGGTCGTGACGCAACACGTAGTAGTTGCCGTCATCGGCGCGGACCCGGAAATAGTTGGCTTCGGGGGAATACCACTGCCCATCCAGTTCGCTGACTCGGAACTCGCGTCCCCGAATCACGAAACGGAGGGGCCTTTCATCAGCGCGGTGCCCCGCATAGCACTCGACGTGGATATCGCTCATCGTGCGCCTCCGCGGGGTGGAAGGGTGTCCACCGCAGGAGATGACATACCATGTCTATAGTTTAACAGGTAGGAGACCACATGCAACGGGTCGGCCGGGTCAAGGAATGAGGATTGTAACCCTTCGCCCGGCGTTCGCTGCCTCTCGTGCCTCCGCATTGTATGCCGCGCCGAGTAGCACGATGAGCGCCGTCAGGAACATCCACAACAGCAGACCGATCGCGGACGCCAAGCCGCGATACACCACGTCGTAGGGCATCTTTCGAACGTACCAGCCGAATATGATATCCGCAGCCCACCACAAAACCGTCGATACTGCCGCACCCGGCAGCAACACCCGGAGACCCGAGTGTCCCGGGCGCCCGATGCGATACAGCAAGACGAGAACGCCCATCGCCAAAACGAAAACGACAGCAACGTACAAGGCGATCTCCAGTTGACGAGTAAAATGTGGCGACCCAATTCGAAACAACTGCGACGAGCGCACTTGCCTGCCGAACACCGTCAGGACGACAACCGCCAGCATCGGAACGATCGTCAAACAGACAAGACCGAGCGCCCGCAGCTGCCTCCGCCAGTAGCCTGGCCGCAACAGATCTCCTTCGATGACGCGGAAGCCTTCCATAAAGCCGACCATCACCTGCGTGCCTGCCAGCAACGTTCCCGCTAAGCCGAGCGAGAACCACCTCCACGGATGCACGGCGCGGCGGACGAAGTACTCCGCCACGACCCGCGAGCTACCGGGCGGAAGAATCATCATCAGCCGCATTGGGATTTCTTTCAGCGCGTCAGAAAAAAGCGAAGTCGCTCCCAACAAGCCGAGGGCGAGGAGCAACAGAGGGAAAAACGCCAAGAACATGTTAAAGGCGATGGCCTGGCTCAGCGTGACGCAGTCGGGGAACACCCTGCCCAGCGCGCCCAGCAAGTTTCTGAGGATCGCACCCTTCTTCACTGGTTGGGATTATACGGGAACGCCCGAAAAGCGCGAATGGTGAAACCTCTCGCCGGCGCACCGAAGCGCCCTTGCCGCGTCGCAATCGCACACGGTAAACTGCCAGAGCAATGTCCAGCCAGCCCAAAAGCACGACGACCCGCGGCGAAGAAGTCGTCCGGAAGCACCGGGAATATCTGTGGCCAGCGGTCACGAATTACTACCGCGAGCCGCTGGTCGCCGATCATGCTTCGATGCAATACGTCTGGGACATCGAGGGTAACAAATACCTCGATTTCTTCGGCGGGATCCTCACGATCGGCGTCGGCCACTGTAATCCAAAGATCACGTCGAAGATCAAGGCGCAGGTCGACAAGCTTCAACACACGTCGACGCTCTATCCGAACGAAGCCATCGTCGCTCTCGCCGAGAAACTTGCGCAGATTACTCCTGGGCGCCTGCAAAAGAGCTTCTTCACGAGTTCAGGCACGGAAGCGAATGAAGCGGCCATCCTGCTCGCGCGGATGGCAGGGCCCAGCTACGACGTAGTCGCGCTCCGCCATGCCTATGCCGGCTCATCGGCTCTGGCGAAAGGAGTGACGGCGCAGGCGGCGTGGCGGAAGGGCGGCGTCATTAGTGTGGGAATCGCACACGCCGTCAATCCCTACTGCTATCGCTGCCCGCTGCACCTGAAATATCCCGATTGCGGCGTCGCCTGCGCGAGTGACGTGGAAAATCTCATCCAGACGGGGACGAGCGGATCGATCGCAGCCTTCATCGCGGAGCCGATTCAGGGTGTTGGAGGCTTCATCACTCCTCCGCCCGAATACTTCAAGATCGTGTATCGCATCGTCAAAGAGTACGGCGGACTTTTCATCTCCGACGAAGTGCAAACCGGGTTTGGCCGCACCGGGAGGAAGTGGTTTGGCATCGAGCAGTGGGAGGTTACTCCGGACATCATCACGTGCGCGAAAAGCATGGCAAACGGAGTCCCCGTCGGCGCCACGATCACAACCGCGGATCTTGCCGGCAAATTTCAGGGCCTGACGATTTCCACGTTCGGTGGAAATCCGGTTACCTCCGTGGCAGCGCGGGCCGTAATCGAAATCATCGAGGAAGACAATCTGTTGGAGAATGCCCACGTCGTTGGCAGCTATTTCCGGAAACGGCTCGAGGAACTGCAGGAAAGGCATGCGTTGATCGGAGACGTTCGCGGCATGGGCATGATGCAGGGTCTCGAGCTCGTGCGCGACAGAAAGACCAAAGAACCGGCGCCCGCGGAAACGACCGAATTGATGGAGCGGGCGCGCGCCAACGGCCTGCTCATTGGAAAAGGCGGACTCTACGCCAACGTGATTCGCCTGGCGCCTCCGCTCAACATCTCCAAAGCGGATGTGGACGAAGCGATCCGCCTACTCGATAAGTCGCTGAGCGAAGTTCGAATATAGCGAAATCGTAATTCACGGGTCTTTGCGAAGGAGAGAATCCCACGGCTGGGCTGTTCGATCGCGAAGTCTATCTGGACATTGAAACGCTGCGCCTCTCTCATGAGGTGGAGGGCGGGTGGGCCAACATTCCCGGCTTTGGGCTCGCCGTTGCCGTCACCTGGGACAAAGATCAAGGATTCCGCCGCTGGTTTGAGGGAGACGCTGCGCGTCTCGTCATCGAACTCGAGTCTTTCACGCGCGTCATCACCTTCAATGGAAACCGGTTTGATCTGGAAGTTCTCCGCAAGTATGCGCCGATTGACATGCTCCGCACGCGATCATTCGACATCCTCGAAGAACTCTATAAGCAACTCGGGCATCGGGTGAAACTCGATCAGCTTGCCAAAGACACTCTGGGCGCCGCGAAGAGTGGTAACGGCGTGCAAGCCGTGGCGTGGTGGCGAGCGGGCGAAAAGGAACGCGTTGCTGCCTACTGCGAGCAGGACGTGGCGATTCTCCGTGACCTAGTTGAGCATGGCCGCGCGAAGGGCTTCGTTGTTGTCTCGTCACGGCAGGTCAAGGTGCAATGGGACTAGGCTGGCGACTTCCTCTCGGCGTTCCCCCTTGCTGATGTATCCTGCCAATTGATGCGACTTCCGTCCAAATTTGGCCGCTGCCGAGTCCGATTCGCAGTTCTAGCCAGTTTGTGGTTAGGCTTGGCAAATTGCTTGTGCGCCCTTCCTGCGAAACAAAGTGACGGAGCCGAGCGCATCCATTGGAAGACCGTCGCTGAGGCGCAGGTGAAGCTCGATGACAAGACGCCTCTCGCTTGGAACATCCTCCAACCCGAGAAGAAAGATAAGAAAAACGCGAAGAAGGCTCCGGATCTGGTTCTTCTGCTTTTGGGACATCGCTACCTCTTACTCGACCTCAAGTCCCGATTGGTTTACGAAGTCCCGGTTTCGAGCCTCCAGGCAAGCGGGCAAGACTTCGAGAGCGGCGACCTGGCACAGCAGAGCCAGTTGGTTCCGAGTACGGACTGGACCGAACGCGACGTAGGCCCTGCGGAACTAATTCGGCTCACCCTCGGCGACTACGGTCGCGTCCTGGAAGTCTCTTTGCCGCACCCGCCGGACATGCGCCCGTTCTACTAGCTTTCCTCTGACTGACGGCTCTGCCAGCTGCGCCAGATCATCCATGCGACCGTGGTAACCATGCCGATCCATCCGATCACGCGCACCGCGTGCGCAATCTGCGTGTCGTGGTCGAGCACGCCGAACTTGTCGAAGAGATAGTTCCAGTCGTGGATTACGTAGTCCGCGTCACCCACGGTCAGCAGCGGCAGGTCCTGCGCGCGAGCATCCGCCATGTACGTCGAGATCGGCAAGAATTGCTCGAAGAAAAAGAACATGCAAAACGCCGTACCCATCACCTGCCGCTGAAAAATGAAGAATGTCGCGAGCATCACGGGAACGCTCAGTTGCAGCAGCGTGCCTCCGGCCACCGAGAGGAACTCGCCGAAGAACCGAAATAGCAGGTGGCCGCCTTCATGAATAGGGACAAACACCAGGTCGATCATAAGCAGGGGGCCGCTGCCGTGCGCAGCTTGTAGCAGGAACAAACCGTAAAAGGCGCACGCTACGATGAGCGCTGCGAGCGGAACACGCTGCCACTCTTCCTCAAGCGGCTGGAGGAACGGAAATCGCTCGGTCCATGTATCCGGTACGCGCACGGCACCTTGGGTCATCGTAGCATCGGCTCCCGACGCGCAAAGCCGCAGCAGGAAGAGATGAGTCGTGGAATATACTCCTGCCACTTTCGACTTTCTGACGGAAATCTAGCGGCTGGAAACTCCGGCGACCCATGGAATGCCGACGAGGCCGCTCTGCACCTTTACGTTCACGATGTCGCCCAGGCGATATCCGTCGAAATCGCTGCGGTCGATCGGAACACGCTCGACGAAATGACCTTCGCGCCAAGACGTTACAACGAGCCTTCGAATCGGCAGCGCTCCTGCCATCGCGAATTTCCCCACCACGCGCGCCTCTTCTATCTGCGGCGTGCTGCGATCGAGCGCGCCGTTTACGAGCAGCAAAACGGCAAGCAGCCACGGCACCGGAACGAGCCCGTAATACATGCGCTTGAGAGCTTCGGCTTCGGCGTGACGCAGCGCCCGGCGCTCGACCCAGATCGCCAGCCCGAGCGTCGGAAAAAAGAGCGCTCCGATAAAGATCAACACGCTGTCCAACTCAACGGGAGGATAGCGCACACTCGCTGCCACGAACGCCAGTGCGCCAAGCACGAACAGCGCCGTGCGATTCAGCAGTCGCTTGCGCAGGGACAATTCGGCGGCGGCGGAACCAAGGCCGCAGGCATCGCAAACATCTGCTGAGCGCTCCGCGCCGCAATTCAAGCAGCGCGTCATTTTGCGGGTCGAATGCTGGTGGGTGGGTTATCGAGGCATACCATGTTTTCATCGCGGCCGTTTGCCAACAACTGACAGTCGATTTCTTGCGCGCTACGTACGGACTGATCGTACGTCGACCCCGTCGCCGTGGCGCAATGCGTCGCGCCTTTGAAGCTCACGCACACCTCATATCTCTCGTGAGTCTGCTGCAGGGATGAATAGACCAGCACTCCTACCAGCAAGACTCCGCCCAGCGCCATGATCCAGCGAACGTGATTTGGTTTCTGTGCCATAAAGTGCCGCGCGCCCTCTCAATTCTACTTCTTCATCCTGTGACCAGCGCTGAGAATCATCCTGCGTTCGGCCGAGCAGACTTCCCGGTCGCCTCGGCCCGCCGGGCTAACTCTTCGCGTATGTGTTTCTTTAGATGCGACGCCAGACCGTCGAGCGCAACTATGTCTTTCAAATCCCGCAACGTCAGGTTCGGCAGGAAAGCACGAATGCAGGCGGCAGGCGTATGCGGGTTACGAACCAAAGCCGCGCGAACGTTGTACTGGCACGACCATTTCGGATGGCGCGCGATCGCGGCGACGACGCGCTCCGGCACGCCGGGCTTCGCGAGCGCCTTCAACACCTGGCTCTCGGTGAGAAACGCATTCCCGAGAGCCAGTTTGATTGCCTGCGGATGGCCCTCTGCCAAAATCGCGCCGGCTACCCGCGAGGGACCTCGACGCGCGAGCGTCAGTTTCTCACCGACCGGGAGGTGCGGGACTCTCGTCAGAATCACTTCCTCCGCCACGCGGCGAATATCCGCCGGCGCAGAAGGCAGCAGGCTCAAGCGAACCAAATCGAAAAGGTAGAGTTGCCGCACCGCGGCAAGTGCGAAACGTTTCGGCGTGCGCGGGTGACGCGCAAGCCGCAGCCGAATCGCCTCACTCGACGTCCACTTCCCCGTCCCGGCGATCACCCCGATCACGCTCGCCGGCAAATCGAGGCGCTCGAGCAACAGCGTTACGTGAGGCTCTTCCAGATTGGGGTTTCCCATCAGCGCAAGCAGGATCTCTTCGCTCGTTTCGTGCACGAGCGATTTCAGCTCCTCGCTCGAAGCCGATCGCGCATGCGCAACACGTTCTTCCGAATCAGGCGGCATTTCCCTTTGCAGTCACAAGCCGCATCGCCATTCGAACCGCGGCCTCCTCGGGCGAACTCTGCACCGGCACCGCGTGCGCTCCGGGCAAGCGACGCGCCAGCTCCGTTTCGATCACAGCGTCGAGAAATTTCGAGCGGCCATACACACCGCCGACCTTGGCGAGCCCGAAGCTGCGGTCCCGCCAACCAAGCTCGTTTGCCACAGATGCTGCAAGTTCCGCCAGTTCCGCTCCAGCGCGCATCATGATTTCGCGGCAGACGCCGTCGCCCTTGTCGGCCAGCTCCGCCACCAGAGGAAATGTTCGCGGGAAAACGTCGTCGGGGTTCTTCGCAATATGTTCAGCCAGAGAGTCCCAACCGCTGCATTGATGCAAGGGGAACAGGTGCTGCGAGAGCTCCGTTTTGGGTCCGCGGTGCTCTTCCGCAAGCGTCACGGCGCGTACCGCGCGCCGTCCAATGTCAAAGGCGCTGCCCTCATCGCTCACCCACGGACCGCGGCCACCCGCACGCACCGTCTTACCGGAGGCATCACGGCCGAATGCCGCCGACCCCGTCCCAGCCAGCAGGACGATTCCCTCACACGCACCAAAAGCGGCCTCAAGCGCGAGTTCCAGGTCCGTGGTCACCCGGATCTTTGCGTTCGGATAACTGCCTTCAAGGAACGTCTTTACGCGGCGCACAACGCTGGGCCGTCCCGCTCCTCCCAATCCCGCGCAGATCGCTTGAACGTGGCCTGCCCGAATTTTCTCGGCAGCCAGAACTCGATCGCCCGCTTCGCTCAGTGCGAACCACGCGCGCGCATAGCCCGTACGCAGCGGGTTCGACGGTCCAGCCGTCGCCCGCGCCACAACGCGGCCTCTGGCATCCGCTAACACGCATTCTGTCTTCGTCCCGCCTCCGTCCAGCCCGAGAAAGTACGAAGCATCCGAGGCGAGAGTCTTTTGCTCCATCGGTCTCCTTCAGCCTGCTTGACAGTTTTCAAACGCGGCAGTTAGCATCCCGCGACTCGCCGTACGTCGCCATGCGGATTCACCCAATCGACTTCGCGATCATCCTGCTCTATCTTGCCGGTATCACGATCTTCGGCATTCGCTTCCGCCGAAAGCAGCAAACTCTGCGGGACTATTTTCTGGGCGGACGCTCGGCGCCTTGGTGGGCGATCGCGTGTTCTATCGTCGCCACCGAAACCTCGACGCTCACAATCATTGGCACGCCCGCCCTTGCGTACGACGGGAATCTAGGCTTCCTACAGCTCGTAATGGGCTACTTGGTCGCGCGGGTGATTCTGTGTGTGGTTCTGGTCCCCCAGTATTTCCATGGCGAATTCTACACGGCCTACCAGCTTCTCGAAAAGCGGTTTGGCAGCCATCTCAAACGCGCTGCGGCGCTTGTCTTCATGGTTACCCGCGCGCTCGCCGAAGGCGTGCGGATCGCCGCGATCGGCAAAGTCGTGAGCGTCGCTTTTGGCACTGGCGACCGATGGTCTATCGTCATCGTGACAGGCCTTACGCTCCTGTATACGTTTGAGGGCGGAATGAGGGCCGTTATCTGGACAGACGTCATTCAACTCGTGTTGTACCTCACCGGATCCGTTGCAGCTTTCTTTCTTCTGATGCACAAGATCCCTGGCGGCTGGGCCACTGTCGCCCAAGTTGCCGCCGTCAGCGGAGGCAAGCTGCGCGTCTTCGATTTCGGATTCAGCTTGACACGCAGTTACACGTTTTGGTCCGGCCTGCTTGGCGGAACATTCCTCACGATGGCAAGCCACGGCACGGATCAGACCATGGTGCAGCGCCTGCTGGCGGCGCGAAGCGAGCGCGATGCCAGGGTCGCGCTGCTTTCGAGTGGCGTCGTCGTTTTCGCCCAGTTCGCACTTTTTCTGATTCTCGGTGTGATGCTGTTTGCCTTTGCCCAAGGCATGCCGCTGATCATGTCCGGCGGCGATACCGACCGCATCTTCCCCGAATTCATTGTTCGCGAAATGCCCGTAGGACTGGCTGGACTGTCGCTCGCCGCGATCTTCGCCGTCGCCATGTCCAACGCGAGCGGTTCGCTCAATTCGCTCGCTTCGTCCAGCATGATCGACCTCGGCGCAAGTCAAATTGCCGCGTCGGCGGGGGAGCAGGTCAAGCGGTCACGTTACGCAACTCTGGTCTGGGGTCTGGTGCTTGGCGCCCTCGGCCTCGCTCCCTGGGGACACGTCCTCGAGGCTGGTTTGACAATCGCGTCAATCACGTACGGCGGACTCCTAGGCGTTTTCCTGCTGGGCCTCTGGAATCACCGAGCCAATCAGGCAGGCGCGCTTGTCGGCCTTTTCACGGGCATCGCGGCCATGATCGCCGTCAGATTCGGAACGCACCTCGCGTACACTTGGTACGTTCTCGTCGGCACCATAGTCACATTTGTAGTCGGCTCTTTCACAAGTATCGTGACCGACCACCAGCCTTTGTCCTCCGCAAGCTAGATACGCTGAAACGCTGCATCAGGAAATCCCGACGGGATCCGGTCAGGGTGAAGAATGTGCGCCAGCAAAGCCACGCCTTCCGCGAGACGCGGACCGGGCCGCGAAAAGTAGCTGTTTGCATCGACAATATAGACCCGCCCTTCCCGCACCGCCGGCAACCCCTCCGACCCGCTCGGCAGCAGCCCGATGCGAAACTCCGAAAGCGCTCGTGCCAAGTTGTATCCACATGGCATGACCACGATCACGTCCGCGCGTGAATCCATGATCTGTTCGGCCGTTACCCGAAACGACGGCTCGCGCAAACGTCCCAGTACATCCGCCCCTCCAGCCAGTGCGACCATTTCCGGCACCCAGTGTCCACCAACGTAATAGGGATCCAACCACTCGAGGCAAACTACCCGCAGCCGAGATTTTGCGCGGGCGACGGTAGCTTCTACGCCGGCGACGCGCTCCTCAAGTTTCGTCGCCAACGCATTCGCCTCAAACTCGCGGTCCGTCGCTTGGCCGACGCGCCGCACATCGTCCCACACTTCTGCAAGCGACCGCGGCGTCAGGGAGAGCACCTCAGGTCGCTTCGCGAATCTCGTCAGAGCGCTCGAAAGATCGTCAGGTGAAGCCGCGCAGACGTGGCACAGGTCCTGCGTCAGGATCAGGTCGGGCGCAAGCGATTCGAGAAGGTCCGCGTCGACTGCGTAGATGCTTTCACCGCGCGAGATGATTTCGCTGACCTGGCGATCGATCTCAGCGGCCGGCGCAGTCGGATCGACGCGGGGACGCAGCAAGGGCGGCTTCGTCGCCGCATCGGGCGGGAAGTCACATTCGTGGCTGACCCCAACGATTGAATCGCCCAATCCGATCGCGTAGGCGATTTCCGTCGCGGACGGCAATAGTGAGCAGATGCGCATGCGAGTCTATCGGCTCAAGCGGCTCACGGGGCGCTTCATCAGCCCGCGCCAGATGCCGGCTGCGGCAGTAGATCGGCGAACACAAACCCTTCACGCTCGACAACTTCGCCCAGCGTGATCGAAATCGATTTGCGGAACATCGGTCCGGCGCTTGCAAACGTATGAAATTCGCCGTTCTCGCCGCACGGATCTACGTTTCGTGGCAACTGGTCGAGCAAATCCCGGTCAAAACGCCGCCCGGCAAAGGAGCGGTCCAGCTTGCGAGGATCGACGCACGTCAGGTGCGCCGAAAGTCCGCCATCAATCATCTCTTCGGCCAGGCGTCGCGTGTCCTTTCCCCACAAGGGAAAAACAGGGGTCATCCCGCACGCCGCAAGCTGCTTCTCACGGTATGCGCGAATATCCTCCAAAAACAGATCGCCAAACACGACGTGGCGCACACCTTCATCCCGAGCGCGTGCCATCGCTTGGCTCATCGCCTGCTCGTAGACTTGATTCGGACACGGCGACGGGATTGGAACCTTCACAAGAGGCAAACCTGTCTGGGCGGCCTGCATTTCCAGAAGGCGCTCTCGGACCGCATGCATCGCCACTCGCTCATGCGTGCGGTTCACGGTCGTGAGCAGCGCCACCACGTCCACTTCGCCCGAACTCCGAACCGCGTGAAGGCACCAGGCGCTGTCTTTGCCGCTGCTCCAGGCGAGCCAAGCCCTGGGTCGCGGTCCCTGCGCGGTCACGGAGGTGTCGCCCATCGCTCTCACTAATACAGAAGATACTTTTGGCGCATTTGCCGAAACTTCTCGAGATCATGCGACCAGCCAGCTACGATATCGGCCGGCGCGTCTCCGCGCTTCAGCCGGTCGATTGTGGATCGCGAGCCGAGCAGCTCGTTGATTTTCTCCAGATCGAAGTGCTCCGCGTACATGCGGTGCAGGACATCGGCGATCTCGAGGCCCGTCCGTATCGAACGAAACGAACTGCGGCCTTTGAGCGCGATCCGCACACCGCGGCAAACCTGCCCACGATAGAGATCGCTGCTCGGTGTGAACTCCGCGAGTGCAAAGCTGACTCCCGGAATCCTGCGGCGATTCAAGGCCGCTGCGAATGCATCCGCCCGTATCCATGGCGCCCCAAGAATCTCGAACGGAGTGTCTGTGCCGCGCCCGGCGGAAACTCCCCCCGCCTGCAGGATTTCGATGCCGGGATACAACAAGGCTTCGTTGACCGTGCGCAGGTTCGGTGATGGCGGAATCCATTTCAGACCAGTTTGATCGTAAGTTTCCTCGCGATGCCAGCCTTGCATGGCAAACACATGCAGGTCCGCGCCGATGTGATTCTCGCCGTTGAACATTCGCGCCAGTTCGCCGAGCGTCATCGCGTATCGCACCGGCATTGGGAAATAACCCGTGAAGGAGATGCGGTCCGCATCCAGCATCGGCCCTTCGATTACCTCACCACCCAATACATCCGGCCGGTCAAGTACAAAGAACGGAATCTTGTGTCTCGCCGCTTCCTCCATACAATAGGCCATCGTCGTGATGTAGGTGTAGAAGCGCACCCCTGCGTCTTGCATGTCGAAGACGAGGGCATCCAGATTCTGCAGCATGCCCGAATTAGGACGCCGCACGTTGCCATAAAGACTGTAGATGGGCGTGCCCGTCGCAGCATCGGTCGTGTCAGTTACGATCGCGTCGGTAGACGTGCCGGCGATACCATGTTCCGGGCTGAAAAGCGCGACGAGCCTTACGTCCGGCGCCTGCGCCAGAACATCAATCGTTCTGCGCCCGTCTTGATCTATCCCGGTCTGATTCGTAATCAGCCCCACATGCTTCCCTCGTAACGGCGCGAAATGCTGTTCTTCGAGGACGTCGATACCAATTCGGACGCGCGCCGAACCAGCCCAGCCAGCTCGTATCGGACCGAAAAACGCCAAGATTGCTAGCGAGGATAGAGCACAGTGAGAACGGAAACGAAACACGCTCGACGACGCTCGATTGTGCCGCATGGACGCGCGTGCTATATACAGCTACGGGATGCAGGCGTCAACAACGCGGGCCCGAGGCGGAAATTGTGCGTAAATGTGGGCTGCTCGCGCTGGCGCTCGTCCTTCCCGCTCTATTCTCTCTCATGACGCCTTCCGTCCGCGCTCAAAAAACTGCTCGCGGCAGGACGACGGCCGCTGCCTCGTCCAAATGGGTTGAGCAAACTCTTAAGAAAATGACCGTGCGCGAGAAGCTGGGGCAATTGCTCATGGTCCCCTATTTCGGCGTCTTTAGAGCCTCCGACAGTCCCGAATATAAAGAAATCCTTCATCAGGTCGAAGAGAACCACGTCGGCGGGTTGATCCTCGTGACGGATCGCGGCCCGCTCGGCCTCGAACGCAGCCAGGTCTATCCGACTGCGGTCATAACGAACGAGCTGCAGCGCCGCGCGAAGGTCCCGCTGCTCGTGGGCGCGGATTTCGAGTCTGGCACGGGAATGCGGCTCGACGAGGGCACGTCCTTCCCCTCCGCCATGGCCATCGCGGCAACGGGTGACTCGAAGGCCGCCTACGCAGCGGGCAAATATACGGCGCTTGAGGCGCGCGCTGCCGGCGTGCAGTGGATTTTTGCGCCCGACGCCGACGTGAACAACAATCCCGACAACCCGATCATCAACGTGCGCTCCTTCGGCGAGGATCCCCAGGATGTCGCCGCCTATGTCCGCGAGTTCGTTCGTGGCGTGGAAGAGAATGGCGCGCTCGCCACGGCAAAGCACTTTCCGGGCCACGGGGACGTTGGAGTCGATTCGCATATTGCTCTCGCGGTCGTCCCCGGCGATCGGCAGGAACTGGAGTCCACCGAGCTCGTGCCGTTTCGTGCAGCCATCGACGCGGGCGTAAGCTCGATCATGCCGGGCCACCTTTCCGTGCCTGCGTTGGAGCCCGACCCTCAGCTTCCCGCGACGCTTTCGAAGAGTATTTTGACAGGTGCGTTGCGCGACGAACTGAAGTTCCGGGGCCTGATCATCACGGACGCTCTGGATATGGGCGGCGTGACCTCGCTCTACACTCCGGGCGAAGCAGCCGTCCGCTCCGTCGAGGCCGGCGCGGACGTGTTGCTGATGTCGCCTACTCCCGACGCTGCTCTCGCCGGCCTGGAGGACGCAGTGCGCTCTGGCCGTCTCACGGAAAAACGCATTGACGCGTCCGTGCGCCGAATACTCGCTGCCAAGGCGCGGCTCGGACTCGATCGAAACAGGTTCGTCGATGTCAGCCGCCTCAACGAAAGATTCGCCCGTCCTGAGTATGAAGCGCAAGCGCAAGACATCGCCGACCGAGGCGTCACCCTGCTCCGCGATGAGGCGCACCTGCTGCCGCTCGATTCGACGCGCCCTCCCCGCGTGCTGCTCCTGGCTCTCTCGGCTGATCCCGATGCCTATCCCGGTGAGACGATCGAGCCTGAACTGCGGCCGCGCGTCGATTCCCTGGCGGTTCTTCGGGCAGACACGCAATACGCGCGAGTCAGCGCTGTCAAATTGCCTTCTCCGGATACGTACGACGTCGCAATCGCAGCGCTGTTCGTTCGAGTTGCCGACCGCAAGGGCGACATCGGCTTTCCCGATGATCAGCGCGCGCTTGTCGATCAGCTGATTGCAGCCGGCAAGCCGACTGTGGTGGTTTCCCTCGGCAGCCCCTACCTCATTGAACGCTTTCCAAATGCGAAGACTTGGGTTGCCGAGTTTTCGTCAAACGACGTTTCGCAACGGGCTGTGGTCCGCGCTCTTTTCGGCCAGACCGCTATCAGCGGGAAGATTCCTGTCACCGTCCCCGGCATCGCACGCCGCGGTGACGGTCCCCGTGTCCTGGCAAATCCGATGACGCTTCAGCCCGCGCCGCCGTCGATAACCAGCGCGCTCAAACCGGTCTACGCCCTGCTCGATCGGGCTGTTGCGGACGGCGCGTTTCCGGGCGGCGTTCTGGCCATCGGATGGAACAACCAGCTGGCCGTGCATCCCTTCGGCCAGCTCGAGCGCGAAGGCGAGGCCTACGACGTGAACGAGGATTCCATGTACGACGTGGCGTCGCTTACAAAGCCCATCGTCACGACAACCGCTGCCATGCTGCTCCTTCAGCAGGGGCGTCTCGATCTGGATTTGCCGGTCGTTCGTTACCTTCCCGAATTTGCTGCGGCGGCGAACTCCGACCCGGACCCCAGCTGGCGCGCGCGCGTTACTGTTCGCATGTTGCTCGTTCACGATTCTGGACTCCCCGACCATCGCGATTTCTATAAGGAAGCCAAAGGGCACGATGCGATTCTCGCGCGCGTCTTTGCCGAGCCGCTGATTCGTGAGCCGGGAACGCAAATCCAGTATTCCGACCTTGGCTTTGTTCTCCTCGGCGAAATCGTTCAGCGCCTGACCGGAGAATCGCTCGATGCCTTCGCGAAGGAAGAGATCTTCTCTGTGCTCGGAATGGACCGATCCATGTTCAATCCGCCACGCCGCTTGCGCGAAGACATTGCCCCGACCGAAATGGACTCCGATTACCGCAAGCGCATGCTCTGGGGTGAGGTGCACGATGAGAACGCCTGGGCAATGGGCGGCGTTGCAGGCCATGCGGGTCTCTTTTCAACGGCGCCAGACATCGCGGCGTTTGCCCAGATGATCTTGAATGGCGGGATCTACGGGCATGACCGCTTGCTTCCCCGCTCGATCGTTCGCGAGTTCACGACACACGTCAAAATTGGCGATTCCGCCCGTACTCTGGGCTGGGATGTGCCAAGCGAACCGTCTTCGTCCGGGCGCTATTTCTCCGCCAGGAGCTTCGGCCATACGGGTTTCACCGGGACTTCTCTCTGGATCGATCCCGACCGCAAGCTCTTCGTGATCCTCCTGACGAATCGGGTGCACCCGACGCGTGCCAACGAGAAGATTCGGCAGGTACGCCCGGCGCTCCACGATGCGATCTTCGAGGCTCTGGGCCTCGCCACAAGTCAACCCGCCGCCCGGTAACACGCTCGTCACACGCGCAGCCGGAAATCTCTGTCGGCGCGCTATCCTGCTATGACCAGCCGCTATAATTGAGCTAGGCGCGGGGCGATCCTTGAGGACAGCTAAGACGGAGCAACGAAACGCGCGTTCGCGCGGCCTTGATCGTAAGCATACGCTTGCGATTTTGCGCGCGCTGAACCAGGAGGATGCTCGCGTGGCACCAGCCGTTCGACGCCAGCTGCCGAATATTGCCCGCGCCGTCGACGCTATCGTGAAATCTTTGCAGTGCAGCGGAAACCTTTACTACGTCGGAGCGGGCACGAGCGGGCGCCTCGCGGTTCTCGACGCAGCCGAATGCCCACCTACCTTTGGCACGGCCCCGCGAAGAGTACGCGCCGTCCTGGCGGGCGGCGCGCGAGCTTTGCGGCATGCCGTCGAAGATTCGGAGGACTCGGCAGCGAATGGGGCGTGCGATCTGCGCCGCGCGGGCGCATCGAGACGCGATGTCGTTGTGGGTCTGTCGGCAAGCGGCATGACGCCGTACGTGCTCGGAGCACTTAGCTTCGCGCGACGGACGGGCGCCGTAACGGTTGGCGTCACATCGAATCCCAACTCGCCGCTCGCGAGGCGCTCGCACATTGCGATCGCGCCGGATACAGGTCCGGAAGCTATCAGCGGCTCGACCCGGCTGAAAGCTGGCACCGCCCAGAAGCTGGTGCTGAACCTGCTCTCTACCGCAGCGATGGTGCGACTCGGCAGGGTCTACGACAACTGGATGGTTTATGTCGCGCTGGCAAATCAGAAGTTGCGGCAGCGCGGCGCGCGGATTCTCGAAGAGGCCGCGGACGTCGCCCCGCGTGCGGCGAAACACGCTCTGCGTCAATCAGGCTACAGTCTGCCCGCGGCGCTGGTCATGCTGAAGACGGGAGCAAGCGCCCGCGACGCGCGGCGGTGGCTTGCTGAAACTGACGGAAGCGTTCGCGACGCGTTGATGAGAGCAACGAAGCGACCGTCGAAAAAGAAGGTTCAGGGCTAGCGATGGACAGGTTCAAAATCCAAGGCGGACGCAGGCTCGAAGGCACCGTTCAGATCAGCGGCGCCAAGAACGCCGCGCTTCCTGCCATGGCGGCGGCGCTTCTGACCGCCGAGCCGGTTCGACTCGCGAACATTCCTCACGTTCGCGACATCATCACCATGGCAAAGCTGCTGGCGCACATGCGCTGCCGCGTCGAGAGTCCGGACATTCCGCCCAGCAAGTTGATCATCCAGGCGGAAAACGTTTCGCACGCCGAAGCTCCCTACGAATTGGTAAGGACAATGCGTGCTTCGATTCTTACTCTCGGCCCGCTCGTGGCGCGATTTGGCTACGCCCGAGTTTCACTCCCGGGCGGTTGCGCGATTGGCGCTCGGCCGGTCGACCTGCACATTCAAGCGCTCGAAAAGCTTGGCGCCACAATTTCGGTCGATCACGGCTACGTCGAAGCCCGCGCGAAGCGGCTGTGCGGCGCCGCCTTCTGCTTCCCGAAGATCACGGTGACCGGAACGGAAAACATTCTGATGGCAGCAGTGCTGGCCGAGGGAGAAACCACTCTCGAGAATTGCGCGCTCGAGCCCGAAATCACTGACCTCGCAGAATTGCTGGTTAAGATGGGAGCGCGGATCGAAGGAGCCGGCACTCCCACGATCCGCGTTCGGGGCGTCACGCAACTCCACGGCGTCACGCACGAAATCATTCCGGACCGCATCGAGGCGGGCACGTTTCTCGTCGCTGGCGCCATCACGGGAGGTGAACTTCTGCTTACGGCCTGCGAGCCAAAGCACCTCGGCGCGATCATCGACACGCTCCGCCAGTGCGGCGTTGAAATCAAATGCGAAGGCAACGGTGCATTAAGGGTCCGCGCCGCGAAGAAGCTTGTCGCTGCGGACGTCACCACCGAGGAATATCCCGGCTTTGCCACCGACATGCAGGCGCAGTTCATGGCCCTAGCGACCCAAGCGCACGGCGTCTCGCACATCCGCGAAACGATTTTCGAAAACCGCTATCTGCATGCGAGTGAAATGATGCGTATGGGCGCCAACATCACGATTGACGGCAACCTTGCGACCATCACGGGCCCGACGCCTCTCAGCGGCGCGCCCGTGACTGCATCCGATCTGCGCGCCAGTGCCGGCCTCGTCCTCGCGGGTCTGGTGGCGAACAACACCACCTGGATCGACCGCGTCTACCACATCGACCGCGGCTACGAGCAAATTGAGCTGAAGCTCCGCGATGTCGGCGCGCGGATCGAACGCGTCTCCGGCCACACCGAATAACCGTTTTTCTCGCTGCGCCTGGGGTGAACGTAAAAACAAAAGGGAGGCGATTTCTCGCCTCCCCTGAGAACACCCAGCCCAATTTCGTCAGCCAGCCAGAATGGCTGGCGCGACGCTAGGACTGCCCCGCCGCCTCACCCTTCTGCTGCTTGTCCCGCTGCTCGCGCAGCAGCGCCTTGCGGCTCAGGCGGATCTTGTTCCCCTCGATCGCAAGCACTTTGACAAGCACCTGATCGCCTTCTTTCAGCGCGTCGCGCACCGAGCGAATCCGCTGCTCGGCGATTTCGCTGATGTGTAACAGCCCGTCGGTTCCCGGGAAAATCTCAACGAACGCGCCGAACTCCGCGATGCGCACGACGGTGCCGAGATACGTCTTGCCGATCTCGGCCGTCGCGGTCACGTCGCGAATCATCTTGAGTGCGTCCTCCGCCGCTTTGCCGTTGCCCGCGAAGACGTGCACCTTGCCGTCGTCCATTACGTCAATTTTCACGCCCGTAGCTTCGACGATCGATCGGATCTTCTTCCCGCCCGGCCCGATCAAGTCGCGGATCTTGTCGGTCGGGATCGTCAGCACGTGCAGGTGCGGCGCGTACGTGGAAATCTCCGGCCGTGCCGTCGAGATCGTCCTGTCCATGGTGTCGAGAATCTCAAGGCGAGCCTTGCGTGCTTGGGCCAGCGCCTCGCGCATCATCGAAATACTGACGCCCGAGACTTTGATGTCCATCTGCAGCGCAGTGATTCCCTGTCGCGTGCCGGCGACTTTGAAGTCCATGTCGCCGTAATGATCTTCGGCTCCCGCGATATCGGTTAGGATGGCGTACTTGTCTCCCTCGATCACCAGCCCCATCGCAATTCCGGCGCATGGAGCCTTCAGCGGCACTCCAGCATCCATCAGCGAAAGCGACCCGCCGCACACTGTCGCCATCGATGACGATCCGTTTGACTCCAGGATGTCCGAGACCACGCGCATCGCGTACGGAAAGTCTTCTTCCGGGGGAAGCAGATTCGCGAGCGCCCGTTCGGCCAGTGCGCCGTGCCCAATTTCGCGCCGTCCCGGCCCACGCAGGAATTTGACCTCGCCGACCGAAAATGGGGGGAAGTTGTAGTGCAGCATGAACCGCTTGAACGCCTCTTCCTCAAAGAGCAGGTCCAACCGTTGTTTGTCTTCCTTCGTTCCCAGAGTCGTTGTGGCCAGCGCCTGCGTCTCGCCGCGCGTAAAGAGAGCCGAGCCGTGCACGCGCGGCAGAACGCCCACCTCGCAGGTGATCGGACGAATTTGGTCGAAGGCGCGGGCATCGGGGCGCCGGCGGCGAATCAGCATGTCGTCGCGGAAAATCCGCTCGCGCAGCCGCTCGAACGCCCGGTCCGCCAGCTTTTGCTTTTCTTCGTCGTCTTCGGGAATTGCCGCCCGAATTTCGGCATGGATCGCGTCAACGAGGCCGTAGCTCTCGAGCTTCGAGTGCTTGGCCGTGTCGAGTGCGTCGCGCAACCGCTCTCCGTATTTCGTCGTGATTTCTTTGTAGAGCGCTTCGTCAAAGGTCGGCGGGGCCACCTTGACCTTGGCCTGATTCACGCGGCTTCCGAGTTCCCGGATGGCGGCGACGATCCTCTTGATCTGCGCGTGCCCGAAATCCAGCGCGTCCGCGACCGTGTCTTCGGAAACTTCAAGCGCACCCGACTCCACCATCACGATCGCGTCCGCCGAGCCCGCAACGATGATGTTGAGCAGGCTTGTCTTTTGCTCGGCAACCGTCGGATTCACAACCAGCTTGCCGTCGATCAGTCCCACGCGCACGCACGCGATCGGGTTGTTGAACGGAATCTTCGAAATGTAGAGCGCTGCGGACGATGCCGTCACCGCAATCACGTCCGGATCGTTTTCGCTGTCGGCGGAAAGCACGGCCGCCACGACCTGCGTTTCCGTCGACCAGCCCTCGTCAAACAGCGGCCGCAGCGGGCGGTCGATCAGCCGCGACGTCAGGATTTCGCGCTCCGACGGGCGTCCTTCCCGCTTGAAAAACCCTCCCGGAATCTTCCCGGCCGCGTAGGTGTACTCTCGGTAGTCCACCGTCAGTGGAAGAAAATCTTTTTCGGTTGCCTTGTTGTCCATGCATGCCGTTGCGAGCACCACAGACTCGCCGTAACGCGCCGTAATGGCACCATGCGCCTGCCTCGCGATCTTGCCCGTTTCCAGCGTCAGCTCTCTGCCGCCCAGATCCAAACTCACCTGTTCAAACATCCAACACATCCTTCTGTCCCGGCTCACCGGGAACCATTTTCAGATACGAGACGAATCTCTCGATGAATGCGTCGAAGGGGAAGGAAAAGAGGCGCAGAAAGCAGCGCGGCAGATCAACGGGCAAATGGCCGCGCACGGTTCGATTGCAACCGCTCGCACGGCGGACGACAGCTCAAGTTTTTGCGATGGAGAAGACTGCAGCCGGAATGGCTGCTCAGGAACTCCGCGCTACTTGCGCAAGCTGAGTCTTGCCACAATCTCGCGATACCGATCCGGGTCCCGCCGGTTCAGATAATCCAGCAGCCGCCGCCGCTTGTTGACCATCATGATCAACCCGCGCCGGGAGGCGTGATCCTTCGCGTGAGACTGGAGATGAGTGGTGACGTAGTTGATGCGCTCGCTTAACAACGCGATCTGCACTTCCGGCGAACCTGTGTCCTTCGGGTGAACCCGGTATTGCTCGATTACGCCGGCTTTGGCATCCATCAACCCGTACCTCCCTCTGAAACGTCGTACCCTGCTCTACGTTCTTGCCCTTTTCTTCGACATCAAAATGCTAGCACACACTTTTCAGGCACGCTACAAGCATTTTCTTTTTTCCGGCGGCCACCGGTCGCCTCGCAGCATGGAACATCCGCTTCGAACGAGCGCTTTCGCCTGACCCGCGCGAAGCTATACTGTTTCTAGCGTCGCATATTGAGACACGGACTGTGGCTTCACCCTCTTCACAACGGAATCCGAATCGGCGCGCCGCGCTCCGAACCTTGGTGCAGCGCCTGTCTGCACTCTTGCTCGGCGGTCTGGCCCCGATCAGCCTATTTATTTGGCAAGTCAGCGCCGGACCGCCACAAAAGCCGCCGACTTACCCCCAAGAGATCAGCCGCGTGACCTTCGCCATTGCAGGGGACGTGATTCCTCATGAGCCTGTGGTTCGTTCTGCCTCAGCCGCAGAGGCACGTGCTACCGCTCAGGACGCGCAGACCGATCACGCCGGTTGGGATGCCCTCTTTGCCGATGTAGCCGACGTCTTCCGCCAGGCCGATTTCGGCTTTGTCAACCTCGAAACACCTGTGGCGCCTAAACATTCGGTCGGCTCGAAGCCGTTTCAATTCGACGCGCCGATTCCCCTGCTCGAGTCCCTGAAATCGAATGGCATTAAAGTCGTGTCGTTCGCCAACAATCACGTACTCGATCAAGGCTACGCGGGATTCGATGAAAGCCTCGAGCACCTGCGCGAGCAGGGCCTTCTCTTTGTCGGCTCCGGCGACTCGGCAACCGACGCTTGGAAGCCCGTCGTCCTCGAGAAGAATGGCATCAGAATCGGCTGGCTGGGTATGACGCGCTGGCTCAACGGCCGCCGGAACCCTGAAAAAGACTCCGATCCGCACGTCGCTTTCTTCCCTTATCCCGGCGAATCCGGCGGTGCTCCCGGCAGGGACGAGGCGGGCGTGCTTGACGCCGTTCGCGCGGCCCGCGCACAGTGCGATCTCCTGCTCATCTCGATTCACTGGGGAATCGAATACGCTCCGGCGCCGCGCCCCGAGGACGTTGACATCGCCCACAAGATGCTCGAAGCGGGCGCCAGCGCCGTGATCGGCCATCACCCTCACGTGCTCCAGCCCATCGAAACCTATCTCACGCAGGACAATCGCAAGACCGTCATCTTTTTTTCGCTGGGGAATTTCTTGTCAAACCAGTCCGCGACCTACGTCCAAGGGCTCATGCCAGATAAGACGGCTGAGCCACGCGACGAGATCGTCGCCAAATTCGCTGTGGTGAAAAAGGACTACGGCCCGGCGGGAATTCACTTCGAGCTAGCGGATGTCGGTATCATGCCCGTTTGGAACGAAAACAATCGCCTTGAGCTCAAGAGCGGCCGCGCCAAAGAGCCCTTCATTCATCCCGTCTTCATCGACCGGGAAATTCCGACCCTGCAGGCGCAGTCGGACCAGCTCAATCAGCTGGGCTCGCAGTTATCGGACGATCAAAAACAGGAATTCATGCAGGTCTCGAGCGAGCTCGACTTGCTGAAGCATCAGAGGGAATTGCTCCTTGCGCGCACCGGCGATGAGTTCGTCGTCCCGCCGCCTCCCATTCCTGCGCCGTAGAAAACCCCGCGGAGCAACTCGTCGCAGGCGAGGTGTCATTCCGAGCGGAGTGGCCGGAGATGATTCGTGCATCCCGTTTGCGGGATGTCCGGCCACGCAGTCGAGGAATCTCTCTTAAGCTCTTCTCAGGAGTAATCCCCTCATCCCAACCTCTTAGGACTTCGCGCCGTTTGTGTGGACCAGCGAGAGAAACTCGTCTCGTGTCTGCTTGTTCTCACGGAACACACCGAGCATCGCGCTGGTCACCGCCGCCGAATGCTGTTTTTCGACTCCGCGCATCACCATGCACAGATGCCGCGCCTCGATGATCACGCCCACTCCCTGCGGCTTGAGCTTCTCGTTAATCGTGTGCGCGATCTGGCTCGTGAGCCGCTCCTGAATCTGCAAACGTCGGGCGTACATGTTCACCAGGCGCGCGACCTTGCTCAAACCGACCACTTTCTTGTTGGGGATGTACGCCACATGGCACTTCCCGAAGAACGGTAGCAGGTGGTGTTCGCACAAGCTGTACAGCTCGATATCCTTGACCACCACCATCTCATCGTATGAGACGCTGAACATGGCGCCGTTCAGCAGCTTCTCCGGATCTTGTCGGTAGCCGCTGGTCAAGAATCGCAGGGCCTTCTCGAAGCGCTCCGGCGTGCGCCGCAGTCCTTCGCGGCTGGGGTCCTCGCCAAGTTGCACTAGCATCTGCCGGACGAGTTCCGCAATATTGCCCGACTCTGCGAGTTCAATAGACGTGGTGCCCGCCGTTTCTTCGGTCGTTGGGTTGCGCATGGTTGTCCTACCTTTCATCGCATGCCTTCGTTCGGGGTGCCGCATTCTCCCGCAAATTCAAAGCTGTTGTTGCTCGTCTCTTCGATCCTCACTCTTTCAAGCTGCGCCGCCGGAAATCCTTGCAGTCGCCGGTAAATCTCGCGGCAGATGTTCTCGCTGGTTGGCACGCTCTCGCGAAATTCGGCAACCTCTTCGTTCAAGTATTTATGATCGAACGGCTCGATGATCTCTCGTTCCACGAACGGGTCGAGTTCGCCTAAATTCGCTACCATTCCTGTCTCCGGATCCACGGGGCCAGTGATCGTCACTTCGACGACGTAGTTGTGCCCGTGCCCGTACGGGTTGCCGCATTTTCCGTAAAGCCGATTGTTCTCGTCGGCGCTAAACGCCGGGCTGTAGAGCCGGTGCGAAGCCGCAAAGCGGTAGCGCCTCGTCAGCGAAAGCTTGAGAGGACCGCTCATCCGCGGCCTCCGGCGCCATTCGGTTCCGCGGTGCAATCGGCAAACAGGTCAGGCGATTCGTACACGCGCACGCGGTCCAGCCGCCCTTTCGTGATCTTGGGCTCGAGCAACCGCCAGATCACCGCGGCGATGTTTTCGCACGTCGGGATCTTCCCCGCAAGCTCCGGCACTTCATAGTTCAGGTGGCGATGGTCCATGCGGTCGGCCACTTCGCGCTGCAGAATGTCCTTTAGCTCTTTCAAATCGAGAACCATGCCCGTCGACGGATCGGGCTCGCCCGCCACGGTCACTTCGAGCACGTAGTTGTGCCCGTGTCCATGCGGATTGTTGCACTTCCCGAAGATCCGGCGGTTCGCCTCCGCCGAAAAATTCGGATTGTGATAGAAGTGCGACGCAGAAAACTCGAGTTTGCGCGTCACTCGGATCATCGTGTCTTCGCAGGGTACGCCCTGCCCTTCCAGACCACTTCGCCTCGGGTGTTCCTCCGCCAGGACTCCGCGAGCGCCGCGCCGTATAGCAACGCCCCCGCCAAGTAATATTGGATGTAGCCGACCGGATAGAGGTTCCGGTAGAGCGCCCCGGCGTAGGAAACCCCTCGCCCGAGCAGCATTCCAGCTATCACGCCGATCAGGGCAACCTTCGTCAACGCCGCGGCGTGAAGCGCGAGTATCGGGACCAGCAGCGCCGCCTCGAAAACCGGGCACGCCTCAGCCAGCTCGAAGATCGCCGATTTGAAATTGCCACCGACCAGCGGATACAAGTTCTTCGTCCAGCCCTGCCACATCGCCGCGAACGAACGATACATCCTTGTCCGCACCACCCCAATCGGCGCCGTAAAGTAGATTCCGCAGCTTTGCTGTTTCACGCGCCGGGCGAGCGCTACGTCCTCCAAAATTTCCCCGGCGACCGCCGCATGCCCTCCGGCTGCCCGGTACGCGTCTCGCAGCACCAGTATGAACTGGCCATTCGCCGCAGCCTCCGGGTGCCTCGGATCGTTCACCCGCGCATACGCAAACCTCGCCGCAAGCCGGCAATACACGAACGGGATTAGCGCCCTCTCCCAAAACGTCTCCATTTCCTGCTCGGGAGAGTAGGAGACGAGCACCGCATCGTGATCCACCGCGTCGATCAGCGCACGCCGCACCGAACCCGGCAAATGGTAGGTGTCCGCGTCGGTGAACAGCAGCCATTCCCCGCTCGCAGCCGCTGCTCCGATCGAAGCGGCGTAGTTCTTGCCGATCCAGCCTCTCGGCAAGTCGTGCGTGTCGAGCACTTTCAGCTTCGGAATGCGCTGGGCAAGTTCAGCGAGGACTTCGCCGGTTCGGTCCGTCGATTGGTCGTTCACGACGATGATTTCCCCAACTTCCAGCTGCAAGGCGACCGACTCGACGGCGCGTGCAATCGACGCTTCTTCGTTTCTGGCGGGAATGATGACGGAGACCAAGGCTTTTGCGATCCGATCCGCGGGGCTGCTAAACTGCTCTCTGTAGCTTGGGAATGCCCCTATTATAGTTCCCTTGAATAGCGGATTGAAACGGAATCTGAAAACCGGCCTCGTCCTGGCCTTCGTTGCCGGCCTTCTTGTGCTTTTCGCGCGTCCTGATTATCGCCAGGGCGAGGCCAGCCTTCGCGGACGCCCCGCCAAGGATTTCGCCCTCACGCTCGACGGCAAACCGACACGCCTTTCCGGCCTGCGCGGGAAAGTCGTGCTTCTGAACTTTTGGGCCAGTTGGTGCCAACCGTGTCGTGACGAGGCGCCCTCACTCAATTTGCTTCAGCAGCGCATCGCGAAGAGCGGGGGAACCGTCCTCGGTGTAAACGCAGGGGTGGACGAAACGCAGGCGGGTTACGACGAATTTCTGAATTCCTACAACATCACCTTTCCCACATATCTCGACTCGTCGAAGCAGATTGCGCTCGACTACGGCACCACGGCCTATCCAGAAACCTACGTCATCGACCGCAACGGCCGCATCGAC
>Ga0187781_10000092_pt1 | contig 58640 bp, 50 predicted proteins | sample 0715_SJ02_MP02_2_FD_132447 | JGI IMG/M metagenome (GOLD analysis project Ga0187781, IMG submission 132447) | Tropical peat soil microbial communities from peatlands in Department of Meta, Colombia - 0715_SJ02_MP02_20_MG | ecosystem: Environmental > Terrestrial > Soil > Wetlands > Peat | place...
AGTTCGCTGGTCCATCACACTGCTCGCTTTCCAGGGCATCCTGCTGTTCTACACGCCCTGTCCACTCGCAGTGTCAGGAATGTCCCCGGTCCAATCTGTCAGGCATGTCCCCGGTCTGCACCCAAAACCCGCACAGCCAGGAGTGGCTGTGCTTTTACGAGCTCGAGTGCTGATTGGACGCGGCCATCTTCGGACCTCGCCCTGTAAGGACAGGCCGGGAGGCCTGTCCTACGCGGCGCCCACGCCTCCGGCGCTTGGGTGTCTTGGTGATTCGAATTCGTCGCCGACTGCTTTCCGCCCGAACGCCGTAGGCGTGGAAGACATTAGCCCAGCGCGGAAGCGCTGGGAATCCGGCTCCCCAATGCAATAAGCGCCGGAGGCGCGACACAAGAGCTTCAAGCCGGCCGGCTCGAGGGAGTTTGAGGGCGGCCTGAATTCATCGAAGGACATCGATATAAATTGAAGTCGGAGGGAAGGAACATGGCGCAAGGCGACATGAAGGAAGAGGTGAGGCAGAAGTATGGCGAGGCGGCGCGGCGGGCGGCGGAGGGCGGCAAAGCCTCTTGCGTGACAGCGCCGAGCGCGAGCGGTTGCTGCGATCCGATTACGTCCAATCTGTACGGTGTGAGCGAAGTGAGCGGCTTGCCGAAGGAAGCCGTATCCGCATCGCTTGGCTGCGGGAACCCGACGGAGCTTGCACAGTTGCGCGAAGGCGAAACGGTGTTGGACCTGGGTTCGGGCGGGGGCATCGACGTCCTGCTTTCGGCGAAGAGAGTGGGGCCAACGGGAAAAGCCTACGGCCTGGACATGACAGATGAAATGCTCGAGCTGGCGCGGGCAAACCAGCGCAAGGCGGGTGCGCACAACGTGGAGTTCCTAAAAGGGGAGATCGAAAATATCCCGCTGCCCGATAATTCCGTCGATGTGGTGATCTTGAACTGCGTAATCAATCTATCCGCGGATAAAGGCCGAGTGCTTCGCGAGGCGTTCCGCGTCTTGCGGCCGGGCGGACGATTCGCGGTTTCGGATGTGGTGGTGCGGGGCGCCGTGCCGGCGCAAATCCGGCGGAATGTGGAATTGTGGGTGGGATGCGTAGCGGGAGCGCTCGAGGAAACGGAGTATCGCGAGAAATTGGCGGCGGCGGGATTCGAGGAGATTGAGATCGAACCGACGCGGGTTTATCGTGTGGAGGATGCGCGGCAGATTCTGGTGGCGATGGGGATCGATGTGGATGCGGTCGCGCGCGAGGTAGAGGGAAAATTTGCGAGTGCGTTTATCCGGGCCCGAAAACCCTTAGACCACAGATGAACACAGATAAACACAGATAAAGAGAACGCGAAAACAGAAAAGGGAACACCAAAGAGAAAATGCCAACGGAGCGCAAATATAACGTGCTGTTTCTGTGCACGGGGAACCGGGCGCGGTCGATTCTGGCGGAAGGAATTTTGCAACACCGAGGGAAGCCGCAATTTACGGCGTTCAGCGCGGGGAGCCGGCCGCATGGCGAGGTGCATCCGCTGGCGCTCGAAGCGCTCGAGCGCGCCGGGATGTCGACCGCAGGGCTGCGGAGCAAGAGCTGGAATGAATTCGGCGCCGCGGGCGCGCCGAAGATGGATTTCGTGTTCACGTTGTGCGATAGCGCCGCGCGCGAAGCGTGTCCGGTGTGGCCGGGGCAGCCCATGACGGCGCACTGGGGAATCGCGGATCCGGGGAATGCGGGTGAGGATCGCGAGCTGCTGGTGCGCGCTTTTCGTGATGCTTTCGTGACGCTCGACCGCCGGATTGGCCTCTTTCTTTCTCTTCCGCTCGCGAACCTCGGCCGCCTGGCGATCCAAAGCGAAATCGAGCGCATCGGGCGCGAATAGCGCGAGCTGCCTCCACCGCGCAGCGGCTCGCGAAAGAGCCATCTCCCGATTACCTTGAAACGAATCACCCGCGGGTAACACTACTCATAGCCGCCCTCGCCCGATGGCTTCGGAAATTCATGGCCATTTACTTCCGACGTGAGATTACCTACCATGAGGCTGTCCTGGGTCCCGCCGGGCGGGATTCCTGTGCCTTTGCTGCAAGGCACAAAGCATAGCCTGATGCCAAAAGCTCCGCGGCTTGTTGTGATTGAACCGAGCGGCGTTCGCCGTGAAGTGCCTCTGTCTGCCTCGCCCTTCCGCATCGGGCGCCAGGCAGGCAATGAACTGACCCTGCGCGACAGCCGAATCAGCCGGCAGCAGGCGCAGATCATTGCGGTGAACGGAGCCTGGGTGCTGGAAGACCTGGGGAGCCGGCACGGAACGTATGTCAACGGGGAAAAGGTTCTCCGGCACGAGCTGCAGCCCAAAGACAAAATCGATTTCGGAATGGCGGACTCCTACCGCCTGCTCTACGTGGGCGAAGGCGCGACGCTCGAAGAGCTGGTGGAGCGCGTAGAAGCGCCGGCACCGCAACATGCCGGCTCGCGCGAGCTTTACCACCTGGGTGTGCTGCTGGAAGTGGCGCGCACGATGGGCACGGGGCTCTCGCTCGAAGACGTGCTGACGGCGGTGCTCGATGCCGCCATCCAGGTGACGCGGACCGAACGCGGCGTGCTGCTGCTGGCGAACGCCCCCGGGGCGGAATTGCAAATGGTGGTGGCGCGGGATGCGCAGCGCGGGACGCTCCGCCCGGACCAGTTGCAAGTGTCGCAGAGCGTGGTGAAGCGCGTGGTGAACACGCGGCGCGAGCTGATCGTGAGCGACACCGAAGACGCCACCGCCGCGATGACGGCGGGAGAAAGCGTCGCGCGGCTCGAGCTGCACACGGTGGTGGCGATTCCGATCGACAAGCTGCCGGTGATCGAAACGCTCGACGCCACGATTTCCACGCGGCAGGGCGAGCTGCTGGGCGTCCTTTACATGGACAGCCACGTGCCGTCGAGCGCGTTCACGGAACTCGACCGCGAAGTGCTGCGGACGCTGGCGCGAGAAGCGGCCACGGTGATCGAGAACGCGCGCCTGTTTGCCGCGGCGCGGGCCAAGGCGCGGCTCGACCACGAAATCGAAATCGCCAGCGGAATTCAGAAAACGCTGCTGCCGAAATCGCTGCCGAAACTTCCAGACGTGGAAGTGGCGGGCTCGACGCTTTCGTGCCATTCGGTGGGCGGCGATTGCTTCGACGTGATCGAGCTGGGCGGCGGGCGGCACGGATTTTTCGTGGGCGACGTTTCGGGGAAGGGAATTTCGGCGGCGCTGCTGGCCACGCTGCTTCAGGGCGTGTTTTTCACCACCGCGGCGATGGATATTTCTCTGCCGGGAGTTTTTTCACGCGTGAACCAGTATTTGTGCGAGCGCAGCGGCGAGGACCGCTACGCCACCGTGTTCTACGGAATCCTCGATAAGAAGGGGCGCTTCGAGTACGTCAATGCCGGGCACGTGCCGCCGCTGCTGAAACGGAAAACGGGAGAGCTCGAAGGCCTGGGCTCGGCGAATTTTCCGGTGGGGATGTTTACGGAGGCCGAGTATCAAAGCGCGCGGGTGACGCTCGAGCCCGACGAGTATCTCGTCATCTACACGGATGGAGTTTCCGAAGCGGCGAATCCGCGCAACGAATTGTTTGAAGAGGGGCGCCTGAGGCGGATTTTGGAGGATTTCAAGGGCAATAATGTCGAAGAGCTGGGCGACGCCATCCGCGAGGGGATGAGGGTGTGGACCGAAGGCGCCGCGCAATCGGACGACATCACGATCCTCGTGGTGCAGTACAAAGGGGAAAAAGCGTGAAGCGCAGGACCGCCGTGAAAAGCGCGCCGCCGACGCCGCTCGAAACGCTCGAGCAAGTGTTCGCGACGCTCAACCCCGAAGCCGAGCCGGGCGACCTGGCAGGGCAGATGGTGCGCGAGCTGGCGGCGCCGGGAAGGCTCGAAGGCGCGCGGATCTGGCGAATCGTAAACGGCCAGCTCCAGGTGTGGCAAGAAAGCGGAAAGCTGCCGCCGCCCGACGCGGTCCACGTGGCGGAAATGCTGCGGAACCGCGAGGCATTGGGAGGCAACGGAAGCAGGCCGTCGCTCGGCGGCGAGGGGCGCGCGCACACCTGGCTGCTGGGGCGCGAGAGCACGCCCGTGGGAGTGCTCGAAGCGCGCGCCCGGACGAAGCTCGACGATTCCACGATGGCGTGGCTCGAGCTCTTCCGCCGCTATGCGGAAGTGGCGCTCGAAAGCAGCGAGCGGCGCAACGCCGTCATCGAGCTTTCGACGATCGTCGAGGCGACGAAGCGGCTGAACTCGACGCTCGATCTGGCCGAGCTGCTGAATATCATCCTGCAACTCACCACGCGCCATTCGGGGGCCGAGCGCGGCACTGTCTTTTTGGTGGACCACGAGAAAAAAGAAATTTGGTCGCTCGTGGGGCTCGGGCTCGAGCAGCACGAAATCCGCCTGCCGGTGACGAAAGGGATCGCCGGCTGGGTGGCGCAGCACGGCGAGACCGTGAATCTCGCGGATGCTTACGCCGACCCGCGATTCGAATCGGAATTCGACCTGCGGCTCGGGTTCCGCACGCGCTCGCTGCTTTGCTTGCCGATTCGCAATAAGGACGGCGAGACCATCGGCGTCCTGCAATTGCTCAACAAGAAAGCCGGAGCCTTCACTCACGCGGACGAAACGATGCTGCGCGCGATTTCCGACCACGTCGCGCTGGCGCTCGAAAACGCGCAGCTCCACCGCGAATTGCTGCACAAGCAGCGCATGGAGCGCGATCTGGCGCTGGCGCGGAGCATCCAGCTCGGTTTGCTGCCGGAGCAGCCGCCGCAACTCGAAGGGTTCGACATCGCGGTTTCGCACCGGCCCTCGCTCGAAGTGGGCGGCGACTACTACGATTTCATTCCGCTGGGTGTGGATACGCTGCTCACGGTGGTGGCGGACGTCGAGGGCAAGGGCGTGGGGTCGGCGATGGTGATGGCAAACCTGCAAGCCACGCTGCACGCGCTGGTGGCGCATCTGCATTCGCTCGAGCGGCTGGTCGAGTCGCTGAACGACATGATTTTGACCGACACGCGCGGGCAGAAGTACATGACGATGTTCGTCACGCTGCTGGATAAGCCGCACCGCACGCTGCATTACGTCAACGCGGGACATGTGCCGCCGGCGGTGGTGCGTGCGAACGGCTCGGTGGAATACTTGACCGAGGGCGGAATGGTGGTGGGCCTCTTCCCGAGCGTCACGTTTGACCGGGGACACGTGAGGCTCGAGCCCGGGGATGTTTTCGTTGCCTGCACCGACGGAATCACCGAAGCGATGAATGCCGCGGGCGATGAGTTCGGGCGCGAACAACTGGCGCAGATGGTTGGGCGCGAGCGGCATTTGCCCGCTGCCGAAATCGTGAAATCCGTCCTCACGGAAGTGGACCTCTTCTCGCGCGGCGGCATGCACGAAGACGACCGCGTGATCCTCATCTTGAAAGTCGTGTGACACGCCAATCTCTCAGTGATTCGCGGGATATTTTTCGAACAGGCGGATGACGCGGGATTCGTACTCGGCGGGGGATTGGCCGAGAGCGGCGGCGTGGCCGGCGCCCTTCACCTCCCACAATTGTTTGGGACCGGCTGCAGCCGCGTAAATTCGCTCGGCGTGGCGGCAGGGGATGCGGTGGTCTTGCGTGCCGCAAATCAGAAGCACAGGAAAAGCGCGCGCCGAGACTGCTTTTTCCGGCGAGACATCCTCCGGTTTGAATCCGCCTTCCTTCGCAACGCCTCGCAGCGCGTAGATGGATGCCGGGCGGAAAAGCGTCTTGCCGAGCAGCGGGCTGATGTCGAGCCCGGCGTAGTCATAGGAAACTTCGCGCAGATCGGCAAACGGAGCCTCGGCGGCGACAGCTTCGATGCGCGAGTCGATGGCAGCAGATTGCAGCGCGATTGCCGCACCCATCGACACGCCGAGCGCGTAGAGATGGCGGACGTTTTTGCCAGCGTACAGCGCATTCGTGATTGCGACCGTATCGTGGCGCTCCTTCCAACCATAGGTGCACATCTCGCCGCCGCTTTCGCCATGGGCGCGCGAGTCCATCATGATGAGGCTGTAGCCGTGGCGCAGCAAAAATTCAGCGTGGCCCACGTCGCCCGTGCGATTGTCTGAAACCCCGTGGAACAAGAGCACCCAATCGCCCGTGGGCGCCGGAGGACGAACTTTCCAGCCCCGCAGCGCCACACCGTCCGGCGCGGTCACATCAAATTCCTCTTTCGTCGCTCCTGCCCGCGCAAAGGTCTTTTCCGCGTATTCGAGGCGCGCGGCGGTCTGGTGCAGCCGCATCGGATGCAGAACGCCTCCGCCAATCGAGGAGCCCACAAAGGCGGCGAGGAGGGGCGCGATCGCAAGGAAACCTATTGTTGCGAATCCAATCCGGCGCATAGTTATCCCTTCAGTAAAGATACCCGGCTTCGTCGGGATACGCACGAGCTGAACCCGCGGCCGTGCCGACCGAGTCAAGCCTCGGTCGAATGAGCAGCTCTCAGTTCCCTGAACCGGTCAAAAAGCGGCGTCAAGCCGCCGCACTCCAAAAAAGCGAACTCCTGCACAGTAGTACGCACAGAACGGCGTATGAGTTCGTTGAGTGTTATGCAAGCGGCGGATGCTTCAAGTGCCAGCCGGTGGCGTCCTGGTAGGCTTTGGCGAAAGCGAGCATTTCGGCTTCGGCGTAAAGCTTGCCGATGAAGGAGAGGCTCGTGGGATGTCCTTTCTCATCGAAGCCGTGGGGGACGGCGAGGCCGGGATGTCCGGTGAGATTCACCACATTGTTGTTGATCGTCGCCACCGGATTCGGCGTGTAGTCCGCATAGTCAAAGGGCAGGACGTAAACGTCCACGGTCTCCATGATCCGGGCCATTTCCTGCATCAGAAGCGTCCGGACGCGATTGGCGTTCAAATATTCCATCGCGGGGAGAAGGCGATGGGCGTTTTGCACGGCCACACGGTCCTGGCGAACGAGTTCGGAGGGATGCGTCTCGATAGGATCGCGCAGAGCCGCATTGGCCTCGCCCCACAGAATCATCGGGAAATCGACATCGGCATGTTCGGGCAATTCGATTTCGATGAGGTCGAAGCCCATGCTGCGGATTTTGGCGAGAGCGGCAGCGTCGTTGGCGTCCACCTGAGGCGTTTGGCGCGTGTTAGAAAACGCCGCCTTGAGATAGCCGGCGCGGAGTTTGCGGATGTCGAGATTTGCGTCCCAATTGAATGGAATATCCTGGACCGCGAGATCGCGGTCGTCCGGCCCCTGAATCGCGGCCAGGACGAGCGCGCAATCCTCCACGCTGCGGCACATCGGTCCGGTCTTATCGAGACTCCAGGCGAGCGCCATCACGCCGTAGCGGCTCACGCGGCCGAATGTAGGTCGCAGGCCGGTGACGCCGCAGATGGAAGAGGGCGCAATAATCGAGCCGCCTGTTTCAGTTCCCACCGAAAAGCCTACGAGGCCGGCCGCGGTTGCCGATCCCGGTCCGGCCGAGGAGCCTTGCGAGCCCATCGAGAGGTCCCACGGATTTCGCGTCTGCCCGCCGAACCAGATGTCGTCGAGCGCCAGCTCGCCTGTGGTCAGTTTGGCGACGAGCACTGCGCCGGCATCGTTGAGGCGAGTGAAGACCGTAGCGTCGCGATCAATCACGCGATTCTTGAACGGCGCCGCCCCCCAGGTGGTCGGATAGCCTTTCACGGAGGCGAGGTCTTTTATGCCGTACGGGATTCCGTGGAGCGGGCCGCGATAGTGTCCGGCAGCGATTTCCTGATCGGCAGCGCGGGCCTGGCGCATGGCAAGATCATCCGTGATCGTCACGGCGCACAGGAGCTTGGGGTTGTATTTGTGCAGGCGGGCCAGGTACATCTCGGTTAGTTCGACCGAAGTGACTTGCCTGGTGCGAACGAGTTCCGCAAGCTCGGCCGCGGTCCAGAAAGCAACGTCTTCCAGATTGCGCGGGCGCGTGACGCGCGGCGGAGCGCTCATGCGCATGGGCCGCTTCGCGCGATCGATTTTCGTTCCCGCAGGAATCGGATTGAAATAAAGCGGCGGGACAATGCTGTTATCGAGCTCGATGGCGCGGAGCTTTTCGTAGCGTGGCAGCAGCTTATTGACGCCGGCGAGGATGGCGTCGAGCTGAGGATCGGTGAATGTGAGGCCCGCGACGGCGGCGGCATCTCGCAGCATGTCTTTCGTAATTGCCGACGGCGTGGACGCGGATGCAGGTTTCTGCGCGGCGGCCGCTGCTTGCACCTTGGCCCACAGAACTCCGGGAAAGAGCGTGGATGTCAGTCCCAGGCTCGAGAAATATGCGAGAAACGCACGGCGATCGGGAATCGCGTTCCCTGTGGCGTTATGCATGGTTTTTTTCACGGGGCGGCCATCTTAGGCGCGAGGTTTTTGCAAGTCAACGCGCGAAGCCTACGAGCCGGTGGAGGAATAGTGCCGTGTGCCAAAATTCCAGAGAGAGACCGCCAGCATTGCAAATATGAATGCGACCACAGGCACGAGCGGCGCATATTCCGGCGTGGCGCTGCGCCCCAGCAGGCGAACGCTGGGATAAAAAGACGCCAGCCCGAAAGGAATGATCCAGCACAGGAAGAATTGCACCACTCCGCTGTAAATCGAGAGCGGGTAGCGGCCGAAGGCAATCAAATTCCAAACGGGCGGATGAACGCCGATGCGATCTTCCCAAAAAAAGGAGACCGTGCTGAGCATCAGGAAAATCGAGACGTAAATCACGGCGGCGCAGATTCCGAAACCCAGCAGGAGCCCGATCTTCACGGGCGTCCAGTGAACGCCCAGCCGGCTTGACGCCCACCACATGCAGAAAATCCCGGTGCAGACTTCCTGAAGCGACTCGATGCGGAATGTCTCGAACAGCACCTGAAAGAGCGACGAGACGGGCCGCAAAAGGATGCGATCGAATTTTCCTTCGATGATGTAGTTGTTGCCGAAGTCGTAGAGATTCAGGCTGATCACGTTGAACAGCCCGTAGGGAATCTGCGTGAAGCCCCAGAGAAACACCACTTCTTCCAGACGCCAGCCGGCGAGCTGCGTCGCTTTCTGGAAAAGGACTACAACGAACCCGAGGGAAAACACGGTGGCAGCGAAGCTCGTGGCTGCACTGATGAAAAAATCGCCGCGATAGCCGATGCGAACTTTGGCGTATTGCGTGAAGTAGTCGTAGAAAAGCAGCGCGTGGCGATGGACAGCTTCGAAGAAAGCGCCGAGGCCGGTGCTCTCTTTTTCCAGCGCGGTTGCGGATGGAGCGGCAGGATTCATTCATCCGCCCTGAATCGTGATCTTGCGTGAGGCGCGGTCCCACCAGAGGTGCGCGAGCACGAGCAGCGCCCCCACCCAGAACCACTGCGTGGCAAGCGCGCGCAGCGCCCCGGCGCGGCCGAGCTTGCCGAGATAAATCTGGAGCGGCGTGTAAGCGATGTGCTCGAACGGAAGCCAGGCCATGATTTTCTGCGCCCATTGCGGAAAGAAAACAATGGGAACCAGCAGGCCCGAGAGCAATTCAATCAGCCAGTATTTCGCGCGAATGAGCGCGAGAATGGATTTCAGGGGAATCGCGCAGGTGCCGATCATGAAGTTGATTGCGCCCATCAGGAAGAAACTGCCGATTACACCGATCATGAAGAGGAAAAAATTCTCGCGCGAAGCGGGACCCTGAACGGGGAACACGAACGCAATCACCACCGCGACCGGCAAAGTGAGCAAGCCAAGCCGGAAGGCCGATTCGCCCATGGCTCGAAAAATCCACATCCATTGCACGGAAACGGGCTTGATCAGGTCCATGGCAATCTTGCCTTCGATCACCTCGTAGGCCATCTCCTGGTCGATCGTATTCCAATAAAACGAACGGATGATCCAGCCGACGCTCACGTAGGTGATGATTTGCGGCAGGTTGAAGCCCGCGATCGATTCCGTGGACCGAAACACGGCCGACCAGATGAAGAAATAAACCGTGACGTTCAGGAAGTACGTGATGATCCCGGTGAAGTAGCGCAGCCGGAACGCGAGAATATTGACGAAGCCGACGCGCGAAAATTCGGCGTAGGGGACGAGCGCCTCCACCCAGCCGCTCATACGGGAACCTCGAGCTGGGCCTGGCCGGCATAAATGCGCTTGACGATTTCTTCGATGGGCTCGTCTTCGATCAGCAGGTCGCGCACTTCGACGGTTGAGAGAATCTGCCGGATCAGATCGGCCGTGGCGACTTTGAGGCGGTCGAAGCGAATGCGATAGGTGAGCTCGTCCACCTGCTCGACTTCCAGGCCCTCGCGGGAAAAGATGGCCACACCGCCGGACTGGGCGCGGTCTTTCAACACAAATTTGATTTGCTTGGTGCGCAGGAGCTGCTGTTTCAGGCGCTCGAGCTGCCCGTCGTAAAGGACGCGGCCGTGATCGATGATCATGATGCGGCGGCAAAGCTCTTCGATATCGTCGAGATCGTGGGTGGTGAGCAACACGGTGGTGCGGAATTCGCGATTGATGGCGCGGAGGAACTGGCGGATGTGGTCCTTCGCGACCACATCGAGCCCGATCGTGGGCTCGTCGAGAAACAGTAGCGGCGGATTGTGGAGCAGCGCAGCGGCGAGGTCGCAGCGCATGCGCTCGCCGAGCGAAAGCTTTCGCACGGGCGTGTGCAGATAATCGCGAATGCCGAGAATTTCGTCGAAGCGCTCCATGCGCGCGTCGAAATCGCGCCGGGGGACGTCATAGATCCGGCGGAGCAGCTTGAAGGATTCGACGACGGCGATGTCCCACCATAGCTGCGTGCGCTGGCCGAACACCACTCCGATCGTTTTCACATACTGGCGGCGCTGGCGGAAGGGGACGTAGCCGTTCACGCGAATCTCGCCGCTGGTGGGTACGAGGATGCCGGTGAGCATCTTGATCGTCGTGGATTTGCCGGCGCCGTTGGGCCCGATGTAGCCGACCATTTCGCCGCGTTCAATCGAGAATCCCACGCGGTCGACTGCCGCTACGGTGCGGTAATCGCGCACAAAAAGATTCTGGATCGAGCCCCACACGCCTTCGCGGCGGTGAAACGTGCGAAAGTGCTTCGAAAGATCGCAGACGTAAATCAGCGAGTCGGGGCTCATGGGCAAGTAAATTCTAGCATCTGGCGCGACGCGAGTTGAGACAAGGACAAAGCAGATCCCTCGGCTCCCGGTGGTCGCTCCCCTCGGCTTCGCTCGGGGCGAGCGGGATGACAATCCTTGTCGGATTGTCACTCACCCATTACTTTGACGAGAATCCGCTTGGGGCGTAAGCCGTGGAGTTCGACGAAAAGGACGGCCTGCCAGGGGCCGAGATCGAGGCGGCCTTCGGTGAACCCGACGACGACCTGGTGATGGAGCAGCAGGCTCTGAAAATGGGCCGCGGAGGTCGATTCGAACCGGCCTTTGTGCTTGAAATCGTCGCGCTCAGGTGCGATCGCGCAGAGCCAGGCGTCGAGGTCTTCGAGCAGGCCGGGCTCGTCGTCGTTGACGATGAGGGCGGAATTTGAATGCAGCGCGGAGACGAGGATGATGCCGTCGCGGAAGCTGCTTTTTTCCAGCGCGGCTTTCACCTGCGTCGTCAGATTGACCACTTCCCGCTGCTTCTGCGATTGCAGAGTGATGAGCTCGGTATAGATTTTCATCGTTTCGGGCATGGCCGCTTGCGGAAAACCGGCGACATTGTAGCCAAACTCGCTGCGATTGGGCAGAGGGCGCCTGCCGCGGCGAGCGCGACGCTCAGCGCGTCGAGGCGTGCTGCGCGCGCGTGAGCAGATAGGACGGATGGAGCAAGCCCGTCGGCGGATAGAGCTCTTCGTGCGTGCGAGCGAACCCGAGCTTCTCGAGGACGCGGCGTGAAGCGGCGTTTTCAGGATGATGGCCGGCAAACAGAGCCTTCGCGCCGAGCGAGTCGAAGGCGTAAGTGATGATGCCCCGCGCGGCTTCAATAGCCAAGCCCTCGCCCCAATAGTTCGGAAGCAAGTGGAAACCCAGCTCAAGAATGTCTTCTTCGACTTTATAGGGCCGAAGCCCGCCGCATCCCACGTGCTCGCCGGTGCGCAAAAAAAACATGGGCCAGTATTGGACTTTGAATTCGCGCATCGTGGAAATTTCCCTGTGAAGCCGCTCCGCGATCTGCGCGGAGGAAAAAGGGCCTCCAATAAGCCGGGTTGTTTCCTCATTCCCCCACAAGTCGAGTGCGAGCGGAAGATCGGCTTCCGACCAGCATCGGAATCCAAGACGCGCCGTCGTCAAGAAATAACTCAAAGAACCTTCGGGATATGGAGTGGTTTCCGCCGCGTAGTCCATCAGCGGGCGGCGGGCGCGGCTAGCCTTTGTGGCACGCGGGGCAGTGCTTGGCTTCGTAGTTGTCCATCGTGACTTCGAACATGTTGTTGCAACCAATGCAGACACGATGGATTTTCGGAGCGGCTTTGCCGGCCGGCTTTGCTTCCGCTGCGTGCGAGGGCCGGGGACTTTGCGTCTCGGTCATGCCCGTGATTTTAGCACGAAGCGGCTGCGGCGAAGCTCGTTTGGCGGCGTAGACGCGCCTGCAGATGCCGCTCTGGGACGAGTGGGAGCATCTTATTAGGTGAGTCGGACACGGAGAGTCCCTTTCCATAGGCAATGGCGGAAAGGGTCTGTTACAATTTCGAGACTCTTGAGGAGAGGCCGTGCACGGGCGCGCGGCCGATCATGGCTCAGAACAGCAGAAGAAAATGGATGCTTGCGGGCGTGGTTGCGGGGCTGGGTGTGTTGGTGTTGGTTTTGCTGGCCAGCCGCGGCGGAGCGCCGTCGGTGCCGGTGACGAACGTGGATCGCGAGGAATTAAGCGCGACCGTGACAAGCAACGGCAAGGTGGAACCGATTGCCCCGAGCGTCTGGCGGGCGGAATACGCCGGGTTCGTGGAAAAGGTACAGGCGACAGAAGGGGAGGCGGTGCGCCGCGGGCAATTGATTCTCACCATGGATTCGGCGGAAATTCGCTCTGACCTGGCGCAGGCGCGCTCGGAATTGGTCGTCGCACAAAGAGAATTGAGCAATGCCCAGGCCGGCGGCGCGCCGGAGGAAGTCGCTCAATTGCAAGGAGACCTTGAAAAAGCGCGCCTGAGCGTGGAGAACCTGGAGCGGAGCGTGAAAGCGCTCGAAGATCTCGCCGCACGGCAAGCCGCCACGCCGGACGAGCTGGCGCAGAAGAAAGCTGCACTCGCAGAGGCTCGCGCGAATTTGCAGGTGCTCGAAGAAAAAAGGGCGGCGAGAGAAAAGCGGTCGGCGGGAGATGTCGAGCGCGCCACTCTGCGATTCCATCAGGCGCAGGATCTGGTCAGGTCGCTCGAGGAAAAAGTGCGTTCGGCGACCGTGATCGCTCCGGCGGATGCGACGCTCTATTCGCTCCCGGTGCGCAAGGGAGACTACGTGAAAGTGGGAGACGTCCTCGCCGAGATGGCCGATCTGCGGCAGGTGCGCGTCCGCGCCTTTGTGGACGAGCCGGATTTGGGCTGGCTCGAGCCGAATCAGGGAGTCCAGATCACCTGGGATGCGAAGCCCGGCGTCACCTGGAAAGGCCGGACGGAAACTGTGCCGAAGCAGGTGGTGGCGCGCGGTTCGAGGAGCGTGGGAGAACTGATTTGCTCGGTGAACAATGAGAAATTGGACCTGCTCCCGAATATCAACGTGGAAGTGCGGATCCTCGTCCGGGACCGCCCCAACGCGCTGGTCGTGCCGAGGTCCGCGGTGAAAACCGACCAGGGCAAGCAGTTTGTTTTCCTGTTCGACGGAGACAGGATTCATCAGCGCGAGATTTCCGTGGGCGTGGCCAGCGCCACAAAATACGAAATCCTCTCAGGACTGAAAGAAGGGGATCGCGTGGCGCTCTCCGGCGAACAGGGATTGCGCGACGGCATGGAGATTCGAGCCACGGAGGCCAAGTAAGAGTGCCGCGCGCCGGAATCCATGCTGCGGGCGGCGGTTTCTTCCTGGTTTGCCTGCTGCTTCCTGCCGGCCATTTCATGGGTTCTGCAGCGCCGGCGGCCATCCGCCCTGCCGCCGATGTGTCGGGCGCGATTCTAACGGCGCAGAAACAATTCAACGCGGGAAATTATTCCGGCGCGATCGCCACGCTTCAAAGCGCCGTATCGCAAAGCCCCTCGAGCGGCGAAGCCTATTTTTGGCTCGGCCGCTGCTACTACGAGCTGCATGATTACACGAGCGCCATCCAGCAGCTCGAAAAGTCCACCGAGCTCGACACGAAAAATTCCGAATACCATCATTGGCTGGGAATCGCCTATGGAGAGAAAGCGGACCGCGAGCGCAGCTTTTCCATCGCCAAGAAAGTGAAGAAGGAATTCGAAGAGGCCGTGCAGCTGAATCCTTCGAACATTCAGGCGCGGCGCGACCTGATGGAATACTGCATCGACGCGCCCTGGATCGTCGGCGGGAGCAAGGAGGAGGGCCGCGCGCAGATTGACGCGATCGAGAAGCTCGATCCCGTGGAAGCCCATCTGGCCCGCGCGGTCTTCGATCAGGTGGAGAAGAGGCCCGACCTGGCCGAAAAGGAATATCGCGATGCAGTCAGCGCCAAACCCAAGCGCGCGGAGCCCTACTTCGAGGCGGCAAACTTTTTTGCCCGTCAGAATAAAGCGTCGGACCTGGATGCGGCCATTCAAAGCGCGGCGCTGGTGAGCGCGAACGATCCGCGGCTGTCCTTTTATCGCGGCGTTTCAATCATGGTTTCGGGCGCAAATTTTTCTCGCGGAGAGGAATATCTAAAATCCTACCTGGCGAGCACGCCGGACCGCAGCGACTGGCCTTCTCACGCGGCCGCGCGCGACTGGCTCGGCAGAATCTTCGAGGCGGAAGGGAAGCGGACCGAGGCCGCCGAGCAATATCGCGCCGCGCTTCAGCTCGATCCTCAACGCAAAGAAGCCCGCCAGCGCCTGGAACAGCTCGAGAAAAAATCGAAATAGCGCGGCCCCCGCTGTTCCGTGGCTCCCGAACTCGGCGCAATCCCTAGCTCGTCCGCTTGCGGACAACCCGCGCCGGCACCCCCGCCGCCACCGAGCCTGGCGGAATATTTTCCGTGACCACTGCGCCGGCGCCGATCTGGCAGGAACGCCCAATCGTGACGCCGGGCAGGATGATCGCGCCCACGCCAAGATCGCAGTCGTCTTCAATCACGACGCGGTCTTCCTTAATCGGGCTGAACAGAATCGGCACTTCAATTCCCGCATCTTCGTGATACGAAGTGATGATCCGCACTCCCGGGCCGATGCCGATGCGGGATCCGATTACCAAGCCTCCGGCGCTGTGAAAAAAGCATCCCTGGCCGACCCAGGTGTTGTCGCCGATGGTCATCTGGTTGCGGTAGTAGCCTTTGAGAATCGTGTAGTGGCCGATGTAAACATTGGAGCCGAGCGAGATATTCTCGGGATGGAAGACGAGCACGCCCGGTTCCAGTGTGACGTTCTCACCGATGCTTCGGAATTGATCCCGGCGGAACTCGCCGGTTCCGTGCGACCGGAAACTGCGGATTTCGAAGCTCAACTTGGATTCCCGAGGTGCTTTAAGAGCAGCGCGACGACTTGTTCCTGGTCCGGTCGCGTAAGAGATTCGTACATGGGCAAGGATAGCGAGCGCGCAAACACGCTGTCCGTCGCCGGAAAATCGCCCGGCTTGTAGCCGTAGCGGCGGCGATTGTAACTGGAGAGCGGCAAATGCCAGGTGCCAATCGAGATTTCCACGCCATCTTCCCGCATTTTGCGGATCAATTCATCGCGGCGCGCAGCAGCTTCCTCATTCAAGAGGCACACGTAGGATTGAAACACGGGCTCGTTGCCCGGAGGCACATAGGGAGCTTGGAGCGGCGTCCCCGCGAGCAGGCGGTCATATGTGGCCGCGATCTCGCGCCGCCGGCGGATGATTCGATCCAATTTGTCGAGCTGCGAAAATCCCAGCGCGGCTTGAAACTCGGTCATCCGGTAGTTGTAACCCGGCATCACAAAATCCGGCGTCGCGCTGTTCGGGTCCTGTCCATGATTCCGCAGGGCGCGCAATTTCCAGGCGAGCCGTTCGTCGCCGGTGGTGAGGAGGCCGCCTTCGCCGGTCGTGACGGCTTTGCGCGGATGGAAGCTGAAGGTCGCGAGCCTGGACCACGCCCCCGAAGGTTTTCCGTTGAGCTTCGCGCCCAGTGCGCACGCCGCATCCTCGACGACGGGAAGCCCGTTCAATTCGGCAATTTCTCCGATGGCCGAAAGATCGGCCATCTGCCCGAACGCGTCGATCGGCAGGATGGCTTTGACGCGCCTGGAAGATTCCGGATTTTTCAGCAGCCGGTCCACGGCGCGCTCGAGTGCGCGAGGGTTCATGTTGAAAGTGCGGGGATCGATGTCGATGAATTCAGGCCGCGCGCCGCAGAATTCAACGGCATTGGAAGTGGAGATCCAGGAGTAAGCGGTTACGAGGACGACGTCGCCGGGCCCGACTTCGAGCGCCAGCATCGCCAGGTGCAGCGCCGCCGTCCCGCTGCTGACCGCCACGGCATGGCGCGTGCCGGTGACCGCCGTGATTTTTTCTTCCAGGCTGCGCACGCGCGGGCCCTGAACAAGGAACCCGGAGGCCAATACTTCACGGACAGCCTGCAAATCGTCCTCTTCGATCGAGGGTGCAGCCAGCCGAATCATGTCTGTTTCCAATAGTGCTCGGCCGTGAGGCGAATCCCTTCTTCGAGGTCCACCTTGGCTTCGAACCCGATCAGCTCTTCAGCTTTTTTCACCGAGGGCACGCGAAGCTCCACGTCTGTGTATTCCTTCCGCGTGAAGACAATCGGTGACCGCGAGGAGAGAACGCGCACCACGGTATTGGCCAGACCGTAGATCGTCGTGACGGCGCGCACGTTTCCGATGTTGAACGACTCCCCAATGGCGTTCGGATGCTCGAGCGCCAGCAGGACGCCCGTGACCATGTCGTCCACATAGCACCAGGCGCGAATTTGTGTGCCGTCTCCGTGGATTTCGATAGGCTCGTCTTTGATGGCGCGCTGGATGAAAGTGCGCAGAGCGCCCTCACCCACTTGCCCCGGGCCGTAAATATTGAAAGGCCGCACGATCGTCGTCGGCAGGCCGCGCTCCTGAAAATACGATATCGCCAGGTGCTCTTCGGCAAGCTTCGAAACGGCATAGGTCCATCGCGTTTCGCCCACCTTGCCGATTTTCGTCGTATCCACTTCGGTTGAGCGGAAGCCGTATTGGCCAAACACTTCGCTGGTCGAAAAGCACAATACGCGCTCGCATTTTGGCAGAGAGCCCGCGGCCTCGAGGACGTTTGCCGAGCCGATCATGTTCACCCGCATGGTCGTGACCGGCTTCTTGATCACCGTATCGATGCCGGCGATTGCGGCGCAGTGAATCACGTAATCGGCTCCCAGCATCGCTTCTTGCAGGGCTTTGAAGCACAGGATATCGCCCTCGATTACTTTCAAGTTTTTGTGATCGCGGAACGGCTTGTCTTTGAGCGCGTTGCGGCTGAAATTGTCGAAAATCACAACTTCATTTCGCGGAAGGAGCCGGCCCGCAAGCGTCGAGCCGATAAAACCTGCGCCGCCCGTGATGAAAATTTTCTTGTCTTCAATCATCTTGGCTTTGAGTCTGGATCAGCCTTTCAAAAAGTCGCCGATGGCGCTGACAACATAATCCTGTTCTTCGCGCCGGAGTTCGGGATAAACGGGAATGCTCAATGCTTCTTCAGCGAGCTGTTCGCAAGCTGGCAACGAGGCTTGCGGCTTGCCGGCATCCAGAAAACATTCCTGCCTGTGCAAAGGCCGCGGATAATAAATCTCGCTCCCGATTCCTCTTTTTGCAAGACACTCCCGGAGCGCGTCACGCGGGCTCCCGGCGTCTTGCCAGCCGGAGTAAGCAGGAATCCGCACGGTGTACTGATTCCAGATGTGGCTTCGCCGGGCGTGCACTCCCGGCAGCACGATGCGCGTTTCCGGATTGCGGGCGCGTCGCTTGTGCTCGCAGGCTTGGCTTGCGGAGGTCGTCGAGCCGGGCAACGCGCCCAGCCTTTCCGTGTAGTAAGCGGCGTTCGCAGCTCTCTTCTCGGAGTATTGGCGCAGAAAAGGCAGCTTGACTCCCAGAAGCGCCACTTGCAAAGGATCGATGCGGAAGTTCGCCCCCACCATTTTGTGAAAGTACTTCGGCTTGGCGCCGTGGGTGCGCAGGAGCCGGGCTTTTTCCGCGAGCGCATCGTCGTTGGTCACAACGAGGCCCGCATCGCCGAAACCGCCCAGATTCTTCGACGGGAAAAAGCTGAAAAGGCCCATTGTTCCGATCGATCCCAGGCGGCGGCCGTTATACTCGGCGCCGAAAGCCTGAGCCGCATCTTCGATGACGGGAAGGTTGTGCTTCGCCGCGAGAGCCATCACGCTGTCCATCTCCGCCGCCTGTCCGAACAAGTGCACCGGAAGCAGGGCCTTGGTGCGCGAAGTGATTTTCGCGGCCGCGTCCTCGACATCGAGATTGAAGCAGACTTCGCAAGAGTCCGCGAACACCGGCTTCGCGCCAACGCGCGCAATGCACCCGGCGGTGGAAAAAAAAGTGTAAGACGGGCAGATGACTTCGTCGCCCGGCCCGATTCCGAGCGTCATCAGAATCAGCAGAATCGCGTCGGTGCCCGACGAAACCCCGATCGCGTGCTTTGCCCCTGCGATTTTCGCGCACGCCTCTTCAAATGCGGTCACTTCAGCCCCGAGGATGAATTGGCCCGAGTCCAGCACGCGCAGAAAGGCGGCGTCCAGTTCGTTGCGCAATGCCGCATTTTGCGGCTTCAAATCGAGAAGCGGAACTTTCATGTCTTGTACTCGCGATATTGAGTCTTGCCCACCGAGAGCTCGGCGGGCAGCGGCTCATTCTCGTCCAGATCGAGGCACCGCAGCACGCCGGGCTGCACTTCCTGATAGCGCAATCGCGATTCCGGGCACACAAGAATCTCCGAAGGCTTGCCTTCGAGCCGGTGGCCGTGCCGGCTCATCCAGCCACGCTGGCGGCCGGGCACGCCGGAAATGAAAGCGTAGTCCGGGACGTCCTTCGTGACCACCGCGCCCGCGGCAATGAAACAGTACCTTCCGAGGGTGATGCCGCAGACGATGGTAGCATTGGCGCCCACGGTTGCGCCGCGCCGGATCAGAGTCTTCTCGTACAGCGAATGGCGGTTGACCTGAGAGCGGGGGTTCGTCACGTTGGTGAGCACACACGACGGACCGAGAAACACATCGTCCTCGATGGTCACGCCCGAATAAATGGAAACATTGTTTTGAATTTTCACCGTGTTACCAATCACCACGTCGCCTGCCACCATTACGTTTTGTCCGAGCACGCAACCCCGCCCGATGCGCGCGCCGCTCGACACGTGCACGAAGTGCCAGATTTTGGTCTGATCGCCGATCTCGCAGTTGTCGTCAATGACCGCGGTGGGATGGGCGTAATAGGACATCAGCCTTCTGCTCTGACGTCCAGCACGGAAACGGGCCGCCCGTTCAATTGAAGTGAAATCTGGCAGGCTTCCAGCACTCTCAAGACTCGCAGGGCGCTCTTGCCGTCGGTAAGCGGCGTTTTCCCGTCGCGCACAGCCTCAAGGAAGTGCCGGCACTCCAGCCGCAACGGCTCGTCATCGGCGATCGGAACCGTCTCGATCTTTCCGTTGCGCAGGACCGGCTGGCGGCCGTTCAAATCCACTTGCTGATCGTAGAGGCTGAGCTTGCCCTCCGCGGCGACATCATTGAACACAGCCATCCGCTGGCTCCCCACCACGACGAGTTTTTGTTCCTTGAAGGGATTCAGCCAGCTCACGAAAATGTGGGCGCGAATGCCCGTGCGGAACTGAAGACACGAGACGGTGACATCCGTGAGTCCGGGAGTGATGTAGTTGCCGCCGACGGCGGTCACTTCGATCGGCTCTTCGCCCACCAACCGCAGAATCACCGCGAAATCGTGCGGCGCGAAGCTCCAAAGCGCGTTTTCTTCCGTCCGCACTTTGCCGAAATTCAGCCGGTTGGAATAAATGTAGTGAATCTTGCCGAGCGTGCCCTGGTCAATCAACTCTTTGAGTTTGACGACCGCCGGATGGTATTCCAGCAGATGCCCGACCATCAGCACGCGCTTCGCGGCGGCAGCGGCGCGTTCGAGCGCGACGCCGTCGCGATAGCGGATCGCCATCGGTTTTTCGCAGAAGACGTGCTTGCCGTTTTCGATCGCCTCCATCGCAAGCGCATAATGCGTTTCCGCCGGCGTGGCGATCACCACGGCTTCGATATCCGGCGAGCGAAGTACAGCGCGGAAATCTTCGAAGAGCGGCGCATCCGGAGCCAGCTCACGCGCCAGGCCGCGGCTTTTTTCCGAGGGATCCGCCACGGCGTGCAGAGCGCCGAGCGCGTGGAAGTTGCGCACCAGATTGCGGCCCCAGGCGCCGCAACCCAGCACGGCGACTGCCGGAGCCTGTTCCACCTTAGCGCTCAGTTTTTCCTCCACTCTCGAAGGCGCGGGTTTCATCCGGAAATCACTCCAGCGGGAACTTCCGCCTCGGCTGTCCGCCGATACGTCAGATAAGAGTAGACGCCGCTCAGATACACGAGGATTAACAGGATTTGAAAAATCGTGAAAGCGTTTGCTGCGGCGGCGCCGCTGTGCCCGGGCACGATTTGGAAAAGCGCAAAAAAAGCGGCTTGCCCGACGCCCACGCCGGCGGGCGAGAGCGGAATCACCGTCGTGATCATCCCCAGCGGGACCAGAAGGAAATAATATCCCCAGGGAATCGCGCCTCCGCCGACGATTTGAAACGCGAGATAGAAGGCGAGACAAGACAGCAAATGGTTGAAGATACTCGCGCCGACGGCGAGCAAAAGCATTTCGGGATTCTGCCGGTACGCAGCAAGCGAGCGCGACGCCTTCACAAAAGGAGCCAGCCAGCGCACGCTTTCCCCGCGGTCGAGGATTCCCAGCCTGCCGCTCGCCATAACGGCCACCGTGAGCGCCGCTATTCCGCCGGCGGCGGCGGCGAGGGCGAACCAGCGAAGCAGCTCCAGCGCGTGATTGCTCTCGAAGCTGCGAAGCGTCCAGAAGCTTGCCCCGGCGGCGAGCAACACCAGGCCGAATAATCCGATGAGCCGGTCCATCAGGATCGTGGTCAGCCCTGCGGACTTTTTCCCGTTCATTCTCCGCGAAAGATAGTAGCCCTTGATGACGTCGCCTCCCACCGCGCCGGGGATGACCGTGTTGAAAAAAAATCCGATCATCGTCAGCGAAACGCTCTCCGAAAGGCCAATCGACAACTCTTGCGCGGCGAGCAACAGATTCCACCGCCAGGCGCAGACAAACGCTTCCAGGTAGAAAATCCCCAGAATCGCCAATAGCTCGGGCCAGTGCGTGGAGGCCTCTTCGAGCCGCGTGAGGCTCAAGTTCCCCCGGCGGCTGAGCCACACCAGGAGCGCCATGGCGACTGCGAACTTCGCCGCGGTTGCGATCCAGCGCGCCAAGTTGCTTTTCATTTGTTTCGATTCGCCCAAGGTTTCAGACCGAGTCTCATCCAACGAAATGCTTCGAATTTCAGCGTCTCTGCGATGCAGCAGCCAACGTCTTCGCAGCTTCCGCCGGTTCCGCGTCGAGCGCTCGCGCCGGCTCCGGCACGATGCCTCGTCGCGCCAACACTTCTTGGTAAAAGGACTCCATCCGCCCGGCCAGCCGGCTCCAGTCGAATTCCTCGAGCACGAAGCGGCGCCCCGCCGCGCCGATTCGCCGCCGCAACGGTTCGTCTTTCAGCAGCCGAAGGATGGCGCTTGAAATCGATTCCGGACTGCGCGAATCGACGATCACCGTATTCTCCCCGTTCCGCAGCTTTCCTTCGCCGAACAAATCTTCGGGAAGATCGTTGATCACAGGCGTCTGGCAAAGCATCGCTTCCATGGGAGCTGTGCCTAGCGACTTATAAGGTCCCGTCAGCCAGCTCACGAACACGTGCGAAGATTTCATCAAGCCGATGATTTTTTCGTGCGGCAATTCGCCGCAAAACTCGATTTGATCGGGGGCCATGCCCAGAGCTCGAGCCACTCGGACGGGCTCGTTCAGGTCCACACGCCCGGCCAGCACCAGACGCGCCTCGGGGAATTCGCGAATCACCTGGGACATCGCCCGGATGAGCTGAGTCGGATTCCGGAGCGGATGAATATGTCCCACCATTAAAATCTGCGGAGGCCCGGGTCGAACCGGGCTGGTGTCATTGAAGGAAGCGAGCGTTTCCTCGCGCACGCCGAAAGGAATCACCGCCGAGCGCGCCTGCACAGCCGCGCCATAGGTCTCGCCCACGTAATGGTGAACGGTTCGATCCAGGGAGACAACTCCGTCCCAGTTGCACACGCCAAACTGGCCGACGGTGCATCGGTCGGCGAACTTCATCAAGTGATGGCGCAGCGGAACATCGTGTTGGATGGGAGTTGTAATCGAGCCGACGATCGGAATGCCCGCGGCTCTCGCAGCACGCACCGTGAGCAAGGTCGAATCGAAGATGTGATTGACGTGATGCAGCACTTCAATCCGATGCTCGCGAAGCAGAGCTCTTAAGCGTTTCATGTTGCCGGGAGTGAAAGAGAACGCCATCAATTTGAGGTTGAAGAAGAGCGGCGATTCGGGGACTTTGCGCACCGGGAGCGTGTAAATGGGATAAGCCGCGTCGTCTGGCGGCTCGTATGGCGAGCCCCAATCCAGCGTGACGACAACGACGTCGTTGCCACGAGCTGTAAGCGCGCGGGCCAGGCTGCTCGCGTAAAACGACGACCCCGATTGCACGGGCGGAAACCAGTTGCTGAATATCAATACTCGCATGCGCAATCCTGAGTCCTGTCTTTTTCCCAGTTAGGCCGCGGCATGGCCTGCGGATTCAGCCGGTTCGCGCCTTGCCTGCCCCGAGAGTTGCCGAGCGTGGCCCGATTGTTCAAGGGACCCTCAGTCGCAACGAAATGCAAGGACGACACTGCTAATCCCGTCGACACGCCAAACCCCACATTATATTTAACCACGTTGCCGTGGCCTAGCCCAAATCATGCGTTGGCATGCTCTTTTCGCGAATCGGTTATTCACCTCGCGCCAGCAGCGTCCGCATCCAGACGCATGGATTTTCATACGCATGACGCGAGTCCGCACGCCGATGATACTATCTGCGGTTGCTCACCGAGGGGGAGTCGTTGCTCAAGAAATTATGCTTTGCAGGATCGCTTTCCACGAGCCAGCCCGCTATCCCATCCGAATTGCCCCAGACGGGACTCGACACTCGCCGCGATGGCCGCCGTTTTTTGCTTTGGGTCATTCTAGCTGCCCTGGCGATCCGGCTGATCGTGGTCGCCTTCGTGTTCGAATCGTATTTGGACCCGGGGCGAAATCATTGGGAATTCGGGTATGAAGGAGGCCAGGTTGCAGGGTCAATTGTCCAGGGCCACGGATTCGGAAACCTGTTCCGCGTCCCGAGCGGGCCGACGGCTTCGATGGGCCCGATCATGCCTTATCTTCTCGCCGGGGTGATGAAACTCTTCGGGCTCTATTCAAAAGCATCGGCGATTGCGATATTGAGCCTGAACAGTCTATTGTCCGCGCTCACGTGTTTGCCTATCTTCTTCGTCGCGAAGCAGACTTTTGGTGCTCGTGTAGCCCAGTGGTCGAGCTGGGGCTGGGCTTTCTATCCCTACGCCATAAATTTTTCCGCCAACTCGATGTGGGATCACGCCCTGATGGGATTGCTCGTCACTTTGATCTTCTGGATTTCCTATTCGATGGACGAGAAGCGCGGGCTATGGGCCTGGGCGGGATTTGGATTTTTATGGGGCGTGGCCGGGCTGACGAACGCCGTGGTCTTCGGCGTCTTACCTTTTCTGGGCGGATGGATTTGGTATCGCCTGCTCAAAAAGAAAGCCCGGTGGCTGCTGCCGGCGGCGACCGCGGGCCTCGCGCTGCTCGTCACGATTAGCCCCTGGATGATCCGTAACATTCGCACCTTTCATCAGCCCGTTTTCCTGAAGAACAATTATTGGCTCGCGATCTTGAGCGGGAATGTGGGAGACACTCTGCACTGGCTTGGAAATGCCAGCCCAGGGCGTGACTCTGCCGAGATGGCCGAATATCTGCGCGTCGGCGAAATCCAATACATGGCCGAGAAAAAAGTGGAGGCCATCCAGTTCATCAAACAAAACACCGGTCTTTTCGTCTGGCGGTCTATTCGCAGGTTCGTCTTTATGTGGACCGGCTTTTGGAGCTTGAATCCGGAATATCTGAAAATGGAGCCGTTTGATATTCCCAATATCCCCCTTTGCACGGCGATCACAATATTTGCAATTCTGGGACTGTGCCGGGCTTTTCGAAGCAACGTGGAAACTGCCATCCCCTACGCGATCATGTTGATCGTCTTTCCCCTCGGCTATTATCCGACGCATCCGGAACTTTCCTACCGTCAGTCGTGGGATCCGGAAATCGTGATCCTCGTGTGCTACGCGCTGACCGGGTTGCGGCGATTCTCGCCGCGCTAAAATCAGCGCCTGAGCGGGCGGTTCACCTGCATGGCCTCACCGCCGGTTTGATATAGTGGAAAGATGCAATCGGGCTTCTGGCAAGCCGAAAGCTGGAAACTGGCGCTCGACGCCTTGCGCGGCAATAAGCTGCGCGCGATGCTCACCATGCTCGGCGTCATCATCGGCAGCGCCTGCATCGTCCTGGTTGTCACGGTGGCGCTGGCGGGGAGGCGCTATATCGTCGGGCAGATTGAGGGCATCGGCTCGAACCTGGTTTACGCCGAGTTGACACGACATGGCGTGTCGAAGTCCGACGAAATCACCCCGGCCGACCTCGAAGCGGTAAGGCAGAACGTCCCCGGCGTCATCGAGACCGCCGGCACGCGCGACATTTCAATGACCGTGACGCTCAACGGCCGCGAGCACTTGGTCAGTCTTGTGGGCGTGACCCAGGGCTTCCAGAAAATCCGCAATCTCGTAATCCTTCGCGGGCGTTACTTCGAGCCGGATGAAATCGCCGGAAGAAACAAGGTCTGCCTTCTCACTGAATCGCTGGCCTCGCGCGCGTTTCCTTTCGAAGATCCGGTCGGCAAACAATTTCGGATGGGTGAAATCTATTTCACGGTGATCGGCGTCTTCCGGGAGCGCGTGGCAACGTTCGGGCAGTCGGAAATCGTGAAAGATTCCGCCATCGTTCCTTTTCCCCTGATCAAGGACTACCAGGGGAACGACGCCTTTGGCACCCTCTACGCGCAGGCCGATAGCGCCGAAGACGTGCCCGCCGTGACGCGCGGTGTGGCTGAAGTCCTCCAAAGCCGCCACCGCCTGGGCGCGCAATACAGTGTGCAGAATCTGGCGTCGATCCTCGAAGCGGCGCGGGATATCGCGCTGGCGCTTTCGGTGGTGCTGGTCGGCGTCGCCGCGATTGCACTGGCTATCAGCGGCGTCGGGATCATGAACATCATGCTCGTCACCGTCACCGAACGGACGCGCGAGATTGGAATTCGCAAGGCGGTGGGCGCCCGCCAGGACGCAATCCTCTGGCAATTCTTAATGGAGGCTCTCATTATCAGCGGAACGGGAGCGCTTGCCGGCATTTTAATCGCCACATCCATTCCCCTGATGGTCAATTTTCTGCTGGGATTTTTCGAGGTGCCTTCCGACGTTCATATTCCGATATCCTGGCTCTCGGTGGTGCTCGCGTTCGTTGTATCCTGCTCGACGGGCTTGTTGTTCGGCTACTTGCCGGCGAACCGCGCCGCCAAACTTCATCCCACGGATTCATTGCGCTATGAATAAAAAACTTCTGATAATCGTTGCGCTCGCCGCAGGCCTGGCGCCGGTTTGGCCCGGCAGGGCGCTCGCGCAGGAGACGGAACGGCTGACGCTGCGGCAGGCGGTGACCCTCGCGTTGCAAAACAGCCGCGAGCTGGCCCTCGCCAAAATGCAATACAACGTCGCGCTCAATCAGACTCGCGTGTACCGCTCCGAATTTTTGCCGAATCTATACACCGGTTCCGGCGCCGCCTACACCAACGGATTTCCGGCCACGCCCAGCGGCCAGGCGCCCTCGCTCTTCAATCTCACCTACACGGAATCCGTGTTTAATTTGCCGCTGCTCGGGCAAATGAGGGCGGCCGAGGATCGAGCCAAGAGCATGAAGGTGGAAGTGGATCGCATGCGCGACGACGTGATCGTGCGCGCGGCCACGGCCTATCTCGAGCTCGCGAAAGTGCGCCACTCGCTCGAGCTGCTTCGCAAGGAAGAGGCCAGCGCGGAGAAAATCCTGGAAGTCACGCGCGAGCGCGCCGCCGCCGGCCAGGAACTTCCCATCGAAATTACTCGCGGGGAATTGACTCTGGCGCGCGCCCGCGAACGCATCATCCGGCTGGAAGGCCGCGAGGAAGTGCTCGCGCAGCAGATTCGCAATCTTACGGGCATCCCCGACACGCAATCGGTCGAAGTGGAGACCGAAGAGCCGTCGTTTGCAGCCGAACAGCAGGAAAGCGAGCTGCTGAGCCAGGCGCTCGAAAATAATCCGCTCGTCAAGGAAGCGGAAAATGAGCGCGCCGCCCGCGCCCATCTCCTCAAAGGCGAAAAAGGCGGCTACTGGCCCACCATGAGCGTGGTCGGTCTGTATGAAGTGCTGGGAAGATTCAACAACTACAACCAGTTCTTCAACCCCGAGAGCTTCCAGCGCAACAACATCACCATCGGCGTCGACGTCCACGTTCCGCTGTTCAGCGCCAAGACCCGCGCCAATGTGGCGCTGGCCAAAAGCCAGTTGAGCGTCGCGGAGCTGACGCTCGGGACCCGCCGCCAGCAGGTGAGCCTCGACGTGCAGCAGAAAGCGCGCAGCGTTCGCGAACTCGATGCCGGCCGCGAGGTGGCCCGGCTGGATCTGAAGCTGGCGCAGGAAACCCTCCAAATCGAGCAGGAAAAATTCAACCAGGGGCGCGCTACACTCCGCGATATCGAGCAAGCCCGCCTGGACGAAAGCGACAAATGGGTGGCTTTCCTCGATGCCGATTTCGCCCGCCAGCAAGGGCAGCTCGTGCTCCTCCAGGCCACCGGGCAACTCGCCAAAGTGTTCCAATAGGAAGCGCCTTGCCAAAACCTTTCCTTGGGCCGGCCCCTGGAATCGAGTAAAATGGTTTGTTTGGGGAACCAGCACCCCGCTGTGCCGCTCGACTGAGGAGGACGACAGTAGATGCCGTCTGTAATGAAAACTCTGTTCCTGAATCCCCCCAGCTTTGAAAAATTCGATGGTGGCGCGGGTTCCCGCTGGCCGGCCACGCGTGAAATCGAGTCCTACTGGTATCCGGTCTGGATTGCCTATCCCGCGGGAATGTAGCCGGGAAGCCGCGTGCTCGACGCCCCGCCGCACCACGTGTCGCCCGAGGAAGCGATTCGCACGGCGCTCGACTATGAATTCGTGGTGCTGTTCACCTCCACGGTGGGCTTTGCCAGCGATCTGCGCATGGCCCGCGCGATGAAGGAAAAGAAGCCCGGCCTGAAAATCGCGTTCGTCGGCCCGCACGTGCAGATCAAGCCCGCCGAAAGCCTGCTCGCGAGCCCGGACATCGACTTCGTCGTCCGCGGCGAATTCGACCACGCGGTCGTGGAATTCGCCGAGGGAAAGCCGCTCGACCAAATCCTGAATGCCAGCTACCTGAAAAACGGCAAAGTGGTCCACAACCCGCCGCGCCCGCTTCTGCAAACCGAAGAGCTCGATGCGCTGCCGTTTGCCACCGAAGTGTACGAACGCAATCTCACCATCGAGAATTACAACGTCCCGTTCCTCCTGCATCCCTACGTTTCCTTTTACACCGCTCGCGGCTGTCCGGCGCTTTGCACTTTTTGCCTCTGGCCGCAGACGCTTTCCGGCCACGCCTGGCGCGTGAGGTCGGTCGATAGCGTCGCGCGCGAATTCCGCGAAGCGCACCAGCGCTTCCCGCAGGCGAAAGAGTTTTTCTTCGACGACGACACGTTCAATATCCGGAAAGACCGCGTGCTGGCTCTCTGCAAAGAATTCAAGCCCGTGGGATTCCGCTGGTCCTGCACCGCCCGCGTGCACAGCGATTACGAAACTCTCAAGGCCATGGCGGACGCCGGCGCGCGCCTGCTGATTGTCGGGTTCGAGTCCGGCGATCCGCAGATTCTGAAAAATATCAAGAAGGGCGCGACGATCGAGATGGGCCGCACCTTCGTCCAGAACGCCAAGAAAGTCGGCATCCACGTTCACGGCGATTTCATCATCGGCCTTCCCGGCGAAACGAAAGAAACGATCGAGAAGACCATCCAGTACGCCAAGGAGCTCGATTGCGAGACGATTCAAGTCTCCATGGCCCACGCCTATCCCGGCACTGAACTTTACGATCAGGGCGTCCGCGAAGGCTTCCTCGCATCGGAAGCTGTCACCGATGCCCTCGGCCATCAGCTCCCGCACCTCGAGTATCCCGGCCTTTCCCGCGAGTACATGGTCCAGGCCGTCAACCGCTTCTACGACAGCTACTACTTCCGTCCGCGCGTGGCCTGGCGCATCGTGCGCGACGCGCTCTGGGATGCGCACGAGCGCAAGCGCCTGTACCACGAAGCCGTCGATTTCCTGAAATTGCGCGCGGACCGCTGGAGAGTTGCGCGCAAGGGCGTCCAGAAAAAAATCCTCGTCAACGTGCCGCTGGAAACCCGCCCGCGCGCCGAGGTGGCCGGCCAGTCGCCGAGCGTATGAAGTGAAGTCTCCGGCGGCCCTGCATTTCAAGACCTTCGCGTTGATCCTCGTGATGGTGATCTTCGGCCCGCTGGGAGACGTGTTTCTGCGCAAGGGAATGAGAGAGATCGGAGCGATTTCCGATTGGTCGCTTGCGAACCTGGCGCACGTCTTCGTGGCCGTCTTTGCTTCGGGGATGATCTGGCTCGGGATTGCCTCGCTGCTCACGTTTTTTGTGGCCTTCACGTTGGTGCTTTCCTGGGCGGACTACAGCTTCGTCCAGCCGGCTTCGTCGTTCGCCTACGGATTTGTCGCCGTGCTCGGCCGCTACGTCCTGGGCGAATCGATCACCAACATGCGCTGGGTGGGAGTCCTGATTATTTGCGTGGGTGTACTGATTGTGGGGCACACGCCGCCGCGCACCACGGAGCAGCCCTGATGCTCGCCGAAATTATTTTGATTTTTCTGATTGTCGTGGCCGGCACGGGCGGCGAGCTGTGCCTCACGCGCGCGATGAAAACGATCGGCGAAGTCCACGATTTCCGCCCTAGGGCGCTTCTTCGGTTTTTCGGCCGCGCCGTGACGGTCGGCTGGTTCTGGCTCGCGATTCTCGGAATGGCCGCGGGATTCTTCGCGCTGCTGGGGATGCTCTCGCTCGAAAACGTGAGCTTCGTGATTCCAGTGACGGCGCTGAGCTACGCAGCCGGCGCGCTCGGCGGCTCGATTTTCCTCGGCGAACGCGTCACGCCGCAGCGTTGGCTCGGCGTCCTCCTCGTCTGCATCGGCGTCACCCTCGTCTGGAAAGGCAAAGGCTAGGGCTTTTCAGGCAGTTGCGTTTTGTAGGTCGCGGTTTCAACCGCGACATAACGGCGCGATAACACGTTGGGCTTTAGCCCCTGAAGTTCCCGCCAATCGCCAGATGGGCGTCGATGGCCTGTGGATACCAATCCACTCGAATGTGCTCTAATGGCTCGCTTATAGGAGCACGATTCTCCCCATGCCATGGGCTTCAATTCGCGCGGGCCTCCTGCTGCTCGCCCTCGCGCCTCTCGCTTACTACCTGCTGGCCATCCTCGCCGGCGAAAAATTCTTCCGCCGCAGAAGCGCCGCGCCGCCCTCCGATTTTTCTCCCCCCGTCAGCATCCTGAAACCCATTCTTGGCCTCGATCGCGAAGCCTACGAAAATTACGCGAGTTTCTGCCGCCAGGAATATCCCGAATTTGAAATCCTTTTCTGCGTTTCCGACCGGCAGGATCCCGCCGTTCCCGTGATCGAAAAACTGATTCGCGATTTTCCCGCGCGCTCGATCCGCCTGCTCGTCGGCGCCGATCCGCTTGGCGCGAGCGACAAAATGAACAAGGTGTGCCGGATGGCCCGCGAAGCGCGGCACGACATCCTGATCGTCACCGATAGCGACGTCCGCGCGGAGCCGGATTTCCTGCGCGAGGTTGTGGCGCCCTTCGCCGATCCGAAAGTGGGCGGCGTCACGTGCCTATACCGCGGCCTCACCGACGGCGGTTTTGCCTCCGACCTCGAAGCGCTCGGAAACTCCACCGATTTTGCCCCCGGCGTTCTCGTTGCGCAGATGCTCGGCCCGGTGAATTTCATGCTGGGCGCCGTGATGGCCACCACCAAGAGCCACCTCGCCGAAATCGGCGGCTTCGAATCGCTCGTCGATTATTTCTGTGACGACTACGAGCTCGGCAATCGCATCGCCGCTCGCGGTTATCGCGTGGAAATCAGCCGCGTGCCGGTGGCCATCGTCTATCCGCATCAAAATTTGCGCGACGCCTTCCGCCACCAGCTCCGCTGGAACCTCAGCATCCGCTATTCGCGTCCGGCGGGACATCTGGGCATGATCTTTTCGCACGGGCTGCCCTGGGTGATTCTGGCGATGATTCTCGTGAAGTCGGCGTTTGGCGCGCTGCTCTTCGCGGGCGCTTACGCGCTGCTCCGCGGCGATGTGGCGCTCACCGTGGGCGCGCGAGGGATGCGCGACTCGCTTGTCCGCGAGAAAGCATGGCTGCTCCCGGTTCGCGACGCCTTCGCATTCCTCGTCTGGCTCGCGAGCTTTTTCCCCCAGCGCATCCACTGGCGCGGCCGCCGCTTCCGCATCCGCGCCCGCAAATTAGTTCCGGTTTCCGACATCAACAAATAGCAACCAACAATATTTGCTTTGCCTTTGTACCGGCCACCTTCAGGTGGGCGCCTTTCCGCCGTTGCTCTTTTGCTCGTAGGGGCATCCGCCGGAAGTCTGGCGGACCGTGCCCGCGCAGCCAATTCTCACCACTCAGCCCACCTGCGCAGCGCCGCCCGCGAGACATTTGGAGTGCGGGAGCTTGCTCCCGCTTTGTTTTCAACCCCACACCAGCGCTGCCCTATCAAGCTCCACGGCGCCAATTCCATCTCCGTGCCCGCGCTGCCCGCACCTCGGCCGATCACCCCCGCCTCTGAAGCCGCCCGTACAATTCGTTCGCCGCTCGAAATTCCGCTTCGAGCTCTTTGCTGGTGAGCCGCGTCCGCAAATGCTCCACCGCCTGCCCCAGCCGCTCGAGCACCTCCGGCCGGTCAAATCCCACATAAGAATTTTCCGCGCACTCCTCTCACACCGCGAGTCCAAACGATCCGCCAATCAATCCGGTGCCAAGGATTGCAACGCGGAGGGGAGGTATCGAGAGAGTACACTCGCAGACTGCTCCGGATTTTCGGCCCAGTAGGACAGGCCTCCCGGCCTGTCCTTTGTTCCTTGCCGAGCCGAGCCTCGGTCCCAATTCCCGCCTCTCCCGGGATCCGGCAAGTCGTTCCAAACGAAAGCTCCCGTGTAAAACCCCTTGATTTTCAGTAACTATTGTGTTATCATAAGTTTATGAATAACGGTGGGAGGACAATCAACCAGCGTCGGCCGGGGCGCTTCGGGACCTCTGTCCGGCCGTCCGCCGTCTTCCAGCAGGATACAAAAGCCTCCGTTGCCTTGAACAGGGAGGGCGTTTCTAATCGTCACTCAATTCGAGTAGAAATCGCCGTAACTCACTGAATACAAAGGAAAGGAGCGAATTCTAATCGACACAAAATGAAGGGGCCAAAGGCAATCGCAAATCGTCGTGGCCGGCGGTAAAGACGCTTGACGGAGGGGGCGAGGTCCCGTATAGTCGGGGCTCGAAGCAGGGTGGAAGCAAGAAGGGACACGAACCGCGTGATCGGACGTTCGTATTACCGTTTCGCCTTTACTTACCGCTACTCCTACTGGGGCAGCGGGCCGGCGAAACGCGCGCGGAACATGTAAAAGCGAAAATCTAAAAACCGCACAAAGTTTCGAGATACCGGCCGCGACCCAGAAAGGGGACGCGGCCTTTTTTTTGGCCCGGCGAAATCAAAATTCGGAAGCCCTTCGGGAAAGGCGGGACACGCTCATGAGAATCAACGACTGGCGAAGAAAAATCGATGCGATCGACACGGCTTTGCTTCACCTGCTGAACCTCCGCGCCGAGCTGGCCCTGGAAGTCGGCCGGCTGAAGGGGAAGAAGGGGCTGGTGCTGCGAGTGCCCGCGCGCGAGCTCGAAATTCTGAACCGCATGAAGAAAGAAAATCCCGGTCCGCTGGGCGATGGAGCCATCACGAAGATCTACCAGATGATTCTCAGTGAATCGATCCGATTCCAGGAATCGGAAGGCTGCGGAATCTCGGAAGCCGCTCAGCCCGAACGTGCGCGAGCGAATGGCAGGCGGCGGGGAGTCCCAGTGGCATGAACCAAGCGGGCCGCAGGCGCGTGGCAATTCAAGGAGAGCGAGGCTCCTTCAGCGAAGAAGCGGCGATCCGCCTGCTCGGCGAAGAAATCGAAATTGTTCCGCGCGCTACGTTCGAAGGAATGTTTTCGGCGGTCGGAGAGCGAGCGGCCGATTGCGCGCTGGCGCCGATCGAAAACAGCCTGGCGGGCTCGGTGCACCGGTCGTTTGACCTGCTCGAGGAACACGCGCTGAGCATCGTGGGCGAAGTGATCATCCCGATTGCGCACAATTTGATCGGCGCGCCGGGCGCCACGCTCCAGCAAATCCGCGTGGTGGAATCGCATCCCGTGGCGCTCGCCCAATGCGAGAGATTTTTCATCGAGCATCCCGGCCTCAAGCGCATCGCCACGGAAGACACAGCCGGAAGCGTCCGGCGGGTTGTGGAGGCAGGCGACGCTTCGCGCGCTGCAATTGCGAGCCGCCGCGCCGCCGAACTCTACGGCGGCGCGATTCTCCAGGAACACCTCGAGGATTCCTCGGAAAACTACACTCGCTTCTTGCTGCTCAGCGCATCCTGCGAGCCGGCACGGGCGGCCGATAAGCTTTCGATTGTTTTCCAGACCGCCCATTTGCCGGGCGCGCTTCATCGAGCGCTCGAGCCCTTTGCCAGGCGGGACATCAACATGCTGAAAATCGAAAGCCGGCCGGTGCACGGGCGTCCGTGGGAATACCGCTTCTATCTCGACCTGGAAATCTCCGCGAGCGATCCCGTAGCGGTGGCGGCGCTCGAAGAGTTGCGAAGGCATTCCGTGAACTTGAGGATCTTAGGGTCGTATCCGTCGGCGGAAATCTTGCGTGCAAGAAAATCCTGTGGCCTGTGAGGACCGAAACCATGATCGTGAATATGGCAGTGGGCGCAACCGAAGAACAGATTCAGCACGTCATCGACCGGATCAAGGAGTGCGGCTTCCAGGCGCACCTGAGCCGGGGAGAGGAGCGGACGGTGATCGGCGTGGTGGGCAAAGGCGAGCGGCATCGCAGCGAGCTCGAGCCGCTTCGCGCCGCTCCGGGCGTGGAAGAGCTGATCCTGATCTCGCATCCTTTCAAGCTCGCCTCGCGGAATTTCAATCCGCAAGGCTCGGTGATCGATTTGGGGAAGGGCGTTTTCGTGGGAGGCCCGGAAGTCGTGGTCGCCGCGGGGCCGTGCGCCGTCGAGTCCGCCGAGCAAGTCGGCGAGATCGCGGAACGCGTGGCGCAAGCGGGCGCGAGGCTGCTGCGCGGAGGCGCGTTCAAGCCGCGCACTTCGCCGTACACATTTCAGGGACTCGGCGAGGAAGGGCTGGCGCTTTTGCGCGAAGCCGCGGACCGAAACGACCTGCTCGTGGTAAGCGAAGTGATGGATCCTTCGCAAGTGGAAATCATGCTGCCGTATGTGGACGTGATGCAGGTGGGCGCGCGCAACATGCAGAATTATCATTTGCTGCGCGCGCTCGGCGAGATTTCGAAGCCGGTGCTCTTGAAGCGCGGCATGAGCGCCACGATCGAAGAGCTGCTGCTCAGCGCCGAGTACATCATGGCCGGCGGAAATTATCGCGTGGTGCTGTGCGAGCGCGGAATCCGCACGTTCGATAATTACATGCGCAATACGATGGACATCGCCGCGATTCCCGTCATCAAGCACCTCTCGCATCTGCCGATAATGGCCGATCCGTCGCACGCCACCGGACGCCGCGACAAAGTGGCGCCGATGGCGCGCGCCGCGGTGGCCGCCGGCGCCGACGGATTGCTAATCGAGGTGCATCCGGATCCCGAGCGCGCGCTTTCCGACGGCGCGCAATCGCTCTATCCGGATCAGTTCGCGCAATTGATGGCGGAGATCAGGATCATCGCTCCGGCCGTCGGGAGGAGGGTTGGTTCGATGCCGCTGCGGCCGCTCGCGGCGCGCGGTTGACGAATTCCGGCGAGGCCGGTAAGCTAGAAAAGGGTCGTGCCAACGGCCCTTTTTTGTTGCCTCCGGCCTGCTGGGAGGTCGTACAATTGGCAGTACATCAGACTCTGGATCTGATTATCCTGGTTCGAGTCCAGGCCTCCCAGCCAATCGTCGCGTGAATCTGCCGCGAATCGTCAGCCCAGCAAAATAGGAAGCAGCAGGCCGAGCCCGAGCGCGAAAATCCACAGCGCGGGCGCGGGCGTGCCCACGGGACGAATGCGGCGCAACTCGCGCGCGGCCGTGCGGGGATCGGAAAAAAGCACGCGCGTGTAGCGGCGTTCGAGCAGGAGAAAAACGAACGCGGTGGTCGCCCCGAAAAGCAAATGGCCTGTGAGTGACGGCAGAAGCGCGGAAGCAGCGCTCACTCTCCAATCGCATTCGCCCGTCAGCAGCAGAGGCAGGAGCGTCATCGCGCCGAGGTACCACCAGATCAAGCCGAAAAGCCATCCCCACATCACGCCAAGTCCCAGATTGGAAGCTTCATGGCGAAACAACAGACCATAACTCATTCCGATGACGCCACTGACGGTCAGATGGATCAGGAAACCGTGAAAGCCCGAAAGGTGAATATCCACGCCTACGACCGACGAAATCATGCCGCTGGCGAAAAGGATTGGGCTCGAAACGATCCCTCCCACCAGTCCGGCCAGCGCGCCCCAGCGCAGCGTTCGAAACAGCCGCAGGCCGGGACCTTCCGGCTCGCGATTCAACGGATCCGATTGGATGAACAGGCGCACCCAGAGCCGATCTACCGTCGCGTAAACCACGCCGACAATCAAGCCATACAGAATGTGGCCGACTATCGAACCGAACAGCTCAGCGCCTTGGTCGGCGCTCCAATCGAGTCCGGTCCTCGTGAGCAGCGGCAACAACGTGAGCGGGCCCAGGAACCACCAGAAGATTCCGTAGCCGAGCCCCCAGCCCATCGACGAGCCGAATCCGCGCACGTCGCGCTGGAAAAGCAGCCCGAACGATGCGCCGATTAAAATGGCAACACCGAAATGCAAGGCGACCATTGCACCGTGCGGGAGACTCAAGCCCATGCCGGCTAGGAGCGGGAAGAATTCACCGGCGGACATCCAGCGGCCAAAAATCATTCCGCCGAGCAAGCCCGCGAAGCCGCCCACCACAATCGCTCGCCCCCAACTGAAGCGTGGCTCGCTCGTCTCGCCACCGAATGACCGGCGGATTCCCAGCACAAGGCCGACGGGCATTCCGAGGCAAACTAAATACGCCACGAGCTCTGGGAATTGTTGCTGCGCGTCTCCCAGCATGGAGCTGCCGGGACCGAGGCCAAAGAGCAAAGGCCCAAGCCCCGCGGGAATCGCGATCCAGAGAAAGAACGCAGCTGCAACACCCCACATGAGACCCGCGCCGGGGCTCGTGGCTCGTTTCGAAAAGAATGCGCCGAAGATCAATCCAAAGATCGAGGCGAGAAAGAGGTCGCTCGCCGTCCAGGCCGGCAGCGCAGCCTTTTCCAGCAGCCCGCCTGCAAGTCCTGCAACAAGCCCGAGGAGAGGATTCATCCAGGCGCGCGAAAAGAATCCGGCTTCGAGCGGCCCAGCTTTTGTCGGTTTGGTTTCCTGTTTCAATGAAGTCGCCTACTTGAGATCGATCGTCTGGACGACGTCGCGCGGGAAGAACAGCTCGACGGTCCAATCCATCAGCACGCGAATTTTTCGTTCCAGCCCCGGAAGCTTCGCGAGATAAATTCCGCGCCACATGGCCCACGCCAGCAAACCGGAAAAACGCAAGCACTTCGAGCGGGCGAAGGGAATTGTCAATTCAGCGCAGGCACTTTGATGGCCCACCACGCAAAGAGCGCCCAGAGAATCGAAATGAAACGGCTTCGGTGGCCTGCCTTCCAGCGCCGCGCGAATATTCTTCGCCACCACCGGAGCTTCGCGCAGCGCGAACTGAGCGGTGGGCGGGCACGGCTTGCCCGTCGTGGGGTGCACCACGGCCGCGCAATCGCCGAGAGCCCAAACACCCGGATGTCCCTGGACGGCCAGTGTGGGCTCGACGAGCACGGCTCCGCGCTTGTCGCAATCCAATTTGATATTCTGCAGCAGCGGATTCGGAGCGGTGCCGGCCGTCCAAACCAATGTTTCCGCGGGGATTTCGCCGTCGCTCACCGCGACGGCTCCCGGCTGAAAATCCAGCAGCCGCGTATTGAGCCGAAAAATCACGCCGCGGGCGGCCATTTTTTCCTGCGCGTAACGCCCGAGCGATTCGCTCAGCTCCGGAAGAATGTGATCTCTCGAATGGACGAGGACAACCCGGAATTCATCGGGCTGAAGATTCGGATAGTCCGCGAGAATGCCGCGTCCGAAATCGTTGAGCGCGCCGGCGAGTTCGACGCCGGCAAAGCCGCCCCCGGCGATGACGAATGTCAACAGGCGCTGCCGCCGCTTAGCATCGCGCTCGGCGTCCGCGCGTTCGAACATTTCGATCACGCGATTCCGCACGCGAATGGCATCGAGCAGAGTCTTGAAATCGAGAGCATATTTCTCGACGTTTGCCAACCCGAGGTAATTTGAAACGGCCCCGAGAGCGAGTACAAGTTGATCGTACGCAATTTCGCGCGGCCCCGCGCCCACCGGCCCGTCGCCAGCCAGTTTCACGGCGCGGTTCTCGAAGTCGATCCCATCAACAGTCGCGCGAATGAAGTTCGTGCGCGGCAGGCTCGAACGCAGCGGCGTGCTGATGTGGCTCGGTTCCAGGCTGCTCCCGGCGACTTCGGCCAGCATCGGGGTAAAGAGAAGCGCATTGGTTTCGCTGATGAGAGTCACGCTCACGGCGCGATCGTGCAAAAATTCTTGTTCCAGATATTCCGCGGTCTTCATTCCCGCGAACCCGCCGCCGAGAATGACGATCCGATTTGGTTCTTTCGGAAAATCCGTCGCGGCAGCCAGTTCAGGGCCGAGCACGCGATCGGCGAGTTCCTGGAGTCCCTGCGTGAGCAAGCCGAGGATGGCACCGTACAAAACCCAGCCGACGAGTCCGGTGAAATGTAGGCGCATCCCCTCGGCGCTCCAATCCGGAGCTTTATTGGCGAGCAGAGGCACCGCTACGACGCTGATCAATGCCCAGAGCGGCACGCCCAACGCGGCGGCGGTCATCATGTTGTCCACGTAGGCACCCCGCGCGGGAGACGTGCCGGCGGAATAGGCTGCGCCCACAAGGATCGCAACCAGGAAGGCAGCCAGCGGCCGAGGGGCCGTGCAGGCCAGCACCGCGCCCGCGATTCCCCCTGCGAGAATTCCAACGAGGATTCGTCTTGAATAACTCGGCATAAACTCTAGTACGCGCCAGCACGCATGAAAGGATTTTCGAATCCGCGAAAATCTTGTTCGCGCCGTGCGAGCATACTACGGACAGGTTTCATCGCCGCGAATTCCAAGCCAACGGAAAATCGCAGACGCGTCTCAACGCAGTTTGAATCGCTCGTCGATTTCGACTTGATAGCCTGCGGCAAGCGAATTCGTGGCGTTGGCCATGGCGATCACGGCCATCAATTCGTGCATCATCGCGTCGGTGAGTCCTTTTTTGCGGGCCGACGCCGAATGGGAGGCGAGGCAGTAGCCGCACTGATTGGTGGCGCTCACGGCAAGATAAATCATCTCCTTCGTGAGGGCATCGAGCGCGCCCGGAGCCATCACCTGTTTGATGCCTTCCCAGGTGCGGCGCAACTGAGCCGGATCCTGCGCCAAAACCTTCCAGAAATTATTGATCCAGTCGGTCTTGCGCGTGGCCATGATGTCGTCGTACACCGCGCGAACCTCCGGGCTGGCATTCTCGTATTCAATCATCGCCGGGCTTCCACTCATGAAGCCTCCTCGGTTTCTTTCGTCACGCGCGGGATTATCTTGAGAAATGGGGACGCACGTCAAATCGCCGCAGGGAGAAGCACCCGGGCTCGAAGGGCGCTTTTGAAACGCTTGGCCCGATTGGCGCACTATCTGGCAGCACTCGAGGCTGGCTCGTGGGCGCCTTTCCGGAACTCCTTGCATCATTCGATGATTTGGCTTACCAATCCTGGCGGGAGATTGCCGCCATGAGCGAAGCGCCGAAGCGAGTGCCGGTTCCTGGAAGCGCGCGCGAGAAGCTGCCTGGCGCGCAGGAAACCGGAGAAGTGCCGGCCGGAGAGTTCAGCGTTACGTTCACGCTGCGGCGGCGCAAGGAATTGCCCTCGCTCGAAGAGCAAGCCATGCTGCTGCCGGCCCAGCGCAGCTACCTCTCGCGGGAGGAACATGCTGTGGAATACGGCGCCGATCCGGCGGACATCAAGAAAGTCGAGGACTTCGCCCGAGCCAATGGCCTGACCGTCGCGAGCTCGGACGCGGCGCAGCGGACCGTGGTTGTGACTGCAACTGCGGCGGCTTACACAAAGGCGCTGGGCGTGGACTTGAAAATGTACCAGGCGGGCGCAACGCGTTATCGCGGCCGGGAAGGAGAAATCATGATTCCGGCGGAACTCGATGGAATAGTGACCAGCGTGACCGGCCTCGATAATCGCCCGGCCGCCAAGCCGCGTCCTTAGATTAAAAATTTACTCGGGCCATCCGGGCAGTCGCGGGGGTGCAGGGATGGTGCAGTCGATTGAAGAAGTATTGCGGGACGAGCTGAAGCAGGTGAGGGATTCCCGCGCTCTGCGATTGGGCGCGGATTCGGCGCAGAAACCCGCGGCGGAGAGCCTCATTGGCCTCGCATTTTCCGGCGGAGGCATCCGCAGCGCCACTTTCAACCTCGGTGTTCTGCAAGCGTTCGCGCAAGATCGCCTGCTTCATCTGTTCGATTATCTTTCGACCGTCTCCGGCGGCGGCTACATCGGCGGCTGGCTGATGGGCTGGATGAAACATGCGGGTGTCGGGATCGGCGATATCGAAAATCAACTCGCGTCGCAGCCGTACTCCACGGCGGCGGCCGGCGACCCGCCGCAGGTGCATTTCCTCCGCGACTACAGCAACTACCTCACTCCGCGAAAGGGAATTCTCAGCGACGACTTCTGGGCTTTCCTGGGAAGCTACCTTCGAAATACGATCCTGAATTTGCTGATCCTCCTGCTCTCCCTGCTCTTTGCGCTGCTTGTCCCGCGCGCGATTTATTACATTCCTCGCTTGCTCGAATTGGAGGAAACCGCCCCCTGGGCGTGGCGAGTCTGGTCTCACGTGGTGGATTCGCAGTATCTCGCGCTGGGTCTGGGCGCCCTGTTCGGCGCCGTCGGGGTCGCGTTCATCGGCGCGAACTTGACCTGGGTGAATCCGCCAAAAGGGCGAGGCTATCCGCCCTGGGCGAAACAGGGACCGATCCAACTCTTCGTCGTCGTCCCGCTTTTTGTCTCCGCCGGGCTCCTCAGCTACGCCTACTACGGGTTGTTTCAATGGACGCCGTTCGGCCTCACTCAAGCTCAAATGGCTCCGATCTTCGGCGTAGTGCTTTACCTCGGAGTCTGGGTGGGCGCGTACCTGTTTTGCAAGGTGTACCGCAGAGCCACAAAAATTCCCAAGCAGCATCATGTGCCGTGGTGGATGCTGCTCCTCACTGCTTTTGTCGCCGGCGCATTTGCCGGTTATCTGCTGCTCCCCGTGGGATGGATTCTCCTCGCCGCCTGGCCGGAAAAATACCTCTGGCCCAGCGGAAACTGGCAAATCTTGACCTTCGGCACACCCATGCTCGCAGGCGTCATGATGCTGGCCGGCGTGCTGCACATCGGGCTGATGGGACGCAGCATGACGGACGAATACCGCGAATGGTGGGGCCGGCTCGGGGGCTGGCTGATGATTTACAGCCTCACCTGGCTCTTTCTGTTTCTGATCGCCATTTACGTTCCCATCGCGCTCGGAAAGCTGTGGGCCGTCGAGGTTCGTCACGGATATACGTTCACCGGGGTTCTCGCCTGGGTCGCCGCCACTCTCTACGGAATTCTCACCGGCAAGAAGGGAGAAGCGAGCGGGCTTCTCTCGGATGCGACCAAAACGAAAAAGCTGCTCGCTTATCTCGCGCGCATCACGCCGTACGTTTTCATTCTCGGCCTCCTCGCCGCGCTCGCCATTGTTGACCGCAAGATCGTGGCGGCGGTCGCGGGCGATACCACCCCGCTGCAATTTCCCCCCGGCGAAATCGTGGACTATCGCACGCCCATCGTGTGTGCCTTGCTTCTTTTCGCCGCCGTTTTGATCTCCCGCCGCGTGGATATCAACGAATTTTCCACTCACCTGCTCTACCGCAATCGCCTGGTACGGTGCTACCTGGGCGCCTCCGTCCCGGGGCGCAATAGCCAGCCATTCACCGGATTTTCCAGCGAAGACGACATACCTCTCGCGGATTTGCAAATTCCGCGCGGGACAAAAGATCCGCAGTTCGCCCGCCCGATCCCCATCCTGAACACGAGCTTGAACGTCTCGCGGGGAAAGGAACTGGCGCTGCAAACTCGCAAAGCGCGCTCCTTTATGCTCACTCCCGCGAGTTCCGGATTCTCCCGCGCTCCCCGCGATGAACGGAAGTGGGAATCGTTTTATGCTCCGACCGCGGAAGCCGGCTCCGAACGTCCCGGTTGCGAGCGCGGCATGAGCCTCGGCACGGCTGTAGCAATTTCGGGCGCTGCGGCCAGCCCCAACATGGGTTTTTATTCTTCGCCGCCGCTCGCCTTCATGATGACGCTCTTCGACGTGCGCCTCGGATGGTGGATCGGAAATCCGGCAGGCAAGAATTGGAAGCGGGGAGGGCCCAAGTTGGGTTTCTACTGGCTGCTCTGCGAGCTTTTCGGCACCGCCAGCGACGATAGCCGCTGCGTCTACCTTTCCGACGGCGGCCATTTCGAGAATCTCGCGATTTACGAGCTGGTGCGCCGCCGCTGCCGCCTGATCGTGGCCTCCGATGCCTCGTGCGATCCGTGTTACGGTTTCTCCGACTTGCGCAATGCTATGGAGCGATGCCGCACCGACTTCGGCGTCGAAATCGAGATGAACACCCTCGACGCTCTCAAGCCTCAGAACGGTCTCGCTTCGAGCCATTTTGCTGTCGGCGCGATCCACTACACGCCCGGCAAGCCGGAAGACGACGGCGTCCTGATTTACTTGAAGCCGGCAATTCTCAGCACCGATTCCGCCGACTTGCGCGGCTACCCAGCCGAGAATCCCAGCTTCCCGCATGATTCCACTGCCGATCAGTGGTTCGATGAGACACGCTTCGAAAACTACCGCGCGCTTGGAAAGTCGGTGGGCGCGGCCGCGAGCGGCGAGATTAGATTTGCCATCGAGAAACTGCTGGCGCAAGCTTCGACCTGAAATGTGCTGAAAATCGTCGCGGCCGCCAATTTTCTCCCTAGGGAATAATTTCAATGCCTTCGAGTTTTCTTTACATTGAACACTTCTGTCTCCTGCCAAGCCACACAAAATAAATGAGATAGAAGCTTCCGTTTTGGCACCGGTCTTGCACTCCCCATCAGCCTCCAGCCCCGTTCCGTGTGATTGTGTTTTGTTCAGCCGGTGAAGGCACGAGATTTAAGAGATGTTTTCTCCTCCGGCTGGATTAGAAACCACTCGAAATCCGAACATCCGTGAGGGAGCACCGTGAGACTCAGCCTGCGGTTGATCCTGATCCTGGTGGCCGGAATTACTTGCGTCACGTTTCTCGTGGCCCGCAATCAGGTGCGCGCCGAGAAGCGCGGCTTGCGCGCCGATCTGGAGCGCCGGGCCGAAATTCTTGCCGAAAGCCTTCAGGAAATCGTCGAGCCCGCACTAGAGCGCGGCTCGCGCGACCAGCTCCGTCGCATTGTCGAACGCTTCGGCAACCGCCAGCAACTGGTGGGAGTCGTGGTTTACAACAGCAACGGCGACATTCTGGCGGAAAGCTCCGACCTTTCGGTCCACTCCGAATCGCTGCCGCCCCCGCTCGCCCAGATGAACGGCCAGGACGAGCCCGTCAGCAAGTTTGTTCAGATCGGCGGCAAGCCGATGCACGCCTATTACCTCCCGCTGCACAGCCGGGGTTCGATGGCCGGAATTCTCGCGATCTTCCACGACGCGAGCTACATCGAAGCGCAGAGCGCGCGCATCTGGCGCGAAACGATCTGGCACGTGGTGGCGCAGGTGCTGCTGATCGTGCTCGTCACCGTCCTGATTATTCGCTGGACCATCATTCTGCCGATTTCGCGCACCGCTCAGTGGATGAAAGACCTGCGCATCGGCCGGGTGCGGTCTCGCGCGCAGCGGCCCAAGGAAGATTTTCTTGCGCCGTTCTCCGAGGAAGTGATGAACATGGCGCAAAGCCTCGCCGAAGCGCGCGCCGCCGCCGAAGAAGAAGCGCGCTTGCGCGAATCCGGCGATTCGCTCTGGACGCCCGAACGCCTCCGCGTGAGCATCCAAAACAAGACTGAGCAAAGCCCGCTGTTCGTCGTGTCGAACCGCGAACCTTACATGCACGTGCACAAGGGCAAAGCCATCGAAATGATCGTGCCGGCCAGCGGCCTGGTGACCGCTCTCGAGCCCATCCTGCGCGCCTGCGACGGCACCTGGATCGCCGACGGTTCGGGAGACGCCGACCGCGAAACCGTCGACGCACACGATCGCCTTCGCGTGCCGCCCGATAAGCCCGAATACACGCTCCGCCGAGTTTGGCTCGATCCGGCGGAAGAAGAGGGCTACTACTACGGCTTTTCCAACGAAGGCCTCTGGCCGCTTTGCCACATTGCCCACACGCGGCCGATTTTTCGCGTTTCCGACTGGCGCTCGTATCAGGATGTGAACCGCAAATTCGCCAATGCCGTGCTCGAGGAAATGGCCGGCGCCGAGCAAGCGCTTCTGCTCGTTCAGGATTACCACTTCGCTTTGCTTCCGCGCCTCGTCAAGGAAGCGCGTCCCGACGCGCGCGTTGCCATCTTCTGGCACATTCCCTGGCCGAATCCGGAGGCATTCGGAATTTGTCCCTGGCAGAAGGAGCTGCTCGACGGAATTCTGGGAGCCGATCTCGTCGGCTTCCACACGCAGGCTCATTGCAACAATTTTCTCGAGACCGTGGACGCCGCGCTCGAATCGCGGATCGAGTGGGAGCATTTCGCCGTGAAACGCGGCGGGCATACCACCTTCGTGCGCCCGTTCCCCATCAGCGTGGACTACCGCGCCGCGCAAAACGGCATTGAAATTTCCGAGTCGCCTTACGTGATTCGCGCCTCGCTGCTCGAAAAGCTCGGCATCCAGGCCAATTTTCTGGGAATCGGCGTGGACCGCATCGACTACACCAAAGGCATTATCGAGCGGCTCCGCGGAGTGGAGGCTTTCCTGGAAAAGTGGCCCGACTACCGCGGAAAATTCACGTTTGCGCAAATTGGCGCGCCCAGCCGCACCAACATTCCGCGTTACCGCGATCTCGTCACCGAAGTCGAGCAGGAAGCCGCGCGCATCAATTCGCGCTTCCAAACGCCCGAGTGGAAGCCGATCGCCGTCCTTTCGCGGCATCACAGCCATTCCGAGATTCGGCCCTATTACCGCGCCGCGGATCTCTGCATGGTCACCTCTCTACACGACGGCATGAACCTGGTGGCCAAGGAATTTGTCGCCGAGCGCGAAGACGAAGAAGGCGCGCTCATCCTGAGCCAATTCACCGGAGCAAGCCGCGAACTCCGCGACGCCATCATCGTCAACCCATATGATACCGAGCAGCTCGCCGAAGCTATCCGCATGGCTCTCGAGATGGACCCGCAGGAGCGCCGCACCCGAATGCAACGAATGCGCCGCGCGGTGATGGACCACAACGTCTATCGCTGGGCCGGCAATCTCATCACCGAGCTTTCGGAAATTCGAATCGAGGAGGCAATGCCGGCGCTCCACCGTTCCGCATGAGTCCGCGCGATTGGATTTCCAGCGAAGGAGGAGGCAAGCACGTTTTTGGAAAAAACGGCCCGAATCGCAAGTCATAAATTCTCTGCGCCACGAGGAGACTCGAATCCGGCTCGCCACCCACGGCACGCCCTGCGCGCGTGGCGCGATATCTCTGCGCGAATGGAGACCGCCGAATATTTTGCGCTCCTTCTCGATTTTGATGGCACGCTCGTCGGCTTGAAGCGCCGGCCCGCGGACGTCCGGCTCTCTCTCCGCGCGCGAGAGTTGCTCGCGCGTCTCTCCCTTCGCCGCAATCTTTACGTGGCGATCATCAGCGGACGCGACTTGCCCAGTCTGCGGCGCATCGTGGGCGTTACCGGCGTCCATTACTTCGGTTCGCACGGCGCTCAGCGCAACGGCAAGCTCACGATCCTGAGCCAGCCCGCCGGCGATGCGCTTCTTCGCGCCCGGCGCGCCGCACGCGATCGGCTCGCTGCCTTGCCGGGCATTTGGCTCGAAGACAAAGGCCTCAGCGTGGCCGTTCACTACCGTGGAGCTACCGAGAAGACGATTTGCGATGCGAGCCGCATCCTTCGCAGAATCCTCGCGCCTTTCCGCGAATCGCTCTACGTGATGGACGGCGTGAAAGTCTGGGAAATCCTGCCCAGGGAACTTCCCGGCAAAGGCGCGACCGCGAGCAACCTGGTGGACCGGCTGCCGCAAAAATCGCTCGCCATTTACATCGGCGACGACGACACCGACGAAACAGCTTTCGCCGCTCTCCCCCACGAAGTCACCGTCCGCGTGGGCCGGAACCGCCGGACCGCCGCCAATTTCTTTCTGAACGGCCCGGGAGAAGTCCTGCGCTTCCTTTCGCGCTTCGAAAGGCAACTCCGTTGAGAGCCGCCGAACCATTCCAATTCGTGACGGCCTCGTATCTCGTGCGCATCGGAAACCAGAAAGCCGCGAGCCTGCTCGAACTTTCGAAAGGTATCGAAGATTGCAGCGACGCCTCGATTTTTTATCACACCTTCCAAAGCCTCGGCCGGCACCATTTCCTCACCGAAGGTTTTTCCAACGACTTCGCGCAGTGGGTGCTCGCCTCATGCAACCGCCCGGCGCTGGCCGAGCGCCTGGCTTCGCTCGATATTCGCGACTACGTTTCGCTCGCGGATTTGCGCGGCGATTTGCGCCGCATTCTCGGCGATTCCTGCGCCGAAAATCCGCGCGAAGCGCAGCAGGCCGCCTTCGAGATGTTTTATTTCTGCGAGACCGTGGAAGAGGAAGTGCCCACCGATCGCCGGGCCTGGACCCTCGAAGAGCTCCGCGACGGCCTCAAAGAAATGGGCCACGCCTCGCTGCAATTTCATTTCCTCACTTCCCGTCTTCGCCTCCATTTGCGCACCAACGATTTTTCCCGCTGGTTTGCGAAAGACCTCGCGCTCAAGGAACTCGCCCGCCAGGTGGACCAGATCGACATCTACACCAACACGCTCGACTCGGCCCGCACCCGGATCATTCAGTTTATCGACCGATGCATCGCCGGGGAGTTTCGCGCATGAGCCAGACGCAGACACAGGCCGAAGCGCGCGTCAACAAGCTCGACGACTACGCCGCCGTTCTCGGCAGCGGAGAAATCGCGGACCTGCGCGCGCTCGCCGCCCGGCTTGCGGGGCGCACCGTGCAAATGGTCAACTCGACCTCGGTCGGCGGCGGTGTGGCGGAAATGCTGATCCGCATCGTCCCTTTGATGTGCGAGCTCAATGTGTGCATCCGGTGGGACGTCATTACCGGCGGCGACGATTTTTTCGCTATCACCAAAGCATTCCACAATGCCCTGCACGGCGGGCGCTTCGACCTGCCGGATGAAAGCTTCAAAACATTTCTCGCTTACACGGAACAGAATCGCGCGCGCATGCAATTCGACGCCGATTTCACCGTCATTCACGACCCGCAGCCCGCGGCTCTGATTGACGCGCGGCGTAACCATGCCGGCCACTGGATTTGGCGCTGCCACATCGATCTGTCGAACCCCAACGAGCGGGTGTGGCGTTTTCTCGCGCCCTACGTGAGCCGTTACGACGCCGCGATTTTTTCTTCGCCGGCGTTCGCCCAGCCTCTCGGCATCCCGCAGTATCTTTTTTATCCTTCGATCGATCCGCTCTCGGAAAAAAATCGCGAACTCGCTCCGGAATTCGTGAGCGCGACTCTCCAGCGATTCGGGATCGACGCCGCGCGCCCCATCCTCACTCAAATCTCCCGCTTCGACAGGCTCAAGGATCCCGTCGGAGTGCTCCGCGCCTACCAAAGCGTGAAGCGCTACCTCGATTGCCAGTTGGTCCTCGCCGGAGGTGGCGCCGCGGACGACCCCGAAGGCGAAGCGGTTCTCGCCGAAGTGCGCGAGGCCGCCGGAACGGATCCGGACGTTCACATCCTCGATTTGCCGCCGTGGAGCGCGCTCGAAATCAACGCGCTCCAGCGCGCTTCTACCATCGTGATTCAAAAAAGCCTGCGCGAAGGCTTTGGCCTCACCGTCACCGAAGCGCTCTGGAAGCGCAAGCCGGTGGTGGCCTCCGCCGTCGGCGGAATTCCGACCCAGGTGATCCACAAGCACACCGGCCTGCTCGCGCATTCCGTGGAAGGCACCGCGTATCAAATCCGCTTCCTGCTTTCGAATCCCGCCATCGCCCAGCGCCTCGGCGAACGCGGCCACGAACACGTCCGCGAACATTTTCTCATCACCAGCAATGTCCGCCGCTACTTGACCCTCTTCCTCCATTTCCAAAACGCCGCCTAGAAGTCATCTTAAATCGGCTCTTAGGGGGTCGGAGCTTTAGCTCCGACATTCAGGGCCCTGAAAACTCGGGGCTTCAGCCCCTGAAGTTCCCTGCCGCGGCTGCCTTTTACCCTGAGCATGCCGAAGGGTAGGTGGGCGGAACCCTTGGCCGTTGTAGCGCCGGCGTCCCGCCGGCTCTTTGCCTTTTCCGTGTAGGGACACGGCACGCCGTGCCCGGCCTTTTCCTGGGAACGCCAACCCGGCCTGAGCGCAGGCGAAGGGTCTCCCGATTGGCGCGTGGCGCGCCTGTGTATACTGAGGCTCTGCCCGCGGCAGAGCCGAACGTGCCCGCCGTAGCCTTATCGTGGGCGCGCCTTTCGCATCCCGGACGCTTCTGCGGGACGCGGCTTGACGCGCCCGCCGCTGCCTCTGCCGTTGTAGCGGCCACCTTCAGGTGGGCGTTCTCCGAAGTCGTCGCGCGGGAGTCCGCTGCGGCGGACGTAGGCGGAAGCGCAGCCGAGGGGTACTATTCACGAGGTGCGAAATCAATTGTCGGAAATACGCAAGGAGAAGAGTGGGCCATCCGCCATGAGCGCGAACTGTTCAAGGAGACTTCTTACTCGGAGGGGGTTTCGTTGCCGGTTTGGACCAGCGTTCCGGCATTATCGAAGCTGTTTGCGTTCCCACTTTTCCTACGTCATTTTTCCAGTGCATAGCGAAATAGCCGTGAAGAACAAATTCCTCGTTTTTTTCGTTTTTGAGGTATACCTCGAAGGCGATGAACCCTTCGGCTGGTTTCGGGAACCGACTGTTCATAAGGTCAAGAATCTGCGGTAGCTCAATTTTATATGAGCCGCCTGGGGGAATCGTCCGGCCTTCGTTCCCCGGTAAATACCCGCCTCTCTCAATCATTACGCCCCACAGTGACACATTTGTCCTGCCATTGTTCGAGAACAGGAGGTCTTTCGTGTCCTGCTCGTAGACTACGTTCACGGAAACGTCATAGTACAGCGCAAGTTGCCTCTGGAGCGCGGTATTCATGCCTTCCATCGTTCCCTTGACTGCTACGAGGCTATCAGCCGTTGCGCGAGAACTCTCTTCCAGGTGCTCAAACACCTGTTGCTCCGTCTTGAAGTTGTCTTTCTGCATGCCCTCGGCGCGATAACTCAGCCAGATTTCCCATCCAATGAGAATTATGACAACTACCTCCAACACGAGATCACGTATGGACACCCAAGAATCGCGCCTTTGCGCAAGTTCCCGCATGTAGAACTCAGCTTCTGCCAGATGACCCGGTCGGTCTACAGGCCCCGAGGCATCCGCCATTCCAAAGCATTGATTTGCTTTGCTCCTCAACTCTTTCCGGCTCAGCTTATCCAACTGCTCGACGCGCATTAACCCTCCCAAGTAAGATAACCTTATAATCAAATTGCGCCCCGGATTCAAACTTGGGGTCCTCGGGCAGGTGGGCCAGACTTTGATTTTCTTCTGCTCGGGAATTTGAATTTCGGGTGCCGCTCGGGTCAAGCCCGCACTCGAAACCCAAACCCAAGAGCCAGCGAGAGGATTGGCCGCGCCACCCGCCGAACCAGACTCGATCGGGCCGGTCAGACCGCATACGGGGTTTAGGCGGTTACCGGCGAGTGGTCGAGGCCGGCCCTGACAGACACAGGGGCATTTACCTCAGCAGAGATGTGGGGAAAGGTATTGACTGCAGCTAAGATTTTGTGAAATATAGCCCCACCCTCTCCGAAGAGCAGTCCCTGTTCGGGATTGCACCACCCCCTGAGGCGAAAGTCTAGCTGAAGGACCTCCGCTTGCTTGAGCGGAGTGGTTCCCAAATTGGAAGGCAAGAAGTCCGCGCGTCGGCAGCTCAAAGGAGGAGATGACCCCATGTCAAACCCCTGGGTGACACGTTCAGCTGTTGGTGCAACCGTCTTGCTAAGCCTCATGATGCCGATGGTTGCCTTATGGGCGCAAGAAAAATCAAAGGCGAAATCGAGTTCTGACAACAAGGTGGAGCTTGGTGCAGTGGTGAAAGCGATCAAGGACGCTCTGGACGAATCTGAGAAATACGAGGTACCCTCTTTTCCCCCATTTCAGAGCGCCACTGTTTCAGTTATGACAACTGTGGAAAAAGAATTGGGGGGGCAGCTAAAACTTTTTGTTTTTAATGTCGGGGCTACAGGGAACGTCGACAACGCATCCACCTTAACATTCGAGCTCTTGCCGCCCAAGCCGCCCCAAGGCGCTCACGTCCAGGGATTCAATCCTGCGGATATAAAAAACAAATTGGCCAATGAAATAGCTGTGGCCAAGCTCGGTTTCATTTCAGCAAATTCGGAGACCAAAGCACTTCAACCCGACGAGGTGGAGATCGAGATTGAGTTCACAGTACAAAAGCAGGGAACTGGCGGCATAGATACTGGCCAGATTCTGCCAGTTGGCATTAAGATTGACGGCAAATACACCCAAAAAAGCGGCAACACCATAAAACTTGTCTTCAGCAACAAAGCTAAATGAACAAGAAGCGCGGGATCGGTGTCGCGATCATCACGGTTCTCACGCCCATTGCACTATATGTGTGGCGCGGGGATCTCCGCAAGGCGATTTTTCACCCCCCATCAAGGCAGAATGAACCTAACACGCCAACGCCGGAGCATTCGAAGCAGGCAGCTAAGCACATCTACTTAACTGTCAGACTTCGACCTGACGTACAACCCGAAACCTTACGTTATCTAAGCCAAGTCACAGAGCCGGTTGTCTTGCCTGCTAAGTCAGGAACTGCTCTGGATTCGCTTCTCACCGAGCACTACGGAACAGGAATATATCCCGGACCAGCTAAATCCGCACTCCGTGAGCTTCTTCTCGCCGCAAATCCCGGAGCGTTCACTAGTGGTGAAACACCAAGACTAGTGACCGATTCGGTTAAATTTCCGGTTGGACCGAAAGCTACCGGGACATTTACTCAAGCAATACAGTTCTCGGGAACGTTGCGGCAACTTGTTCAGCTCACGATGGGCAACAACGGGAGAATTACAGAGGGTAGCGTCCTGGAAGCAAACCCAGAGCTCGAAGGAAAGTGGGATTTACCGATTTCCGGGACTATAAATCTTCCGTACACTACGGCGTATGCAAGCTATGTAATGCGGATGAGTTCTTTGAATGAGGCTCAGTCCGTGGTAGATGAATTGAAATCAATGAAGGATGAGGCGGTGATTTCAGCAGAGGCGGGCTACGGGTTTGAGCCGGTCCCCTTTTGGACTGTGTCGAGTGCGCCGTCCCCTCTCGTCTCGCACGGGATCACTCCACCTCTTAAATGGCCATTCAATGACCTCCCCGACAAGTTAGAGGGCTTGGAGCAAGTTAGATCCCCAAGGTGGGCCGTCATCGGTATCGTTGACACTGGGATTGCAGGTGGCATGGAAAAGGTCTTTCCCCTCTGGGAGAACGATGTCGTTGGCGAAGCAACTGAAGAAGGCGATCTTTCAACTCGCTGCCGAAACGACTACTACGGCTGCAATTTCCTGAAACCAACTGCGCCGCCCCTAGACGATTGTGCCATCCCTGACGAATACCACCATGGAACTCACATCGCCGGTTTGGTGTCGGGACGGCTTTACGCTGGGAAAGATGAGCTGAACAAATTGGTCAAACTGATGATTTTGAAAGCAGCGGATGAAACAGCGGAAATACAACCGGACAATCTCCAGAATGCTCTTGTCTATGCGGTGAGGCATGGCGCTAACATAGTTAATCTAAGTTTGACAGGTACATCCTCTTCGGCGATAGCGATGACGATAGGGGCAGCACCAAATGTTTTATTCATCTCCGCAGCGGGTAACCCATCGAGTGGAGCTCCAGCCGATCTTAGCGATCCCAATGTCAAGGCAGATACTGGATTTCCTGCACGACTCTCGCGCACGTACGAAAATGTGATCGGCGTTGCCGCACACAATACCGTAGGGCAACTAAGCGGCTTCTCTAACTATGGGAGGGATTCAATCGATCTGGCGGCTCCAGGAGAGGACATTCCGTCTCTAGTAAATCAGACTGAACAAAGACTGGCTAATGGTACATCCCAGGCTACTGCGCTGGTCACCCTGACTGCTGGCATTCTGTATTCGCAGGGAATAATGATGCCGCAGCACATCAAGCATAGGATTTTGGCTTCAACCGACTTCAAATCGGATTTGAGGGGTAAGGTCACTACGGAGGGAGTCCTGAATGTAAGGAAAGCACTGCAGTTCAAGGAGGACCTCGTTCAATTTAAGGATCGACACATTGAGACAGGTGAGCTAAATACACCTACAAAGCTCCCCGTAGTTACAGAGGACGGATACACCGTTACTGTTTATTTGAGATCAGGCCTGTACAAAATTATTCCTCACTATTCTGACGAGCAAGGCAAGGAGATCCGCGTAACGTTCCTTCGAAATGGAAAACTCGTTAATGGTTATACGAGTAATCTAGGGATAATAAGTTTCAAATCTGGAGACACGACCCGCGCCATATCGCCTGACGATATCATAGACATCGTGCCGAAGTTGGGCGGGGCCGGAGGTGGAGCTCAGTAAGATGGGCTGGCGGCGCAGCCTTCGAAATTGGATTTCCCGGGGTTTGAATTTTGGGTGGAGCGCTCTTCGCGTTGAGTCTGGGCCTTTGTAGCGCCGGCGTCTCGCCGGCTCTGAGAATTTGCGCGCTCGCCGACCCGAGTGGGACGGCGTCCGCCGGAGGGAGCAGGAGGCAAAAGCAAGCCCAAAGGCCGGGCACGGCATGCCGAGCCCCTACAGGGAGAAAGCGAAGAGCCGGCGAATGACCAGCTCGACCCCCCTTGGGCACCAAGGAGGACTCCGAACAGCGAAGTGCGCATTTTGCGTTTGCAGAGGTGGGCCGTTTTTGGGGCTCGAACGGCACATGCATTATACTGCATACTCGCGACCCGAAATTCTCAATCCGCCGTAAGTCCTTGCTCTGTCACAGCCAAAAAGATGCACTATAATGCATGGCCGCGAAGCACTACGCATGATCCGGCATTTTTTTCGGCCCCAAACGCCTCTTGAGCAGCGAATTCCCGATCGCTCAAAAGCGCTATTTTTCGTGTGAATAGCATAACTTTGTTTGATGCCGTTTCCGCAGCTTTTTCTTCGCTCTGTGTTCGCCCGCCTACGCCCCCGAAGGATGAGGATCGGGGCTTCGGAGGGCAGGCTTGCGGCTCAACTCTACGGAGGTCAGTCACGCGGCGCGCTGAGCAGCTCGCGTTTTGCTCTCAACTCGGAGGCCCAGAGAAAGATGTCGAATAGGCGGGCGCGGTCGAGATTATCGAGGCCGCGGAGCGGCGGAACCAGGGCGGCGGACTGCTCGATACATTCCTCGAGAAATTGGCCGACGGGATCCGAGGAGAAGCTTTCGTGGCGCGGGGGCGGCGGGCTGCTACATTCATCGAGGCGGCGGTAGCAATGCGAGATGAAGTGGTCAAGGCAGAGATTGCGGCTGTCGAGCGAGCCGATGGCTGGGCGGCCGCAGTGGTCGGCATCGCAGCGAGTCCATTTTTGAGCCAGGCGCTGTTGCTCGCGAATTATTTCCCACGATTGATTCGGATCTGAGGCCATCCCGCTCCGGCTCCTTCACCCGGGCCTAAATTCCTGAGAGAACAAAAGATACGGTGGAGTGTCATGTGGTGCGTTTCGATTTACGAAGCCCGGGCCCGGAGCGAGTGCAGGAGGACGCCTGCGGAAGTTGGAAGCGCTGCTTCGTACGTTTGCACTTTTTTGCAGACATCGGCGAGCGGAGAAACCAGCCGCCGCACCGCGGGCGAATTCTCCCACGGATGAGCGTGGGCCTGCTCCTCGCAGCTCCAGAAGCTGAGAATGCGGTTCAGGCGAGGTTCTCCATGCGAGGTGAGCAGCACGCAGCCGAGGAATCCGCGGCGCTGCTGGAGGTAACCCATCACGTCGAGCCGGAGGCAGGCGCGGAGCTGGCGCGATTTTCCCGGCTTGGCGATCAGCTCGACGGCGCGGACGTTGAAAGTGACGAACCGCAGCGGCCGCTCGAGGTGCAGCAGGTTCGCTGCTGCTTTCGCTTGCCCCTCGGCCGGCGCTTGCGAATCCGCACCGCGCTGAAGGAGGCCCCTCAATTCCAGGTCCGCCACGGTTGCCCCTTCCTGAATTACAGGGGGCGCATCCCGGTTCGGATTGCCAGTCGGAGGGGACCGGGATGCGCCTGGGGGGCGGGAACTTGTGGTTCCCCCCAATGCAGCTCAAGCGCTGCTCAATGAAGCGGCACGTTGAGCATTCCATCAGGTAGTGCAGACGGTGGGCGAATCGTTTCATTTTGGGAAGCCGACTTTTGTGATTTTTCCAGAAAACTGGAAGTGCTAGCCGAGCCATTCGAATCCGGGAGCTAAGTAATTCACCTGATGGGGGATGCTTCGATTGCGCAGGTTCTAGTAGGCATATATACTCTGCGGACTCGTCGAGGGGCCCGTGGAATTCTTCTCGTTCGATGCCGCCTACCTGCAAAAGCTCAGGGAGGGAGATTCACGCACCGAGCAGCATTTTGTTGCGTATTTTTCGAAGCTGCTGCTGATAAAACTACGGTCGCGACTGAGGTCCTCGCCAGCCGTCGAGGACCTGAGGCAAGAGACGTTTGTTCGGGTGCTGAAGGCGCTGCGCGCCGAGGGCGGGATCCGCAGCCCTGAGAAGCTAGGGTCGTTCGTTAACTCCGTTTGCAACAATGTGTTACAGGAGTTTTACCGCGCCTCCGGACCGACAGTGGCAGGCGAAGAGGGCACGCTCGATGCGGCGGACACCTCGATGGACCTTGAAGGGATGCTCGACGCCGAACAGGTGCGGAAAAACGTCCGCCAAACCCTGAGCCGGCTGCCGAAGAAGGACCAGCAGCTCCTGCGGGCGCTTTTCCTCGAGGAGAAGGAAAAGGACGAGATCTGCCGCCAATTCAGCGTGGACCGGGACTATTTGCGGGTTCTGCTGCATCGAGCGAAGCAGAACTTCCGTGTTTTCTATCAGAAGCAGGGGGCGGCGGGGGGGATTCAGTAGAAGATTTAGTGAAACGTTTTCGGCCGGACCCTCACTACTGAGAGGACGCAACATATGGATCATTCTGAAGCCCTGCGCACCAAAGCGGCCGAGAGATACCTGCTCGGTGAACTCCTCGGCGAGCCCCGGGAAGAATTCGAGGAGCACATTTTCAGTTGTTTGGAATGTGCCGAAGATATCCGGATGGGGGCAGTGTTCATTGAAAATGCGCGCAAAGAGCTTGCAGGCGTTGCGGGAGCAGGAACTGTCCAGGCGGAAGCGAAGGAATGGTGGAGCGGGTGGCTGAGGCCGGCGTTTGCAGTGCCCGTCTTCGCGCTGCTATTGTTGATCATCGGATATCAGAATGCGGTAGTGATACCGCAGCTCAAGTCGGCCGGCTCGGCGGCAACCACGCCCCAGGCGCTGCGGAATTTTTCCTTGCTCACGAGCAATTCGCGGGGCGACGGAGCCCTGAATATCTCCGTTGCACCGAACCAGCCCTTCGGGATCTTCCTTGACATTCCTCCCCAAGGGCATTTCGATTCCTATGTTTGTGAATTCGAAAATGAATCCGGCGCGACGGAGCTTTCCATTCCTGTCACTGCGGAGCAGGCAAAGGAAACGGTCCAGCTGCTGATTCCCGCACGCCGCCTCGGACAGGGAAACCACGTGCTGGTGGTCCGCGGGGTGGCATCCTCCGAGGCGGCCGCCGCGAACAAAACAGAGGTAGCTCGATACCCCTTTAGGCTAGAATCCTTCCAGTAAATCCATCCTTGAGCAGGAGGCGATGCCCATGGACCCGGCCCCTCGGATTTATCTCTACAACGCGTGCGCACATGCGCTGAGCGGCGAATTTCTGCGGCCTGTCAAGAATCTCCTCGAAGTGCAAGCGGCTTCTGCACTGCCAACGATCGGAGGGCACGGAAGCGCGCGCGTGGAAAATTTCCGCTTCGGGGAGCTCGTCACGTTCAAGGCGGGCTACACGCATGTTTCCGGAAGCTGGGATGAGGCGAACAAAAGCCATACGACGCTCGCGACATCGACGGTGGAAGGAATGAACATTCTCGATGTGGTGACAGCGGACCGCGTGGTGGCGCGCGTCGCCGGGCATCATAGGGAGCCCGACGAAGAGTCGCGCATCATCGTGATCGGAAGCAGATTCGAGAATCTGCGGATTGCCGGATGCAAAGTGGAAGTGGAGTTTCATCACGAATTGTTTCAGAAACTCGACACCTTCCAGGCCCTCAAAAATGAGTTTGCAACCAACCCCGAATTCCGCAAAATGACGGCGGACCCATTCCAAACCGGAGTCCCGCAGAAGGCGCCGGAGGGTTGCGGAGTTTTCCTTTGTTCGATCGTGAAGGCGATGACGGCCTGCCCGGGAATCAAACAGGTGGGGCACGCCTACGTGGTGCCGAAATTCGGGAAAGTGTACATCGGAGAACTCGCAGTGCAGCACAGCAAGAAAACGCTGACCATGTTGCGCGTGGAGATGGGCTCGCCCACGAGCGGATCGGGCAGCGTCGTGACCGCCATGACCAATGGCGTGCCCTGGCCGTAACCGGACTGCTTCTCCTTACATTTGCAGTCGCGCTCGAGGGATGCAAACAGAATTTATTTTTTTCTCCTGAGCGCACGTACGAAGATTCCTGGCTCAAATTAAGGCGCGGCGACCTGAAATCGGCGTCGGAAGAAACCGAAGCCGCGCTGCGCCGCTATCCCTCGACAGATTCAGAATGGCATTGGAGATTTACCCTCCTTCGCGCGGAGATTTTTGTCCGGCAGCGGCTCAATAGGGAATCGCTCGCGCTGCTGGAGCCGGAATTGCCCGCGAGCCTCGCCGACTCCGATGCGGCGGTGTGGCGCAAGCTGACGCGAGGCACTGCCAACGGCTTCCTGCTCCAATTCGAACCGGCCGAACGCGATTTGCAGGACGCGGAAGTACTCGCAAAGAAAAAACATCCGGAATTATTGGGAGAAGCGGCTCTGCGGAAGGGCACACTCGCTTTCTTGCGCGGAGACATCGGCCAGGCCGAACTGAGTTACCGCCAGTCCTTGCAATCCGCCCGCGAACAAAAAGACGCGTTTCTTGAAGCGGCGGCGCTCGGCAGCCTGGGCCTGATTGCCACTCGGCAGGAACGATACGACGAATCGATCGATTGGGACCGCCAGGCTCTGGACCTTTCGCGGTCGCTGGGTGCGCAGTCTTCAGTTTCGAAGATTCTCGGAAACATGGGCTGGAGTTACATCGAACTGGGGGATTACGAGACGGCGCTCGAACTGCGGACGGAGGCGGAGCGGATTGCCACTCGGGAGGGACAAACCGGCGACCGTATCTATTGGCTGAACAGCATCGCCGACGTTTACCGCGTGCAGGAGAATTACGATCTGGCAGTGAGCACGTATCAGAGCGCGCTCGCGCTGGCCGAAAAAATCGGCGACCAGGCTGCCACCGCGCAAAGCTGCGTGAACTTAGCTCTCACGGAATTACAAAGAGAGCGGCTGGATTCCGCGGAGCAGTACAACGAGCGGGCGAGGCAATTGCTTCGGGAGGGCCAGGACCGCTCGCTGAGCAACGGCACCGATTTGATCGAAGGCCGTATCCGCCTGGGCGAAGGGGATTACGCGAGCGCTCAGAAAATTTTCGAGACATTGTTGCGCGATCCGGAGGCGCGCACACCGATCCGTTGGGAAGCGCAATCGCGCCTGGCCCGCGTTTTCGCGTTGCAAGGCAAGCCGGAGGAGGCGGACCGGCGTTACCACGAATCGATGGCCACGATTGAGAAGGCGCGGTCGTCAGTGACCCGTGAGGAGCTGCGGCTGCCGTTCCTCTCGAGCGCGATTTCGTTTTACGACGACTACATCGATTTCCTCGTTTCGCGGCGCCGCACGGAAGAGGCGCTTCAGGTCGCGGAGCTGAGCCGCGCGCGGACGCTCGCCGAAGGACTCGCTTCGGGGACACAGAATCTTTCGTTTCCGCTAAAGGGTTTCGAGCCCCGGCAGATCGCCGAGCGTCTGGATGCATCGGTCCTTTTCTATTGGCTCGGCGAGAAGCGGTCTTATCTCTGGGCCGTTACTCCGCGCACGGTCGCTTTATTCCCGCTGCCTCCCGGTGCAGAAATCAATTCGCTTGTTTCAGCGCACCGGCACGCGTTGATGGGGCCGCGCGATGCGTTGGAATCGGAAAACACGGCGGGGAAGAAGCTGTACGAAATTCTGGTTGCGCCAGCCAAAGAGGTGATTTCCGGCAGGCCGCGCGTCGTGATTCTGCCGGACGGCGGATTGTACGGGCTGAATTTTGAGACGCTCGTGGTTCCCGCGGCGAGCCCGCACTATTGGATTGAGGACGCGCAAATCACCAATGCGAACTCACTTGTGCTTCTTTCGGCTTCGCTGCATCACGCCGGAGCCCCCGCAAAGAAACTTCTCCTGGTCGGCGACCCGGTATCGCCGAACGCAGAGTTTCCAAAACTGCCTCAAGCGGGCGCGGAAATGTCACTTGTGGAGAAATATTTCGGGGCAGCTGACCAAAAGGTGCTGGCGGGAAGCGCGGCGACCCCCGGCGCCTATCTGGCGAGCGAGCCGGGGCAATATTCTTTCGTTCATTTTGTCGCGCATGGAACAGCCAGCCTGGCGAGCCCGCTGGATTCGGCGGTGATCCTCACCAAGCAAGGGGATTCCTACAAGCTCTATGCGCGGGACATTCTGAAGGAGCCGCTCCATGCGGACCTGGTGACGATTTCGGCGTGTCACGGCGCCGGCGAGCGCACGTTTTCCGGCGAAGGACTTGTCGGGCTCACCTGGGCATTTTTGCGCGCCGGTGCCCATGGCGTGGTGGCTGCATTGTGGGAAGTGAATGATTCGTCCACGCCGCAATTGATGGATCAGCTTTACGCCGGGATCAGCAAGGGAGAGACTGCGGACGCTTCGTTGAGAGAGGCAAAGCTCGCGCTGCTTCATTCCGGAACTATCTATCGCAAGCCTTTTTATTGGGCCCCTTTTGAGTATTACAGAGGATCTTAGGCGGCAGAGACAGGAGCGGGCGATTCCCCTTCTTTTTTCCAACGGGATTGGAGCGTCTTGATCAGCACGTAGAGCACGGGAATGAAGATGAGATTGAGGAAAGTCGAGGCGATCATGCCGCCGAAGACGGTGGTGCCGACCGAGCGGCGGCTGATTTTTCCGGCCCCCTGAGCCAGCACGAGCGGAAGCACTCCCAGGATGAAGGCAAGCGAGGTCATCAGGATGGGCCGCAGGCGGATGAGGGCGGCTTCGACCGCGGCATCGAGAATCGAAAATCCTTTCTCGCGCAACTGCTCCGCAAACTCCACGATCAAGATCGCGTTTTTGCTCGAAAGGCCAATCAGCATCACTAGTCCGATCTGGCAGTAGACATCGTTTTCCTGCCCGCGGAGCGCCTGCGCGCCGATGGCGCCGAGCAGAGCCATCGGCACCGCCAGCAAGATGATGAAAGGCAGAGAAAAACTCTCGTATTGCGCCGCAAGCGTAAGGTAGACCACCAGCAATCCCAATCCGAAGAGCATGGCGGCCTGG
>Ga0187781_10000093_pt1 | contig 58611 bp, 57 predicted proteins | sample 0715_SJ02_MP02_2_FD_132447 | JGI IMG/M metagenome (GOLD analysis project Ga0187781, IMG submission 132447) | Tropical peat soil microbial communities from peatlands in Department of Meta, Colombia - 0715_SJ02_MP02_20_MG | ecosystem: Environmental > Terrestrial > Soil > Wetlands > Peat | place...
GGCTTTCGCGCACGCATGAAGAGCGCGGGTGGACGGAAAGTCCTTGCGCAACGCCGCAAAAAAGGACGCCACAGTCTCACGCGAGTCTGATTCACCACGGCTCGATTTTCCCCGTGCGTGCCGCCTGCTGCGCCGCGCTGAGTACGACGCGGTGTACCGTGACGGCCGGAGGCGAGCGGGCCGCGAATTCACCGTTTTTCTTCGCTCCAACGGCCTGGAGCTCAGCCGGTTCGGCTGGAGCATCAAGAAGGCTCTGGGCAGCGCCGTACGGCGCAATCGCATCCGCCGGCGGCTGCGTGAAATCGTGAGGCTGCACCGACAGGAGATCGCTCCAGGATGGGACATCGTGATTCATCCGCGCAGTTCAGCCGCCACGGCGGATTATTCGCCACTGGCGAGCGAGCTCTTGCGCCTGCTCCCGCGCGTTCCGGCGCGCCCAGCGGAGCAGGAGAAGCGCGCGGAGTGAATTCGCCTGCCAAGTCTGCCGGCGCGTTTGCGCTGCTGTTCCTTGTCCGCTGCTACATGGTTTTTCTTTCGCCGTTCTTCGGCGGCGCGTGCAAGTTCCATCCTTCGTGCTCGCACTACGCCTATGAAGCCATCGCTCGGCATGGAGCGCGGCGGGGCGTCGCGCTCGCGGTGAAGCGGCTGCTGCGGTGCCGGCCATTTACGATGGGCGGATTCGATCCCGTGCCGGAGCCCGAATCGCCTTCGATGAGCCTAGCGGCCGCTGCGAACGACGAACGGGGGCTGGTCCAGTGAAACAAGAGATGTCGGACCAGGTTCGCGGAATTATTTTCGTTGCGCTCGTCGTCCTGATCACGTTTTTGTGGCTGCGCTTCTTCAAGCCTCCGGCCCCGCCGCCGCAGGCGTTGGGCCCGGAGATTCATCAAATGGCACCGAGCGCGGGGTCGGCGCAGCCCTCGGTCGCACAGCCGTCGATCGCTGCGGCGCTGTCGGCCGTCAACGTTCCCGTCGTCCAAGCGGTGACCGAGAGAATCCTCACGGTTGAAAGTCCGCTTTACCACATCGAAGTGACCAATCGCGGAGGCGTGGTGCGGAGCTGGACGCTGAAGAAATACCTCGACGACCAGAAACCCCCGCGCCCGCTCGACCTGGTGAATCACGACGCCGCGCAGGAACTTGGCTGGCCCTTTTCGCTCGCGCTATCCGACGCTCAGCTTCAAGCCGAGGCGAACTCCGGGCTGTATGAAGTCGCGACGAGTGGAGCTGGGGTACAGGCGGCCGTAGCCGGCGCGAATGCTGCGGACACGTTCCTTGCACCCACGACGGTGACATTGCACTGGAGCGATGGCCATCTCGACGTCACCAAGAAGCTGAGCTTCGGCGCGGACTATCAAATTTCCGCCGAGGTTTCCGCTGCGCTCGACGGCAAGCCGCTCGCCTGCGAGATCGCCTGGCGCGGCGGGTTCGGCGACAAGGCCGTGTACAAGGCCTCGCAGCTCGTCAGCGTTTTCTACCAGCAGGGCGGCAGCCTGACGGCGCTTCAGTACAAGAAGCTCGGTGTATCCGGAAACCAAATTCAGCCGTTCCACCAGCCGGGCGCGGTGGATTTCGCGGGAATCGAGGATCAGTTTTTCGCGGCGGCGTTCATTCCCAACGGAACCGACATATACCTCTCTCAATGGACGCAATGGCATCACTACACGGTCAACAATCAGCAGGCGAGCGATCCCGTGGCGGAAATGGCAGTTGGCTCTGCGGCTCCGGGACCCGTGAAATTCCGAGCGTACGTCGGACCGAAGGATCTTGCGCTCCTTGGCAAGGTACAGCCGTCGCTTGAAGGGCTGGTGCAGTTCGGCTGGACGGGCATCATCGCCAAGCCGATGCTTTTCATCCTGCAGTGGCTGCATCGCTACATACCCAACTACGGGTGGGCCATCGTCGTTTTCACACTCGCGCTGACCATGGTGTTGCTGCCGATTCGCGTCTGGACGTTTCACTCGATGCGAAGAATGCAGGCGCTCGCGCCGGAAATGAAGGTGATTCAGGACCGGTATCGCAAGTATTCGATGACCGATCCGCGGCGCCAGAAGATGAACGAAGAGATCATGGAGCTCTACGCGCAGCACGGGCTCAGCCCGTGGTCGCAGGTGAGCGGATGCCTGCCGATGCTCCTGCAGCTTCCGTTTCTGTGGGCGTTTTACCGGATGCTGGCCGGCGCCATCGAATTGCGGCACGCCCCGTGGATTTTCTGGATTCACGATCTATCGGCGCGCGATCCCTATTTTGTTCTGCCGGTTGCCATGGCCGTGACGACGTATCTGAGCACGAAAATGATGCCGACGCCTGCCGGCGTCGATCCCGCGCAGCAGCGCATGATGGCCTTAATGCCGTTGATGCTCGGGTTCTTCTTCCTGTACCTTTCGAGCGGGCTGAACCTCTACTACTTCACGAGCAATATCGTCAGCGTGGGCCAGCAATACTATCTGAACCGGACGCAACCGGCGCCTACGCGCAGCAAGTTCAAGAAGAAGCAAAAACCATGAGCAACGAACGAGCCGCCAGCAGAGGAAAAGGACCCGCAAGAGGACGCCCGCAGCGGGATCGAGGACAGGCGGAACCGCGCCTGGACCGCGAGCGCGCGATTGCGGAGCTGAAACGGTTCCTCGAACTCGCGATTCGCGAGATGAATCTTGCTCTGGAGTGGGAAATTTCCGGGTCTGCAGAAGACGGCGGGAACTCTGAGGATGCCGATATCGTGGTCACCTTCCGGGGAGCCGATGAGGAACTATTGCTCGAGCGGAATGCGGAACTCCTGCTTGCTCTCGAGCACATCGCGCACCGCTGGCTGCGGCTCGATCCGCGGCTGCACGACCGCGTGCGACTCGATTGCGGGGACTATCGCGCCACGCGCCTGGCGGAATTGAAGCTTTCGGCGCGCGTGGCCGCGCAGCGCGTGCGCGAAACAGGCCAGCCGCACCGCTTCAACCCGATGTCGTCGCGCGAGCGGCGCATCATTCATCTGGAGCTGAACGGCGCGCCCGGCGTCCGCACGATGAGCGAAGGCACGGGCGACCGCCGCCAACTGGTGATCTATCCCGCAACAAAGAACCCGCGCTAAGCCAGCCCGTAGGGCTCCCTGCAGATCTGCCGAAGAGAGATTCCTCGACTGCGTCGCGCGCCGCTATGCGGCGGGAGAGTGAAGACGCGCAACTTCGCTCGGAATGACGCGCGTTTCGGTTTGTGTCAGTAAAAGCTAAAGGGGTTGATCGCAATCAGATTTCGATTGTGTATCCCTGCTTGCCGACGTTGAAGCATTGCGTCGTGCCGATGCGTTCGCCGAGGCCGGCCGCTTCGTGGATGTGCCCGCAGAAAACGTAGGCAGGACGCGCGCGATCGATCCACGCACGCAGCGACGAACTTCCGCCATGCTGTCCGGGAGCAAACTCGTCGAGCTTCGTGCCGCGTGGCGGGCAGTGCGCGACGAGGTACAGCCCTTCGATTCCATCGAAGGCCGAGAGGGCCTGCGCGATTTCTTCTTCCGAGTATTCACCGGGAGTATTGAACGGAGTGATGTTGCTGTAGCCGAGCCCCGCCCAGGTGATGCGGCCCTTCGCGCCATTGAGCGTGCGCACCTGCCGGTGAAAATCGATGAAGCCGAAGTGCCCGCAGAAGGTGCGCGTTTGCTCGTGAGTCTCGTGATTGCCTGGGAGCACCCACAGGCGGTCGCCCAGCGGCGTGAGGACTTCGCCGCAGCGCTCGAGCCCTTTGCCGAAGGTGGCGAGATCGCCGGCGGCGATGTACAGGTCGGCCGGCTGGGCGACGATGCGGTCGAGCGCGCGAAGATCGCCGTGGATGTCGCTGAAGATCAGAATCTTCACGGATTCGCCTTGGGCGGCGGCACCGGCAGCCGTTGCTGCGGCACCAGATGCCTCATCCGCTGCTGCAGCATTCCGTTGGTGAGCCAGCCTTCCTCCACCAGATTGCCCTGATGGTCGAAGACGACCCGGTACGTGAACGGTTGCGGGGTACGATGCCGCCCATCGGAAAATCGATTTTCACCCAGATCAACCATATGCTGACTGCCCCGGTCGAAGCTGTGGATGGAGGGGAAGCGCGCGAATTGCCAGTAGAGCTGCACGCTGGGAAGCTGAAACGCGGTGGCGATATACGGGTCGGGAGGCGAATCCGGCACGTACCAGAATTGTGGTGATTGTTCGTCGCGCAGATCGAATTGCGCCTCGTACAATCCGTCCGGCACGCGAAGCGCGTCGCCCCAGTCCAGCAGCGAAGGGGGAATCGGCAACGCGGCCATGCGGTCCACGGTCAGGTGCTTTTCGTCGGCAAGCACCTTGGCGCGGAGGATCGCTTCGTGATGTGCCACCGCACAGCCGAAAAGGTAAGCGACCGTCACAACAACGCCCACCTGGCACCATACCGCCCGCGTGATGCGGAATCCCCAACCGCCGATCGCGGGACCGAAAAACAGAGCCGCCAGCAGAACGGTTACGATTAGCGCGACCCACAGGCGGAACGGATATCCGGCCGCTCGCGTCAGCAGCCAGATTAGAAACGTGCTCGCCGTGAAGATCAGCCACATCCGCAGCGCACGCGCACGGCTCTTCGGCACGTCCGGCGGCGATGCCAGCGTCCCCGGATAGACCCACGCGATCACCTGCGGCAGCAGCACGATCGCCGTGAACGAGAAATCGATGATAAAGAGCAAGTCCCACGCAACGCGCTCGCTTGATAGCGGAAACCACATGCGCGTCCCGAACGACGTCATGCCGTCGAGAAGGATGTGGCTCGCGATGCCGATACCGTAGATCAGCGTGAGGACCCATAGCGGGGGAGACTCCACATCGCTCCATCGCGGGAAGCGGCGCCTCGCCCATGGCAGAAGCGCGCGCGTCAGCAGCGCGAGAAGGAACGCGAAAACGGGCAACGCTACGAACGAATGCGTGATCGCGCGATGGTATTTGATGATGGCCAGCGGATCACCCGTGAGGTTGGCCACAACGTCGATATCGGGAAAAACCGCGCCGAGCACGGCCGCAAACGTGGCGGCCTTGCCGTAGCGGTCGGAGAAGTATCCCTTGCCGAGAAGCGCGCCCGTGATTCCGTGGGTTACCGGATCCATGAATGGTGCGAAGCGCGATCAGTGTACACGATTCAGACGATCTCGATCAGGGGAGAGCGCTTGGGAATCACCTCGCCGATGCGGCGCGCTTGAATGCCACGGCGCTCGAATGCGGCCATGGCTTGATCCACCGCCCCAGGCGCGACTGCGGCCAGCAACCCGCCGGACGTCTGCGGATCGAAGAGCAGCGAGCGAAACTCTTCAGGCACGGACGGAAGAAATACAGCGCAGCCTTCGAGGAATTCGCGGTTGTTGGCAAGGCCGCCGGAGAGGAAGCCGCCGCGAGCTGCTTCGATTGCACCGGGAAGATACGCGATGCGCGCGTGGTCGATGCGCATCGAAACTGTGCTGCCGATCGCCATTTCCCGCGCGTGACCGAGGAGCGAAAAGCCGGTCACGTCCGTAACGGCGTGGACCGGCCGCTTGCCGTCGCCCGCCGCGTCGTCAATCTCATGCAGCGCGTCTGCCGCATCGCGGTTGAGATGCGTCATCGATGCCGTCGAGGCCGCGACCCATGCGTCGGCGGCTTTGCCCTGTTTAAGCGCCGTGGATATCACGCCGGTACCGATGGATTTGGTGAAAAGCAGGACGTCGCCAGGCCGGGCGCCCACATTACGCCAGATTTTCGCCGGGTGAATCAGGCCGGTCACGGCATAGCCGAATTTCAGCTCGTCGTCACGAATCGAGTGTCCGCCCGCGACGATGCAGCCCGCTTCCTGCATCTTGGCCAGACCGCCGCGGAGAATGGCTTCCAGAAGTTCCGGCGGTCTCGAAGCGGGAAAGGCCACAATGGTTAGCGCCGTCACGGGCCGACCGCCCATCGCGTACACGTCGCTCAGCGCGTTGGTGGCGGCCACCTGGCCGAAAAGCGCCGGATCGTCGACGATGGGGGTGAAAAAGTCGACGGTCTGCACCATCGCGAGATCGTCGGTCAGCTTGTAGATGGCGGCATCGTCGCTCGTTTCGAAGCCGACAAGCAGATTCGGGTCTTCCTGCCTCGGCATCCGCTTGAGCACGGCTTCGAGAATGCTGGGACTAAGCTTTGCCGCACAGCCGGCCGATTTCGCAGTCGTGGTGAGCCGGACGGGTTCCGTTAATTGAGACATACTCCCCTCAAGGGTCGCAGCAAAATCCAATTATAACGCCTGTCGTCAGAGCACTTCGACGAGAACCAGCGAAACGTCGTCAGCGGGCGGCCCCTCGCGCCATTCCGCCACCCGATCGAGGATGTTGCGTTTCATCTCGGCGAGCGGCAGCAGCGCCGCTTCGCGGACGATTTCTTGCAGTCCGGCGACATCGAGCATTTCGCCGCGCGCGTCGAAGACTTCGGTGAGTCCGTCGGTATAGAGCACCACTCGATCGCCAGGATTCAAATCGAGATCGAGTACCGCCTCGCCATCGACCGCGTCGGGCAACGCTCCGAGCAGCATGCTGCGCGATTCGAGCAGCCGCGGCTCCTGGCCGGGTGTCACGATCATGGCCGGCGGATGCCCCGCGCCGGCGAACACCATTCTCCGCCCTCCCCGGTCGATCCGTGCGGCTGCCGCCGTGAAGTAGAAGACGGAACCGCCAATGCTCTGCATGACGAAGCGATTGAGGCGCCGCAGCATGTCTCCAAGCGGAACATTGCTCTGCAGCTCCGCAAGGATTTCGGTGTACAGGCGGTTCGCCACGAGAGCTGAACCGATGCCGTGGCCCGAAACGTCGCAGACCAGGAGGTTCAAGTTCTCATCGTTGACCGGGCTTACCACGCCGAAATCGCCGCCGATCCTGCGCACGGGATGGTAGTAGGCGTCGACGCGCAGCCCGCCCCAGACGAGCGATTGCGGCGCCAGGCTCTGCTGCACGCGGGCCGCGAGCACGAGGTCCTCGTCGATCTGCTTCTGCCGCTCTTCGAGCTTGGCGTTGGCGTCGCGGAGCATGATCTCCGCGCGTTTCTGATCGGAGATATCGGTGAACGTGACGATGGCGTACGTCCGGCCGTCAGGATCTTCGAAGCGGCGCGTGGTGATCACGACCGGCAAGCGGCTGCCGTCCTTGCGCGGCACCACGAATTCGAAGCGGTGTTGGCCGGCTTTTTCGCTCTCCTCGATTCGAGCGCGGATATAGGTGTTTTCCTCGGGAGTATAGAATTTCAGGGCTACCTGGCCGATCATCTCTTCCGCCGGGATACCGAAGATTTCCTCGAGGTAGCCGTTGATGAAATGAACTCTGTGGCAGTCGTCGACAATCATCACGCCCTGATTGAGCGTTTGGAGAATGCCTTCGGTCTGGAGCAGCCAATCCGGCTTTTCGATGGGCATGAAGGATTCTCTTGTAGGTGCCAGGGCGAGTAGCTATCTTACCCAAATCCCAGCGTGAGCGCCAAAACGCGCTTGCCGCTGTAAAATGAGATGCTCATGGAACGAGTGGCGACGCACGCGAATGTGGCCGCCGGGAAGAACCGCTTCCCGCCGGGGCCAAAGGGACTGCCGCTTGCGGGCATGGCGTTCCACCTGCGCCGCGACCCGCTCGAGGGCCTGCGCCAGATCACGCGCGAGTATGGCGACATCGTCCGCTTCCATGTAATGACGCAGGAGCGCATCCTGCTGAATCATCCCGACTGGATCAACCAGGTTCTCGTCGTTCAGCACAACAAGTTCCACAAGAGCGAGCTGACGCGCCGCGTCACTGCCCGCATGTTGGGGAACGGCCTGCTCATTAGCGAAGGCGAATTCTGGCGGCGGCAGCGGAGGCTGGCGCAACCGGCATTTCATCGCAATCGGGTGAACGACTACGCCGGCACAATGCTGGAAATCGCTGAGGCGCGTATCCGCGATTGGCGCGACGGCGAAGCGCGCAACATCGGCCAGGAAATGACCGCGCTCACGCTCGATATCGCTGTCCGTACGCTGTTCGGAACGACCCTGCCGGAGGAGGCCCGGGGCGTCGGCAGGGCGATGACTTTCCTGATGCGCTATTCGCTGCGCCGCCAGCGGCTGCCATTTCGCCTTCCGGAGACCTGGCCCACGCCCGCCAATCGCCGCGCCGACCGCGAGCTCGAATTCATCGATTCGCTTGTGTACCGCATCATTTCCGAACGGCGCGCGGAAGTGAATTCGAATCATCACAACGACCTGCTTGCGCTGCTGATGGGTGCAATGGACGAAGACGGCACGCAGATGACACCGCAGCAGCTCCACGACGAAACGATGACGCTCTTCCTTGCCGGCCATGAAACCACCGCGCAGATGCTCTCGTGGACGTGGTACGCGCTCAGCCAGAATCCGCAGGTTGAAGCGCGTTTGCACGAGGAGCTGAGCGGCGTGCTCGGCGCGCGCCCGGTGGAAGCGGCGTACTTTCCCAGATTGCCCTACCTGCAGGCCGTGATGAACGAATCTCTGCGGCTCTATCCGCCGGCGTACATCATGGCGCGCGAGGTAATCGAACCGTGCGAAATCGGCGGCTACGTGATGCGGCCGAAATCGACAATTATTTTCTCGCAGTGGGTGATGCAGCGCGATCCGCGCTTCTACGATGATGCGGAAGCATTCCGCCCCGAGCGCTGGCTGGACGGGCTTGCGAATCGATTGCCTGCGGGCGCCTATTTCCCGTTCGGCGGTGGACCGCGGCGTTGCATTGGCGAAGGATTCGCGCTGCTCGAGGCCGCCATCGTCATCGCGACGCTTGCGCGGCGCTTTCGCTTCCGGCTCGCCTCCGGCGCGCAGGTCGTCCCGGAGCCGCTCGTCACGCTGCGGCCACGCCACGGCATTCCGATGACGCTCCACGCCCGCAATTAGTGGACGAACTCGCCGTGCCCGCCGTTTGCCCACGGATCGTATGTGAGGGCGAAGCGAATGCGATCCGGAATCGACGGGTGACTGTAGAACAAGAAAACGTCCACCGGATTCGGGTCAGGATCGGACAGATCCACTTCGCCGAGAATCTGAAACGCCTGCGCCGCCACCTCTCCTGAATCCGGCGTCAGGCCGTGCGTGACTTCGAGTCCGTACTGATCGGCCTGATGCTCGAAGTGGCGGCTGATCATGCTCGTCAGGGGATTCGCGATGAATGTGAAGATCGTGAGCAGCAGGAGCAGCGCTGGAAACGAAGCCCAGTCGCCCAAGTCTCGAACCTCCCACTTCGTCCCGCCTTGCGCCAGCGTCCAGCCGATCGACCGATACCCGAGATAGAACAGCACGAGGAAGACGATCGAGAGCAGCGCCAGATCTTTTGGAATGTGAAGAAGCACGTAGTGGCCCATCTCGTGGCCTGCGACGAAGACGATCTGCGGCGTGTTCATCTTGGCGATCGTCGTGTCCCACACCACGATGCGTTTGGACGCGCCGACGCCGGTCACGTACGCATTCAGCTCCGTGGACTTCTCGGATGCGCCCATCCAGAACATCCGCTCCGGCGGAATGTTTTCGCCTGCGCGCTGGACCATCTGTTCCAGAGACGCCGTAAGAGCAGGGTCCTTCGCCTGCAGCGGCTCAAACTTGTGGAACAGCGGATCGAAAACAACGGGCTGCAGGAAGATCAGAAAAACGATGATCGGCAATACGATCAGCCAAAAATAGAACCACCATCGTCGCGGGCTTTTTCGAATGATCGCGTAGAGAATCCAGATCACGATCGCTCCGATGAGCATGGTGATGAGTTCAGTCTTGATCCAGTCCCACGACCACGAGCCCCATCCTTGAATGCTCAATCCAAACTTTCGCTCGACCCATTGCTCCGCGATATCGCCGGGACTTTCGAGCACTGCGATCGTCAGCAGAATCAGCGGAGCAAAGATCAGAGCCTGAAGGAATCGCACGCAGGTCGCCTTCTCAGCCCAGTTGCGATATGTCGGCGCGAGTTTCCATTTCAAAATCAGCAGCAGAATCAAAATCGAGTAGAAAAAGACGGCGATCTGTCCCCAGAACTCGATCTCGGCCCGATGGTGCGCCTTGCGGGCTAGATCGGGCGGAAGCGTATAGGCCGTGACTATCTTCGACGCCTCCTGCGGCCAGGCGGCAGGAGCGGCGCCAGGTGGCGGCTGCTGTTGCGCTGCAGCCGCTGGCGTGGACGATTGCTGCCCGCGCGCCGTCAGAGGCGTCGAGTACAGCGCGAGGGCCAGAACAAAGGCCGGGGCCGAAAGGACGAGCGCAAGTCTCTTCATCGTTCCCCCCTTTGCCGATCAGACGTGGGCGAGAGTATGTCGTTAGTCAGCGCAACGAGCAAGCCTCTCGTGCCGTCTCGGGCGCACTATGGCTTCCGCCCGGCACTCTGTCATAATGCGCGCATTATGACAGCCACAACAGCGAGTCTCGTACCCAGCGTGAATCGACAGTTTGTGCTTGCCGCGCGTCCCGCGGGCATGCCGAAGGAATCCGACTTCCGCCTCGTCGAAGCGCCGATCCCCGCGCTCGCGAGCGGCCAGATTCTGCTGCGCTCGATGTATCTATCGGTCGATCCGTACATGCGCGGCCGGATGACCGGCGTTCGCACCTACGCCGATCCGGTCAACATCGGGCAGGTCATGGTCGGTGGCACGGTCGGCAAAGTTGTGCAATCGCTGAATCCGCAGTTTCAACTGGGCGACGTGGTTTCGGGTTACTGGGGGTGGCAGGAGTTCTTCGTTTCCGACGGCAAGGGCTTACAGAAACTCGATACGAGAATCGCGCCGCCCTCGACCGCGCTCGGCGTCCTCGGAATGCCCGGCATGACCGCCTATTTCGGATTTCTCGACATCTGTCAGCCGAAGCCGGGCGAGACGGTGGTCGTCTCGGGCGCTGCAGGAGCTGTCGGTTCGCTCGTCGGGCAGATCGCGAAGATCAAGGGCTGCCGCGCAGTGGGCGTCGCCGGCACGGACGAAAAAGTCGCGTGGCTCGTGAAGGATCTCGGCTTCGACGCCGCGTTCAACTACAAGACGACCGAGAATTACGTCGAGAAGTTGAAAGAACTTTGCCCGAACGGCATCGACTGCTACTTCGACAACGTCGGCGGCGGGGTCACCGACGCCGTGCTTCCGCTGCTCAACGTGCGGGCGCGCATCTCGATCTGCGGCCAGATTTCGCAGTACAACGCGGCCAAGCCCGAGGCCGGCGTCCGGCCGTACGTTTTCCTGCTCACCAAACAGGCGCGCGCGGAGGGCTTCATCATCACTCAGTTCATGGATCGCTTCGCCGAAGGCATACCTCAAATGGCGCAGTGGATCAAAGAAGGCAAGCTGAAGTACCGCGAAACCGTCATCGAAGGCTTCGAGAAGATGCCCCGCGCCCTGATTGGCGTGCTGAGCGGAGACAACACCGGCAAAATGATCGTCGCGATCCGATGAGGATCGCGATCCCGAGCGAGCAGCGCGAGCCGAGGGATGACGTTGGACACTCCGCCATTCATTACCAAATGAGTTCCGGTTCTGAGCCTCCAGTCCGCTGCGTGATGCCGATGGACCAATTGTTCGGAGACGATGCTGAGGATACGCAACTCCTTCATGCCATGGCTGCGTACGCGGAGAATTATCTTTCGTCGTTCAAATGGTGTGAGGCCGTCGAAGCTCGCTACTTTGGAGGCGGTGTTGGAAAGATAGTGGCGGTCTTCTTGTTCCGCATCCGGCCGACCCGACCCGACATAGACAGATGGCTGTGGGTGATTGTGGGAGACATACCGCCGGCGTACCTCGTCACAGATCGTGCCAAGGCTCCGTCGCAAGCCTTAGAAGCATACATTTCGGAGATGAGGCGCTGGGTCGAACTGGCAAGAAAAAGCCGTTCTTCGCCGCACGTGATTCCGGTGAATCGTCCTGCAACTCCGGAGGAGGCCAAAGAACTGGCGGTGCGTCTTGATGCTCTAGAGGAGATGATGGTGCCACGCTTTCGGGACGAGGAAATCGAACGAGCCTGAACCGCCTACTTGAGCTGCCTACCGCTCTGCCGAAACGGCCAGTTGCCTCTTTCGACTCCGGCGACGAGTCACATTGCCATCTCACCGCGCACGCGGCTACCATGGAATTCAGGCAGCCTGCCAAACGGAGTGATGCCATGAAGGTCACAAAGCTCGGTCTGGTGATTCTGCTGCTGTTGCCGCTATCGAGCGCCGCGCGCCCGCAGCAGGATTCATCCTCGGGCCAGTCCGCCACGGCGGACGGGCAGCAGCAATCGCTCGGCGAGGCCGCTCGCCGCGCCCAGGAGCAGAAGAAGACTCAGCCCAAGGCCGCCAAGACTTGGGACAACGATACGATACCGGCAATGCCCGGTGGCGGAGTGAACGTGGTCGGCCAGTCCGGAGCAACCGGTGGCGCCCAGCCGTCCGGCGCTCCCGGAGCCACGCAAAAACCAGCCACGCCCGCGACGCCTGAAGAGAAGGCGGCGATTCAGTCTGACCTCAATGCAGCCAAGGCCCAACTGGAAAGCCTGAAGACCGATCTCGACATTGCCCAGCGCAAATACTCTCTCGACGAGTCGAGCTATATCGGCAAGCCCGACTACTCCAAGGACAAGGCCGGCGCCGCTGCACTCGAAGATGAGAAGGCTCAAATCGACGCCAAGCAGCAGGAAATTGCCGACGCGCAGAAAAAGATCGACGACCTCCAGACTCAGCTGAGCGCCGCTGGCAGCGACACCTCCAAGTAGTTCGAGGTCCACCAAGATTCCGGCCGGACCTCCGCTTCTTCGGTCTGGAAAGCCTACCACTACTAATTGTGTCGATTTCTCTTGACACACTAGACGCGCCGGCGCACAATCCCGTCCGTTTTGTGGGGGCGGTTGCTTTCTCTCGATCTCCTTTGCGGCGCTAGACGCATCTTCTGCGCCGCCGGCTCATTTCTGCTTCTTGCGAGGCGAAAAAGAATGCAATACCTGCCCGGCTGGACCGTGCAATGTCTGAACCCGGAATGCCCCGCGCGCGGCCACTGGCTGCGAGTGGAGGCCGCGCCAAGGGAAATTTGCAGCAATTGCGGAGCGCCTCTGCACCGCGTGCCGCCGCCGCTCGGGCCGCGTTTTCGGATGCGCCCGAGGCCGCTCGCTGGATATCGTCCGGGGCGTCCGCGTTAGTTTTCTCAGTCACGATCCCGCGGGCTCGTGTTTCGGACTGCGGGACCACCCAAGATGGCAGCGGCTAGGCCGGCCCAGCCCGGCCTCGTCCCCGCCGCAGAGCCCCATGGGTGGGGCAGGCAACAGGGCCCGAGTCGATCCTCGATTTCGAGGAAGACTCGGGCCTTTTATTTTTCTAGCGGCGCGCGAGACTGATTCGGACTTCGCAGGGTCCCCAAAAGGGGGGAGCGGCTAGTGGGGGTGCTAGCCGCTCCTGGGCATGGGGGTGATGGAGGTGCAGAAATTCGGGGCCCACGCCCCGAATCCGATTGTGATTCTGCCGGTGGAACGCGCGCGCGTCGATGGGCCACTCGTTCAATTCGTTCCGGTACGAAGGTACCGCTCGCCAGATTCGAGTCAGCTTCGCCTTGCGGCGGCCGACGGTCTGCGCTTTGCCGATATGCGGCGGATGTACTACGATAAGCGCCCGCTGATGAACGAAGGCACTCCCGCGAAACCCACCGGCGCCTCTGGCGAAATGTTGTGGGGGTTTTGGTATCCCGCGCTACGGAGCGATCATGTGCGCGGACGCCATCTTGCGCGTACCATGCTGCTCGAAGTTCCGCTCCTATTTGGCCGCGATGCCGCCGGAAAGCCGTTTGCCTTGCGCGACATCTGTCCGCACCGTGCGTATCCTCTCTCGTTCGGAGAGTTCGACGGCGAGTCCGTCGAATGCGCCTACCATGGCTGGAAGTTCGACGCACACACCGGCCAGTGCCGCCACATTCCTTCGCTGACGGCCGATTCGAAGCTCAAATGCGAGCGGATCTCTGCGGGCAGTTTTCCCTGCGCCGAGCACGACGGCTACGTTTGGGCGTTCATGACCAATCCCGAAGGCCGCGCCCTGGCAGCGAATTACGCGGTGCCGCCCGTGCCGGAATTGCCGACGTTCAGCCAGCATTACAAAATCGCGCATCTCGCGGCCGATTTGCCCTGCAACGTCGATCACGGCATCATCGGCTTGATGGACCCCGCGCACGGTCCTTTCGTGCATCAGGCGTGGTGGTGGCGCACGCGGCGCAGCATCCGCGACAAGGCCAAGCAGTTCGAGCCGATTCCCAACGGCTTCCGCATGAGCGCGCACGCGCCCTCGGCCAATAGCGCGCCGTACAAGATTCTGAAGCTCATCACCGGCGAGCCGGCCACGACGATGATTGACTTCGTCCTGCCGAATCAGCGCTTCGAGCAAATCCGCGCCGGAAAATATTGGCTGTCCAGCCGCACCACAGTCACGCCGATTCGGCACGATCTCTGCCGCCTCGATTTCGTTGCGGCGTGGAACATTCTTCCGTGGTTTCCGATCGTCTCGTTCATCATTCGTGTGCTGGGGCCGCGCTTCATCCGCCAGGACACGACCGTAATCGAAAAGCAGGGCCTCGGCCTCAAATACGAAGAGCGCATGATGCTGGTGGACGACGCTGACCGGCAGGCGCGCTGGTATTTCGAGCTGAAAGCTGCGCACCTCGAATCACAACGCACGGGCCAGCCCATGCATCATCCCGTCGCCGGGCCTGTGACCCTCCGCTGGCGCTCGTAGTGGGCTTCCTATCCGCGTCTTCGCCTTCTCTTGCCCTGCCCGAATTTTGACCCTCCGTCCAGTTGTTCGCTCCCGCGCGGGAGCGCACACTTTTGGTGCCGATTGCGGCGTTTCTTTCTGTGGGGTCCGCGCGAGCGGGCCCGGTCTTGGATCTTGGCGAAGCCCAGACTTGGGAGCATGGAGGGAACATGAGCAGTCGCATTCGATTTCTCCTGCCGCTTGCCGGTCTCTGGCTCGTTCCGTCTGCGTTTGCGACCGACCTGGCCTACGTGAAGTGTGCGGTCAATCAGGATCGCGTGTGGGTCTATGAGTCGCTCAACAGTTTCGATGTGGAGGCACGGCTAAGGTGCGGCGAGCCGGTCGAAATCCTGCACCGCGTCAGGGGCTATGTGAAGATTCGCACCGAAAGCGGCGTCGAAGGCTACGTCCCCGACAGCGCTTTCCCCGATCTGCCTGCGCTGCCCGATGACACACAAACGCCTGCAACTGCCGCCGTCCAGCGTTCCGTTGCAGCCGCGGCCGCGAAACCCGCTCCAGTCGCACCGAATCCTGTCGCGGTAGCAGCCGCGGCGACTCAGCCGGTGACGGCCCTGAGTTCGCCTTCCGCAATTCCGCAGCCTCCGGCTGCTCCAGCAGTCGCTGCTTCGGTCGCGCAGCCGAGCGTTGCAAAGACTTCGGCTCCCGCCAAGCCCGCAATCTCTGCGTCTGCCAAAGCTCCTGTTCAGGCAAAAGTCGCTCCTGCGCCAACAAACGCGAAACCGGCCGTCACCGTTGCGAAGAACGCGCATGCGGCGTCGGCCGAGCCATCGCCTGCGTTCGATAGCGCGCCAGCCGCGCGGCTCGTGCATGCGGCACCAGCCGCAGAGGCAGTGAAAATCTCGATCGAACCCGTCAGCGCGAAAGCAGATAGTGTCGCAATGGTTCGGGCGACGTCACAGCCTGCCGCGCCCGGCGGAGAGTCGGAAGATTATCCCGACACACAGGTCGTAAACGAGAGCGCCGACCCCGCTTGCCATATCTATTTCGCGGCGTACGGCCTCGCACCCTCGCAATACAAGTGGATGGCCGAAAACCGGCGCAAGGAATTTGCAGGAATTTGCCCGGCGCCCGATCTCGCGCACGTGGATTTCGTCGTCCTCTTCACGCACGATTCCGATACCTACACGTACGCAATGCCGACCCCCGTGCACACCGACCGCAATGGGTTCTCCGATTTCAGCCCGTTGACGACGGTGGATACGGCGCTTGTTTCCATGTCGGAAGTGCAAAAGGCGCGCTACGAGTTCGTGTGGGTTTTCCGGATGACGCGCGGCGCGTTTGACCCGGAGAAATTTTCTCCGCGCCGCCGGCCGCAGTTCGCGACCTACGTCAAAGGATCGCGCGCTTCATCGCGCGCCATCGAGGACGCATTTAGTTTCGTCGAGACGCAGGAAGTGACCCGCTAGCCCCGCGGGCGACTCAGCGCGCGTTCAATCCACCACGCCGCCCAGAAATGGAAAATGGCTCGCGGCAGCCATGAAGAAGAGCAGCGGAAACGACATCCAGAATCCCGTGCGTGACGCGAGGAACGCCCATCGCGCCATGTATTCCGCTTCGGTAGGCATCGGCGTGCCCTGTTCGGCGCTTGCGCGCGTCCAAGCGATCAGCCGCTTCTGCGCGCGCCAGATCACTCCCCACGCGTTCAGCAGCATCAGGAGGCCCATCCCGCCGCCAATCGCGATCGAAAGATGTCGATTCGAAGATTCCGGACTCGCGTTCAGCGCGAGCACGATCCACGACGCGGCAATTATAATTGCCGCAATCGCAATCACGCGAACCCACGCGCTGTCCAGAATTCCCTTGCGTGGCAGTTGAAACGGATAGATCAGCGCAAACGCTACGAGCCAGACAAGCAGCCATTCACCGAACCATCGCCACGCGAGCGAGGGATTTCCCGCGTTGCTTGCGTCGGACGCAAGAATCAACCAGAAATAGCGCAGCCCCGCGATCACCGTCACCAGCGCCGACCAGCGGAACCACCACATCGCCCGCGACATCAACGCCGGAAACACTTTCACGCGCACCGCCGGCTCGAGGCCTCTTTGTGCCGACGAGATTGAAAAAATAGAGCAGACCGATCCAGATAATCCCCGCGACGAAATGCAGCCACCGCAGCGCAATCTCTTCGCGTGTCACCGCACCCAGCGGAAAGCTCATGTGCGGCGCCCCCGTCGCGGCGGCCAATACGAGGAGACCATAGTTCAAATTAGCGCCTTCGCCAAGGATTGAGGGGCCAATCATTTGGATTCTCGATGATCCTCGGACCCGTGTACTTGAATATCCTCGGTGGAAAAAGAATTTTCACGTAGACACTCTCCAAGAACCCCAAAAGAATCCATGTGAGCACAACTGCGCCGAGCCAGAGATACCACGGACTGATCCGCAGAGCTGACGGAATGACAAAAGCCAGCGCCGTCGACCCGCCCATGATTGACCATCGATAGGTACTGGAAGTACACAGCATGGTCTGACACGTCGGACAGCGGAACGGCAGAGTAGTCCAGTACTGGCCGAAATGAATCACGACGCTAAAGTTGGGTATACCTTCGCCGCAGTTTGGACACCTGAATGTGACGAGGTCCGGGTGCTGTAGGTGGAATAACCTCCGCGCGGCTGCCTCTCGGCAGTTGGCCCACGCTTTGGGATTGCTGGACATCTTCGTCGGGAACGAGACGTCACATGCGCTCGGGCGCGCCGGGCGATGAATCCTTCGGCTTCCCAAAACTCAGCATCTGCTTTACCGACGCCGACACGCGATGGCGAAACAGGTTGAACTTCTGGCTTTTCTCGCCCGTGACCCAGTTGAATTGAATCACGCGCCGCTCGCCGATGAATTGCAGGTGCCCGTGCCAGGAATGGTCCGAGCGCAGAAAGGCAACGAGCGTCCCACCGGAGGGCGGCACCTCCGCCGCCACGTCGTTGATGTCGTCCCGCGAACGCAGCAGGCGCAGGCGTCCGCCCGCATCGTCCCATTCGGGATTCATGTAAAGGAGAATCGTGACGATCTTGCTTTCCGAATCGCAGTGGATGTTGCCGTCGCGCGTATCGCAGCGGCCGCGAACCGTGATCGTCGAGGGGCGGTTGGTCAGATCGATCTGAAACTTTTCCTCGAATGCCTTGCGGAATTCCTCCGACTCGAGCGCGTCCACCATGGCCTGAAAATCCGGGCCGAATTCGAGCGAAGCAAGCGGATAGCTACCGGCGTGGTCGATTCGCGGATAATCCGCATTGATTTTGCGCAGCGCCTCGGGCTTGACGAACCCGCGCAAAATTACATGCTCGTAGGGATCCCGTTCGAGCGGCGCGTTGCGCAGCGCTTCGTAATCGAATACGTCCATCATTTTCGACAGTATCCCGAGGCCAACTGACCTGTCAACCGCGCCTGCTCCGGATGCGGCGGACTTCGTAGGGGCGCAGCACTGCTGCGCCCGGCGAAGATTCTTGGCGATATGTCGACCACGTGCCGAAGAATCCCGCCCGAGACCGTCTTGTAGCGCACGGCTTTTCGTCGGGCAGAACTATACTTGCCGCATGGGCAAGATCTACGCGGGCACGTCCGGCTGGGCCTATTCGAGCTGGAAGCCCGATTTCTATCCGCCCAAGCTCGGCTCCGCGAAATTCCTCGACTACTACGCGACGCGTCTCAATTCGGTCGAAGTGAATTACACATTCCGCGCGCAAGCGACCGAAAAGCTGCTCGCCGGCTGGATTGCAGCGACGCCAGCGCATTTCAAATTCGCGGTGAAAGCGCACCAGTCGATCACGCACATCAAGCGCCTGCGCGGCACGGCCAAGCTGACCGCGGGCTTTTTCGCATCGCTCGATCCGCTGCGGGAGGCAGACAAGCTCGGCCCCGTCCTCTTTCAGCTTCCGCCGAATTTCAAATGCGACATCCCGCGGCTGGAGGAGTTCTTAGAGAGTTTACCGCGCGACGCGTGCACCACGATCGAATTCCGGCATCCATCCTGGTTTGTAGATGATGTGTACGGGCGACTGCGCCGGGCGAATGTGGCGCTTTGCCTGGCCGAAAGCGAAGACCTCGAAACGCCGGACGTCGCGACTGCGGACTTCAGTTATTTCCGTCTTCGCAAGGAAAAGTATTCAACGCGCGCCCGCGCTGCGGTGAAGGAAAGAATTAAGAGGATCGCGCGCCACGGCGACGTCTTCGCTTACTTTAAGCATGAAGACACGCCTGACGGTGCCTTCTACGCGCAGACCCTGCTGAAAGACGGCGACAAATACCGGTTCACTGGCGCTACTGTGCCCGCGCGGTGTTGATCCACTCGACGGTCTTTTTCAGCCCGCCGAACGTGTAGAAATGCAGGGCCGCAACGCCCAGCGCGGACGGGTCGCCATTCGGCGAGGCGGCCATCAGCTCGCGGATCACCGGCTCGGGATCGCGCTCGGTGAGCAGCTTGCCGAACGACGCCGACTTCGTCAGCGCCTTGATCGAATTCCCCACGCCGCAGTGCAACGCGTAGCGCGTCAGCGTGGCGATGCCCGCGGGGCCTGCGAGCCCCAGCCGCACCGGCAGATCGACGCCTATCGCGCGAAGTTTCTTCAGCCACTCGGCGATCGGCTCGCCCTCGAACACAAATTGCGTGACGATCTGCAGCGTGAGGCCGATCTCTCGCCCGTATTTCATTTTCGCCACCGTCGACTCGGCGAGCACCTGGTCCGGAATTCTCGGATGGCCCTCGGGGAATCCACTGATTCCGGCGCGCAGGATGTTGTGCTTTTGGAGCAGACCCGACTGCATCACTTGAATGCTCGCATCGTACGGACCGAGGGGCTTGTCGCGCTCGCCGCCGATCAGCAGCACGCGATCCACTCCTACTGCCGCGAACTGCCCGAGCAATTGATCGAGCTGCGCGGTGCTCTCCACGTGCCGCGCCCCAATGTGCGGCACGGGGAACAGCCCGGCTTTGCGGAGCTTCGCCGCCGGTGCTATGGCTTTTGAAAAATCCTCGCCGGGAATCCAGGTGAAATACACCTCGGTCCCGGGCTCGAGCCGCTCTGCGGCCGAATCGACCACTTTTTCGTTCTGCGGGCTGATTTCGACGGAATACCCGCGCAGAATCGGACCCAGGCCCGGCAAACCCGCTGCGGCTTCAGACATCTGGCACCTCGAAGGATTGGATACGCATCAGTCCAGCATTGCGCTGCCGGCGCGCCAGCTTCCACCCAGACTGCCCCGCCACGCATAAGCGAAACTAGCAGTGTGCGCAAACTGGCCGCCCCCGTCAAGCGCGGCGATTTGGAAGGACAGGCCTAGCAAGGACAAGGAATATGGTGCCCAAGAGAGGACTTGCTTGCCCAGAGTCCGCGTCAGCGGGCGAAGGGAACCTCCGCGACCCTGCAAACTAGTCAGCGCTCGATGATTATGGTGCCCAAGAGAGGACTCGAACCTCCACGACCTTGCGGCCACTAGCTCCTGAAGCTAGCGCGTCTGCCAGTTCCGCCACTTGGGCACTTCGTGCGGCACACCGAAGGGGCCCCCGAGTCGACAGCAAGTCGAGCCTGGGGGATCAATCGCAAATCCATATTGCCGTTCTGCCCCCTGGTTTGTCAACGCGACTCCCCGCGCAGTACCCCCGCCGAAGTACCATTGACCCGCGCCATTGCAATTTTTACAGTTCTACTTGGCAATTCGCGGGGAGAAGGAGACGGCCATGGCTAGCGTCCGCGCGATGTTGGAACGCCGCCGCTCGAGCCGCGTTCAGACCAAGATTCCAGTCCGCGTCGTAGGTAGGGAAGGCAACGGACAAACGCAAGACGCGCCCGCCGAGGCGCTTTCCGTGAGCCGGTACGGCGCGCTCCTTCGCGTGCCGTTTCTGCCGCCGGTGGGCTCGCGCATCGAGGTGCTGCACGGCTTCTCCAAGGAGGTTCGCGAATTTCGCGTGATCAGCCTGCGCGGTCAGCGCGAGCACGGACCCTTTGATTTGGGCGTCGAAATCTATTATCCCGCGCACAATTTCTGGGGCGTCCAGTTCCCCGACGAGCGCCAGTCCGCTTGACATCCTTTCGCCCCAGTTAGTGCTATAATCCGCGCAAAGTTGACCCAAAAGGGCCCGGACGGGCCGGTCCTCCATCGCTGGCAGTCCCCACGACCCGCGGGCACGGGAGGGAACCATGGGAACGATTGAGATACTCCTCATCGTTTGGGGCGTGGTGACAGCTGTACTAGTCTGCACCATGATCTATCGCAGCATGCTGGAAACACGCGAGGAAGATCAGATCTTCCTCGATCCCGCCGGAGAGTCGATGGCTCGGGAGCAGCGCGCCATCGTCTCGAGGATCGAGAAGCTCGGGCGGCCGATCGCTGCGCTGGCGGTCCTATCAGGCTTGATTCTGGTGGGGATCGTTGGGATGTGGCTCTATCAGGGCTTTAAGAGCTTTTGATCCACCGCGTAGCACAGGCCCGCACCCTTCGGGCTCGGCTGTGCCTTCGCAAGCCGAAGTCCGGCCAGCGCCCGGGAACCTCTGCTATTTCTTCGGAGCCAGCCGCCGCTTCTGACTCAGCAGGTTGACGAACAGCCGGTACGCTCCTGGCACCCCGTCGGGCAACTCGCGGAAGAATGACAGACCCGTGTAGATGTAGACCCCTTTTCCATCGCGCGCGTAGACGAGCCCGCCTGTCGCCTCCGGCTCGCCCGGATCGGTGAGTCCAAGCACAGCTTTATACTGCGGGTCCCAAGTGCTCCAGAAGTAGAGCCCGCGCTCCTGACTCCAGCCTTCGAAATCCGCCATGGTGATCTTGTTCGGGAAATCGAGCAGCGGGCTATCGGGCTCAAGAAATCGGACCGGCGAATTCTGATCGGTCACGCGCACCGCCTGCGGAGCCATTTCCGCTCTGAACGGAGCTGGTTTCAGCGCGTTCCACGCGAAGTCGCGCTCGTATTGCACCAAGAGCGTCCCGCCATTTTTCACATAATCGAGCAGCCGCGGGTTCGCCGCCATCGCGTCGGGCCGCAGCTCGTACGCGCGGATTCCCACAACAATCGCGTCGTAGCGGCTCAGGTCGCCGAATGCGAGCGCCACCTCATCGAGCATGTCCACCTCAATGCCGATCTGCCGCAGCGTCTCGGGAATCGTGTCGTTGTCTCCCGCGATGTAGCCGATACGCAATCCCGCCGGCACCGCGAGGTCGAGCACGTGTACGGTTGCGTCGGCTGGCTCGCTCCAATCCCGCGTGGGAAGCGTGGGGATTGGTTCGAGCGACGTCCGGAAGGTTTCATCGCCGAGCCGTGCGTAGGGATGGAGCATGTAGGCGCCCGGAGCAATTGTCGCGGGCGGCTTCACCACGTAGCGCACAAGCTGGTCGCCGGCCGCCGTGAAATTCAGCGCCGGAATCGGCGCGATGGTCCATCCCGAAGGCGCGTCGAGCCCCGCCGACACGCTCGCAGCCTTCGTGCCGTGGTAGCGCACTCGCGCAAGCAGTTCAATTGGCGCGGCGACGCGCTTGACCGGCACCATCACCTGCGCGGGCTGCACTGTCAGGGTCACCGCCGGAACAAGCTCGAGCTGGTACGTCTCGATGCCCGTCGTTTTTGCGATCGATGACTCAACCGTTTTCTCGATCGTGAATTCGTAGCCCTCGACGCTGACGGGCAACGCCAGCTTCACGAGCGGCAGCGGAAACGGCAGAATCGCGTCTTCTGGCGAACTCGGCAGTTTCGCTCCTGCCGGAATCGCCACGTGAAATTGATAGCGGCTGCCGTCCGGTTGGGCGTCATCGAGCGCCACAGCCCATCCCGCAGGCACCTGCAGACTTGATTGGCTCACGATCCACTTCACAGGGGCCGCTGGCCTGTCGAGAAAATTCACGCTCACCCCAAAGCTTTCCCCCGCGACGAGTTCGTGGCGGTTTGCCTGTGCGTCAATGGGAAGCGCGATGTCTGCGGCCAGTGCTGCATCGATTCGCTGTTTCACGCCGTCCAGTTCCCACAGCGCGTCCGCGTTGTCTCCACCCGCCGTAGCAACCTTTTCGCGCAGCGCCGCGATCTCGCTTCCCGCCGTCGCCAGCGATTTCGCGGCCGCCTCACGACGCAACCGCGGATCGCCGCTTTCGAGCGCATTCGTAGCGTCTGCTAGATGGCCGTCTACCGATCCAAGCGCTGGGGACATTATGCTTTGCAGGTTTGGAAAACGTTGCGCGAGCGTCGTAATCCATTCCGCCAGCAGTTCGGGATTGAATCCGCCCCCAGCTTCTTGCCCATGCTCGGTAATCAGATACACCGGCCGGCGAAAGAAGGGATTACCGAAGAGCGTGGGCGTGCCCTGCGAGCGATGCTGTTCGTGTCCCTCCATCCCCATCTCGACGTAGCTCTTGCCCCACAACGGCGAAACATCGTTTACGTGCAATTCGACGCTGCCCGCCGGAGCTTGCGCTGGTGCGGGGCCGAAACCGAACGCCGCCTGGCGGACTTCGAGCGTGACCTTCCACGGCCTCAGGCCTTCGGCGATCTGCTCCGGGAATTTCGTCGGATCGGCGGCCGCGGCCACCGCCTGCGGAGTGTAAATCCCGCTCGCCTGGTGCTGGCCGTGACCGAAGTGCACGCCGCCCCACCCGTTGATCACCACATCGGGCCGGTAGGTGCGAATCACGCGCACCATGTCTTCCATGGGAATCTGGTCCCCCCAAATCTTCATCGTTCGCTCGGCGCTCTTCGAGAATCCCGTGTCCACTGCGCGTGTGAAAAACTGATGGACGCCGTAATGGCTGTCCGCGGCGAGAAGCTCCGTCGTTCGCACCACGCCGAGCGGTCCATCTTGCTCCGGCCCAATCGCGTTCTGCCCGCCTTGGCCGCGCGTGATTGTCAGGAGCGCCACGTCCGCGCCTAGCCCGTGCGAAAGATACGCGAGCATGCTGGCCGTCTCGTCATCTGGATGCGCCGTGATGAAAAGAATCCGCGTCGCCACGCGCGCCTTGTTGATGGCTTCGAGGGTTTCCGGCAGCGACTGCGCGCAGGCTTGCCGCGCTGGCGCAAGCGTACACAGCGCCACGAGTAGCGCAGCAAGCACAATCCTTTTTCCCCGTCGGTTCATTACGCGATCTCCTGAAAAGGCCATTGGCGCTGCCAGCGCGCGCGTCCCAAATAGACAAGAATACCGGCTGCAGCCGCGATCAGAGAAGCCAGCATCGGTTTCGGCCCCGTGGCCAGAAAGATTCCCGCCCAGCCGAAAATTGCAATCACGACGGGCAGTGGATACAGCCACATCCGGAACGGCAGCCGCTCCGTGCCCCATCGCTGCCGCAGCAGGACGAGGCCCACCCCCTGGGCCATGAATTGGATGATGCACCGCATCGCCAGGATGGCGCGGATCGTATCCCGCAGCTTCAGCGAGAGGCAAAAGATCAGCGCCGCCGCGCCCAGCGCCAGCAGCGATACATACGGAAAATGCTTCGTCGGATGGATGCGCGCGAATATTTTCAGGAAATTTCCGTCTGCCGCAGCCGCGTAGGGCACCCGCGAATATCCCAGCATCGCCGCGAACACCGATCCCAATGCTGTCACCAAGATGAGGGCCGTCGCCAGCGCCGCCCATTCGCTGCCGTACACGCGCTCGACAAACGTGCTGACGATAAACGTCGATTGCCGCGCCTCACGCCACGGGATCACGCTGAGGATGCTCGTTTGCATCGCCAGATACAGACCGGTGATGCCGACGATCGAGATGAAGATCGCGCGCGGGATGTTCCTCTCAGGATCCTTCATCTCTCCGCCGAGATTGCAGACATTGTAGTAGCCGAGGTAGCTGTAGATCGTCTGCACGGTTCCGTGGCCGAGGCCGACGAAAAGCAGCCACGACAGATTCCAATTCGTGCCCGATGAATCAAACACCCGGCGCGCATCGAAATGCGTGGCCCCGCCGAAAATGATCCATAGAATGGTGCCGATCACCACGACGCTGAAGATCACTGAGATTCGGCCGACCTCCGCGATCCGACGGTAAAGCAGGATTACCACCAGCACGACAATCACGCCTGCAACCACGTTATCCGCGTGCGAGCCGAACACGGCCATCGAGACAGCCAGCCGGTCGGAGCGTTCCACGAGATACTTCGAGTAGCTCGCAAAACCCAGCGCGCCCGATGCGACACTGAGCGGCCCCTGAAACAGGGTCTGCCAAATGAACAAGAAAGAGAGCAGTCTGCCCCATCGCTCCGAGCCGTAGGCCTCGCGCAGGTAAACATAGCTGCCCCCCGCCTGCGGCATCGCCGCGCCGAGTTCCGCCCATATACAGCCGTCGAAAAGCGCGAGCGCGCCTCCCGCCGCCCACGCCAGCAGGCTCCCCGGCCCGCCCATCGCCTGAATCACGAACGGGATCACAACGAATGGCCCGATGCCCACCATGAACGTCATGTTGAGCGACGTCGCCTGGACCAGCCCGAGCCCGCGATCGAGTTTTTGCGTCTCGCTCATCGCATTTTTCCGCCGCCGAAGCACGCAGAGGATAGCAAGAAACCCGTCATCGCCGCCCGAAAACTCCCCGGACCTGCGCTACCATACGCGGGAAGCCACAAGGACGACTGCGCGACGATGCTTCAGCCCCGGACCGCGATCGGCATCCTCGCCACGGCCACGACAGTCGGCGTCCTGGTCGTCGAATTCTTTCGCGCGCGGCGCCGCAGCCCGTTCCCGCCGCATGGCTGGCTCGGCATCGTCGCCCTGGCCTCCGCCGAGTGGATGCTCTTCCTCCGTATCGAACCGGTCACCACGTATTTCACGCCGATCGCGTGGAGTGCCTACATCCTGATCGTTGACGCCGCCGTGTTCGCGCTTACGGGCCGCTCCCGTCTTCGAGACGCGCCGACGACCGTGGCGCGCATGGCGCTGCTCTCAATTCCACTATGGCTCATCTTCGAAGCCTACAATTTTCGTCTGAGCGGCTGGACTTATGTCGGAGTGCCCCACGAGTGGCCGGCGGCGCTCCTCGGCTACGGTTGGTCGTTTGCCACGATCACGCCAGCGATCTTTAAGACGTCGGATCTCGTGCAGGCGTTGCTGCCGCCCGCGCCGGTCCAGCCGTGGAGCATTTCGCGTGCTGCGGAGAATGTAACGATGGCGTGCGGCGCACTCTGCCTCATTGTTCCACTCTTGGTGCCGGGCAAACTTGCTCCGTACATGGTTCCGCTCCTCTGGATCGGATTCGTGCTGCTGATCGACCCGCTCAACAAACGTCTAGCGCTGCCATCTTTCCTCGGCGATCTCTCGGAGGGATTCGCGCGCCGCCTCTACGGCTTCCTCTGGGCCGGCTGGATTTGCGGCTGGCTCTGGGAATTCTGGAACAACTGGGCTGGCGCGAAATGGCACTACACCTTCCCGATGTTTCAACAGTGGAAGATTTTCGAGATGCCTGCGCCGGGTTATCTCGGCTTTCTGCCTTTCGCGATGGAATGCTTTACCATGTACGTCGCCGCCGCGTGGCTCGCCGGCTGGCTGAAACGAGTGAAATGATTCTCCGCGCAACGCATGTGCTTGTCGGTTTGTTCGCGATGGCCGTCTGCGTTCCGCCGCCCGGCCGCGCCGCCGACCTCACGCTTTCTCCGGAGGCTTGTCGCACACTCGACGAAATCTACAGCGGCAACCCCGATTCCGCCATCGGGGCGGCACACGCCATCCAGCAATCGCAGCCGGAAAGCCCCATTGGCTATCTCCTCGAAGCCGAGGCTATGTGGTGGAAGACATATTGTGCGGCGTGCGAAATCAAATGGGGCATGCTCGACGCCTGGAAGCGCGGGAAAAAGCCCGAGGACGACGCCTACATGGCGCTCGCGGACAAAGCCATCGATCGTGCCCGCGCGCAGATCGCCAAATCCGACACAGCCGAATCGCACGTTTACGTCGCGGTCGGCTTCGCGCTCAAGGCCCGCCTCTACAGCCTGCGCGACGAAAAGCGCGCCGTCGCCCATGCGGGCGTCGTCGCCCGCAGTGAAGCTCTTCGCGCGTTGCAGCTTGATCCCGACATGGCCGACGCCAGCGCCATCCTCGGACTCTACAACTACTATGTTGATACGCTCTCCGCGATCGCCAAGGTTCTTCGTTTCTTCATAGGCATTCCCGGAGGAAGCAAGGAGGATGGAAACCGGCAGATGAAAACCGGAATCGACCGCGGCGCGCTTCTCGTCGTCGATACGCGCTTCTACTTGGCGCGAAATCTTCGCTCTTTCGACCAGCGCTACGATGAGGCGCTATCGGTGACAGACCCGCTCCTCTCAAGCTATCCACACAACCCGATCTTTCAGCTTCTCGCCGGTAACTTGAACATCGAGTTGGGCCGCAACGCGAAGGCCTCCGAGCATTTTCACGCCGTACTTGCGTCATCCGACTCGGACCCCGATCCTGCGTGCGCCGCTCGCGTCCGCGACCTCGCCAATTCCTTCCTTGCGTCGCTGCGCTGAGTTGACACAATTTCGAGCGCGGACTACGCTTTCCCGCAATTCCGTATTTGAAAGCGGCAGTGGTGGTACGGTGGCGTGAGGACGCGTATGAAGAGATCGGTTGCTGCCCTGACGGTTGTCATCTTCTTTTCGATCGCAAGCTCGGCGCTCGCTCATCATTCCCGCGCGATGTTCGATCAGACGAAGCAGGTCACTCTGGTCGGCACGGTGAAGGAATTTCAGTGGACGAATCCCCACTGCTGGATTCAGGTGCTCGTGCCAGACCCGAACGATCCGCAGGCATCGCCCGTGGAGTGGGGTGTCGAGATGGGCGCTCCGGTCGAATTGATGCGCAAGGGATGGAAGCCGGGGAGTTTGAACCCCGGCGACAAGGTCACGATTATCGTCAATCCGCTGCGCGACGGACAGCCCGGGGGCCTCGTGGTTTCGGTCACGGGCCCCGATGGAAAAATCATCGGCCATCCAGCCGCTCCAGGAAGCAGGGCGCCATGAGAGTCAGAGTAGCGCTGATCGAGTTTTTCGTTGTGTTCGGCTGTGTGTCGTTTGCTGCCGCGCAGAATTTGAACTCGAAAGCGCGCGTCGAGGCTTTTGCCAAACTGCCGGATTGGTCGGGCATGTGGGAGCCTGACATTTTTGTCGGACAGGCGGACGGCCAGCAGTTCAGCGAGGAAGCCCTGCGCAAGATGAAGGCGCGCTCGGAATCGATGCATCCTTCGTTCACGCCGGAATATCAAGCGAAGTACGAGGCGATCCGAAAGTCCATCGAAGCGGCGATCGCCGCCGATCCGGTGCACCCTCCCGCTACACATCAGCCGCTTTGCGGGTCGCCGCCGTTTCCTGCAACCTTTACCCCCGGAATGTTCGAATGGCGGATAACGCCCGAGGAAACCACTTTCATCAGCACCGTCGGCGCTGTGCGCCACATCTACACCGACGGCCGCTCGCATCCGCCGAAAGACCTGTTATGGCCGACGCTCATGGGCGACTCCATCGGCCACTGGGAAGGCGACACGCTCGTCGTGGATACGATCGCGACGAAGCGCCGCATCTACATGGGCGAGCTGACCGGTTTCTTCATGCCGATGAGCGATCAGCTCCACTTCATCGAACGCATCCGCATGGTGAACCACGACGCGATACAGATTGATTACACGGTCGAGGACCCTATCGCGTTGACCAAACCCATTCACGCCGTTTATACGCAGACGCGCGTCACCGATTTTGACCGCATGCTCGAGGAAGCTGACTGCGAAGAAAACGAGCGCGACCCGGTCGTGAACGGCCGCTTCTCCACCGTCACCCACTAGGCGGGCTAGGTCGGACGGGTTCAGGTGTATGTGTTGTGCCGCGGCCTTCAGCGCGACATCTTCAACTGCGTGCGGCTTCTTCTTGTTCGAAGGCGTGATACGAGGATCTCACCAGCGGCCCGGATTCGACGTGCTTGAAGCCCATCTGCTCGCCCAGCCGCTTGAATTCGGCGAATTCGTCCGGATGAACGTACCGCTCAATCGGCAAGTGCTCGGGCGTCGGCTGCATGTACTGTCCAAGCGTGAGGATGTGTGTTCCCTGTGCGGCGATCTCTTCCATCGCCTGCAAAACTTCATCGCGCGTCTCACCGAGCCCCAGCATCATACCCGTCTTCGTGGGCGTACCCGGCGCCATCTCACGCGCGTGCCGCAATAGTTCGAGCGACCGCTCGTACGCCGCGCCTTTGCGCACGCGGCGGTAGAGACGCGGCACGGTTTCCATATTGTGATTGAGCACGTCGGGCCGCGCAGCCATGAGCATCGCAAGCGCGTCCCAGTTGCCGCGAAAATCGGGGATCAGCACCTCGACTTTGCACTCCGGCACGCGCCGGCGAATCTCTTCGATCGTGCACGCGAAAATTCCCGCGCCTCCGTCGGGCTGATCGTCGCGATTCACCGACGTGACCACGGCGTATCGCAGCCCCATCCGCTCGACCGCCTGCGCTACGCGCTCCGGCTCATCCTCTTCGGGCGGACCGAGCGGCCTTCCGCTCGGCACCGCGCAGAAGCCGCACGCACGCGTGCAGATGTTGCCGAGAATCATGAACGTCGCCGTGCGATGCTCCCAGCATTCGCCCTGGTTAGGGCAGCGCGCGCTCTCGCACACGGTGTGCAAGTTGAGAGTGCGCATGATGCCGTCCAGCTCGTGAAAGTTCTGCCCGCCGCGGAACCGCACCTTCAGCCACGGCGGCCGCTGACTTGCGGACGGCGGCAGCACTGGACCATCCGGCAGAATGTGGAAGGGGCTCGCCATCGAAAACTCAAAACTATCTTACGCGTGCCCGGCGGCCGTCACAACTGCTGTGCCTGTCGCGTGCCTCTCAGGGTGCCTTTTCATCGAGGGGTTGTATTTCGAAGACGAATTTGAGTGTACATACGTGTGGATCGCGGCGAGCATTTGGCGATCGTGGACGTTCGAATCTCCGCAGCTGCTACGCCACGCTCCGGTCGTTTCCATTCGACGCGTGCGCTGCGGCCGAATGCAGCAGCATTTCCAGATCCCTGCGCCCCAGCCCGGGCGGCATCGCCGTGATCGGTTCTTGCGATTTCATGAGCGGGTTTGCGACTGGCTGCTCGTACTGCTTCGAGACGTATTCCTTCCGCGAATCGCCTTCCAGAATTCGCAAGACTTTCTTTTGCAGTTCGGCGAACACCGTTTTCACGTCCGCCGACGCATCGACCGTCTCGAAGTGATATTCCACGCTCAGCCTGTCGAACTCAGCCAGCAGCGCGCCCTGATAGCTTCGAAAGCTCTCGTACATGTCATGTCCTGGGAACACGTCCATCCCCGATTCCCAATAGTCGAATCCGCGCGAAAAGATCACGCGCGGAATCAGCGCGTCCACGTCGATGCGCAGATAAATTACTGCATCGGGGACAAGAGCCGTGCTGTAGATGCTCCGAATCCACGCCGCATCCATGCCGCGCACGATCGCTCTCGCCATCAGCGAATAGATGTAGCGGTCCGTTAGCACCACGAATCCGGCGCGCAGCGCGGGCACGATCTCGTTTTCGAGCCGGTCGATGAAATCCGTTGCGTAGAAGAGGCTCTGCGTCACGCGCCCGAGATTGTTGCCCTCTTTGGCGCGGCGGATCCCCTCGCCGGCGAGCGGCGAGCGCGTCATACCCGTATCGAGGACGGCATGGCCCTGCTCTTCCAGCCACGTCTTGAGCAGATTGATTTGCGTCGTCCGTCCCGCGCAGTCCGTGCCTTCCAGCACGATCAGCTTGCCCGAGAGATCGGAGAGCTTCATGCCCGGCAGGACTTTCCCATATGTCTGTCTCACGGTCGCACCCTCAGTTCTTTGGCTTTGTCGAGCTGAATCCTTGCGATTTGGCGCACTTGCATCTGCTGCACTTCCACGGGCAACGTTGCGTCGATCACGGTCAAGCCGAATTCCGGGATCATCCGTTCGTACTCGTCCAGGATTTTCCCTTGGAACAGCCGGAAGCTCTCCGTTGGATCATCGCTCAATCCGAGATCGAGTCCCGCTTCGTAGAATTTGAACCCGTCCCGCGCGGTGACTAGTCTGCCGATCGCCGTTTCTAGCGGCACCCGGAAGTAAAATGCTACTGTCGGCCTCATGGCGAACCCGTACAGCTCGCGAACCCACTGGCGATCCATCCCCCGGGCCACGTCCCGTGCAAACGCGGTGTAGATATAGCGGTCGCACAACACTACAGCCCCGGCCTTCAGAAGCGGCAGAATGCTGCGCTCGATGCGATCTGCGAAATCCGTGGCGTGAATCAGAGAAAAGGTCGCTGGCGTCAGCATTTTTTTCTTCTTGCCCAGCTTCGTGGTGTCCTTCACTAGCGGCGACGAGTTCCATGTGCTGAAGACGACGCCGTAGCCCTTCGATTCGAGCCACTTGTGCAGCAAGCTGAGCTGCGTCGATTTGCCCGAGCCGTCGATTCCCTCGACAACGAATAGCCTCCCCGGAAACTGCTGCGCGCCGTTCGGCCGGGGCCGTTCAAATGTTTGCGCAATGGGGTAGAAAATCTCAAACGGACCAATCCGCAGGTTGTTGCCCGTGTTCATGGCTCTCTTTCTGGTCGCGTCTTTGTCTGGCCAGCGGAAGTCAAGCAGAGTTCTTCGGCAATGAAGGGCAAAGACGCTGATAGCTTATTGTTCTTCGGGGTTTCTGGCGTGGAAACTACTTCCCGGCGGACGCCACATACTATGCACGAATTTCTGGCTTTTTTCAGCAGAAATTCGAAGCTTTGTGCACCAACGCGCCGGCTGCAACCGGCCTCGGAACCACGGACCGCGGCTCGGTTCCTGATCTCTCCTTAACTCGACAACCTGACGTCGCGAACCTGCTGCACTCTTCGCAGATAGGTGAGGGTTCCGCTTTTCCGCTGATTCCGCCGCACTTGTGCTATAGTCCTACGGTTCCTTTCCCGGAAGGTCGTTTTCCCTCAGGCTGCTGCTTGTTCTCCTGCGCCAAAAGTGATTTGATCGGGCGTCATGCCCTGGGACTTCGCGCTAATCTTGCTCTTCTTCGCAACCATCGTGCCGATCTTGGGGCGCCGCCGCATCCGTCAGCTAATGCGAAGTGAGAAAACGACGAAGGAGGACCGCCTGGCAGTCTATGCCTCAACCGCCATCTTCCAGTGGATTGCCGCCGCCGTCGTCCTCTGGCGCGCGACGGCGCATGGCATTGCGCCAGCGCGCCTCGGAATCGCGGTCCCAAACCGCGCGTTCGCCCTTGGCGTATCGATCCTGTTGGCGGCGCTTGTCCTGGCGAATCAACTCGTGGCCCTTCGGCGCCTTGCCGTTCAGTCAGCTGACAAGCAGGGGATTCTCCGCCAGATGGCGACGAAGGTCTTTCCCCAGGACAATCCCGAGCGTCTCGCTTTCCTAGCCCTTGTCGTTACTGTCTCCATCTGCGAAGAGGTGATCTACCGTGGCTTTGCGCAGCGCGTGTTTGAAGATCTATCCGGCGGTGTTATTGCAGTCGGTATTGTTGGCTCCGCCGCCTTGTTCGCACTTGCTCACCTCTATCAAGGGCGCCGCGGACTGATCTCGACGCTGCTGATCGGCGCTTTGTTTTCGTGGGTACGCGCATGGACTGGCAGCCTGATTCCGCCGGTCGTAGCCCACTTTGTCGCGGATCTGACAGCGGGATTTCTCGCCCCTGCTCGGTTGCGAACCGTCGCAGCCCGCTCAGAGGAGCCGGTAGCTGGAGCCAAATCTGGTGAGTGATTAACTACTACAGCTATAGTATATGGACCGACTAGCCCCTGCTCATATCGCCGAGACTCTCGCTCCCTATGGCGTCATCGCTCGCCATGCGCTCTGCGAGCAGATTCGGCAATACATATTATTGTTATCCCGCTGGAATCAAAAGATTTCTCTAACGACGCTCAACGACCCGGATGAGGTCCTCAAATTCCATTTTGGCGAAAGTTTCTTCGCGGCAGGATCAGTGCCCATTAATGATGGTCGGCTCGCCGACGTTGGATCCGGTGCCGGGTTCCCCGGAATTCCGCTCGCGATGGTTTGTCCGGGTCTTGCGGTTACGCTGATCGAGTCGAATGTGAAGAAGGCCGCCTTTCTCGGCGAGGTTATTCGCGCATTGAGGTTGAACCGTGTCACTGTAATTCGATCCAGAATGGAAGAGCTTTCCAAGGACCTGCCAAAGTTCGACTTCATCACGGCACGAGCTCTGGGTATGCCCACGGCACTGCTTCGCTGGGCCCATGGCTTCCTAGTGAATTCTGGCAGGATCGTTCTTTGGCTGGGGGAAAAGGACTGCCGAGCAATCTCCAACGATTCATCCTGGAACTGGAGAGATCCGATCCGCATCCCCGGTTCTCGGAGCCGATGCCTCTTGGTTGGTTCTCCAAAACCTCGCGATTGAGCAATTGTTCCACGTGGAACATCGTCGCTGCCTAGCTATTCGATTGTTTCACGTGAAACATCTTGCGTAGCGAAAAACAACTCTGATACATTCGCAATTTCACTAAGGGGATTTCTTGGCACGAATCATCGCCATCGCCAACCAAAAGGGCGGTGTCGGCAAGACCACGACAGCCGTAAACCTCGGGGCCTCCCTCGCTGCCTCCGAGCAGCGAACACTGATCATCGATTCTGATCCACAAGCCAACGCCACAAGTGCTCTCGGCTTTCCAAAAGATCCGGCCCGCCGGACCCTCTATCAAGCTCTGATCCTAGGCGAGTCCATCGAAAGGATCACGATCGATGCAAAGATGGACCGCCTCGAGCTCGTGCCTTCGGACAAGAATTTGGTTGGCGCGGCGGTCGAGCTGGTTTCGATGGAGAACCGGGAGTACCGACTTAAGGAATTGGTCTTCAACTTACGCGAGAAGTACGATTACATCCTGATCGATTGCCCGCCATCTCTCGATCTGCTAACGCTAAATGCCCTTGCTGCGAGCGACGCGGTACTCGTCCCGATTCAATGTGAATACCTAGCCCTTGAGGGGGTTTCGGAGCTTCTTGACACTCTCATGCGCTTGCGGCGCACGATCAATCCCTCCCTCGCGATCGAGGGGATCCTGCTCACGATGTACGACGACCGAACAACGCTATCGAAGCAGGTAGCCGCCGATTTGAGGAGCTTCTTCGGAGCGCAAGTTTTCGAGGCTGTAATCCCTCGAAACGTGCGGCTTGCGGAAGCGCCGAGCCACGGCATGCCCGTGCTTTTCTACGACATTCATAGTAAAGGTGCAGAGAGCTATATCCAACTAGCGAAGGAGGTTATCGCAAATGCCCAGAAACGCGTTGGGCAAGGGTCTGAGCGCACTGATACGGGAGCCCGAGCCGCAGCAGCTTCCGCCTCCGCCGCAACCGCCGGTGCCGGCACTGGGAGCGGCAGCAATGTCGAGGGGATCGGCAGCGGCAGCAGCGGCAGTTCCGGCTCGCAGCCCGAGTGAAGGTCTGGTCCAGATCGATATCGATCTGATTGATCCGAGCCCGTTTCAACCTCGCACCCGCTTTCGTGAAGACGCATTGGACGAGTTATCGCGCTCCATTCGTGCGAGCGGCATCGTCCAGCCGCTTGTTGTACGCCCCATAGGGAATCGCTACCAGCTGATCGCGGGCGAGCGCCGCTGGCGCGCCGCGCAGCGGGCCGCATTGAGCCGGGTGCCAGCCGTCGTGCGCGACGTCCGCGACGATATGGCGCTCGAGATGACTCTCGTCGAAAATCTTCAGCGAGAGGATCTCAATCCGATCGAGCAGGCCCGCGCATTCCAGCGCCTCACCGATGAGTTCCATCTGACGCAGGAGGAGGTCGCCGAGCGCACCGGCAAAGACCGGGCGACGATCGCGAATTCCGTTCGCCTGCTGCGACTTGAAGAACCAATCCAGGAGCTTCTTGAAGAGGGACGCCTCTCAGCGGGACACGGCCGGGCGCTGCTTGCTATTGATGATCCGAAGGCTCGTCTGGACCTTGCCCGCCGCATCGCGCGGGGAGGCATGACAGTGCGCCAAGTCGAGCGTTACGCGGCACGCGCGGGACGCGTGAAAGCCGATCCGCCGGCTGCGACCATCGATCCGAACACGAAGTGGGCCATCGAAGAATTGCAGCGGAAATTCGGCACAAAGGTGACGATCCATCCGCTGCGGCGCGGGCGCCCGGGGCATTTAGCGTTTGAATACTATGACGCTGCAGATCTCACCCGCCTCTACGACCAGCTCATGCGAGAATAGAGTCGATCCCGGAGAAACTGCATGGCGTGGAACTGGTTTGATCGCAAGCGGCAGGACCCGTCGGAGTGGACGGGCTTCCTTGAGCGCGGCGTCAAAATTGAAGGCAAGATCGAGACGGCGGGCACGTTCCGGATCGACTCGGCGATGAAAGGGACTCTGGTTTCCGACGATTCCCTTATTCTCGGCGAGAATGCGAACGTGGAAGGCGAAATTATTGGGAATCGCGTGGTGATTGCCGGCCGGTTCGATGGATCGATTCGCGCGAAGGGGAGAGTCGAGATTCAGCCGAGCGCAGTTGTGACCGGTGAGATTCACAGTCCCTGCGTTGTGATCGAGCCCGGCGCAATCTTCGACGGCCACTGCCACATGCCTGCGCCTGCCGAACCGGCCAAGCCGGTCACGATCCCGATCCGCTCCGCCGTCGGACAATCCCAGCGCTGAACTGTGCTGAGCGGAGTCGCGCTCCAGGCGCTACTCGACCACCAAACGCAGGAATTTCTTCTTGCCCGCGCGGAGGAGGTACTCGCCGGGCTTCGATAGATCAATTTCGCGCTTCACGTCCTCCACGCGAACACCATCAATCTCCACACCGCCTTGTTTGATCAAACGCTCGGCCTCACTGCGCGAAGGGGCGGCCTTGAGCTCGACAAGGATCAACGAGAGTCGTCTCATACCGTTGCGGGCCACGGCGAACCGAGGCGCATCCTCAGGCGCTTCGCGCTTGCTGAAGATTCGGTCCCACTCTTCGCCGGCGGCGCGGGCGGCGGTTTCGCCGTGGAACCCAGTGACGATGTTGTGCGCGAGTTCCATCTTGGCTTTCTTCGGATGCATCACGCCGGTGCGGACTTCTTCGCGCAGGCGTGTGATGGCCGGCCAGGGAAAATCGGTGAGCAGCTCGTAGTAGGACCACATCAGCTCGTCCGAGATCGACATCAGTTTGCCGAACATCTCGCCGGGTGGCTCAGTGATGCCGACGTAGTTGCCGAGGCTCTTCGACATCTTCCGCTCGCCGTCGAGCCCGACGAGAATCGGCATGGTCAGCGCGATCTGCGAACTTTGGCCGTATTCGCGCTGAATGTCGCGGTGCACCAACATATTGAACTTCTGCTCGGTGGCGCCGATTTCCACGTCCGATTCGAGCATCACCGCGTCGTACGCCGTCAGCAGCGGATACAGCAGCTCGTGCACGGAGATCGGCTGGTTCTCATCGAGGCGCGAACGAAAGTCCTCGCGTTCCAGCATCCGCGCGAGGCGGTAGTGGCCGCACAAGCGGACCACGTCATAGCTCGGCATTTTCCCAAGCCATTCGCTGTTGTAGCGGACTTCTGTCTTTTCTCTATCGAGAATTTTGTAAACCTGTTCGAGGTATGTCCGAGCGTTTGCGTCGACTTGCTCGCGCGTGAGCGGCGGACGCGTCTCGGAAACGCCGGTGGGATCGCCGATCATCGCCGAAAAATCGCCGATCAGGAAGATCGCGGTGTGACCCATGTCTTGAAAATGTTTCAGCTTGCGGAGGACGACCGTGTGGCCGAGGTGAATATCGGGTGCCGTGGGATCGACGCCGAGATAGACGCGCAGCGGCTTGCCCGTGGCCGCGGATTTTTCGAGCTTTGCCTTCAGCTCGTCCTCGCGGATGATTTCCGCGGTGCCTTTCTTCAGATACGAAAACTGCTCGTCGACCGGCTTGAACTTTGCAGCGGCCACCTACGTTGTCTCCGGGAAAACTGCATCGAGAAAGTGCGATGGGCCAGTCTAAATGGTGCGAGTGCCGGAGTCAAAGAATTGCCCGGAATCAGAGATATTTGCTTTGAGAGTACTTCACGCCCGCGCGAAACGAGCTGATGTGGAGTGACCAGCGGGCAGAGCGCGCTAGTGTGTCAATTGTCCGGTGATTCGACGTAGGGCCGGCAAGTGCGTGTGAGTTGTAAACGTTCACGCCGGACGGCGAAATTCTAGTCTTGCGCTTGTCTGGCCGTGTGCTAAGACATGCGCGGCGCCGGCTTGTCCGACTATCGGAACGGTGATCTCCCGGACACCAAGCGGCACGCATTCGCCGGTACGACAGGTTCAAGCAGGATCGCGCTTCGCTTTCAAGAGAACACCAAAGGAGAACGGTCATGGCTGCTGACGCGAAAGGCAGGGACGCGGTTGCCCAAGGGGTTGAGGTCCAAACAGAGCGCCGAAATTTCATGAGGAATGCCGCTGCCGCCGGGCTGCTCGGCGCTGCCGGAGCAGTCTCGGCACTCGCCCAGCCGACTCAAGCGGCAGCGCAACAGGCCGAGACGGAAGAACAGGTTTTGAAGCCGCCCGCCGGCATGTCGCCTCGAGGCATTCCCGACCTCCGGTTTCCGATGTGTTACAAGGACGCCGTGCCAGCCGCCGTCGGGGTGATGACGAAGTATTTCGCCGCATTGGGCCAAAGAGACCTGCAAGGCATGGCGGAAATGCTGCACTTCCCGTTCGGCACGTTTGAGCGGACCGAAGCGATCGTGGTCCACAGCTTGGACGAACTCATGGCCCGTGCGCCGGCATCGATGAACCTGACAGAACACCCGGAGCGCTTTACCGATCACGACGGCTACCTGAAGCCCGGCTGCTACGACGTCCTCGACGGCATCGAGATCTTCAACTCCAATCCTGTGGCCGTGAACCTGTCGCTGAATTACAACCGCTATAGTGCCGAGGGCTACAAGCTCCTGAGATGCGAAGGAATCTATTGCGTCACCAACAATGACGGGAAGTGGGCGATCCAGGCGATGTCTACCATTTTCACGCCCGCTTACATGCTCCATGTACCCTACAACGACAGCGTCGCGGCTGCGAGGCGTTTGCGTCAGGATCATTGCTTGGCTTACATGAATAACGACCAGCAGGCCGTGTGGGGACTTATTCGCCAACTCGGCCCAAATCTCGGCGTCGACGTCGGCGGGGCGTCGTGGGAAATTGCCGCGCAGGGACATTACGCGGCACTTGAAAGGCTGCGAGCCAAAGGTGTGAATTCGCGGCTTACCACCACGACGTATACGCAGGAGATGCTCGACAATGCTCACGTCGATTTCGCGGCGTATCGCGCTCTCTGGCCGAAGCTGGGTCTCGGCAACTGGGGATGGGATCTTGCTGATGGGCCGCCTGGCGGCCGCATCATTCATGCCTCCTTCGAGAAGGTGCACGCGTTCCAGGGCGCGAGCCGCTATACGACCTGCGGCGAGTACATCAACGACAGCGTGGAAATGGACGTTATCACCTACAGAAAGGGACGTTGGGGCATCGCTGGCTTGTTCGGTTACATGACAACCCACGATCGCGCGAATGATGTCCGCGTTTGAATCGGACGATCCGCTCCGGCATTCGTTCCAATCGATAGAGAATCGAGAACTCAGGGATGCTTGGACGACATCAACATCCGGAGTTAGACGGGATCAAGGGACAATTCCTGGCGAATGCGCGAACCGGACAAATGATGGGCGCGTGCGATAAAATCGCAGACCATTCATTCAGGCTGTGAAGTCTTACGAGGAGTTCCCAGGCATGGCAAAGTCAAAGGAGTTCACGGTTACGATCGAGGACAAACCCGGCGCGCTCGGGAGGTGCTTTCTCTCGCTGGCGGAGCGTGGGGTGAACATACTGGCTTTCCAATCATATGTGGAGGAAGGCGAAAGCCTGACGCGATTCCTGGCGGATGATGTGGCCACTGCCACGGAGGTGCTCGGCAAAATGCGAATGATCTTTGAGGTGACGGACGCCGCCGTAGCCCGAGTCGCGAATCGACCCGGCGTGCTGGGCCGCGCGGCAGCACGTCTGGGCGAGAATCGTATCAACATCGATTACTCCTACTGCGGGCAAGAGCCCGGGTCGCCGCTGGCGCTGCTGGTGTTTGGGGTGGACGACTTGAACAAGGCATCGGCTGTTCTGGACGCGCTCGCGACGGAAGAAGCGGCGAAATCGCCGCGCGCGTAATTGCGTTTCAGCGAAGACGACCGAAAGCAAAACCGGCCGGGCCGCATCGTGCCCAGAATGACCGGTCGGCTTGTCTGCAGCGGAACAAGGCGGCAACTATGTCGAACAAGGCGCGATGGTCAGCGAGACTTGCGGGACTCGCCGTGCTGCTCGTGATCATATGCGCAGCGGGCGCGGCCGCGTACCCACAGTCGAGTGCGATCACGATAACGTTGGCGGGGCAGTCGATGATTCGTTCGGATCTTCGCGCAACCGCGCCCGCGGAAGTACCGGTGATCCAAGAGCTGCTGAAAGGCGATGTAAGGTTTACGAATCTGGAGTCCACAGTCGCCGAAAATGGCGAGACGGTCCACGAAGGCAGGGGATTCCTCACTCCGCCGGAAGCGCTTGATGCCCTGACGACCTGCGGCTTCAATTTGCTGTCGCTGGCGGGCAATCACGCGTTTGATCTGCGGGTGACGGGCATTCAGAACACGATTCGCGAGGCGGACATCCGGAAGATTGTTCATGCCGGAACTGGAAACAACGCGGCCGAGGCGGTAGCGCCGGCTTATCTGCGCACGCCGAAGGGCACGATCGCTTTGATCGCGAGCGCGTCCGGTCTGATTGCGCCGGGAGGAAGCGCTACGGCGAACCGGCCGGGAGTGAATGAGCTTCGCGTGGAAGCTGGTGACAAGGAGAATGAGGCGACCGAAGACCTGCCGGGCGCTCCGGGAAACACGCCCAATCCGGAGGATGCGCAGCGCATCCTGCAAAGCATTCGCGATGCTCGCCGCCACGCGGACCTTGTGATCGTGTACCAGCACAATCACGTCTTCGGGAATCATTCGTTCTCGACCATCTTCGGCGAAGGCATGTCCGAGCGGCTTGCTCCGAATGAATGGCTCGTGAAGTGGACACACGCAGAAATCGATGCCGGCGCAGATATCATCGTGATGCACGGCGCGCCGCTGCTGCACGGCGTGGAGATCTATCACGGCCGGCCCATTTTCTACGACCTCGGTAATTTCATCTATAACGTGCCTCCGACGCTGACGTACATCGACGAGCCGATGAGCTGGGAAAGCGTTGTCGCGTACGTGCAATTTCAAGGGAAGAGTCTGCAATCGATCTCGTTCCGGCCGATTGTATTGAGCAACATTGGCGAAGGCCAGCCCGACGTTCACAGTCCGTACACCAACAACGAGTTTCTCGACACGCGTGGCTTGCCCTCGCCTGCGGCGGACGCGAAAGCGAGCTATATCCTCCGGCGGCTGGCTGACGCGTCAAGGCCCCTTGGCACGTCGGTTGAAATAGAGGGAGAGACGGCAAGAATCGTTCTGAAGCCCGCAAACTGACGCTGGGAACGCCGGAAAAGATTCATCGTGCCAGCAGGACTCGGCGGCCGTCGATGCGGACGCGGCCTTCGAGGACGAGGCGCACGGCCTCGGTATAGATGCGGTGCTCCTCGCGCAGAATCCGCGCCGCGAGAGTTTCTTCCGTATCGCTGTCTTCGATTGGCACGACTGCCTGCAAGATGATTGGACCTGCGTCCAGATTCTCGTCCACAAAATGTACTGTGCAGCCGGAGAATTTTACGCCGTGTTCGAGCGCCTGGCGCTGCGGTTCGAGTCCCGGAAAAGCGGGCAGCAGCGACGGATGAATATTCAAGATGCGATTCGGAAACGCCTTTACGAAAAACGGCGATAGCAGGCGCATGTAGCCTGCGAGGCAGACCAGATCGACGTTTCTTTCTCGTAGCGCGGCGACGACCTGGCGATCGTACGCCTCGCGCTCAAGTCCCTTCGATGGGATCACGCGCGCGTCGAGGCCGCGCGCACGCGCCTTCTCGATTCCCGGCGCGTTTTCCCGGTTGCTGACCACGATCGCAATTTCGGCGTTCGGAATGCGTCCCGCTGTGACGCTATCGGCGAGCGCCTCGAAATTCGAGCCGCGCCCGGATAGCAGCACGCCAATTCGCTTCTTCATGTGAACGCGAAATTAGCATAGATCATCAACGCAGCAAAACGACTGCCGGGCTTGACAGGATGTGGCGCGCGAGGCATCTTCTCCCGCACATCCAGCTGAGGAGGGAATGCTATGTTGCGAAAGCGTTTTTCATTGCTAGCGTTTGTGCCAGTTCTGATCGCGTGGGCTGCGGTTGGATGCACGAACCAACCTGCCGCGCCCGCGGCGCCACCCGACACGCGTGCTGCGGACGAAGCGGCGATCCGCGCCGCCGACGCAAATTTCGCCCAGTGGGCGGCCGCGAAAGACCTCGACAAATGCGTATCGCTGTATGCGGACGACGCGGTCGCATTCGCTCCGGGCATGCCGGCCGTGATCGGCAAGGACAATATTCGCAAATTCATATCGGGATTGGTCAGCGCGCCCGGGTTGCAGGTGAACATTCACATTGCCAGCGTCGATGTGGCGCGCTCGGGCGACATCGCGATCGACCGCGGTACGGTGGACTCGACCGTGACTGACAAGAAAGGCAAAGCAACAGCTCAGACCGTCGAATACGTCCTCGTGTGGAAGAAACAGGCCGACGGCTCGTGGAAGATCGCAGCGGATACGAGCGCCAATCAGAAGTAGTCCGCGCTCGTCCAACGCTACAGGGGAAGCTCGCCGGAGTAGACGACGGTCGGTTTGCCGCGGGCGGCGCGCTCGACGCGGCCGATCAGATAGAATTTTTCGCGGCGGCGCTTGAGCTCAGATTCGACGCGCGCGATGTGCTGCGCCGGAACCACGAGGATCATGCCCACGCCCAGGTTGAACGTGCGGAGCAGTTCGTCTCGTTCGATCCGGCCGAGTTGCGCGAGATAGCGAAAAATCGGCAGCACGGGCCAGGAACCGAGCTCGACCACCGCGCGCACGTTGCGCGGCAGCGAACGGGGCAGATTGCCCGTGATGCCGCCGCCGGTGATGTGTGCCATGGTCGAAACCCATCCGCGCGCCAGCACATTCTTCAACAGCGGCCAGTACGGGCGATGCGGTTTGAGCAGTTCGGCGCCGATCTTGTTGCCAACCTCCGCGACATAAGCATCGGGCTCGAGCTTGGCGACGCCGAATACGAGCTTGCGCGCAAGCGAATATCCGTTGGTGTGCAGGCCGCTCGACGGTAGCGCGAGCAGCACGTCGCCGGGGCGCACGTTGCGCGGGTCGAGAATTTTCTTGCGTTCTACGGCGCCGACGATGAACCCGGCGAGATCGTATTCGCCGGGAGCATACACGTCGGGCATCTCAGCCGTTTCGCCACCGATCAGTGAGCAGCCTGCCTGTTTGGCCGCGCGGCTCATTCCTTCGATCACCTGCTCCAGCACGCGCGGATCGAGCTTGCCCATGGCGATGTAGTCGAGGAAAAAGAGCGGCTCGGCGCCCTGGGTGAGTATGTCGTTGACGCAGTGATTGAGGATGTCCGCGCCGACGGTGGAATGAATCCCGGTGGCGAAGGCGACTTTGAGCTTGGTGCCGACCCCGTCGCAGCTGGCGACGATCACAGGATCGCGCCAGCGCTTTTTGTCGAGCTGGAAGAGGGAGCCGAAACCGCCGATCGGCGCGAGCACGCCGCGGCGGAACGTCTTCCCCGCCATGGCGGCGATGCGCCGCTTGGCTTCATCCGCAACCGAAATATCGACGCCGGCGTCTGCGTAACGCATGCCAGTGGCCCGTTTCTGGAGGGGCGGGTTGATCCTTGGATCTTAGAACGTGCGAAATAGCCGTCGCCAGCGCACTTTGCCAGGGTGCAGGAGCACGCTCGCATATGTCTCAAATCGATCGACAGCAAAACCGGGTCCCCAGACCTGCTCCGGCGCGTCGATCGACATGTAAATGATCACGGGAGTGCCGATGATGTTCTCGCGCGGCACGAATCCCCAGAAGCGGCCGTCATTCGAGTTGTCGCGGTTATCTCCCATCATGAAATACTGGCCGGGCGGCACCACCATCTCGCCGTTCACCGTATGCTGCCGCAATTCGTCCAGCCATTCCGGGCGGTCGTTCATGGGCAATTCGGCGGCCCGGTCTGGAAAATTTTCAGCTGGAAGGTCGGCGAAGCCGGGAACATGCAGCGCGTAGGGTTCGTTGAGGCGCACACCGTTCACGTAAACCTGCCCGCCGACAATCTTGATGCGGTCGCCGGGAATCCCGATGCAGCGCTTGATGAAATCCGGATTGCCTTGGTCGGCAAGGGGCGCGCGAAAGACGATGATCTGCTGCTGCTTCGGATTGCGCCAGAGCGGCGTGTGAATGCCGGTGAACGGGACGCCCGCGTCGTAGCCGAACCGGCTGACGATCAGATGGTCGCCGACCAGTACGGTGTTTTCCATCGAGCCGCTGGGAATCACCCGCGCCTGCACCATCGTGCCTTCGATGAGGATGAAGGCGACGATCACCCAAAACCACGAGACCACTTCGCGCCAGACGACGTCCTTCGTCGCCGCCGGCGAGGGCTTCGGCTTTGCGACGGCCACGGCCTCTTCCACGTCAGCTTTCACGATGAGCCTCCACTTCGAGTTGCACCAGCTCGGTCGGATAGCTGCCGGTGTAGCAAGCCGTGCAGAATTTTTGGTCTTTGTCTTCGACCGCGGCGCGGAGCGATTCGAGAGAGAGGTATCCGAGCGAATCCGCACCGAGGAATTTGCGGATTTCGTCGACCGATTGCTGCGCGGCGATCAGCTCGTCGCGGCGCGGCGTATCGACACCGTAGTAGCACGGCGAAATCGTCGGCGGGCAACTGATGCGGACGTGAACCTCGGCGGCTCCCGCCTCACGGACCAAGCGCACAATCTTGCGGCTGGTCGTCCCCCGCACGATCGAATCGTCGACGAGCACCACGCGCTGCCCCTCCAGCATGCGCCGCACAGGATTCAGTTTGAGCTTCACGCCGAAATCGCGGATCGCCTGTTCGGGTTCGATGAATGTGCGGCCGACGTAGTGATTGCGGATCAGCGCCATACGAAATGGAATGCCAGCTTCAGCGGCGTAGCCGACTGCCGCCGGCACGCCCGAATCGGGCACGGGCGCCACAATATCCGCCTCAACCGGATGCTCGCGCGCCAGCAGGCGTCCGAGCTGCTCGCGGCTCTGGTTCACAGGGCGGCCGAAGATGATGCTATCGGGCCGCGAAAAATAGACGTGCTCGAAAATGCAGTATTGGTGCTGCCGTTCCGGCGAGAAGTGAATGGACTCGATTCCGCTGCGCGAGATGCGCACCATTTCACCCGGCTCGATTTCGCGGACGTACTCCGCGTCGATCAGATCGAACGCGCAAGTTTCCGACGCCGCGACCCAGGCACCGTCGAGGCGGCCCAACACGAGCGGGCGGAAGCCCCGCGGATCCCGGATCGCGTACATTTCGTCGCGCGTCAGAACGAGCAGCGAGTACGCGCCTTCCACCTGGCCGAGCGCTTCGGCGAAAGCACCGGGTAAATTTCGCGCGGCGCTGCGCGCCACGAGATGCACGATCACTTCGGTGTCGCTCGTCGTCTGAAAAATGGAGCCGCGATGTTCGAGTTTGCGGCGCAGCTCGAGCGCGTTGGTCAGATTGCCGTTGTGTCCGAGCGCGAGCTTGCCCTTGTTGCAATCGATCATGATGGGCTGTGCGTTGATGAGCGTCGTATCGCCGGCGGTGGAATAGCGCGTGTGGCCAATCGCGGCCGAGCCGGGAAGATGCGAGATCACTTCCGGCGTGAAGATTTCCTGGACGAGACCAAGCGCGCGATGATTCCGCACTTCAAGCCCGTCAGCAGCGGCGATGCCGGCCGATTCCTGTCCGCGATGCTGCAGCGCGTAGATGCCGAGATAGGCGAGCTTTGCGGCCTCGGGATGCCCGAAAATACCAAACACGCCACAGTGATCGTGAAAATGATCGTCGCCGAGCTGGACCATGTTGCTCATACTGCCAGTGTTCTCCGGACATACTCTTTTCGAACTGCCGGGAGCAACAGCCAAACCATGATACAGAGCACAAGCGCGGCGATACATGCTGTCGCGATTTCAAGATTACGGTCGCGGATCGCGACAAGAGCCGTTCCAATCACGACCAGGTTCACAACTGAAACATAGAGAGCCAAATAGTGCCCCCAAAGGCGCCATTTGAAAACGCCCCAGGCGCAAAGCAACGCTGGTAACGAAAAAAACAGATCGGAAATAAAGTAATACGTCACTTCGCGGGGGTGGTCGTGCAGCGCGCCCGGAATGGCCGTCAACGCACCGAAAAGTGAAATCGCTCCAACCAGAAAGAAGAACGTGGCAGTCACCCAGTGCCCCCAATCCAGAAGTTTACTCATGATGTGGTCTCGATAGCTTTGCCGAGCGATTCGGCCCAGATTTGACGAAACGAATCCACGTTGCCTCGTATCACAGCAGCCCCGTTATATTCGATGCGAAATTCGCCGCGGGCGACGGTTCCGATGCGCCGCGCCGTAACTTTCCATTGTGCCGCAATTGCTTCGACGCGGGCAAGCGACGGGGGCGCAACCGATACGACCGCGCGCGCACCGCGCTCGCCAAAAAGCGCCGCCTCGGCAGGATCGTCCGACGCATCGGCGCTCACGTTCGCCGACAAGCCTTCACTCTCAAAACAGCTTTCGGCAACTGCAACGGCAAGGCCGCCGTCGCTGACGTCGTGCGCGGAAAGAATTGCCTTTTCGGCAGCAAGCGCAACGAGGCATTCGATCAGATTCTTTTCGGCGGCGAGATCAATTGCAGGCGGCGCACCCGCAACGATTCCGTGCATCGTCTTCGCATATTCAGAGGACGAAAATTCGCGGCGCGCATCATCTGAATCGGCCGCGCGAGCCGCGTCGAGCAGCACAATCGCGTCGCCTTCGTTGCGAAACGCGGAGCCAAGCGCACAATCCGCATCTTCGAGAAGTCCGAGCACACCGAGAATCGGCGTCGGATAGATCGGCTTGCCGAGAGTTTCATTGTAGAAGCTGACGTTTCCGCCGGTGATCGGCGTTTCGAGCGCGCGGCAGGCTTCGGCGATCCCGTCGATCGCTTCCGTGAACTGCCACATCACTTCGGGCTTTTCGGGATTGCCGAAATTGAGGCAATTCGTTGCCGCAATCGGGCGCGCGCCGGTGCAAGCGACGTTCCGTGCCGCTTCAGCGACCGCGTGCATGGCTCCAGCGCGCGGCGCGAGAAATCCCCAGCGGCCGTTGCCGTCCGTCTTAATTGCGAGCGCACGCTTCGTGCCCTTGAGTCGCAGCACGCCCGCATCGCCCGCGCCCGGGCCGACGCGCGTGTTGGTGCGAATCATCGAATCGTACTGCTGGGTAATCCATTCCTTCGACGCGATCGCCGGCGAAGCGAGCAGCTTACGGAAATTCTCTGTCAGGTCGGCGCTTTCGCGCGCGAATTCGATCAGGGGCGTATCGGCTGCAGGCCGTGCAGCAGGTTTCGCAATCGGGCGCTCGTAGCGCGGCCCCTCTTCGGCCAGCGCGTGCGCGGGAATTTCCGCCGCGACACGGCCTTCGTGCAGCACGCGCAGCATGCCATCATCCGTGACGTGCCCGATCTCGATCGCGTCGAGCCCCCATTTGTGGAAGACGTCGAAGACCTCGCGCTCGCGTCCGCGCTCGGCAACCAGCAACATGCGCTCCTGCGACTCGCTGAGCATCATCTCGTAGGCGGTCATCGCGACTTCGCGCTGCGGAACGCGATCGAGGTTGATCTCGATGCCCATGCCGCCGCGCGATGCCATCTCCGAGCTTGAACTCGTCAGTCCCGCCGCGCCCATGTCCTGAATCGCGACCACCGCGCCGGTGCGCATCGCTTCGAGGCACGCCTCCAGCAGCAGCTTTTCCATGAACGGATCGCCGACCTGCACGTTGGGCCGCTTCTGCTGCGATTCCTCGCTGAATTCCGCCGAGGCGAGCAGCGATGCGCCGTGGATGCCGTCGCGGCCGGTCTTCGCACCAGCGTAAATGACAGGATTTCCTGTGCCGCGCGCGCGGGCGAAGAAAAGCTCCTCGCGCCGCGCGATCCCCAGCGCCAGCGCGTTGACCAGCGGATTATTCGAATAACAGGGCTCGAATTGCACTTCGCCGCCGATGTTGGGCACGCCGAAACAATTGCCGTAAAAGCCGATCCCGCGCACGACGCCGTCGAGGATGCGGCGATTGCGCTCGATTTCTTCGTCGCTCACCACAACGTTGTCATCCCGAGCGGAGTCAGCCGCGGTTTGGTAGCTGCCGCGACTTTCGCGGCCGGCTGACGCAGCGAGGGATCTGCTTTTTCCCTGGGTGTCTTTGGTGATCGGCCCGAAGCGCAGCGAGTCGAGCACGGCAATCGGCCGCGCGCCCATCGTGAAGATGTCGCGCAAGATTCCGCCGACGCCCGTGGCCGCTCCCTGAAACGGCTCGACGAAGCTCGGATGATTGTGCGATTCGATCTTGAAGACGGCCACCCAACCGTCGCCGATATCGACCACGCCTGCATTTTCGCCCGGCCCCTGCACTACGCGCGCGCCCCGCGTCGGCAATTTCTTCAGATGCACGCGCGACGATTTGTAGGAGCAGTGCTCGCTCCACATCACGCTGAAGATGCCCAGCTCAGTGAAATTCGGATCGCGGCCCAAGATTTTCTGGATGTGCGCGTATTCGCCGGAAGTGAGGCCGTGCTCCGCCGCGATCTGCGGCGTGACCTTAATTTCGGTGTCGATCATCGGCACGGGAGACGGGGTCGGAGTGCAAATTCTCGCAGCAAATACCCGCGAGTGCAAGCCGCCTGGTAGCAAGCAACCGACTATAGAAGTTGCCTCTTCATGTTCAGGGGCCAGATATCGCGAACAGCGGAGCGAAACGTGAGCTCGTAGTTCCAATAGAACTCAATGTGGTGCTCGCAGAGACAGATGCGATCGCCACTGACATGGCTTAGCTCCCACACAGGGGTCTTTTTGCATTCGGACGCCAAGCCGTCCGGTCCAATATGAAGTGCCTGGCACGCAGATGCGATCGGCTTGGCCGAGACGTAGCCGTTTGGATTTGCCATCTCAGGCACCTCAGGGACAGCGGCTACGCGGAGATGCGCTCGGCGGATTGGCGCGTCAAGGTCTGGACCATCGAGCGCAGAATCACGAGGCCGTCCGCGGAGCCGAGCGCGGACTCAACGGCGCGCTCCGGATGCGGCATCAGGCCTGCGATGTTGCGTTCCCGATTGCAGATTCCGGCGATCGCTGCGAGCGAACCATTGGGATTGGCGTCGAAATCATCCGGACCAGCGTCGCGCCCATCCGGGTGGACGTAGCGGAAAACGATCTGCTTATTCCGTTCGAGCTCGGCCAGTGTGGCCGGATCGCAGAAGTAGTTGCCTTCCATGTGCGCAATGGGAATTTTCAGCACTTGGCCGGGACGTGCGGTGCAGGTGAAAGGCGTGTCGGTTTGCTCGACGCGGATGTGAACCTGACGGCACAGAAACCGTAGCCGCTGGTTACGCAGCATCGCGCCGGGCAGCAGCCCCGCTTCGAGAAGAATCTGAAAGCCGTTGCAGACGCCGAGCACTAAGCCACCCGAGCGCGCAAATTTTCCGACCGCTTTCATCACCGGAGAAAATCGCGCGATCGCGCCGGTACGCAGGTAGTCGCCGTAGGAGAATCCGCCGGGAATTATGAGCGCATCGAAGCCGGAGACCTGCTCGGACTGGTGCCAGATGAGTTCGACGGGCTCGCCGATCACCGAGCCCATGGCGTAAACCGCATCGTCATCGCAATTGGAACCCGGAAATTGCACCACTCCGAATTTCATGCCGAAATTCTAGCACATGCATTGAGTGGCTGAATTCAGACCGCGCAAATGAAACGGCCGGAAGCCTTCGCCTCCGGCCGCTCCAACCGCGGGTATGAAGTTATGTATGAAACTTACCGGCGTCCGCCGCCATGGAATCCGCCGGCACCGAAGCTATGGAAGCCACCGCCACCATGGAAGCCGCCTGCCGGTCCGCGCGGAGCAACGAACGCATGGCCAACTGGTCCGCGTCCATAGAAGCCCGGACGCCCATAGAATCCGGGGTGGCCCCAATATCCCGGATGACCATAGAAGCCGTGGAACCACGGTCCGGCGCCGATGAAGACGCCGCCGACAAACCATTCAGGCCCGTAGTAGCCATAAGGTGCGCATGCATACGGCGCGTAGGGATAGTAGCCGTAGGCGCACACCGGCGCCGGGCCGACCGGACCAACGTAAGCCGGGCCAACTCCGACGGCCACAGGCCCCACTCCCACGCCAACGCCAACGCGAACTTGCGCCTGCGTGGACGCCGCTGGAATCAGAAAAACTCCGAGCACTGCTAAGATTCCGAGAATTCTTAGGTATCGCATCTTCGACTCCTTTCGAGATCCTCGAACTCGATCTCTCTTGGATCCCCGCTCACTTTCTCTTATGACTGCCAGCCTCACAGAATGCACAGCCGTTGCCAAAGGTCGCCTCTCGCGGTTCGCGACCTCAAAGCCCATATTTTCAGAGGCATATGCGGCGCGGCTTCCCGAACCAGTGCGGCGAGGGCTTGCACGAGGTGGTGGTTTTCGAGCAGTGCTGGTGGTCTCTGGCCAGCGCTTTCGCGGAAAGCTAGCGGCGTGACTTCGTTTTCGTGCGACGGGTGGACTGGCGGTGAGTGGCCCGCTTCGAACGCTTCTTGCGCTTCTTCTCGGGGGCTGCAAGATCTCGCCGCTTGGCGCGGGCCCAGCCGGGCTTGTTGACTTGGCGGCCGCGAGCGATGGCCAGCGCATCGGCGGGAACATTGTCCGTGATCACCGAACCCGCGGCCACGTACGCGCCGTCGCCGACGCGAACCGGCGCAACCAGCGCCGTGTCGCTGCCGATGAAAACGCGGCTGCCGATTTTTGTTTCGTACTTCCCGAAACCGTCGAAATTGCAGGTGATCGTGCCGGCGCCTACGTTGGTTTCGGCGCCGATCGTGGCGTCGCCCAGATAGCTCAGGTGCGGCGCCTTGGCGCCTTCGTGCAGCGTCGTCTTTTTCATTTCGACGAACGTGCCGACGTGTGCGCCCGCGCGAATGTCCGTGCCCGGGCGCAGGCGCGCGAAGGGACCGACCTGCGCGTCCGGCCCGATGTGCGAGGACGCCAGATGGCAGTGCGGAAAGATGGTCGCGCCGTCGTCGACGCGCGTGTCGATGAGGATGCTGCCGCTGCCGATCAAGCAGCGCGCGCCGATGCGCGTCTTGCCGAGCAGCCGCACGCCCGGCTCGATCGCGGCGTCCGCGCCGACGGTGACCTCTGGATCAATCGTGACCGTCTCGGGCAGATAGATCGTGACGCCGGAATCCATTAACTCGGCTGCCTTGCGTGCGCGAAAAACACGATCGGCGTCGGCGAGATGCGCGCGGGTATTGCAGCCGATCACTTCATTGGGATCGGGAGCGATGTGCGCGAGAACGCGCTCGTTGCGCTGCCGGAGCATGGCGATGGCGTCGGTGAGATAGAGTTCGCGATGAACGTTGTCCGGCCGCAGCGCGGCGAGGCAGGGCCAGAGCTTTTCGAGCGTGAAGCAGTAGATGCTCGAATTGACTTCGCGAATGTCGCGCTGCTCGGGCGCAAGCGCCTTGTCTTCGACGATGGCCTGGACGCGGCCTTCGGAGTCGCGCACGATGCGGCCGTAGCCGGACGGATCCGGCAACTCGGCGCTCAGAATCGTGGCGGCGGCTTCGCCGCGCCGGTGCGTGTCTAGAAGTGCGGTGAGCGTCTCAGTGCGCAGCAGAGGGGCGTCGCCGGGCACGACGACGGCAAGCTTCGCGCTTTTTCGAATCGCGCGGCGTGCGATCTGCATGGCGTGGCCGGTGCCGCGCTGCGGCTGTTGCACAATGGTTTGAGCGGCGAGTCCTTCTGCCAGCGTGGCGACATCCTGTGCCTGATGGCCCACGACAACGAGAATCTGCGCCGGTTTGAGCGGCTGGCAGGCGCGCACGACATGCTCGAGCAGCGGCCGCCCGCCCGCGCGATGCAGTACTTTCGAGAGGTCGGAACGCATGCGCGTCCCTTTTCCCGCGGCGAGTATGATGATGGAGGTGTCAGGAGCGGCCATCGGCGCGGCTATTGTCGCCCTCGCGTGGGGCTTTGGCAATCGCGGAATTCATTGACATTTCGCGGCCCAAACGGTAACCAAGTGTACAAATTCGATCGAAAGCAAGGCGGGACCTGGAGGTGCGGCGATGTTCTGTTCCCGATGCGGAGCGAGCAATCCGGATGACGGGCGCTTCTGTTCCGGCTGCGGAGCGCCGTTGCAAGCGCAGGCGGGGCCGCCGCCCGCGTCGGGTCAGACTCCGCCGATTCCCGGCCTCGCACCACCCTGCGCCGGGACGGCCGAAACCAGCGGCAAAGCCATCGCGAGCCTGATCTGCGGAGTCTGTTTTTTCATTTTCCCTGCAGCAGTCGCGGCCATAATCCTGGGGCATCTGTCTGTATCTGAGATTGACAAGTCAGCCGGTCGCATAAAGGGCCGGGGAATGGCGATTTCCGGGCTCGTGCTCGGATATGGCGGCGTGCTCTTCATTCCGTTCATGCTAATCATCGCGGCGATTGCGATTCCGAATTTGCTTCGCGCAAAGCTTGCTGCGAACGACGCGGCAGCCGCAAATTCTGTACGCGCCATTTATAGGGCCGCGACAGAGTATCGAGCGACCTATTCCAACGGCTTTCCACCCAGCCTCAGGGCGATGGATGGCGCTGATTTCGGAGCGGCGGGCTGCGATCATGCGCAACTGATCGACAGCGTGCTCGCGACCGGGCAGAAGAGTGGTTACATCTTCACTTACACGCCTGTGCCGGATTTGGAGGCGCAGGACCGCACGGTTTCCGCGCAGGCTGCGGCGAACGGATGCACAGTCGCCGGAACGGCCGGCTTTGCGATCAATGCCGATCCTGTGGCGCGAGGAACGACGGGAACGCGAAGTTTCTATGTCGATCAAACCGGTGTGATCCATGCCGAGCGGAATGGACCGGCTACCGCGGACAGCCCGACGCTTGAGGGATCGGAGAAGTTTTAGCCGGTTTCGGCCTGGGACTGTGCGACAAGACGCGCAGAGGTATTGGCGGACATTGAGACTGGTGCGCGGTCTATCGTCGTTTCTTCCCACAGTGAACGATCAGCCAGCAAGCGGGTGATGAGCTGCGTGTGAAGCGCGTGGCCCGCTTTGTGCGCGACGATCCGGGCCAAAAGCGGCCGACCGACCAGTGCAACGTCACCAATCAAATCGAGCGCTTTGTGGCGGCCGAATTCGTCCGGAAAGCGCAGCGGGCCATTGAGAATGCATTGATCATCCATCACGATGGCGTTGGCCAGCGAACCGCCGCGAATCAGTCCCATCTTTTGCAGGGCCAGAAGCTCTTTGACGAAGGTGAACGTGCGGGCCGGAGCCAGTTCGCGGCTAAATGATTCGCGGTTGACCGTCATTTCGACTTTCTGTGGGCCGGCCGCCGGGTGCTGGTAATCGACGAAGCAATGAATGCGGAATTCGTCTGCGGGGTAGATTCCGATGCGACGGTCGCCATCGGAGAACTCAAGCGGCTTCAGCACGCGGAGGTAGCGGCGCTTGCGGCGCAGACGGCGCGTGCCCGCCTGCTCGAGAATGTCGATGAAAGGCTTCGACGAGCCATCGAGAATCGGCAGCTCGAGGGCATCGATCTCCACGTACACGTTGTCGATTCCCGTGCAGTAGAGCGCGGCCAGGAGATGCTCCGTAGTGGAGATCAGCACGCTCTGGCGCATCAGGCTTGTGGCGTAGCTGACGCGGGCCACGTTGTCGGCGTGTGCCGAGATTTCAAAGCCGTCAAGGTCGGCGCGGCGAAAAACGATCCCCGTATCGGCCGGGGCTGGCAGCAGCCGGACCCGCGAATGCACGGCCGTGTGCAGGCCAACGCCTTCGACCTCAACGGGACGCTGAATCGTAAGTTGAAATGACATGCGAGAGAAGCAGCCATTATGAGGCATGTTGTGGACCGTTCGCATTCTATTTGTGATTTGTATTTTCAATAAGATACAGGAAAACCTAGCGCTGCCGCGCCGTTGGTGTTGCAAAAGTACAACAAACCGCCTGGTTCGCCTGTGGTTCTCTCCGCGCAGTTGTTTCAGCTAGAAATGCGAATTATTGCAGCACGGATTGGTCCCGGCGAGGGCATCCGGGGTTGACACAGTCCGATGACGGGCCGTATGGTTCTTGATTCTCAGCAGCGAAAGATCATGAAGATACTCGTCATCGGCGGTGGAGGCCGCGAGCACGCGATGGTGTGGAAGCTCGCGCGCAGTGCCTCAGTCGAGAAGGTTTGGTGCGCGCCGGGGAATGACGGGATCGCGCAGGACGCGGAATGTCTGCCGCTGGACGTGAAAAATGTGAAGGCCGCAGCCGATCTGGCAGCAAAGCTGGGCGCGGACCTGACGGTGGTCGGACCGGAGCTGCCGCTGGTGCTGGGGATCGCGGATGAGTTTGGGGCGCGTGGGCTGAGGCTGCTCGGACCGTCAAGAGAGGCGGCACAGCTCGAGGGCAGCAAGATTTTCGCCAAGCAGTTCTTGCAGCGGCACGGAATCCCCACTGCGGCGGTGTACGGGATTTACGAGGATGCGGCGAAGGCGAGGGCGGCGTTGAAGTCGGCGAAGTGGCCGCTGGTAATCAAAGCGGACGGATTGTGTGCGGGCAAGGGCGTGCTGGTGACGTCGTCGGCTGAGGAAGCCAGCGAATTCATCGAGCGCGTGATGGTGCGTCGCGAGTTCGGAGACGCGGGGAAGCGACTCTTCTTCGAAGAGGGACTCGCAGGCGAAGAACTCTCGTACATTATATTGACGGACGGAGAGCGGTTCGTCCGTATGGCGCCGGCGCGGGACCACAAGCGCGCGTTCGACAACGACGAGGGGCCGAACACAGGCGGAATGGGAGTCTATTCGATCGATGAGATTTTGCCGCCGGCGCTGGAGAAGATCATCGTCGAGAGGATGGTGCGGCCGACACTTGCAGGACTGAAGGCGGATGGTCTGCCATACCGCGGATTCCTCTATTTTGGCTTGATGCTCACCGCGGAAGGGCCGAAGGTACTCGAATACAATTGCCGCTTGGGCGATCCCGAGACGGAGGCAACACTGCTGCGCGCGGATTTCGATTTTGGGCAGGCGTGCATGCAGGCGGCAACCGGGGACTTGCGAGGACTCGACGCGAAATGGTTTCCAGGAGCGAGTGTGTGCGTGGTGATTGCGTCGAAGGGCTACCCGGGTGATCCGCAGATGGGCGTGCCGATTCATGGGCTGGAGGATGCTGCCAAAGTACCGGGTGTCGTTGTGTTCCATGCCGGGACGAAGCGGAGCGATGGAGTTTTCCAAACGAATGGCGGCAGAGTCTTGGTCGTGAGCGCGATCGGGAAGGACATTGAGAACGCTCGGCGGCCGGCGTATGAGGCCGTGAGCCGGATCAAGATCGAAGGCGCCCACTATCGAAAGGACATCGGGAGCAAGAATCTCGGCAGCGGGGCCCGGGGGAAGGCCGCGACAGAGACTCGAAACGCTTAGGCGAGTGGGGCAGGTGAGGAGACTTCGGACGTGACGACATCGCGCAGGGGACAAACGGCGCTGGTGGGAATCGTGATGGGCTCGGACACGGATTTCCCAGTGATGAACGAAGCCGGAAAGACGCTCAAGAAATTCGGGATTCCATACGAAATGGAGGTTCTTTCGGCGCATCGCACCCCGGCGCGGGCACACGAGTACTCAGCGACGGCGGCAAAACGTGGGCTGAAGGTCATAATCGCCGCCGCAGGAGCAGCGGCGCATCTGGCCGGAGTGATGGCTGCGAGCACGACGCTGCCGGTCATCGGCGTGCCGATGGCGACGAGCACATTGAACGGGCTTGATGCGCTGCTGGCGACCGTGCAGATGCCGGGCGGAATTCCGGTGGCGACGATGGCGATCGACAAAGCCGGCGCCATCAACGCCGCGATTTTTGCCGCGGAGATTCTTGCATTATCGGACGAAGAAATCGCGCGAAAGCTCGCCGAGCACAAGGAAGATCTGGTGCGATCGGTCGCCGAGAAGAACGCGCGACTGCTAAAGCAGCTCGCCGAAGAGAAGTAACACGCGGCTCGGCTATGCTATTGGGGTTGCTTTTGCAGCGTGGGAGCGCCGGCTGGCCGTTCGGTGCGCTGCAAAGTCGACTTCGGTTCCGGAGGCGGCGCGAGAACCCACTCGTAGCCCTTGTCCTCGGTAATCATCGCGAGAGTTTCGCGTGCGTTGGGCGGCGCGATGGCATCGAGCACGGCGCGAAGGAATTGCGTGGCGTCCGCCGCCAGAATCTTCCCACTGTCCCCCTGAAGGAGGTGATCGGCAACCTCCGTCATCTTCGGATCTGCGGACACGACTTTCTCAATACGCGGGTCTTTCTGGCGCAGCATGTCGAGGAGCGACGGCGCCGCGTTTTCCGGCGGGTAAGCGAATTCGACCAGCGTGTGCGGCTGCCCCTTCTCCGGCGGCCAGAATTGCAGATACGCCGGATGCAGAATCCGAGTGGTCCAGTAGCCGGATTGTTCTTCCTGTTGTTTCATTCCATAGGCAAGCTGCCAAACCTCGGGGCCGTAGCCCGGCAGATAATCGGCGACAATAAGTTGAAGGAGAGGCTCGTTTGCCGCGAGGTCGACCTTGGAATGCAGGTTTTGCGCCACTACGTTCAGACGCTCGAACAGACCCTGGCCGATGCTCTCCATGTCGGTGGCTTCCGCGCCGCCCTGTTCGGCTTGTAAATGAGGAACTGCGGCAATCACACGGCTGCGCAGCTGCGGCAACTCCTGGTCGAGGCGCGCAAGCTCCATCTTCGAGGTTGGCGACCACCAGAATACCGGGCCGAGAAGCACGCCCACGCGCGACGTTGCGAGGGGCACCGGAGTGGGCGGGCGAGTTTCGGCCTCGATAGGATTTTCGAGCGTGGCGACGAGAATCGCATTTTTCACAACCGCAACAACAACGCGGCCCGCGGCGAGATTGGCGACGATTTCGTCGGTCGGCGTCGAGTTGTCTTGAGCGATTGCAGACTGGCGGCACGCAGCGAATAGCGCCGCGAAGCCGAGAATCACCGAGAGGATGCGGCGGGCACTCATCGTGGACGCGAGCGCCGCAACGAGAACTGCGCTAGGTGGCGCATCGCCAATCTATTCACGTTACCACAGAAGACGCGCATAGAAGCCTTGGCAGCAGGCTGAGACAGAAAGTCGGCCTCTTATTTACCGTTTATAAAACTATCATTGCGGAAATCTGCGGCGGACTGTACTCTGGGCGACGGCGAACCCTCCGCTTGGATAGCTGGCTTCCGCAATTAGGTATTTTCCCCCTGGCGTGCGGTCTCACCCGAATTTCTAGTAGAATTCGGGTGTGTCTCTTGAAATCGTGCTAAGGAATGGCTGGAAATGGGCATTCTGAGTGCGCTGAAGGGCGGTGGACTGCGCTCGCCGCATGGTATCCGCCACAACGGAAGGCGGCTTTCGGAGATTCTGGCGGATCACGCCGAGTTCGTGCGCGGCAATTCGAAGGGCGTGCGCGCCGACTTGGCCGGGGCCGATCTTTCGCGGGCAAATCTGGAGCGGGCCAACCTGGCGTATGCCGATCTGCGCAATGCCAACCTGGAGCGCGCGAATCTGCGTGAGGCGAAACTGAGTTCGGCGGATCTGAACGAGGCCCGTTTGCGGAGCGCGGACCTGCGGAAAGCCGATCTGACCGAAGCGAATCTCGCAAGCGCCGATCTGACGGGGGCGCAGGCGGGCGGCGCAGAATTCTTCCGCGCGGATTTGCGCCAAGCGGTTTTGCGCCGCGCCGATTTCGGAGCGACGAATTTCCGCGACGCGCAAGTGACCGGCGCCGATTTTGAGGGAGCCAGCCTCAAGACCGCCATCCTGCGCGAGACGAAGCTCGACGGAGTCGACCTTTCGCGGGCCGATATTTCGACGGCCCTGCTGCCGCGCGGCTATGGGAGCACGGGTCAGATGAGTCAGGGCTAGACGCGAGCGAAGGCGAGGAGCGAAGTGAACCTGCCTTGGATTCTGGTGGAAGACTATAGGAAGGGCGCCGGCTGGGGAAAAACCGGCCAGCAAGAGGCGAGAGCGCGCAGCTACTGCGAGATGCTCGAGAGCGGCCAGATCCTGATGTTTCGCGAGCCGCCGTTCGAGCTGCCAGCCGAAGACCAGAAGTTTTTGCTCGCGCAGGAATGGGCTGAGTTGCGTCTGCATAAGAATGTGTCGTACCGGCCGACCGAGGATGTCTTGAACGGCGTTTCGGGAAGCGCGGAGACAATCGAGCGGTTGCGGACGATTTTTCGAAACTATTCGGCAGCCGTGATCGATTTTGTCGCAAAGTTTCTCTCACCGTACGCCAACAAATGCACGATCGATTTTTCGAGTTTCCGGCCGTTTGAAGAAGAACGCCGGGGCTTGCCTCTGCACAAGCGCAACGACCTGCTGCACGTGGATGCTTTTCCGAGCCGGCCCACGCGCGGCGGGCGCATCCTGCGCGTCTTCACGAATCTCAATCCGGCAAAGCCGCGCGTCTGGAACACGACGGAAGATTTCGAAACGCTCGCGCGCCGCTACGCCGGGGATGCGGGCTTGCAACGCTTCGCTGAGGAATCGTGGATGAGCCGGACGGTGCAGGACCTCGGCGCGAAGCTCGGATTTCGCGGAATGGGGCGGACGCCGTACGACATGTTCATGCTGGGGTTCCACGACTACCTGAAAGAAAACACCGATTTTCAGAAGGGCTCTTCGAAGGTTCGGTTGGAGTTTCCTCCGCTGGCGACGTGGCTCGTGTTCACTGACGGCGTGGCGCACGCGGTAATGTCCGGGCAATACGCGCTGGAACAGACTTTCTTGGTGCCGCCGAAAGCGCTCGTAGCGCCGGAAGAGGCACCCTACAAAATCCTCGAGAAGATTGCAGGCCAATCGCTGATCGCCTGACCACTTATTGCGCGCGGCTTCGTCGGCGTGTCTCGTGGTATTCGCCTGTTTCGCCTGCCAGATCAATTACCTGATAACTGTTACGCGTTTCGCCTTTTTGTGTCGCACAGCAAATCCACAGGATCGTCGCGTCCAATATGCAGGAACTGGATGTGACACGATGTCCAACGATCCCAAGAACCGAGTCCTGCTGGAGCGGCGGCAGAAAGAGCTGATCGCGATCGGCGCGACCGCGGCGGCGTACTTTCTTGCCGGCAAGCTGGGCCTCAGCATGGCGTTCGTGCACCCGAGCTCCACCGCCGTGTGGCCACCGGTGGGAATCGCCCTGGCGGCGCTGCTCGTGCTTGGATACCGGGTGTGGCCGGGAGTAGCGCTGGGCGCGTTCCTCGTCAATATAACGACCGCGGGATCGATTTGGACATCTCTCGGGATCGCGGCGGGGAACACCCTGGAAGCGATTGCGGGAGCCTATCTGATCTCCCGCTTTGCGAACGGGGCAGGATTCTTCGAGCGAGTGCAGGACACTTTCAAGTTTGCGTTTCTGGCGGGGCTTCTATGCACCACGATCAGCGCAAGTTTCGGCGCGACGGTGCTGGCGCTCGGAGGATTTGCCCGGTGGGCAGACTATAGGCCGATCTGGTTCACGTGGTGGCTCGGCGATGCGGCGGGTGCCGTGATCGTCACGCCGTTGCTGCTGCTCTGGCGGGCCAATTTTCGATTGCGATGGAGCTGGAGACAACTCAGCGAATTCGCAATCTTGCTGATGTCAATGATGGTCGTGGGCCAGATCGTGTTCGGGCCGTTCGCGAGGCTTCGAAGCGATCCGCTGGAGTACCTGTGCATCCCGTTCCTCGTGTGGGCCGCATTTCGATTCGGCCCGCGCGAGGCGACGACGGTGAC
>Ga0187781_10000094_pt1 | contig 58436 bp, 37 predicted proteins | sample 0715_SJ02_MP02_2_FD_132447 | JGI IMG/M metagenome (GOLD analysis project Ga0187781, IMG submission 132447) | Tropical peat soil microbial communities from peatlands in Department of Meta, Colombia - 0715_SJ02_MP02_20_MG | ecosystem: Environmental > Terrestrial > Soil > Wetlands > Peat | place...
GTTTTCTAAAGAAATGTTTGTCGTGAAGTCCCTGGCCGACTGGCTGTGCTGCCGAGTTAATGCCAAGCGTGAAGTAAGCCATCCGCGCTATGGCCTCCAGGATGACTGCGTTGTGGGCAGCAGCTGTGGCATCAACTCCCCAGGCAAACGGTCCATGATTGGCTACCAATACGCCCGGGATACATAAGGGATTGATCTGCCGCAGCACGCGAATGATTGCATCACCGGTGTTCTTTTCATAGTTCTCGGCGATCTCCCGGTCGCTCATTGCTGCCGTCACGGGCACAGGGCCATGAAAATAGTCGGCATGAGTCGTACCGAAGCAAGGAATCGCTTTGCGGGCTTGTGCCCAGGCCGTTGCATATTCCGAGTGCGTGTGGGCCACTCCCCCTATTTCAGCAAATTCCCTATAAAGCACCAGGTGTGTAGGCAGATCGGATGACGGCCGCAGCTTTCCTTCCACGATATTGCCGTCGAGGTCGGTCACCGGCAGGTGCTCCGGCTTCATCTTTTCGTACGGGACGCCGCTGGGCTTGATAACCACCAAGCCTTCCTCCCGCGAGATGCCGCTGACGTTGCCGAACGTGTACAAGACCAGGCCTCTTCGCACCAATTCCTGATTGGCGTCCAGCACTTCTTCGCGCAAGCTTTGCAGCAGCATTTGTAAAGCCTCGTGACAGGCGCAGCAAATAGAGTAATCGTTTACTCGGAATTAGCGCAATCTAGACTATTCCGACATGGATGTCAATCGCAACCTTTTGGTGACAGGAGATTTCCACGACCGGCGGCGGACACTTGCAAGCTCAGGGTACCGCTATCGTGTGGGTTTGCTGCGGCCCGTTCCTTCGATGACCCTTGACGGCCTTAGCAGGCGGTGTGGACGGAGCCAGAGCAGTGGAACGCCTTAGAATTAGGCTGGTATTGAGTTCATATTCCGTGCGTTCCTGAGAGGGGGTAGTTCGCTCTACCTCTTGTAGCAGGGCTTCGAATGCGATCCTCGCCAATCCCTTCTGTGACATTTGCACGGTCGTCAAGGGGGGAATCGTGAATTCCGCCAGCCGGATGTCATCGAATCCCACCACTGAGAGGTCATCTGGTATGCGGATATCGCTCTCATAGGCCTGCCGCATCACACCAATTGCGGTCATATCGTTGGAGCACAAAACTGCACTGGGCGGGTGGCTCAAAGAGATGAGTTCAACTAAGGCTCGCATTCCGCCTTCCACGTGGTGGTCTCCAACCACGATGAGCTCGGGCGAAAATCCGATTTCCCTCATGGATGCTTTAAAAGCCTCACGCCTTGCTACCGCGGACTTCAAATGCAAGGGCCCAGTAACGAAGGCAATGCGCTGGTGGCGAAGCGCCGCCAGGTGCTGCACGGCCTGACGGATTCCATTCTGATAATTGATACGGATATTGATAATTCCACGGGTATCCGGTCCCACGTCGACGAAAACCAGGGGAACTTTACGAAACCGAAGGTGTTCGAGCAGGGATTCTTCCATGCCGAAGGTCAAAATCGCGACTCCATCGACTCGGCGTTCGATCATCCGCCGAACGGATGACTCCATGCGCTTGGGATCGTGCACGGTGGATGTGAGGAGAATCTCGTAGTTATTTTCCACGGCCAGGTTTTCGAAGGTTTGAACAATCTCCGGAAAGAAAGGATTTGTGATTTCGGAAACGATCAGGCCGAAAATGCGGCTGCGCCCGGAAACCAACGCGCGGGCCTGTGTGTTGGGGTAATAGCCCAGTTCGTCTACTACTTTCCAAACACGCTTGGCCAGCAGCGGATCGACCGTGGGAACACGGTTAATCGCCCTCGACACCGTGGCCGTGGAAACTCTTGCTCGCCGCGCAATTTCTCGAATATCCATGCGATCTGGCGCGAAAAACTACCCAAAGATCGCATGTTAACACAAGCCCTGGCTAGAAAACGTTTGCAAACAATACTCCAATCAGATTATTGACCGGCAATGCTGCACTGCCGATAATCGCGGCATTTTTGGGGTCGAATCGTCGAGACATTCAATGTTAGGCGCAGCACAGGGCAGAGCACGTGTGCCCATCCCGACACGTTTTTTTGAACAGAAGATTGCGAGGAAACGTATGATGCGCATCAGAAACCTACTCTGTGCCGTCCTGGCCGCCTTTGCAGCTATAGATGTCGCTGCGCAGCAGATCACGGGCAATATTCATGGGACTATCTTCGATCCGAGCGGTGCCGTGGTGGAGGGGGCTGCTGTAACCGCAAAGCAGATCGAGACGGGATTGACGCGCACGACAGTGACGGATCGTAGCGGCAGCTATTTATTGGTCGAGCTCCCAGTGGGGCACTATCGGCTGGAAGTCACGGCGAAGGGTTTCGTGAAATATGTGCAGGAGGGCATTTCCCTGGATGTCAACCAGACGGCAACGGTAGTGGCACGCTTGCAAGTTGGGTCCGAGGCGCAGCAAATCGAAGTGGAGGCGGATGCGACTCTGGTCCAAAACACCGTCACCAGCCTGGGTGAAACGGTGATGCAGCGTGAAATTCTCGATCTTCCGCTTGACGGTCGCAATTTTTCTCAGTTGGGGGTACTTCAACCTGGCGTCGTGCCTTTGACGCCGGGACTGCTCGAAGCGGGCGGTCCGGCGCGGGAGAACCAGGGCTACGCTGTTGACGGACAACGGCCGGAGTCGAACAACTTTCTGATCGATGGCGCAGACAATGTCAGTGCCGTGGACGGAGGTTTTGTCCTCAAGCCGCCCATTGACGCAATCGACGAGTTCCGAATCCTGACGCACAACGCCAACGCCGAGTTTGGACGCAACACGGGTTCCACGACCAACATCATCACGCGTAGCGGGACGAATTCGTTTCATGGTGCGCTGTGGGAATTCCTGCGCAATGATGCAATGGATTCGTCGGACTACTTCACGCGATCGGTACAACCGCTGAAGCAGAACCAGTTCGGCGCTACATTTGGCGGGCCGATCATCAAAGACCGGACCTTTTTCTTTGGATATTACGAGGGGTTTCGAAACCGTCAGGGGGAATCGGTGCCCGCGACAGTACCTTCCCTGGCTGAGAGGCAGGGCAACTTCGGTGAGCTGTGCACCAATATTAGGGGAGACAGCTTCAGCCCGAGCAGCGGCCTGTGCGTCAATGCGCAAGGCCAACCTGACGCAAACGGGCAGCTCACATTCTTTGGGACGCCGGTGCCCCTAAATCAGATGACGCTTTTCACGCCCATCGATCCCATTGCGACGAATCTCCTCCCATTTTTTCCCTTGCCCAACAGCGGATCGAACACATTCATTGCCACCGAGACCAAGAGCGAGACGGACAATCAATTCGGAGTGCGCATCGATCATTATCTTTCGACCGCAGACGCGCTCAATTTCCGATATATGTACAGCAGCGGGCCGACGACCGATCCGCTTTCTCCGGTCGGAGCCAACGTGCCGGGTTTCCCAGTGGGCGAATTTGACCGGGCACAAAACTTCGTTGCCCAGGAAACGCACATCTTTTCGCCAAGCACGATTGGCGTTGCGCGGTTCTCTTTTCTGCGGAATACATTTTTGCTCGACGAGCATCTCAATAATGAATCGCCCTCCAGTTTGGGCTTCCAGTACGCTCCGACACTGGCAGTGGCAGCCGGGCCTCCGTTTATCCAGATCGGGGGTTATGCCTCTGTAGGTGATCCGATCACAGGCCCGCGCTATACGTATCAGAATACGTTTGATGTGTCGGGATCGCTGAGCTGGATTGGCAGGCGCCACGATTTTAAGTTTGGCGGGGGCTACCGGCGAGATCAGATCAACGCACTGCAGGGAATCGCCACCAACGGCTTCTTCGTGTTCCAGGGAATCCCTTCGGTGGCAGGCTTTATCTACAATGACGGTTTCGCCAATTTTCTGTCGGCCAATCCCGTCGTTTTCCTGCAGGGTGGTGGTGACTTCAGCCGGGAAATCCGCGACCGCGCGCTGGATGCTTACGCGCAGGATACGTACAAGGTCAATGAGCGCCTGACGCTCAACTACGGCCTCCGTTATGAACTGCCTTTTCCTGCTACAGAAAACCACAACAGAATGAATTTGTTTGTTCCGGGTGCGCAGTCGAAAGTCATTCCGACTGCGCCGCCGGGACTGCTCTATCCAGGTGATCCAGGCGTTCCGGCGGGGCTGATTTCCACGCAGAAGACGGGCTTCGCTCCGCGAGTGGGTTTGGCTTTCGATCCACAGGGCAATGCGAAAACCGTGATCAGCGCGGCCTATGGGATTTTCTACGAGCCCTATTACACGGGAGAAGGCGGCCCGCTGCAAGATCCCGTCAGCGCGCCTCCGTATCTGAAGACGGAGCAGATTAGTTTTCCCGTCAACTCATTCGCCAATCCTTTTTATACCCCAAATCCTTTTAGCGAGGCATTCCCTGAGCCGATGACATTGCTAGTGGTCGCGCGCAACCTTCGCCTGCCCTATGCGCAAGACTGGAATTTGAACGTCCAGCGCTCGCTCGGCGACGACTGGCTGCTGCAGATCGGGTACGTGGGAACGAACGGCATTCACCTGCCCCGTTTCATCGAGGGTAACCCTGCAATTTTCATCCCTGGGCTTGACTCCAGCGGGAATCCAATCTCGAACGAAAACAACGTCAACCAGCGGCGTCTTTATTCGGGATGTACCCTGACGCAGCCGAATAACTGTGTGTACGGCTCGATCGGGGAAATTGCCAGCGTTGCCAATTCGAACTACAACGCCCTTCAGGCCAGTTTGCGAAAACGCTTCGGCCACGGTCTCGCTTTCTTGGCGTCGTACACATACTCGAAGACGATTGATGACGTTTCTTCATTCAATATCACCGGATCGGCATCGCAACCCGTTGCCGGAGAGAATGATCTTGCGCAGAACCCCTTTGATCTTGCCGCCGAGCGTGGCCGTTCGATGTTCGACGCGCGGCAGCGGTTTGTCTTGAGTTATCAGTGGAACCTTCCTTTCTGGAATCACCCGACCAACTGGTATCAGCAGGTGCTTGGAAATTGGCAATTGAACGGAATTGCGACTGTCATGAGCGGCACTCCATTCACGGTATTCGATTCGAACGATGTGTCATTGCAGGGGCAGGCACCCGAGATCACCGGCTTTTCTGCCAACCGTCCGAACTTGATCGGAAATCCGAACAACGGCCCGCGCACCCCGCAGGAGTGGTTCAATGTAAGCGCTTTTCAACAGCTTCAACCCGATCCGCTCGGGCGATTTCAAGTGTTTGGTGACGAAGGGCGAAACGTGGTCGAGGGGCCAGGCTACATCAATTGGGATTTTTCCGCGTTCAAGAATATCCGCTTAACCGAGTCTAAAGAATTTCAATTCCGTGGGGAGTTGTTCAACCTCTTGAACCACACGAACTTCCGGTTGCCGGTCAGCGACATCAGTTCGCCGAACTTTGGGCAGATCCAACAGGACGTGGGACCGCGAGTGATTCAAGTGGCATTGAAGTTTCTGTTTTGAAGCACCAACGCCCCAAAAAACCCCGCTGAAAGGATAAACTCGCCTAGAGAATTAACACCGACCCAGTGGCCGGATTAGGCGTGTCATGATAGGTGACCCAATTTGCGTGGCTCCAAGCGGAGATGTGTGCGGGGAAGGGGCAGTCTGGCATGCCGCGCATGAAGCCGTGTACTGGACCGACATAAATCGTTTCCTTGTACATCGCTTTCGACCCAAGGATCAATGCGTACGCACGTGGTTCTTCGAAGAGCCGGTGACAGCACTGGCAGTCACAGATCGCCCTGATGTTCTGGTAGTCGTGCTCGGCTCATGCGTAATTCTGTGGGAGCCGGACAACGATACTCGCCACGATCCTCTTTTCCGGCTTGAGGGATGGCCGAAAGTTCGGCTGAATGATGCGCGGCCGGATCCACGAGGATCATTGTGGCTCGGCTCGATGCGCAACAATGTGAATCCGGATGGCTCAAACGGCGAAGCCGGTGGACGGGATGGCGCCCTCTTCCGGCTCGATCCGAACGGCGAAGTGAGGATATGGCGGCAAAACATCGGAATCGCAAACACCCTTACTTGGAGTCCTGATCATCGGCATTTCTATTTTGCGGATACTCTCGCAAATACAATTTGGCGGTACGACTACAATCCTGCTACCGGCGCGATCGCCAATGAGCGTCCTTTTCTTCAAGATTTTGCGAGAGGCCTGCCGGATGGATCGACGGTTGACTCCGACGGATATCTCTGGAATTGCCGCTTCTTTGGTGGGTGCATCGTGCGAGTTTCACCAAACGGATCGATTGATCGAACAATTGAAATGCCGGTAAGAAACATAACGACCTGTACATTTGGCGGACCGCATCGCAAGACCCTCTACGTGACAACAGCCAGAGTCGAGGCGCCTGCCGGAGACCGGTTGGCTGGTGGTTTGTATGCGATCGCAACTGATGTTGCCGGTCAGCCGGAGTGTCAGTTCCGGGTATTCGAGTCGGGGTATAACTAGTCGATCTCAGCTCCCGCGGTTGCTGATACGGAGTGCTCTGACATCCAGAATTGTGTGATCTCCTCCAGAGATCGGCCCTTTGTTTCCGGCACAAGGAGGGCGACGAGCAGAATGGTCAGCAATGCTCCTCCACTGAAGCACCAAAACGTGCCATCCGAGCCCAGGCTCTTTTGCATGATGGGAAACATTTGGTTGCCCAAATACCCCACCAGCCAGAGCGCGGTGGTGGCGATCGACATGCCACGGCCGCGAACCTTGGTGGGATAAATTTCCGAGATGATGACCCAGCATGCTACGCCGTTGCCGAAAGCGTGGCCGGCAACGAAGCTCATCACCAGGATAAGAACCGCCAAGCCACTTCCGTGAATGTGGTAGACCCAGCCCACCAGGGCGAATGAGATAAACTGCAAAGTCGTTCCGGCGAGGATGAGAGTTTTTCTTCCGGCCCGATCCACCAGCCAAAGCGCGAACAGAGTAAACAACAGGTTGATCAAGCTGACCAGGACAGACTGAAAGAATGCATCGCCCGCCGCAGCCCCAGCCGCACGAAAAACTTCCGGGAGAAATGAGAACAGCGGAGTGATCCCGCTAATCTGCTGCAAGGCGGCAAGCATGATGCCAAGCAGCAGCGGCCGCCGAAATGTGGTAAACAGCTCTGAAATGTGCCCCTCTTCGCTTTGCAAGGAGTTCTGAATTTCGGCAGCTTCTTGGCGAGCAACGTCAGGATTGCTGATACTGCTTAGGACAGCAATTGCCTCATCGTCGCGGCCCACCTTCATCAGCCAGCGCGGGCTTTCGGCCGCGGGCAAAATCATGCCGCCGAACAGAAGCGCGGGAACGATTCCGGCGAGAAACATCCATCGCCAACCGATAGAGATGTTCCAGGCTTCATCGCCCATGCGCTGGATGAGCATGTTGACAAAAACTGCAGCAAGGATGCCTACAACAATTCCCAACTGATATAGAGTGACGCATCTGCCGCGAACGCGAGTGGGCGCAATTTCAGCGATGTAATTGGGAGATATCACTGAAGCTGCTCCAATACCTAAGCCACCGATCAGACGCCAAACCACGAACTGAGTAAGGCTCGCGGCAAAGAGCATGCCAGCGGAGGATAGCGCGAAGCAGATAGCGCACAGAGCCAGACCTTTCTTCTTGCCGAGAAAATCAGCGACTGTTCCGGCAGAGGCGCAACCGACAATGCAGCCGATGAGCGCACACCCCGCGGCCCATCCGGTACCGGCGGCGTCAAGATGAAAAAGCTGGCTGAGGTAGCCGATGGCTCCGCTGATTACGATGTTGTCGTAACCGAAGAGCAGCCCACCTAAAGTTGAGACGGTAGCGGCGATCACCAGCGGATGGCGCGAATGCGGTTGAATCAACAAGGGTGTCAGCTTATTCACCTCGGTGGGTGGAATTCGCAATAGCGACGCTGGCAGTCGTCGTAGATTCCAGCACGGCCTTGACTGCCAAGATGAAGCCCAAGGTATGAGCCATGCCTGCATGCCAGGGAGCGGGACAGGACATTTGCGGCGTGTGATCCGGAATAATGACGCCGTCGAAGTGGTTGCGCTTGAGAATCGAGAGGATTCGGACCATGTCTACGTCGCCTTCGTCGATGAAAGTCTCGCGATAATAGGGCACCTTGCCGACGACGTTGCGCAAATGAAGGTAAGCGATTTTGCCTTGCTTGCTGTATTGGTCGACCGCTTGATAGACATCCCCTTCCGTCATTTCCGCGATGGTACCGACGCAAAGTTCCAAAGCGTTGCAACGGCTGGGAACGGAATCAAGCAAGCGCTGATACATGTGCGGCTGGAACACAAGACGAGGCTGACCGCGCATTGTGGGCATGGGAGGATCGTCGGGATGTGCTCCGAGTTTGACGCCCGATTGCTCGGCAGTGGGAATCACGTCCTCAAGAAATCTATGCAGACGCTGCCAGAGTTCTTCGTGAGAAACAGGAGGCAAGTCACCCGGCGGAGCTTCTGGGTCGTACACCATATTCCAGACCATGCCATTTGGTACGGATTGATCGTCTGCCGGGCCGTCCATGCCGACAGTTAAGGCTCCTCCCCGGCCGAAGGGAGTCGTGACGCGGCCGCAAACGCCGGCCAAGCTGAAATTGTAGCCAAGGATCGGAATACCCGCGTCACCCATGCGGCGAATGATGGTCTTCACATTCTCAATTTGCTGCGAACGCCGGGGACCATCGAGCAGAATGTCATACCAATGGGCGGGATCGAGATTTTCAATTGCGGCGAGAACCAGGCCCGCATCGTCGATTTCTCGGCGAAGCTTTTTTAGTTCGGCAAGGGTCCAAAGTTTCTCGGAATCTCCGGCCACTCCCCAGGGCTCGTATTTTGCGCCGGTAGGCTGGTTGTGGCGAGGGTTCGTCGCTCCCCGGTGGAAATAATCGACGAGGTGAGCGATTACATGAGTGCATCCGGCTTGCCGCGCGAAGTCGTAATATTCACGCGTCAACATGTGCCGGTACAGCCCAAGGCCGACCTTCATAAGCGGTTCCCAATTCCCGAACCGTAGTCGGAACTAAGGATTTGTCCGCTGATCTCGGATGCAAGCGGCGAACATAAGAACACGAAAGCATCGGCAATGGACTCGGGGCTATTACGTTTTCCCAGAGAAACGCGGAGAACGAACTCCCGATAGGCCGCATCTTCCTCGAAGACTTTGAGAGAACTTCCTGCGGCGACATTTCCGGGCGAGATCACATTAACGCGGATGCCAAATGACGCATATTCGAGCGCCATGCAGCGGGCGAAATTCTCGAGCGCCGCTTTGGCAGAGGCGTAGGCGGGAATTTGAGTATGCGGAACCCGTGCGACATAAGAAGACGTGAAGATGAGGTGACCTGGTATCTTGCGCTTGATCCATTGGGCAAAAACGGTGCGCGTAAGACTGACCTGCGCCAGGAAATTAAACCGGAAAATGCGTTCAAATTCGGCTTCCGAAGTGGTGGCAAAGGGATGAAGCCCGCAACCTCCGGCATGTCCCAGTATGATATCCAGGCGAGGGAATTGCTCGAAAGATTCGTCCACAGTCCGCCTCAGGCACGCAGAATCGGTGATGTCGATCGAGTGATAGACGTAAGCTGCATCAGGAATCTTCCACTCATGTAGCATTTTGTTCGCGTCGTCAGCTGGTTTGAGGTCGAGTAGAACCAGCTTGGCTCCGGCTTCGTGCAGCTTCTTCACCATGTACTCGGCGATGGCGCCCATAGCGCCGGTGATCAGAATCACTTTGCCGGACAGATCGATTTGAATCATCGTTCCCGCTCCAGAGGCGTGGACCTACATGATTCCATGTTTCTCAAACGCAGCTACCGCGCTGCTTCCCTCCTCGAGCGCCTTTCTCACCAACTTTTCGCCGCGCGCTTTTTCAAGTGCTTTCGTAAATACTTCGGTCGCGGCTTCAACCGGGACCACGCATACACCGTCGATATCGCCGAAAACAAAATCGCCGGGACGCAAACGTACGCATCCGATTTCGATAGCGATACGAAAATCCACTACTTTGTAGCGAGGCGCGGAGTCTTGCGCGTACGAGCCCCAACAGAACGAAGAAAAATCCAGCTTGAGCACTGCCTTTGTGTCGCGCAAGTAGCCGTCTAATACAGCGCCGGCTGCGCCGAGCTTACGGGCGCGAATGCTCATGAGTTCTCCCCAGAGAGCATTGCGCGGAGACGACCCGGTATTGACGTAGACCTCGTTGGGTTTTAAATCATCCAGAGCCTCAAGCATCAGGCCGAACGGCTTCTGCATGAGCTTATTGTTACTTCCAGTGACTTTCTCTTCAAAGACATCGACCGCTAGCACCGGCATTGCGCGACCGACCACGACCATGTCGGATCGCAAGGGGCGAATCTGCGGCGGCAGGAATTGATGCTGAAGACCCATTTTGTCCATGACGTCGCCGACCACACAAGTAAACAGTTCGCGCCGGATGGTGGCGAAGAGTTCTTCGTCTGTGCTCCAGGATTTCATTATCTTTCTTGTACGCGACGCTCGTATCGAACGCGCTACCGGGTACTCTCGCGAGCTTCTCGAATCTTAGCAATGAATTGTCGTGCCAAATCAGTAATCGATTGGAAATCGCCGCGCTTCGCGCCGGCGGTCAAATTTCCCCCGATTCCAACCGCAACACTTCCGGCCCGGATCCATTCCGCGACATTCTCGAGTCTCACATTACCGGTGGGCATTAACGAAGCATGCGGCAGAGGCCCGCGCACCGCTTTGACGAACGTGGGGCCCAAGGTTTCTCCCGGAAATACCTTGACGATGTCGGCGCCGCATTCCATGGCTTCAACAATCTCCTTCACCGTACCTGCGCCCGGCAGGTAAGGAACCTGATAACGATTGCACAAGCGCGCAGTATCAAGGCTAAGGGATGGCCCAACGATAAATTTTGCACCCGCTAGGATCGCTATTCGCGCCGTCTCGGGATCCAGGACCGTACCCGCACCGATCACGATGTCGCATGCAGCATCTCGGCGCACAAGCTGCTCGATGAGACCCGGAGCGCCCGGCACGGTGAAAGTGATTTCGATTGCTCCCACTCCTCCTTGGGCACAGGCGTCGGCAATGCGTGAAGCTTGCTCCGATCCTTCGGCTCGAACCACAGCCACCAGGCCGGAGTCTACAATTTTCCCCAGAATTTTCAGTTTCGGCAATGACATATAACTGGGACAACTAAAGCACGCCAGTGCGGGCACCGCGAGGACATTCTACAAGATGACGAGAATTGGGAAACCGGGGTGATCCAGTTCCGATGCTTGGCGCTTCACTCGAAAAATGGTTCGCCCTTGCGACCATACCTGCGGGCGACTTCCTCGTTGAGTGTGACTCCAAGCCCAGGCTTGTCCGGGAGTCGGATTGCCCCGCCTTGAATAATCGGTTTGGGGATTCCTTCGACCAAATCGTTCCAGAAGGGAACATCCGAAGCGTGGAATTCGAGGACGAGGAAATTTGGAATGGCAGTGCAGAAATGCGCAGATGCGAGAGTCCCAACCGGGCTGCTGATATTGTGCGGCGCAACCGGGATGGTCTGCCCGTCGGCAAACTGCGCGATCTGCTGAGCAATTGCCAAGCCGCCGACTTTTTGCAGGTCGGGTGTGGCGATTCCTATCGCATGCGTCTGCAGAATTTCCCGGAAACCTTCAAATAAATACAGGTTTTCGCCGGTAGCGACCGGAATTCTTATCCGTGAACTCACTGCGCGTAAAGCGTCTATGCTTTCGGGAGGAACAGGATCTTCGAGCCAAAGCAGCCGGAACGGTTCCAGCGCCTGAGCAACCTTTACCACGTCGCTAACAGAATAGCGCCAGTGGCAATCGACAGCGACATCGATGTCATATCCGACTCCGTCGCGAACCGCTCCGATAAGTTCCACCATGCGATCGATCGCTGGATTGGTCAGGCAACGGTTGTGCAAATCGAGGCCCTCCGTGCCGGGCACATCGAGATCAAATTTCAATGCCGTATAGCCCTGGTGTTTCATCGCGATGGCCCGCTTGCGATAATCCTCCGGAGATGATGCCGCAGTGTCTCCGGCTTCACCAAAATAGTTCTTCGAAGCATGCCCAGCCCCTTGCTTCACCCAGGAAGGCGGACGCGAACGCAAGACTTCATCCAGGCTCTCTAATGCTTCACCGCCATGGCAGTCGGCATAGATGCGTACCTGCTCACGGAATTTGCCCCCTAGCAGCTGGTAAATCGGTACGTCGAGCCATTTCCCGAGGAGATCCCAAAGAGCAGCTTCTACTCCGCTGATGGCGTTATAGATAATCCCCGAGACTGAACCGGCGCCCGACGTCGCAAGTTGCAGCTTGCGAAATAGGCGATGGACATCACGCGGGTCTTCGTGAACAAGAAGCGGCTCCAAAGAGCGCAGAATTGCTGTTAGCCCCGGAGCGAAAAAACATTCTCCCAGTCCCTGGATGCCCTCGTCAGTCTCGATGCGGACAAAAGTCCAGTCGAAATTACCTTCGACTACTGCGGTCTTGAGCCGAGTGATTCTCAAGTCTTCATGCCCTTTCTCCGCGCACACTACAACAGTCTATTGCGTAATCATAGCCGTTGTTGGGCGAGTTGGCGTGCGTCCAGCCCCAATCAAGTCAACGGGAAGTCGCGGCATGAGGGGCCAATCTACTCGCGTAAGATAGTCTGCTATGAAGAACGTAACGGTAACTTTTGGTGAGCTGATGCTGCGTCTAGCTCCGCCGGACGCAGAACGTTTTCTGCAAAGCCCGCGATTCGAAGCGACATTTGGCGGAGGCGAAGCCAACGTTGCGGTTGCGCTCGCGCTTCTGGGTCTGCCGTCGAGATATATCACGGTGCTCCCGGACAATGCGATTGCCGACTCAGCGCTGGGAGAACTACGGCGTTTTGGTGTGGATACTTCAAAGGTCGTGCGCGGAAAAGGACGCATGAGCTTGTATTACATTGAGACCGGCGCTAACCAGCGCCCATCAAAGGTCATCTACGATCGCGAGCACAGCGCAATCGCAGTTGCCAAACGCGGTGATCTGGATTGGGGCAGGGTCTTCGATGGTGCGCTCTGGTACCACATCACCGGGATCACCCCCGCGATCAGCGCCCCCGCGGCTGAGCTTGCGCTGGAGTCTCTGTCGAAGGCGCGAGAGCAAGGCATTAGCGTTTCGTGCGATCTGAACTACCGCAAGAATTTGTGGAAGTGGGGCAAGCGTGCCCACGAGGTAATGCCGGAACTGGTAAGGCTGGTGGAAATCCTGATCGCGAACGAAGAGGATGTGCAGATGGCTTTGGGTATTTCGGCGAAGGTGGACGTGCATTCGACCAAATTGGAGGTTGAAGAATACGAGAGCCTAACTGTGCAGGTGCTGCGGCAGTATCCCAACTTGAAGGCGATCGCCATAAGCTTACGGGAGTCGAAGAGCGCTTCGCATAACGGCTGGTCGGCGTGCCTGAACGATCGCAAGGAATTCCTGACCAGCCGGCATTACGAGATCACCCACATTGTCGACCGAGTCGGCAGCGGAGACAGCTTCGCGGCGGGTTTGATTTACGGTTTGCAGCAATTCGCCACGCATCGGGAAGCGCTCGAATTCGCAGTCGCCGCAGGCTGTTTGAAACATTCCATTCCTGGAGACTTCAGCCGGTCAACTAGAGAAGAAGTGGAGGCTCTTCTAAAAGGCGGAGGGTCAGGCCGAGTGCAACGCTGAAAGCGCGTAGTCGAGGTTCAACGGATCGCTAGAGGAAGGCGAGCGGAGTAAGACCCAGAAGGGCCAGGCACCCTAATAGGCCAAGACTTTGAAAGCCGGTCTTCCGATCCGAGAAGGCAAACGCGTAGATCCCCTTGACGAGGTTGTTACTCGCTGCAGCGATTACAACGGATTTTGCAGCCAAAGAGACTGGCGTAAGGTTTCCCGCAGATTGAGTCATGCCCAAGACAAAAGGATCTACATCCACCAAACCAACTATGCCAGACAAGGCATAAATGCCGCTTTTTCCCAGGTGAGTGACTACCAGACCCGTAAGGACCTGAAGACCTACAAAGAGAGCTGCGAACAAGAAGGCCACGCGAAGTTCCAAAGGATTGCGCGGTGTAACCCTCCTTTTCGATCGTTGTCCCGACGTGGGGTCAGGGAGACGTGACCAGACCCAGCCGCCTGCCGTGGCGAGGCAACACAAGCTCACCAGAGGTCCAGCCAGCATAGCAAGAAGACGCCTGCTAAACAGCAAAAGCAATACAGCCAGTCGGAGATACATTATCCCCGATGCAACGAGGATTCCGCCGGAGAACAAATGCCACCGTTGTTCACCAGGAGCTCTCCTTGCGAGGGCGACTGTTGTGGCGGTTGAAGAATAGGCTCCTCCCAAGGCAGCTGAGAGAATGACGCCACTCCGCTCTTTGGTGAGGTTCAGGAGAAGATAGCTACCATAAGAAATTACGCTGACCGCCACCACCATGGTCCACGTCTTGAAAGGGTTGATGCGGAACTCAGTAAATTCTGCGTTAGGCAGTACCGGCAAGACAACCGCGGTCAGCAGTAAGAACTTTGTGAATGTAAGAACTTCCCGGGGTGCGATGCGCCCGGACAATCCCTCCAGTACTTCCTTCAACTCAAGTAGAAGCAAACTGATAACCGCGAGCGTGGTCGCGATCCAATAGTAACCTTGGTATACCAGGGCGCCCAAAAGGTAGGTGCCGAGCCCGGAGATTTCGGTTGTGATTCCCGGGGTGTCCGCAACCTTTTCGGAAGTGAGCTTGTGTCGATAAGATACCAGCAGGAAGCCACCCACCACCGCGAAGCCGATAGCCAGCGGCAGAAGTTGATTTCCCGATAGCAACGCCATCACGTAGCCAAGAAATCCTATGAGCGGGAATGTCCGCACGCCGCCAAAAGAGTAATGCTCCGACTCGGCTTTGTGTTCTTCACGCTCCAGACCAATGAGGAAGGACAGAAACAACACGATCAGGATTTTCAATCCCTCGACAGGAAAATAATGCGACAGGTACTGAAGCATGACCTGGCCTCCAACCCACTTTTCCGACTTTGCGCGGGTGCCGGTCGCAAACTTCAGCGGTTAAGACCGTCCCAGAGTTAGCAGGCCATCGCAGAAGGCTTGCAACTGAGGGAGCCCGCATAGAAGCACCAAAGCTTCCTGCTTGCTAGAAATTGATTTTCAGTCCCCACTCAAAGATGCGCGGCGCACCTAGGGCGAACACACCCGTACCCAGGCCGATGCGGTTGCTGCGCAGTGCCGGCGGAGTACCGTTTGCCGATCCTGCCGAGCCGTTAAGGGTGCCCCGTAGCAGTTGGGTGGGAGGATCAAAGTTGGCAAAGTTGAAAACGTTAAATGCGCTCACCGCGGGTTCGATGGTGAACGACTCTGGTAGGCGGCCGATGATCTTGTCTGGGTGCAAGACCCAGGAAAGGCTGGCGTCGACAGTCTTCAGAGCATCGATGCCCACTTGGTTTGGCGGAGCAGGCTGAATGGGGGGAGTAACAGCCCCCAAGCTGGTTAGTTGTGCGGACGTGAACAAGCCCGCTTGAACCAAGGCTTGGCCCGCCGGGGTGAGTTTGCCGGCGTAATTGCTGTTGTAGGCGCTGATGACATTGTTGAGGTCGCCAACTTTCACGCTCCGTCCAAATGATCCAGTATTGGTGCCCGGCAGAATGTCTCCGGTAGTGCCGTCCCCGGTGATATCAGTACGGAAAATCTCTCCCGGTAATCCGGTGGAGGGAAGCACGAGCGTGCCGGGGAGCGCAGTATCGTAATGCGATATCAAGCTGAGGCGCAGACCGGCCGGCATGTCTGCCACAGCACCCACCGAGATCTGATCCGTCCGGTCCAAGCTGTTTGGGCCGATGTAATGCAGAGGATTGCGGAAATCCACGGCGTTACTGATGAAGTCCTGATCTTCGGCAACACTGACAAAACGCGACAGTGCATAAGAAGCCTGCAAGTTCAGGTGTTTGATTCCGCGCATGGGACTCTTGACGTCCTGGCGAATCGAGATCAGCAGAGCGTTGTAAACCGAGCGGCCAATAGGGAACAGCATCTGGTCTTCTCCCAGAAATGGATTCTGTCCTGGGAAGGCCGCTCCCACACCCGGAGGTAAACCTGCTGCCGCGGGTGGCAGCCCGCCTTGGAAGATGGTCCCAGAATCCAGCCCATTGCTGGCAAAGTCCATGATGGTGGCGGGTCCGGGCTTGCTACCCGGCTGCAGCGGATTTGCTGGGTGGAGACCCGGGCAAACTGCAATCGCCTGGTCGATGGTGGCAACGCCGCAAAGAGAAAGTGTTGCGTTGATCGCCGCCAGTGCATTTTGCACGTAGAGGAAGCGCGCATCTCCGACATGGTTCGTGTCATAGCCGATCAGGAAATGCAAGCCGACGTTGCGGACGTAATCCGCGGCCAAAACCGTGCCGCGGCGCAGTTCCCTCTGCACACCAGCATTGACCTGGACCGAATAAGGCGTGCGATAGTTGGGCGCAATCAACTGATTGCCGGTCGAATCGAGTCCTTCGGCGAGTGTATTGCCCACAAATGTGCGGTTCACACCGGCAGCACCGACGGCCGAAGTCGCGGCAACGAAGATTTGTTGTAACGCGACGAAATCCGAGGCGACTAAGCCGATAGGCTGGTTGCAGACTTGGGTGGCGATGTTGAGGCCGTTGACGCTGGTTACCGTCGTTCCATCCGGCATTTCGACGAATCCGGAAGGGCAGGGTCGCGCGGCGCCGAAGAACAACCCTCTCGGCTCCCGGGCTGGCCGGTCGAAAGAAAGATCGTTGAAGATTGAATTCTCGTAAAACAGCCCGACACCACCGCGGAAGACAGTCTTTCCGTTAGACCAGGGATCCCAGGTGATTCCGAGTTGCGGCCCGAAGTTCACATTGGGCTGGTTTATTCGGTTGCCTAAGCCGGTTCCGAACAGGTCAAGCAGGTTCCCCGTACACGGTTGCGGCAGCGAAGCTGCCAACAGGGGAGACAGCTCAGAACACGGAATCGGTGGGATGTCGCTGTCGCTGCGCCCCGTGTCGCGTATGTAACGAAGCCCATAGCTCAGCGTGAGGTTTGGTTTCAGCTTCCACAGGTCGCCAAAATACACAGAAAGGCGGGTATCAGCTCTGCCTCCGCCCGGCAAACCGAAGGCAGGAATCTCGCTGAAGAAGCCTTGCCCGTTACCGATCACCGCCAAGGTCGCGGGATAATTCAAGGGATTGGATCCGCCGCCGGGAAACGGGCCGAAAGAAGCTGCAAGCTCAGTTTGCGAGTTGAACACGGAGAGCACTCCAGGCGCGTTCTTAAACAGTGCCTCGAATCCTCCGGCGAGGATGCGGTTTACTCCTCCTCCGTAGCGCAGGATGTGTGATCCCAAGATCCTGCTTCCGTCGTATTTGACCTGCTTGTTGCTCTGCAGGATTTGTTGTGGTGCGAGGATGGTGGGGCCAGAGCAGAACAGATTCGGAGCCTGCACGCAGGTAGGATCGTCACCAATGCCTAGCTCAATCTGCGGCAGAGGATTAAATGCTCCCGAAGCCATCGTGGCATCGGCAATGTTGTTGCTGAACTTCGTGTAGCCGAAGCGAACACTATGGGTGAACTCCCCGGTAGTGAAGTCAAGGCCAACCGCGTGCACCTGAGTGTGATTGCGATTGCGAAATGGTTGGAACGTATCGGGCAAGAAAGTTGCTACCACCATGTCTTCGTCATAAGAGAAGCGGTAGAAAGCACGCCAGTCAGGGTGAATCTGCCAGTCGATCCGAGCGATGGTTTCGGTCTCGCGAAAGGGGGCGTTGAACGTCCCGTCCAGAACGTTGAACGGTGGCGAAAGCTCGACGGGCGCTACCATATCCTGTTTGGTGCGCTCGGCGTCCACAAAGAAAAAGAGCTTGTCGGACAAAATCGGTCCACCGAGCCGTCCGCCGAACTGGTTCCGCTGAAAAGGAACTCCTGTGCGAATCTTGGCCGCGGTGTCATCGCTGCGGAAGTTATAAAAGCCACCTCCATGAAGATCGTTGGCGCCGCTTTCCGTGGTCACACTCACTGCCCCGGAAGATGTGATTCCAGTGGAAAGATCGAGGGTCGATTGGCTGACCTGGAACTCCTGAATGGCACTTTGCGGGATGTTTTGGGTGGTGGTGCCGACGGTTTCGTCGCTGATATCAATCCCATCCAGTTCGATGCGGGTAGTACGACCGAATCGACCCCCAATCGAAACGCCGACGAAGCCCGTCTTGGTGGGATGAAAGTCGCCACCATCCTGTATTTGAACCCCCGGCTCCAATTGTGCGAGATCGAGAAAATTACGGCCATTCGTGGGTAATTCCGCAATCTGTTCAGGTGTGACAACACCTTGTACAGTTGCCTGGTCGGTATTCACGGTGACGACTGCTGACTCCACCGTAAGCGCCAGCAGCTCGGTTCCAAGTTGAAGTTTGATGTCAGCGGCCGAGACGACTCCTACCTGCACGATGACGGGGAGACTTACGGGGCGGAAACCGGCCACCTCGACCGCCAATACGTATGTGCCAGGCAGGAGCGCGCCTGAATTGTAGGTGCCGGCACTTGACGAGACGAGGTGGAACTCCTGGCCGGTCAGCACGCTTTTAATGGTGATTGCCGCGCTAGAAACGACCGCACTGGAAGGATCGATGATTGTTCCTTGAATACCGCCGGTTGCGGTTGTTGCTTGCGCCAGCGCGGTAGCGGCTGAGAGCGAAATAACTGTTAGCAGACAGAAAGTACGCAAAAGCAGTGCTGAAATACGGAGGCCCAACATGTACACCTCCAACGTGTGGCATCAGTTGGATGCGAGAAGCCTACCCCTGTGATGCGTCCGTCAGACCATGCGTGAGAATCTCCTGCGTATTCTTAATAATCCCAGAGTAGCTGAATCGCACGCCTCTCGTCGAGGAAATCGCCGGGCCGTCACTACTGAGCGTGATGCCTGTCACCCAGACGTTCGCGAACGGCTGTAATGGCTAGTCTCTCTCTTGTGACCCGGTTTTCGGAAAGCAAGACTTGCTCATGTAACAGGATCTGGACAAATCCAGACGCACTTGCCGTGTGGAGTGTACCCAGTAGCGGCACTGAGCCTCTCGATTTGGCGGCTGTTACTTCTGCACTAAGCAGTACTCTCCGAGCTTCCGGTCCCTCTCCGGGTTAGATGCAATTCGATATAGGTCCACGTCCCTGCAAACGTACTGCCCACGGTACTCGATCGTCGGGACTGTCCAGTTGACCATCCAGTACTCGCCACGCTCAGGAGCGCTGCAAAACGGACTGTCTTGATCGCACAGGAGATCAATGGGCTTTCCGGCCGCCGCACCATGGATAACGAATTCACCTGATTCCGCGGTGTAGTTGCTCACTGTGATGCGTATCTTGTCGAACGTAGGTCCTTGCCCAGCAACTGCAAGAATAATAAAGAGGATGCCTTCTTTCACCCCAGGCTCCTGGAAGTAGTCACATGGATTATACAAGTCCTCCTCGGTGCGAGGCTGCCCAAACCACGTGATCCGGCTCACAGCAATGCAGTGACAGCTCGGCAGAACATTGAATTTGAAGCGGACGCAGACGCTCCAGACGCAGCGCGAGCTTTGGTCGATTTGCTTCGAGGAGAATTGCCCGGGTGCGTTTTTTCAAGCCAACCAGTTTGCGGTGCATTTCGCAGGTCATTTTCTTTCTGCTCTTCTTGTTTCTTCTGCTGCACACCGAGTTCCGCGGGTCGCTACGCGCCGCTGGCGGTGATATCCGCCTTCCTTATCCGGTCAATTTGTTCTTTCGCCTCGATCCTCTGGTCGCGTTGTCGAACGCACTCGCGAGTGGCGCGTTGTACCACGGATTGTTATGGAGCTTGTTGATTCTGATTCCGACGATTTTTCTGGGACGTTTCTTCTGTGGCTGGATATGCCCTCTCGGGTCCGTTCACCATTTCTTTAGCAGCTTGAAATCCGAGCGCAAGCGTGGGAAGCAGCTAATTGAGTCAAACCGCTACAAGCGCTGGCAGACCACTAAATATTACCTGCTGATTGCCGGCCTGATCGCAGCCGTAATGGGCACGGGGCTCGTGGGATGGATGGATCCGTTCTCACTGTTGGTGCGCTCGCTGGGTCTCTCTATTTTGCCCGGAACGAATTATGCCGTGAGCTCCATTCTGCGCGTGCTGGAGCATAGCCAACTTGCAGGGCTGCAGGCGACCGGCAGTGTGTTGCACTTCCTTCTTGGAGGTTGGTTGCTGAGTTTTAGGCAGCCGTACTTTCGCCAGGGAATTTGGTTAGGTGGGATTTTCATTTTTCTTGTCGCGTTGAATTTTCGAGTCACCCGTTTCTGGTGCCGGGCGCTGTGTCCGCTGGGAGCATTGCTCGGCTTGCTGTCTCGTTGGTCGATTCTTGGTTTAGTCAAGACGCCCGAGCACTGTGAGAACTGCAACCGCTGCCTGCTGCGATGTCAAGGCGGCGACGATCCGATTGGTAATGTTCCGTGGCGACAACCCGAGTGTCATCTTTGCCTGAATTGTGTTGATGAGTGCCCGGAGCACGGGCTGCAGTTCAAGTTTTTCCCTGCTACGAACTCAGTTGTCCTGAACTTGCAGCGACGCAAGGTGATCACCGGACTGGTTGCGGGTGCGGCCATCGTTCCGCTATTGCGGAGCACACCTGGATTCGCAGTCGAGCGCCATGAGCGTTTGCTGCGGCCGCCCGGATCCCTTGACGAAGAATACTTCCTGTCCCGCTGTACGCGTTGCGGCGAGTGCATGAAGGTTTGCCCGAACAACGCTCTGCATCCGACGTTGACCGAGGCAGGTTTTGAAGGTCTGTGGACGCCGGTAATGATTCCGCGAATTGGCTATTGCGAGAGTAGTTGTGTCTTGTGTTCACAAATTTGCCCCACGGGAGCTATCTGGGAGATCACGGCCAAGGAGAAAGGCTGGGCAGTCGACAATACAGGCACTGCTAAACCGGTCATTCTGGGCACAGCATTCATTGATCGAGGGCGATGCCTGCCTTGGGCCATGGCCACACCATGCATCGTCTGCGAAGAGTGGTGTCCGACATCACCGAAGGCCATCTATCTGTGGCCAGCCGAAGTCGCCGACGCAAACGGGAATCTCAAGCAGATAAAACAACCTTTTATTGATCCGCAGCATTGCGTGGGCTGCGGCGCTTGTGAATACGCCTGTCCTGTTCAGGATCGGGCGGCTGTTTATGTGACAAGTATTGGCGAGAGTCGCTCGCGCACAAACCAGATCCTGCTGAACCGAAGCAAAAGGAGCATGGTGTGAGAAAGATGTTTGATCTGTTGTACGGCGCGTTATTGGTTGCATGTTGCCTGACGCCTCTGGGAGAAGCCGGTTGTCACCGAGAACACGACGCCTACGCGCTCTTTCCTCCCTCCAATGAGGCCGAAGGATGGGCGAAGAGCAGCGACACACGGACCTTTGAGGCTGCAAACCTGTGGAAATACATCGATGGAGAGGCGGAACGATATTTGAAGGCGGGAGTGCAGCGAGTGTTCACGTCCGATTACAAGTACCGGGAGAAGCTCGACGTGGTGGTGGATATTTACAGTATGGAAAGTGCGGAAGGCCCGATGAGAATTTTCGACTCGGAGCCGACCGGCGAGGCTAGGCATGTCCAACTAGGAGACGGTGCTCGCGTGTACGACCAAAGTCTGATCTTTCGAGAGGGCTTCTATCTGGTTCGAATCGTCGCCTATCAACAGTCAAGCGAGGCGCCCCAGGCTCTTCTGGAGCTAGGACAGGTTATCGAGGAAAGAATGAGATAAGTGAGCCGCGCACGTGTGTGCGTTGTCACTGAACCCCGGCATCGATTGCGGTATGTATCGATGAGATGGTTTCAAAGTCTCCAAGCAGGGGTACCGTTCATGGACTGGAAGGGTGAAACGAACCGGCGGGAGTTCCTGAAGACATGCGTCACCGGTGCTGCGATTCTCCGCACGAGCGGAGTTTTACGGCTTGGGTCCGCCCAACAAGGAGCGGTCCCAACAAAATCCCGGGTTGTGATCGCACGCGACGCGATGCTGCGCACTAATGGCACGACTGTAAATTCCAGCCGTGTTCTGAGCTTGTTGGATCGTTCTATGCAGGCTCTGTTCAGTTTTGATGACCCCATTGGGCCATGGAAAAAACTCGTTCGGCCGGGAGCGAAGGTGGGACTCAAGGTGAATGCGCTCGGAGGACGAGGACTTTCTTCGAACCTTCAGCTTGTTGAAGCCATTTGCGAAAGGTTGCAGGAAGCTGGAATTAGAGCGGCAGACATCGTGATTTGGGACCGCGATACCGAAGAGTTGGAGCGTGCTGGCTTCCGCATTTCGACCGCGGGGAATGTTGTCCAATGCTTTGGCACTGATCGAGTCGGTTATGAAGAAGAGCTGGAAACCTATGGTGATATCGGCAGCCGGTTATCGAACATCCTGACGCGACGATGTGATGCATTAATCAACGTGCCAGTCCTAAAAGACCATGATGGTGCCGGTATAACCGCGGCTTTAAAAAACATGTACGGCGTAATTCACAATCCGAACAAGTACCACCCCAATGGCTGTGATCCGTACGTCGCCGACGTGAACATGCTGCCCGCGATCAGGAACCGAATGTGCTTGACGATCTGCGATGCGACCACGGCTTCCTATGAAGGCGGGCCCGGATACAAGCCGCAGTATGCCTGGCAGAACAATGAGTTGATCGTTTCCCAGGATCCTGTTGCGCTCGACTACGTCGGCTGGCAGATCATCGAGCGCAAGCGAGCCGAAAAGAGAATGAAGCCGCTGGAAGCCGAGGGCAGAGCGCCGCACTACATCGCGACAGCGGCAGACGCCCAGCATCGGTTGGGGACAAATGATCCTAAACGGATTGCAATGGTTGAGGTCTAGGCTGCTATGTGATTGAGGCTGCGTATGTCAGGTGAGCCTAATGCGCGAGCAAACTCTCCAGCCGTTGTCACGCCTGCGAAGGAAAATGCCCTAAGAAGTGACTGCAGTGCATTCTCATCTCCGCTCGACCGCCGCTCCTTTCTGAAGTGCGCACTTGTATCAGGAGCAGCGTTAAGCATCTGTGACCTGGCCCAGCCACTGGTCGCGGTGTCCGCTGGGTCTGCTCCGCAGAAGCAGGATGATTCGCGGTTTACTGTCGAAGCGAAGTTCTACCAGAAGCTGCAGAACAAGAAGGTCAAGTGCAAGCTGTGTCCGCGAGAATGCACGGTGGGCGACCGGGAGCGCGGCTATTGCGGTGTGCGAGAGAATCACGGAGGAACCTACTACACGCTGGTTCACTCGCGAGTGTGCGCCGCGCATATTGATCCGATTGAGAAGAAGCCGCTTTTCCACTACTTGCCCGGAACGCTGGCCTTTTCGCTGGCAACAGCCGGCTGTAACGTTAATTGCAAATTCTGCCAGAACTGGGACATCTCGCAGGTGCGGCCTGAGCAGGTTCCAGCCGAATACGCTCCTCCGAAGTTGGTCGCCGATTTAGCCAAGCAGCACGGCTGTCCAACCATCGCATATACCTACAGCGAGCCAGTGATCTTCAGCGAATACTTGATGGATGTAGCCGATGCCGGGCACGAAGCTGGAGTGCGTAGTGTGGTGGTGTCGAACGGTTACATGCAAGAGGAAGCACTCAAGACGGCCTACGGGAAAATGGATGCCGTCAAAATCGATCTGAAAGCCTTCTCCGAGTCTTATTACAAGGATGTTGTGGTTGGGGAATTGAAGCCCGTGCTCGATGCACTCGTCACTCTGCGAAAAATCGGTAAGTGGACGGAGATAGTTTACTTAGTGCTGCCGACACTGAACGATAGTGATTCGGAATTCATCGGCTTAGTTCGCTGGATTAAGGCAAATCTGGGCGTCGAGGTACCAGTGCACTTCACGCAATTTCATCCTGAATATCTGCTGAAGAACCTGCCTATAACCCCGGTTCCCACACTTGAGCGTGCCAAGGCGATTGCCGACGCCGAAGGGCTGCACTACGTGTACATCGGCAATGTGCCCGGACATCCCGCCGAAAACACCTATTGCCCGAAGTGCCGCCGAACGTTGGTCGAGCGGGTAGGGCTGATGGTCAGGCAGATGCTGATTCGAAAGGGCAGTTGTCCTTTCTGCGGGCAACAAATTCCGGGAGTATGGCACGCCTGAGGGTGCAAGAGGAGGTGGCCATGAGAGACAAGGTGCGCTCTGCAAAATCTCGAATAACGTGTTGGTTGATTGCGATCTCCGCGATCATAACGCTACAAAATTCTCTCGCCGTCACTCCCCCGAACGTGCGGCAACCAGGAGTCGCAGGCAGCTTCTATCCCGCGGACCCAATGGTATTGGGAGCGATGATCGATGACATGCTGAGGCATGCGTCCCCTCCGCCGATCACTGACCCGATTGTCGCCGTCGTTGCGCCGCATGCAGGTTATCAGTACTCCGGCCCAGTAGCTGCTTACACCTATGCCGCATTGAAGGGACGAAAGTTTTCGCGCGTCGTCGTCATTGCACCTTCGCATTACGAAGCATTTGACTTCACCTCGGTCTTCGATGGCGATGCCTACGTGACACCACTCGGAACAGTTCAAGTAGACAAGGCATTCGCAAAGCAGCTGGTCAACATGAGCCCAACCATCCGGCTCTCCAGTCAGGGGCATGTTCCCACGCCAAAAGGCGCCGAACATGCGCTTGAAGTGGAATTGCCGTGGCTGCAGCGCGTGCTGGGAGATTTCCAACTCGTGCCCGTCGTCATGGGAGACCAGAGCTATGAAAGCAGCCGCGCTCTGGGAGTGGCCCTGGCGAAGATGATCCAGGGCAGCGACACTCTGATTCTGGCCAGTTCTGATTTGTCGCACTATCACCCCTACGACGAAGCAGTAAAGATTGATCACAAAACCCTGAACGCATTGCAGGCTTGGGACTATTTCAGCATGTCACAGAACTTCGAGATGCGCGTCTGGGAAGCTTGTGGCGGTGCGCCCATTGTCGCGGCGATGATCGCAGCAGAGCGCATGGGAGCGAACCAGGCGCTTGTGCTCAAGTATGCCAATTCCGGCGATGTCACGGGGGATCACTCTCGTGTGGTTGGATACAGTGCAGTTGCGCTAGTAAAAGCTCAAGGCCGGGAGGCTGTGCAGCAGCCGTTTTCTCTGAGTGCTCGTGAAAAAAGCGAACTACTCTCTCTCGCGCGTAAATCAGTCGAATATGCAGTACGGCTGGGAAAAGCATACGAACCATCCCCAAGCTCGAATGAATCCTTGAATCAGGAGCGCGGCGCATTCGTGACCTTGAAAGAATCGGGAGAACTGCGGGGATGCATTGGCTACACCACTGCAGTTAAACCTCTCTACATGATTGTGCGAGATACAGCCACCCTTGCCGCTCTGCGCGATCCACGCTTTCGGCCGGTGTCAGCCTCGGAGCTACCGCAGCTAGAATATGAAATCTCAGTGCTCTCGCCGTTACGGCGGGTGATTGATATTCGAGAGATCAAAGTCGGGCAACACGGTCTGCTCATGAAAAACGGAACTTACCAAGGGCTTCTTCTCCCGCAGGTTCCGGTGGAAGCAAGGTGGGATCGTCAGAAGTTTCTCGAAGAAACCTGTGCGAAAGCGGACATGTCCGCAGATTGCTGGAAGGATGAGAATACAGATATTTTTATGTTCTCGGCGGTGGTGTTTGGAGAGGCAAAGCCTGAGGCGCTCATGCCTGAGGCACCTTTGACTGTTGGCCCATCCTCGCGGCCAGGAGTGCCGGCGCCAGGTTCACCGCCGCAGTGAGCCATGCTATTTTCCAGAACCCAAAAACCGGGATCAGATAACTGCTCAACAGAAGCGCTCCAGCGCATCCACCCAACAGGTCGATAGTATAAAGCGCACCGAGGCCGGCTTTGCTGTCACAAAGGTAAATTTCCGTAGCAATAGGAAATTGATAGCCACCCAACATTCCGGCTAAGCCCGCTAACGCTGGAAAGAGAAACTGTGCAACCAATAACGTCGCAGAAATGTGCGAGAGCAAGCCGACTAAGAAAATGAGGGCGGGCGCCGAAGCCGCGAGAATGAACTGAATAGTGGCGATGACGCCGAATGGTGGATCATCGCTGGATCGGACGCGGCGAATGCCCAACCAGCTCCCGACTGAGATGCCAGCCATAAACGTGGCGATAAGGAGGGCGAGTTGGTGGTAGACGTAGCCGTAAACGGACTGAAATGCGAGCAGGAGGAAAATCTGGAGAGCCATCAGGGTGAACCCGGTAGCAGCGACGCAGTATGCCACGGATGCATGGGCGCGCGTCTCTCGCATGGGCAGGTATGCCACCAGCACCGCAGCCAATAAAAGTGTCACTAGAGCACTTTCGATGATACGAGTGAAACCTATGTGCGCTGCCTCCCGCAGCCAGTTCGAATATCCGAACTTGAACTGGGCGCTCCACAACACGACATCGAAGTAATACGCGATTGGCTCGAAGTCGCGATTGATCGGCGTGGTCGGCAGAGGTTGTAACAGCTCCCGCACTTGGGCCATTCGGTCGGGCATCATGCGAAATGGGATGAAATATTCCCGAACGTACTGTGTCTGCAGGTTCCGCTCCCGTAGTCGCGAGATCAGGGTTTGCGGATCATCACTCAGAACATTGGGTTGCGAGGCGGCGAAGAAATGGATGGTTTCGCCTGGAATGATGGCGACATTCGGAAACACCTGTCGCAGGGTGCGGTGAATGCAACGCAGAAATTCTGCCAAATCAGGGCTGATGTAATCTTCCGACGAGCGCAGCTGCAATGCGAGCACTCCCCCGAGAGCGAGATGATCAAGAGCGGAATGAAAGAACTCCGCGGTGTAAAAGCGATTCAACTGCGCGGTCTGCGGATCGGGAAGATCGAGGATGATCAAGTCGAATGTGTCGTCGGCGGTGTTGAGATAGTGCCGGCCATCTGCGTAGTGGATGTGCACCCGAGGTTCTGCAAAAGAGAGAGACGCTGTTGGAAAGAACTGCCTGGTCACTTCAATGAGTGCAGGGTCGAGCTCAACATAATCGACGCGCTTCAGCGTCGGATGCTTCAGCGCTTGGGTAATGCTGCCGTTTACCCCTCCGCCAATGAGCAGAACATTTGCTGGTGCAGGATGCTCCAACAAAGCGTAGTGAACTGCTTCTTCCGCGGCAGCTTCGTCGGGCGCGCTGGCAAGGATCACGCCGTTGTCGTAAATGCTGCGGATGGTGCCGGTTCCAATCACCGCAAGGTTGCCGTAAATGGAGTCGCGGGATGCCAATACGTGAAATCCCCGCCACAAGCGCTGCCGTGAAGAGCTGTTCAGAGACGGGGCAACGTATACAAGTAGCGAGATGGCAAGAGTGAATGACAGCAGCGCCACGGCGATAATCTGCGCGCGTCGCATCCGGTAGCATAAGATGGCAGCCATGCACAGATTGACGAGAGCGAGGACGATCGCGATCTCGAAGGAGTCAAGAAAACGCAGCAGTACGACGCTGGCCAGGATTCCCCCTAACCCTGACCCGGCAGCTTCAAGCAAGTAGGCGGAACTGGTCGCGACACGACCTGAGATGGCGCGCTTCTCCTGATACATGCGCGCCGCGACGACGAAGAGACCTCCGCAGAGAATGCAGAACACACTCAGGCACCCCAAGGATGTGAGCAACATCGGCAGCGGCCCGACTAACTCGCCTGGGACCCGCTGAAAAAAAGTTCTAGAGGCGCGGAGGATCCAGATGGTTGGCGGTAGGCTAGCGCCAAGCAGGCATTCGAAGGCTGCGACCGCAGTTCGAGCATCGCTTGTGCTGCGCACGGACCGGCTGGCCATGCCGCTGCCCACCGCAGTCCAAAACAGCCAGGTGGCCAGCATGATGCCCAGCGAAATCTCATTTCCATTGAATACGACGATGAGTTCCCGCATGAGCACAATCTGGCCGATCACCGCGCTGAATCCAACCAGGCCCAAAGCCGCTCGGATGACAGATGTGGGCCGATCGACACAAGGTGGTGTGACGGACTGCACAGGCGTCGCCATCAAGCAAAATTAGAATGCAGTTGTCGTGCAAAAGCAAAACCAGCGCCGCGGCGCCGACATTCAGAGGGATAACAGCGTACCGCTCAACCGGCGCGAAGCCCTGATCAAAATACTCCGCCTAGGTGGCGTCGCTGCTGGAACTGCCGGGCTTGGGCTCTGGCTCGGCGAACGCAGCGAGCGCCCCCAGCCAGTTCTGGCAATGAACGTAAAGCGCAGTCATACGGTAGCTGGAGATGCTGCACTGCCCGAGATGGCGATTATCCAAGGAGATGATCCCGAGCGGCTGGCGCGGCAGGCGATTGAAGAGCTGGGCGGCATCAGGCGCTTCATCTCGCGCGCTGACATCGTAGTTGTAAAGCCCAACATCGGTTGGGACCGCACTCCGGAACAGGCAGCCAACACCAATCCGCTGGTGGTCGCAGAGATTGTCCGGCAGTGCTGGAACGCCGGGGCGAAGAAAGTCGTTGTGACTGACGTGAGCTGCAACGAGGCGCGTCGTTGCTTTCAGAGATCAGGAATCGCGGAGGCGGCGCAGCGCGAAGGAGCGGAAGTCATCCTGCCGGATCTCGCCAGGTTCACGGACGTGGACCTGCAGGGCGAGATTCTCCACGAGTGGCCAGTATTTGAGCCCTTCCTAAATGCCGACAAAGTCATCAACGTTCCAATCGCCAAACATCACAGCCTCACCGGCACGACTCTGGGAATGAAGATCTGGTATGGCATCCTGGGAGGACCGCGTCATCAGTTGCACCAAAAGATCAATGAAAGTCTCGTAGATCTAGCAGATTTCATGCGACCCACCCTAACAGTCATCGATTGTTACCGGATCCTTCTGCGTAATGGTCCGACCGGGGGCAATCTCGAAGATGTTCTGTTTAAGAAGACGCTGGTCGCCGGAACCGATCCGGTGGCGCTCGATGCTTACGTGGCCAAGGCATATTGGAATTTGGAGGTCTCAGCTCTTCCTTACTTGCAAATAGCCAAACAGCGGGGCTTGGGAACGTATGAATTCGAGAAGATCCACACCCGAATAAACCGGCTGTCGTGACGGCCCGCGCCATTTCTCAAATGTGGGACGTGCCCGGCAAACTCTCATTCAGGGCCGAATCCTAGCTAGTTTTCAGGCATCCCCGAACTACCGGCGTGATGGCCATGTACTCTGAGAAGATAATCCCGAGATTTGTCGAGCACATTTTGACGCAGGAGTAAATTGACTTTGTCTATGAATGGAATCTGTCATCGACTGGCTTGGACGCTGGTGCTTCTCGTCCCTACCTCAGCCTTAGCGCAGTCGCTAACGCCTCCTCCCGGTCCCTACCAATCAACTCTTGACCGGCTGCACTCAATCACCACGATTCCGCTGCCGGTTTGGTCTGTGCACGACGCCAACCTTCCACATGCGGAGAATCCCGCACTCGATCTTTCCCGCTGGGAGCAGGTGAAAGTTAACCAGGAATGGAAAGGCTCGCGCTGGTTGGTGCACCGCTTCGAAGTACCGGAGCAAGTGAATGGGTATAGACTCCGGGGAGCAACTATTTCCCTCGATTTGCGGGTCAGAAGCGAGCATGCGATCTCAATTAGCGTGTTCGCAAACGGCTTGGGGGTAGCTCGTACTGATGAAGATGGTCAGATCCCGATAAAGTTGATCGACGACGCTCAACCAGGAGAAACGCTGGCTCTTGCGGTGCGGGTGATCAATTCCGGCGGCGGGGGTTGCTGCGGTGGTGATACGACTCGGCTGGAGCATGCCGAGATGCGGATACAACCTGCTCCGGAACGGCCTGACCCAGCGCTGCTGCGTTTGCAGATCTTGTCAGCCGAAACTCTCATTACCGCTTATGCAAATGACGAAGCCGACCGGCTGCAGCAACTCGACGCCGCTGTGAAAGCGATCAACCTCGCAGCCTTGGATCAAGGAGACCAGGAATCTTTCGATGCCTCGCTTCGTAGTGCGCAAAGTAAGCTGGAAGTGCTTCGCCCATATGTGCAACAGTTCGCGATAGAAGCGGTGGGCAATAGCCACATTGACATGGCCTGGCTCTGGCCATGGACTGAAACCGTCGAGGTCGTTCGCGATACGTTCGGTACAGCTCTCGAGTTAATGCACGAATATCCCGGATTCAAATTTACGGCGAGCGCAGCGCAGGCTTACACGTGGATTGAAGAGAAATATCCGGCCATGTTTCGGGAGATTCAACAGCGGGTAAAAGAAGGCCGATGGGAGGTCGTCGGTGGAATGTGGGTCGAGCCTGATCTGAACATGCCGGATGGTGAGTCGCTGGTTCGGCAAATTCTTTACGGCAAACGCTACTTTCAGCAGAAGCTTGGCATCAACATCAATATAGGATGGAACCCGGATTCTTTTGGTTACAACTGGCAATTACCGCAGATCTACAAACGCTCAGGCATCGATTATTTTGTGACCCAGAAATTACTCTGGGCGTCCGAGTTCACAAAATTTCCTTATCGGCTTTTCTGGTGGCAAGCGCCCGACGGAAGCCGTGTGCTCACTTATTTTCCCAGCGATTACGCGAACCAAATCGATCCATTAAGAATGGCGCGTGACGCGGCCACCTATGGGCCAATGCTCTGGAAATGGGATGGAGGCACCATATCGGCTCCGCACGGCGCCTTGGAGATGTTGTATCTGTATGGCGTTGGCGATCACGGCGGCGGACCCACGCGACAAGACCTTGACACCGCGTTCCGTTGGCAAAAGGGCGACCTCGTTTATCCGCAGATCAGATTTTCTACAGCGGAGCAATATTTTGCAGATCTGCAGAAGAACGAAAGTGAGTTAAAGATTCCGACCTGGGATGGTGAGCTGTACTTCCAATACCATCGCGGAGTGCAGACGACGCAAGCTGAGGAGAAGAAGGGCAATCGCAGGAATGAGGTCCTGATTCTGGAGGCGGAAAAACTGGCCTCGATTGCGACCCTGTTCGGTGCCGCGTACCCACAGCAGGACTTCGACGATTCCTGGAAGAAAATCTTATTTAACCAATTTCATGACATCCTGCCCGGCTCGGGAATTCACATCAATTATGTCGACGCCGCCAGCAAATATGCCGAAACTGAGCGCGCGAATCGCGACATCATTCATGGCGCACTGCGAGATTTGGCTTCCAGAGTGAATTCGCCCGGGGTGGGAGTGCTGGTTTTCAATCCGCTTTCGTGGGCGAGAACAGATGAAGTAGAAGTCGAAGCCCAGTTTGCTGCTGCGGTGAGCGAAATCGAGGCGGTCGATGCGGATGGAAGGCAAGTACCCTCAGAGGTAGTCAGTAAGGATGCGCAGACCAATCGCGTGAAGATGCGAATTTTGGCCCAAGATGTTCCCGCTGTCGGTTACAAGCTGGTTCGCTTGGAGCCCGTAGTAAAGCTCGCGTCGAATTCTCCACAACCATTACTCAGGGCAACTTCCACCTCCTTGGAAAATGACTTCGTTCGCCTCACTGTCGATCCCAAAACCGGCTGCATTACCAGCCTTTTTGACAAACGCAGCCAGACTGAACTGTTGGGACGTCCGGTTCAGAGTGAAGGCTCACCGGCGGTATCTCCTGATGGACTGCCCTGCGGCAATCTGCTGCAGGCTTTTGTGGACAAACCGGCTAAGTGGGATGCATGGAACATCGATGCCGACTTCGTCAAACAGCATTGGGACCTGATACAGGCCGATGAAGTGAAATTGCGGGAGCACACTCCCCTCCGCGCTGTTATTCGCGTGCGCCATCATTTCCAAAGCTCGAGCTTCGTCCAGGACATCACAATGCAAGCCGGTGTGCCGCGGATCGACGTCCACACGCAGGCCGATTGGCACGAGAAGCACATTCTGTTGAAAGTTGCATTCCCTTTGAGCGCGCACAGCGAGAAAGCCACATTCGAAATTCCCTATGGGAGTGTCCAGCGTCCCACCACCCGGCGCACACCCGAGGAACAGGCGCAGTTCGAAGTTCCAGCTTTGCGCTGGGCCGATCTCTCCGACGTAATCCACGGTTTCAGCCTGCTGAATGATTCCAAGTACGGTTACGACGCCAAGGATAATGTGCTGCGCCTCTCGCTTTTGCGTTCGCCTACTTTCCCCGATCCGGAAGCTGATCAGGGAATGCACGAGTTCACCTATTCGCTATATCCACACGGTGGCAGTTGGAAGGAAGCAATGACAGTTCAGCAGGGTTACGAGTTGAACTATCCGCTGCTTGTGGTTGCCAGCACGCAGCACAATGGCCCGCTGCCTGCTACCAAGTCTTTCTTCAGCGTGGCTGAGAATAATGTGGTGATCACGGCAGTGAAGAAATCAGTGGAGGACAATTCCATCGTCATTCGTTATTACGAGTGGGCAGGTAATAAAGGAACCGTTCACCTTACGCTGCCGCAGGAAGCCACAGGGGCCTGGGAGGTGAATCTGATGGAAGCTGAGCCGAGCCCGCTGGCGTTGGATGTGACGAAAAAAACCGTTGCCGTTCCGACCAATCCATACGAGATCAAAACGGTGAAAGTGCAGTTCCTGCAGCGGTAGAATGCCAGTGTATTTCTTGGGGAAACGCTCTCGCGACTTCATGCTCATAAGACCCCGATTCTCGCTGCTGATTGTTCTTATCTTCGTACACCTAGCTCATTCACAGTCCAAGCCAGTCGATGCTGAAGGCCATCAGTGGTGGCAGCATGCGGTGTTCTACGAAATCTATCCTCGCAGCTTTGCCGACAGCAACGGCGATGGCATTGGTGATTTGAACGGCATCAACTCCAAACTGGATTACCTCAAAAGCCTTGGTGTGGACGCGATCTGGATCACTCCCTGTTTCCCGTCTCCTCAGGTGGATTTCGGCTACGACGTTTCTGATTACGAGAATATCGATCCTGTCTACGGAACGCTGGGCGATTTCAGCAAGCTTGAGAAAAACGGCAAGCAACACGGCATCAGGATCATTCTTGATTTCGTCATCAATCACACTTCCGACCAGCACAAATGGTTCGTCAACTCACGTTCATCACGAACGGCGGCAAAGCGGGATTGGTACATCTGGCGCGACGGCAACGGATCTCAGCCGCCGAATAATTGGGTCTCGATATTCGGTGGTCCGGCGTGGACGTTCGATGCAAGAACTGCCCAGTTCTACTATCACTATTTTTATCCCCAGCAACCCGATCTGAACTGGCGCAACCCTGCGGTGCACGACGCGATGATGAACGTCAGCCGCTGGTGGTACAAACGCGGTGTCGCCGGATTCCGTCTGGACGCAGTGGACGCGTTGTTCGAAGACCCGCAACTCCGAGACAACCCCGTGCTTCCCGGCGTGAATAAGTATGGCGATCCCAATGAGGAGAATAAATACAACGACAAGCTGCCTGAGGTGCACGATGTGCTGCGCGATCTTCGCAAGGTCGCTGACAAAAGTGGCGCGGTGCTGATCGGCGAAACCTGGACCAAAGATGTTGCCGAACTTAAACAGTATTACGGCGAGCACAGCAACGAACTGCAGATGCCCATGGATCTGATGTTCACGGAGTTGAAGTTTTCGGCTTCGAGTTTCCGCCAACATATTGCGACTGTGGATGCGTCGGGAGGTTGGCCGGTGTACGTAATCAGCAATCACGATATCGTCCGCTCCTACAACCGCTACGGCGATGGCCAACACAACGATGCAATTGCCAAAGTCATAGCCTCGCTTTATCTAACGCTTCGCGGCACAGCGATCATGTATTACGGCGAAGAACTTGGCATGGAGAACAACGATCCCGTGCGGAAGGAAGATGTCAAAGATCCGAAAGGACGTTTGGGTTGGCCGCTAGACATCGGCCGGGACGGCGAGCGCACACCAATGCAGTGGAACACCAGCCCGAACGCGGGGTTTACAGCCGGGAAGCCCTGGCTGCCGGTTCCGGCCAGCTACAAAACGCACAACGTGGAAAGCGAGCAGAAAGATCCGTCTTCGATTCTTAGCGTGTACCGGCAAGTGCTCGCGCTTCGCCACCAGAACCGCGCTCTGCTAGATGGCGACTATATCGCGCTTAATGAAAACGACACCAACGTGCTCTCATACTTGAGGCGCTACAACAACGAAGCTGTCCTCGTTGTCTTGAATATGTCTGCACAGCCGCAGCAAATCAGCTTCGATCTTACCGCTCAAGGATTCCCGACTAAAATCGCGCACACGCTTATGACTACAATGAATCTCGATTCGAAGAATGTTTCGCTCACGGAGATCTCGTTAGAACCGTTTTCGGTGTATATCGGAGCCTTATCAAGATAGAAGCCGCTCAACTCAGAAATCTGCAAGATCAATTCGTAGTGAAAGCATCGGTAAGCGACACGACTTTCATTGCCTCTCTAATCTGATCAATCGGCGCGGAGGACTTAAAACCAATAATCACGGACTCTCCCGGAAGCAGATCAAAATAATTGTCCGAAGTGTGAACATCGAGATCGCCAAAAGAGAGAAACACGTCACGTGCGAGCTGCGCTGACCGCAGCATGACCGTATAACCGCCGCCGCTCGCGCTTAAAGTACTTTCAATCTTCGGCGCAACGGGTAGCTTCAGGTTGTGCATCACATCAAAAAATAGCAGGTTGCGTGACACTCTCTTGCTCGCTATTTCCAGATCGACGACCAGGAAACTCTGGTCGGGGTCAGCATTCTGCATTAGTTGTGTTTTCTCCCAACTGAGATAAATCGCGCTCGACTGCGCAGGTACAGCAACATCTTTGCTTTGGTCGAGCAAAACCTTGCCTGAAAAATCGAGCAATCGCGCGTGAACGGTTCCGGATAGCGCCTGGAGTTTGTCCGAGACGATGTAAACATCGACTTTGTCATCGTGGAAATAGGGTGAGATGAGAACGTCATCGTAGAAGCGCTGGGCGTAATAATGCAAAGCTTTCCAACGCCCGTAATAGTCGATACTCGCCCACGAAGCCACTGGCCAGCAGTCGTTCAACTGCCAATAAAGCGAACCCATGGTGCGTGGCCGTTGTCGCCGCAGGTGTTCGGCACCGAGTTTGATGATTTCGGCCTGTTGCACCTGGCTCAGATATACGAAAGACGCAAAGTCCTTCGGCTCGCGATATTCCCTTAACATATAGGTCAAAATGCGTTCGTTGCCGCCCTTGTTCTTTTGGTGCGCCTGCATGACCGTCGAACGGATGTCGAAATCCTCCGGCTTGGCGAAGGTGCGAATCGTTTTCATCTCAGGAAAGGATTGAAATCCAAATTCCGTCATAAAGCGGGGAAATTGCTTGGTGTAATCTTCTGCCGGCGCCTGTTGATGCCACACAGCCCAGTAATGCATATCGCCGTTGTGCTGGTTGTCCGGGATTTCTTCGAAGTCGGTGCTGGGAGAACTGGGCCAGTACGGCGTAGGATCAGCGAACCGCGCGACCGCGCTTTTGAGAATGTCTGCAAACATAATGATGTAGTCCTGCCACACCCGATCGCGCTGTTGGGGTGAGATAGATTCCTTGAATTGCTGGCGGTCATCCCAATGGTACCAACCGGTTTCGACCTCATTATTGCCGCACCAGATCACGATGCTGGGATGATCGCGCAAGCGCTCAATCTGATCGATGGCTTCCTGGCGGAGATTTTCCTGAAACGCCACGTCGCCAGGAATCATGTCTCCGCCGAATGCGAATTCCTGCCACACCAGGATGCCGAGTTCATCGCAAATGTCATAGAAATCATCTGACTCGTAGTAGCCGCCACCCCATTCGCGAACCATATTCATGTGGGCATCGCGAGCGTCTTGAAGAATCTTGCGATGTACGTCAGGAGTGACACGGTTAGGAAAGCTGTCGAACGGAATGACGTCCGCACCTTTGGCAAACACGGAAATCCCATTGACCACGAACTCGAAACTCTTGCCCCACTGATCGGCAGCGCGGCGTAATTCTACGGAACGTAATCCAGTGGTTAATCCTGTTCGTGCTACCACGTCGCGGCCAACGCGAATTGACGAGGAAAAGTGATAACGCTCTTGCCGTCCGTACCCAACCGGGTACCAACGCTTAGGAGAGTCGATGCGAAAGGCGAACGACACGTCGTTCATGCCGGGATCGAGTTGCACAGTTTGCGAGCCATCGCTGGTTTCCCGTCCAGATAATTCGTTGTGAGCGTATGAAATTGTGGCCGTTGTCTTCTGGCTAGCTTCTATTGCGAGCTCCGCATTCAGGCTGGCGGTGTCCGCAGTGATCTTTCGCTGATGAATATGAAAATTTTCGATGCGCACCCCATCCCAGCTTTCGAGGAGAACGGGCTGCCAGATTCCCTGCGTCAAGAAGCGCGGTCCCCAGTCCCAGCCATATTGGTATGGCGCCTTGCGCGTATATGGCGCGGTCGCAATATTTTCCTCATTACCAAAATTGTGCGTTGAAATCGAAGGCAGCACATAAGGCAGAGTCTTCACGTACGAAAGCATGTGCTCGACAGGGGAATGAAAAACGATGCGTAAGGTATTGTTACCGGACGTGAGCAATGACTTGGCGGAAACCCGCCAATGTCGGAACATATTGTCGGCGTGAAGAACCGACTGACCGTTCAGATAAACATCAGCAAAGGTATCTAGTCCCTCGAATACCAAGTCGACATGGGGATGCGCGAGCGTTGCCGCGTCGACCTGAAAAGTTGTCTGGTACTCCCAGTCCATCAGGCCGATCCATTGCAAGCGGAATTCGTTGTCGCCATCGAATGGCTCCGGGATGAGACCATTGCGCAGCAGGTCGGTGTGCACTACGCCCGGGACTTGGGCGTTATGCCAGTCCTTCACTCCAGGTCTATCGGTGTCGCCAAGTGCACGAAATTGCCATCCCGAGTCCAGGGCTCGCGAAACGGGTTCTGCGGCAATGGCCGGGAGCGCACCGATAAGGGAGAAAATGAGAAAGCCAAAAACAACACACATCGAGCGATTTACGGATTTAGGCACTGTTTTCATAACGGTCCTCATCGGATAATGGCGAGAAGTGCGCCAGTCATGCGATCCCCAATTTTCTCTGCATTTCCTCCAACGTAAGTCCCTTGGTTTCCGGATACACGAAAAGAACCACAAAAAATTGGACCACCATCATGAGCGAGAAGAAAACAAACGGATATGCACCGGAACGGGCAGCCATCAAAGGGAAAATCCCAGAGATCAGCGCATTCATGAACCAGTGCGAGAAACTGCCCAGGCTTTGTCCTTTAGCCCGTACCGTATTGGGGAAGACCTCGGCAAGGTACACCCAAATGACTGCGCCCTGGGAAAATCCAAAAAATGCGATGTATCCGACCAGAAGCCAAAGCAAAAAACTCTGATGCTGACCGGTGAAGAAGATAGCAGCTACCCCCGCCAGGCACAGAGCTGTTCCCACTGAGCCAATCAGCAGCAAAGTCTTACGGCCTACGCGATCGATGACTGACATCGCGAGCATCGTAAATATCAGATTCGTAGCGCCAACCACGACAGCCTGCAGACTTCCTGATACCTTGCTGAAGCCCGCATGACTGAATATGTCGTTCAAGTAGTAAAGAATCGCGTTAATCCCCGATAATTGGTTGAACATCCCGATGGTGACGGCCAGAAAAATGGGGAAGAGGTATTTCCGTGAGAACAGTTTTTCCGCGGTCTGATTTTGTTCGGTACTGATAGATTGGATGATCTCCTGGAGATCGTGTTCAAAGTTTTCGTCACCCGTCAACTGCAATACGGTCCTGGCTTCTGCTATTCGACCCTTCTTTACCAGCCAACGTGGACTGCGGGGAATGAAAAATAGCATCACAAAAAAAACCGCGGCGGGAATTGCCGTTACACCCAAGTCCCACCGCCATTCCGAAGGCCCGAATTGTTGCAACCCAATCACGTAATTTGAAAAGTAGGCAAGCAGAATGCCGAAGACGACGTTGAACTGGAAGAGTCCCACGAGGCGCCCGCGCAGTTTCGCCGGGGCTATTTCGGCGATGTACATAGGGCCCAGAACCGACGAACCGCCAATGCCCAGTCCACCGATAAAACGGAAGGCCACCAACGCGTCCCAGTTCCATGCGGCCGCACAACCGAGAGCAGAAACCAGGTACAAAATCGCGAGTCCGCGCAAACTATCGCGGCGGCCGAAACGCTCACCCGGGAATCCTGCCAACATCGCGCCCAGCACCGTGCCCCAAATAGCGCTTGCGACGGTTACGCCCAGGAGTCTTGGCGTGAGGTTATATGTTTGAGTAAGGGCGCCAGTCGTACCGGATATAACGGCCGTATCGAAGCCAAACAGCAAACCGCCGAGCGCAGCCACTACGGCGCTCTTCGCCAGGTATGCATTTAGTTTCATGCGCCGGTAATCGAGTTGGCACAGTATATCCTGTAGGCACTCAGGACCAAATCAATGGACGAAATCATGCCTGGAAGCAGATGATTTGAGCAGGCCACAGAATGCCACGACAAGACAGTAATAATGCCGAGATCGAAGCTGTGATTTTTGATTATGGCGAGGTCTTAGCTCATCGCCCTTCCTTAGCCGAATTTGGCCAGATGGCGAGTTTGTTTGGAATGGGAGCGGAGCCGTTCAGCCAGGTCTGGGATCGGAGCCGGCCTGCCTATGATCGCGGCGATCTAACGGCGGAAGCCTACTGGTTGAAGCTTGCCGCTGAAGTGAAGGCAGAAATTGCGCCGGATCAGATTGAGCGGCTGAGGCAATGGGAAGTCGCCATGTGGAGCAACATCAATCCGGCCATGGTCACATGGTCAACGCAGCTGAAGGATGCAGGAATCAAGACCGCCGTTTTATCGAACATGCATCCCGACCTTGTGAAGCACGTAAGAACATTCCAGTGGCTGCAGAGATTCACAGTCACGACTTTTTCAGCTGAGGTCAAACTCGTCAAACCGCAGGCTGCGATCTATGAACACACGCTCCGCGCCCTCGATGCAGTCGCCACCAAGACATTGTTTGTGGACGATCGTGAAGTGAACATCAAAGCTGCACGCTCGCTGGGAATTCGCGCGATCCAGTTTCGCTCCGTTCCGCAACTACGGGGTGATCTGAACGATTTGGATTTTCCGATATTGCCTTCAGAGAGTTAATGTGTGGAATCTGGCTTTGCTGGGTCTTGAGCTTGGTTAGAACTTTGTTGGAGCCTTTGGAATTCCTGCATCTCCCGCTGCGCGTCAGCCGTTTTTCCCTGCTTGCGATAAAGGCTGGCGAGCCCAAAATGTGCCTGCGCCGCCAGTGGTGTCTCCTTCTCGATGGAGAGCAGCTTGGTCCAAGCTTTCTCTGCGGCTGCGGGATCCCCGTCCAGCGAAGCTGCTTTGCCGAGTGAATACAGCGTCTCTGGCATATCGGGCAGCAACCTGTCGGCGCGCACTAACTCGCTCCGGGCCTCGCGCACCTTGCCTTGCTCGAGCAACGCGCTGCCCAGACGATATGCCGCTTCAGCATTTCCAGGTTGCGACTTGGTCTCTGCCCGAAATTCCTCTTCCGCCTTGGCCCATTGAAAAGCTCCCGCATACACCTCGCCGAGTTCGAGATGAACTTCGGGGATGTCCGGGCGCAGCCGCAACGCTTGGCGATATTCCTTTTCGGCGTCTGGCATGCGACGCAGCACAAAGTAGTTTTCCCCCATCGCCTGATGTACACGAGCCGAATCGGGATATGTGGCAATCAATCTATCGATCGATTGCTTCGAGAGCAGACCGCTGGCGCGCCCGAGATAGTAGAGCAGGTCGGGGTCGTTGGGATGCGAGGCCAGGGCTGCCTGCAAATTAGTCACGGCCTCCGGCAATTGCCCAGTTTCAATCTGCGCAATACCCAGCGCCGCCTTGTCTTTCGTTCGTTCCAGATGCGGAATCGCCTCGGCCGCGTAGCCTTGGGCAAGTAGGGAGTAACCCAGTAACTGATGCGCAGGAAGAAGGTCCGGGTCGATATTCAGAGCACGCTTGAGGGGCGCGATCGCCGAACCAAAGTCGTGGCTCTCCATATAGGCCTGGCCGAGATGCAGGAAACCTTCAGCCGAGTTGGGCTCGAGCTGGGTAACTTTGCGGAACTCTTCAACTGCCAGCTCGGGCTTTCGTTCTTTTTCGGCTGCGATTCCCGCCTGCATGTGCTGAGCAGCCTCGGGCGACAAACTCTGGCCCACGGCCAACAGAAGCAGGAGGGTGAGGATCACGGCTTCTCCGGTTCGCGAACTTCAAGAAACTGATCGGCGGGAACATCATTCAAGCTCTGGTGAATACCGGATGGCCACACGATATCCACTTTAGCTCTTTCTGCTGCTCCCAGCCCAAAATGGAGGCGCTTATCACTTGCCGAGAGATAGCTGCCCGACGAAGTCGCGAATCTCGTCTGCCCATTCACTTGTACGCGGGCGCCGAATCCGTCACGGTTGCTGCGAGTGCCACGTAAGGAAATCGTCAGCCAATGGGCCTTGCTGTCATGGCGGTTGAGGAATATCTGGGGATGTCCGCCGAGATCGGTCATCACCAGATCCTGCCAGCCGTCATTATTCAGGTCCCCAAACGCCGCTCCGCGGCCAGCAACCGGAACCGTACTTCCGGAATCCACCCGATCGAACCGGCCGTTGTGATTCATTGCCAGGAGCGGTAGTTCGAGATAGTGAAGCGAAGGGTCGATGCTCTCCACGTTGTCTAACACATGGCCCTGGGCAACAAATAGATCCTTCCAGCCGTCGTTGTCAAAATCCTCCAAGCCGACACCCCAACCTGAACTCCCGCTGCTCAACGCACCGAGGCCGGTTTCGAGACTGCGATAAGTGAACGTGCCGTTGCCCTCGTTGTGGTAAACACCATAGATCTCTCGGGGCAATTCGGTCACGATCACATCGGGGCGGCCGTCATTGTCGTAATCCTGAAAAACCACCCCCATTCCCGAGAGCCGCCTGCCGTCCTCGGAGAGCGCAGCACCAGCTTCTAGCCCGACTTCCGTGAAGGTTCCGTTGCCGTTGTTGTGAAACAGATACTGCTGCATACCATCGTTAGCCACGAACACGTCGGTGAACCCGTCCCCGTCGTAATCGGCAAAGGCAACTCCCAAAGCGCGTCCCTTTTTCGCTGCTATCCCAGAGCGCTGGCTGACGTCAGTGAAAGTTCCGTCGCCGTTATTGTGGTAAAGAATATTCGTGGTGGCGGGAAATTCTTCTGGCGGACAATAAGTATGGTAATTGCCTCCACAGTCCTTGCTATGTTTGGTGTCCCATTCCATGTACCGGGTCACAAAGAGGTCCAACTTCCCGTCATTGTTGTAATCGAAAAATCCCGCAGATACTGACCAGCCCCCCGCAGCCACTCCCGCTTTTGCCGTGACGTCAGTAAAAGTTCCGTCACCGTTATTGTGATACAGAATATTTTTTCCATAACTGGTTACATACAGGTCGGGGAATCCGTCGTTATCATAATCCCCAACCGCGACGCCCATGCCGTAGTTGCCATCTCCTGCCTCGGCTAAGCCCGCTTGTTCGGTGACGTCCGTGAAACTGCCGTCTTTGTTTTGGCGGTAAAGCCGGTTCCAATAACGCGGATCGTGACGGTCAAAATTCTCCGGCGTTTTCATCGGGCTTGTCAGACGGCCGCCATTTACCAGGAAAATGTCCAGCAAACCATCGTTGTTGTAGTCAAGTAGGGCAACCCCACCGGGCATAGTTTCGATCAGGTACTTTTGAGCTGTCGGCGAATTCTGCAGCGTAAAATCCAGCCCATGCGGTAGGTTGACGTCGAACACGGGTGCAGCAAGGGCTGCTAGCCACACTCCTAAGATCAAGAGGCATGAGACGCGTAACAGAATGTTCAGCAACCTGGGCTCCCTTTAATGGCCTAGGATAGCGCGCAGGCGCCTTTACTGGGAAGCTGACCTCTTTTTGACTCTTGTGCCACCAGTCTGGGCGGAATCAGAATTTTTTCGGCTTTTGTCGGCGCTTGTTTGCGATCTGCGCAATCAGCAGTTGGGCTGCCTGGCATCCGATCTGGTAGGTTCCTTGATCGACCGTAGTCAGTGGAATCGCCAGTGCGTCGGAATCGTGAAACGTTCCCCGCGCCTACAACAGCCACATCATGAGGTACGCTCAAGCCTTGCTTGAGGGGGCTGTCCTGTATTAACACGTGCTATGGGCGCCTCACGATGGGGACGGGGGCGTTTTCGGGAGCAAACCGTCTTTGTTGGGCTTGCTGTTTTCGCTTGCGCAGTCTATTCTTACTCGCCAAGCATTGGACTCTTTAACAGCGAAAGGGGAATTCACATGTTGAAGAAAGTGGCAGCTGTGTTGTTCATGGTCGTGCTTGTCTTCTCGATGTCGACGTTCGGGTTCGCCCAAGGTGCCACGAAGGAGGCTCGGGTGGAGGGCAGGATTGTGCGCAGCAATACGGACAACTCGACACTCGACGTCCGGACGGAGAAATTGGGGCAGAGAACGGTACATTACGACGCTTCCACCAAGTGGGTGAGCCAGTATCACGGCGAGAAGAAGGTGAACACCATTGACGCCAGCCAGGTCAAGGACGGTGATTATGTAATTTGCGTGGGTTCGTACGACGACAAAAAGGAATTTCACGCGACTGAAATTTCCAAGCGGCTTTCCCACTCCCCAGAGTAGATCGGTTCCTGTTGATTAGGACTGGTGGAATGGTCGTGGGTGTCCGGCGACCGCAAGCGCCATTGCAAAACGAGTGAGTTTCATTTGTACACTAAGGTGCTGCTTCGGTTGCTGGGAAACTAACGCTCAGTCGATTCTCGCACGACCAATCTCAGCGGAATTAAAATTTTTGGGGGCCGATGACGACCCTTGCTGGCGATCAGGGCGATAAGCAGTTCAGCTGCTTGACTCCCCATCTGGCATGTTCCCTGATCGACCGTGGTCAGTGGAACCGCCAGTGCGTCGCAATAGTGAACATTACCCGCGCCTACGACAGCCACATCATGAGGCACGCTCAAACCTTGCTCGACGATAGCCTTCATAGCACCGATGGCGACCGGGTCGTTATAGCAGAAAACTCCGTCTGGCATTGGACGCAGGCGGAGCAACCGTAGCATCGCCGCGTACCCAGTTTGATCCTCGTGTCCAGCGGCTAGTATGTATTCTCTACGTGCAGTGAGGCCATGATTGGCGAGCGCTTGGCGGTAGCCTTGGAGTCGCTCTCTGGCAATGCCCATTTCAGGACCGCGGAGATGGGCAATTCGTCGGCACTTCTGGGCTATCAAGTGCTCCGTTGCCAGGCGCCCTACGGCACGGTTGTTGACTCCGACAAATGGTGCCTGTAGACCAGGGATAGGACGGTCGATCAAAACGTAAGGCACCTTTCGCCTTCGGACCTTCTCGAAAAGCCGACTACGGTGCGGGCCCTGGGCGGAAGCCACAATGAGCCCATCAACTTGCCGAGCCAGCAGAGATTCGCATTCACTCTCTTCCAGTTCAGGATCTTCCTCAAAATACGAGGTGATCACGTGATACCCGTGTGGCCGGACAGTCTGGGCCACGGCTCTGGCGATCTCAGCGAAGAACGGATGAGTGAACTCCGGCAGAAGCAGGCCAATCGAATAGGTGCGCCGCGTCACCAGACTGCGGGCGACCCAATTCATCTGATAATTCAGTTGCTTGGCACGCCGTAATACGCGTTTTCTGGTGGCTGCGCTGATCCTGCCTTGATTTCGTAGAACTTTGGATACCGTGACGGCCGAGATCTTCAGATCGCGCGCTATGTCTTGCATGGTGGCGGCCATGGGGCAATAACGATACCACTGATCTGTAGCAAATTGGGTAAACGATTACCCAAAGTTAACGGTGCTCTAACTTAAAAAGGTTATATTTTTCTTGACAATCGCGGTTCTTGTACTGCAAACTCCACCGGATTTCAAAAAATCGTGTGGGGTGTGATATGCCGTCTCCTAGGTTTTGGGCGTTTTTCACCTTTGTGGCCGTCGTGATTTTTGCTTCCGTTTCCCTGTACGGACAGAGTACTTACGGCTCGATTACTGGTACAGTGTTTGATCCTACTGGGGCAGCGGTTCCCGATGCCCAGGTAACCTTGACCAACGTGAGCACGACAGAAAGACGCACCCAGCCCACCAACGCTGATGGGCTATACGCGTTTCCCAACCTTGCTCCGGGCCAGTACCGAATTGATGTCGAGAAGGTGGGCTTCAAGAAGACAACGCGCACGCTGGTGGTGGTTGAAGTACAGCAAACGACTCGTATTGATGTCAGTCTGACTGTCGGCCAAGTCAGTGAGAGTGTCGAGGTTACGTCGGAAACCCCATTGCTACAGACGGAAACTTCTTCGCTCGGGCAAGTCATTGAGGAGCGCAAGGCTACTGAGCTGCCTTTGAATGGCCGCAATATTTACAACCTGATTACGCTCTCTCCTGCGGCCGTCGCCCAGGGCGGATCCGGCGGCACACCCGTGGGCGAGAACCCTTTCAGTTGGGGAAACTATCAGGTCGGTGGTTCGTTCGCGAATGAGAGCGCGGAGTACCTGGATGGCCAGCCCTTGAATATTGGCTACATCAATCTTCCCATCCTGATCCCGATCCAGGATTCAGTCGGCGAATTCAAAGTGCAGTACAACAATGTGGGCGCCGACTGGGGTAAATATTCCGGCGGTGTAGTCAATTTCAGTACCAAATCGGGAAGCAATAGCTTCCATGGCGAGGTGTACGAATTCCTCCGCAACAAGATTTTGAACGCGAACGAATATTTCAATAAGCAGACCGAGCTGCTCGCCGGCAAGAAAAATGAACAGCCGCCCTATGTCCAGAATCAGTACGGATTCAATGTTGGCGGGCCGGTAGTTAAGAATAAGCTGTTCTTTTTTGGAAGTTGGGAGGAGTACCGGCAGCGTACGGGCAGCGTTTTGTCAACCACCGTCCCCACACTCGCGGAACGGCAGGGCGATTTTTCCGCCCTGTTGGGGCTGCCGACACCGATTCAACTCTACGACCCATACTCGGTCAATCCTGTAACGGGAGCCCGTACCGCTTACCCAAACAACCAAATCCCGCAAGCGGAGTGGAGCAAGGCCGGGACCAAGTTGTGGGACACATACTTTGTTCCTCCCACCGGTCCAGCTGTTGATGGCACCAACAACTTCACCGCCGCCAGCCCAAGTGGCGGTAACACCAACCAAGCCGTCGGGCGTGGTGACTACAACCTTTCGGACAAGACCCACGTATTTGGTCGCTTCACTTATTACGGCTTGACTGATTTGCCAACCAATCCGCTTGGCACGGGGTATTGTTTTGACCGCTGCTCGGAGATTTATCACACCAAGGCTATTGCGTTCGATATCAACCACACTTTCAGCCCGACCGTCATCTTTGACTTGAATCTTTCAGGAAGCCGCTTTGTTTACAAGCGGGCGCCAATCCTATCCGGTTTCGATCTCACCGATCTCGGATGGCCAGCCAGCTATAATGGCGTAATTCCTTCCGTCATGCGGACGCCTCCCACGCCCGCATTTCCTTTCTCCGGCGATATTGGCAGAAGCCAGGGCAACAGTGCGATTGGCGATCACAACACGCAGTACAACGCGTCGCCGCAGTTGACCGTGATTCGCGGCAAGCACACCGTGCAATTTGGCGGCCAGTATTTACTGGGGTTGGACAACTACTTTCAAACCAACATCGCCAGCGGAGCATTTGGCTTCTTAGGATCCTGGACGGCACAGCAGAGCGTTGCGGGGGGCGTTGTTACGACCGTCCCCAACACAGGTTTTGCTTTCGCAGATTTTCTTTTAGGCTTGGCTCAGAATGGGCCGTCGACCTTCATCAACCAGACCGAGGGCGCTGCCCAGGTTCCTGCGCAGACCCAGGGCCGTCAAACCTACCGTGCGGTTTATGTAAATGACACCTGGCGCTACACCTCCAAGCTGACCTTGAACTTGGGTCTTCGTTGGGAGTTTCAGGGGCCGTGGTCAGAACGTTTCAACCGTTTGAGTTATTGGGACCCAACCCTGACGAATGCCAGCGTCACCGGGTGTCAGCTTAATCAGACAACCGGCCTTGGGATCCCCGGATCGCCATGTATCGGGGACGTGTCGCTGGTTGAGAACGGGCCCAACGGCAGTAGAAACAACATTCCGCTGGATAAGAAAGAGCTTGCTCCGCGCCTCGGTTTTGCCTATAGCATCAACCCCAAAACCGTGCTCCGCGGTGGCTACGGCGTCTTCTGGGTTCCGAACTACGTAGTTTTCCAACTCAATCCGGATAACGACGTGATTAACCTTGCCACGACGCCGTTCTTTGGCACCCTAAATCATGGCCTGTCGCCGTCGGCTAGTCTCGATGCAAGCACTTGCACCGCAGTAGGTGGAGGGTATGCTGCCTTTGTTGCGTCTTGTGCGAATGTCGGGCCCTTCGGCGCCAACGGAATTTTGCCGCCGCCGGGTAGAAATGGAAATACTTCGCATTTCGTCGCCGCCAACGGCGCTCCTACTCTGGCACCGTACCTGCTCCCGAAACCGGCATACGTGCAGCAGTACAATCTCGATATTCAACGTCAGTTGCCCGGAGGCTTCTTTGCCGACGTGGCCTATGCGGGTTCGCACGGTGTCCACCTTGCCAACTACAACCCCAGCATCTCCATCAACCAGATCCCGGACTCTTTCATTTCTCAGGCAGCCGCGCAAGCCGCTGCCGGCCAACCGGTAGCGATTGTCAAGTCGATCCCGAATCCCATCTCAAGTCCAAATGCCGTGCTCAGCGCTCCAACTATTCTCGCCGGGCAACTCGATCGCCCCTACCCGCAGTACACCCAGTTGAACATGGCGGGACAAGGGTGCTGCGGCAGCACCTATAATTCGCTGCAGGTCAGCGTAACCCGGCGATTCCAGGGTGGTGGCACGCTGTTGGTCGCATACACCAACGCCAAGCTCATGACCAATACCGATACCCTCACCAGTTGGCTCGAGAACGGCTCTACTGGCACGGTGGGGCAGGTGCAAGACTTCAACAACCTCGATGGAGAGAGGTCTCTTTCTTCAGAGGATGTGCCCCAGCGGCTGGTAGTCAGCTATGTCTTGGACTTGCCGTTTGGCAAAGGAAAGATGTGGCTGAACAGCTTGGGAGGAGCAGCCAACAGAGTGGTTTCCGGCTGGGGCGTGGACGGCATTACCACTTTCCAGCGCGGTTTCCCGCTCAAGATTACCTGGTCTGGCGCGAGCACCGCCTTGTCAAATGCCGGCTTTGGCACAGGCGCCATTCGTCCCGACGTGGTAGCAGGTTGCAGCAAGGCGGGCAGCCGCACACTTGCGGAGTGGTTTAATACAGCTTGCTTCTCATCGCCTCCGCAGTGGGGTTTTGGTGATGAGGCGCGCGTAGATTCCACGCTGCGCGCAGACGGAATCAATAACTTTGATTTCGCTATTTTCAAGAGGACCGGCATCACCGAGCACACAAACCTGGAGTTCCGGGTTGAGTTCTTCAATCTGTTCAATCGTGTGCAATTCGGGCTCCCGGGTACGGGCTTGGGAGTTGGTACATTCGGTGTGATCAGCAGCACGAATCCCAACAGCAACCCGCGACTCATACAACTCGGCTTGAAATTCAATTTCTGAGCGGATTATTTTCCGGATCGGGCCTTTCTCCCGGTCCGGAATTTTTTTGTCCCTGACATGACCGCTGATCAATTCTCGCCGTTGCAGCTCTACCTGCCTTAAAGACGGCTGTCGCAAGAGATGAAAACAAGTCGGACCATTGAGTACTCCGAAGCGAAACAAATTATCGATCTAATCGTTGAGAAAGCCTTGCAAGAGAAAAAAGCTGCTGTCATCGCAGTTTCTGACTCCCACGGTGAGCTCATCGCCTTTGCGCGCATGGATGGCGCTCCAATTTCTTCAATTCGCATTGCCGCGAATAAGGCGTGGACAGCAGCTCGCGAGCGCAAGCCGACCAAGGAAATCGGCGAAAAGGTGCGGCATCCGGAAAAGGGACACGACATTGCCTATTATGGTGATCCCAGATTTGTCGGCTGGGGTGGCGGCGTACCTATCTGGAAAGATGGCGAGGTGGTCGGTGCGATTGGTGTCAGCGGTCTCTCGTCGACCGAAGACATCGAACTGGCGACACTCGGCCTCGAACTCATCGCCGCCCAGAAAGCGTAGGATGTGCAACGGAGGTTTGCATGGCACGTAAGCACCGGTGCATTTGGCTGCTCTTTTCGGTTCTCATTCTTCCCGGATTATGCCAGGCGCAGCAGAAGACGCAGGCGGACGTCGAAGCCAGGGTCGATTTTCTACTCAAGCAACTGACCCTGGAAGAGAAGATTGACCTTATCGGCGGGGTCGATGATTTTTACATTCGCGCCATTCCGCGCATCGGCCTGCCGCGTTTGAAGATGGCTGATGGACCTGTGGGAGTGCGGAACTACGGACCATCGACAGTCTTCGGTGGCATTGGGCTGGCAGCCACGTGGGACCCTGAGCTGGCGCGGCGGGTCGGAGGAGTTATCGGACAGGACGCCCGCGCACGCGGAGTGCATTTCATGCTGGGTCCCGGAGTCAATATCTATCGTGCTCCCCTGTGCGGCCGGAACTTCGAGTACTTCGGCGAAGATCCATTTCTCAGCGCCCGAACCGCGGTGGCTTATATTGAGGGACTTCAAAGCCAGGGTGTGAGCGCCACCATCAAGCACTACTTGGGAAACAATCAGGAGTACGACCGGCACAATATTGATTCTGTTATCGACGAGCGCACTATGCGCGAAATCTACATGCCGGTCTTCGAAGCTGCGATTAAAGAAGCTCACGTTGGCGCCGTCATGGATTCCTACAACCTCACCAACGGTATCCACATGAGCCAGAATGCCTATCTGAACACCGACGTAGTCAAGAAAGAATGGGGCTTCTCCGGAATCCTGATGTCGGATTGGACTTCGACTTACGATGGCGTCGCGGCGGCGAATGGCGGACTTGATCTGGAGATGCCTTCGGGCAAGCTTATGAACCGTGGCACGTTGCTGCCGGCGGTGCAAGCGGGCACCGTCAGCGTGGCAACCATTGACGATAAAGTCCGGCGTATTTTGCGCACGGCAATCCAGTTCGGATGGCTGGATCGCGACCAGACCGACTCATCCATCCCGCTCTTCAATCCGGAGGGCAGGGAGGTGGCCCTGGAGGCTGCGCGTGACGGCATGGTTCTGCTCAAGAACGAGGGCAATCTTCTCCCCTTGAACAGGGGGCAAGTTAAGTCGATTGCCGTGATTGGACCCGATGCATATCCGGCACAACCCGGGGGTGGAGGCAGTGCCGAGGCTAAGCCATTTGTTGCAATAAGTTACTTAGAAGGGATTACGAATTACCTGGGCAGCGGAGCAAAAGTTTATTACCAGCGCGGAATTCCCACGTTGGAGGAGATTGCAAAGCAAACTGAGTTCACGACGGAAGCCGCAGGTGGAGCACCCGGTCTGAAAGCAGAGTTTTTTACCACTGCGGATCTCAGCGGCGCACCGGTCGCGACGAGTATTGATAAACATCTCCACTTCGAACCAGCCCGTGGCGACGACGGTGCGCATGCCGACATGTCGGTTCGTTGGACGGGCTACTTTACGCCCAACACTCCCGGTAATTACCTAGTGCTCGTGCAGGGTCCGGGTGAAAACGGCGGATACAGGCTCTATGTTGACAACAGGCTGGTATTTGACAACTGGAGCAACTGGTATGCCTTTGTGAGCGAGGTTCCGATGACTCTCACCGCCAGTCCTCATCAGATCGAGTTGGATTACTGTGCTCACCACGGATGGGGAAAAACCGTCTTAAATCTTGGGATTGTGCGTCCGGAGACCTTAGTGAGCCCGTCTGCAAAATCTCTGGCTTCGCGGGCGGACGCCGTTGTGCTGGCCGTGGGCTTCGATGCATCTATCGAGGGCGAGAGCTCAGACCGCGAATTCCGTCTGCCTCCCGCACAAGACGAACTCGTTAGCGAGGTTGCTGCCCTCAACAAGAGAACCATCGTGGTCCTGACTTCCGGTGGCAGTGTGGACCTGAGTGGGTGGCTGGACCGCGTTCCGGCGCTTTTGGAGGCTTGGTATTCCGGACAAGAAGGGGGAACAGCGCTGGCACAGCTCCTTTTTGGTGAGTTCAACCCATCAGGAAGGCTGCCGATCTCCTTCGAACGTCGTTGGGAGGATAACGCGGTTCATGACACCTACTATCCAAAGAATGGGGAAAAGAGGGTCGCGTATTCGGAAGGTATCTTCACGGGATATCGTCATTTTGACAAGTCAGGAATCAAACCGCTGTTCCCGTTTGGATACGGACTTTCTTACACCACGTTTGCCTACGAAAACCTGACGGTGTCGCCGGCACAGGCGTCTGGTGACCAGCCGGTTACGGTGGCCTTTGACGTAACCAACACCGGAAAGCGTGCCGGTGCAGAGGTCGCGGAAGTTTACGTCGGCGATCGCCATGCCAGGGTCCCGCGTCCGATGAAGGAACTGAAGGGTTTTGCGAAGATAAACCTTAATCCCGGGGAAACGAGGCATGTTCAGATCAGTCTCAACCGGCGGGCCTTTTCCTATTACGACGTCAACAGCCACCAGTGGACGGCGGCGCCTGGCGATTTCGATCTCTACGTGGGGCGCTCAAGCGCAGATATCGAATTAACGGGGAAGGTAAGAGTTCAGTAAGAACTGGTGTCGGCGTTGCGCGGGGTTTTGCCCTCAAGGATCCAATTTCACCCAACTCTGAGAAACAGCGGATCGTTCTACAGCGTCCAATACTCGTTGCACGGCAACAGCGTCGTCGAAATTGACGTGGAAAGGTTCTTGACGTGCCCAGGCAAGGAGAAAATCGCCGAGGGTGGCAATGAATGGGTGCTCGTAGCCGATTGCGTGTCCGGGTTTCCAGAAACTCTGCCAGTAGGGGTGGTCAGGTCCAGTTACAGTTATGCTTCGCATGCCTTGCAGGTTTGAAGCCTCTTGGGCATCGAAGAAGTCGAGTCGATTCATGTCATCCAAAGTGAAGCGCAGCATGCCTTTTGAGCCATTAATCTCAAAGGTATTGCGATTTTGGCATCCGACTCCATAGCGGCTGACTTCAAACGTGCCAATGCTTCCATTCGCAAACCGGGTCAGCATAAGTGCCGCATCATCCACATCACGCTCTGGAGCAAAGATGTGAGTCATGGCGTTGAGCTCGGAGAGGGGTCCGTTGAGATAGAGGGCGAGATCGATCAAATGCGAGAGCAGGTCGCCCGCAGCTCCGCTTCCGGCTTCATTGCGCTTATACCGCCATCCTGAGGCTTTTGAGGGGTCATTCCCTGACTGATTGAGGTAGAGGGCGCGATAGTGGAATGTTTGTCCTATGCGTCCTTCTTCGATCAGTTGCTTGGCAAAGGCCACAGCCGGAAGCCGCCGATAGTTGAACCACACCAGGTTGGGCACGTGGTGTACTGCTTGCGCCATGCTTTTCGCTTCTTCCAGAGAGACAGCCAGAGGTTTTTCGCACAGCACGGCTTTTCCGGCCTGCGCGGCGGCAATGGCAATGGGTGCATGCAATGCATTTGGCACAGCAACGTCGACGACGTCGATGTCCTTTCTTGCCACCACCGTTTGCCAATCGGTCTCAGTTTCGTCCCACCCCCATTGAGCAGCGGCTGCCTCCAGCTTCTCAGGATTCCGTCCACAGATGACCTTCAACAGAAGATCGTATGGCAGATCAAAAAAATGACCGACCTGCCGAAACGCGTTGGAATGCACTTTCCCGATGAAGCCTGAACCAATCATGGCTAAGTGCAGTTTCTGCTTGGGCATCTTTGCAAAGTCCGATTTTGGCGGTTCTATCGTTGCGGTGCTGACGAAAAAGCTGCCGTGCGCCTGTTACACGCTAGCGTCGTTGAACCTGCGCCGCGTCTTGCAGCCGTTTCAAGAGGCTCGGGAACAGGTTGAATTCCGTCTTAAATCGATCGCAATTCAGCCTTCGGGGAAAGCCGGTGATGACTGTGTTTCCGAAGCGGATATGCAAGTTTTCGTTCAAGGATTCGAGCTCCTCTTTCAGGTCAGCCAGACGCCAGATCTCGCACGGTGCATTGTAGCTTGAATGGGAGAGGGTGGGAGCGTTCAACAGAATCGAGAAAGCCTGGGCGAGATCTTTAACGTGGACTATTGAAAGCGTCTCATTTTCAGAAAAAGGTATGAGGATTTCTCGCTCTTTGTTCTCTCGAAGCGCGTCGACGATATCGGTTCTCCAAAGGGACGAGGATACTCCGATTGGGCCGGGGCCAACCACGATCGGGATGCGCAGCGCTACAAACCGTAGCCCATACTTGCGGCTGTAAGCATCGCCCAGGACTTCGAGGTACTGCTTCGCTGCGCCATAGACATCCTCCGGTGTCGTGGGATCTGACTCGGAAATGTCGGCCGCCCGCGGGTCCTTGGAGCCGTAGATGCTGACTGAACTAGCGAAAACGACTCTGGCAACTCCGAAATTGCGGGCGGCTTCCAGAACATTGAGCGTCCCCAACATGTTGACTTCCGTTGCCCTGTAAGGGTCGCTCAAAGAAGCCGTGCGTAGTGTCGATGCAAGGTGAGCGATTCCGGCAATAGGCTCCTGGACAGAAGCGAAAATCTCTTGCAGCCAGTTGGCATTCGTGAGATCACATTGGAAGCAATTCTGGTCATTTGGCGATCCCGGATTGACGCAGTCAAGGGAAATCACATCGCGCTCTGCCGCGAGAAGCTCGGATCGGATATGCCGCCCGATATATCCCTCTCCGCCGGTAACTACGATGACATCAGTCCTGCTCCCACTGGGGAGCCTCGGGCGACACGGTTCCTCACTTCCATCGGCCATGGGTCTGTTGCGCACCATCTTACGACCGGCTCCCCGCCGAGGCGATCAACCATATACCGACAATGAGGAGCACATTGCCCACACCTGCCCACGCGACCGATCGCCGCCCTGCGCCGCGCCACTCACCGGTCAACAGTCCCCAAGCGTTCGCTGTCAGCACAATTGCAGCCATAAAGATGGGCCAGCCGAGCACGAGACCAAGCGCACCCATCCCGCGGGCGCCAGCGCCATAGGCGAAATTGCTGCCCGACCAAAGCACCGCCATTGCCAGGACCAGGCCGATGTTGGCTGCAGCCTCGTCACGAAAGTGCACAGCGCTGCGGTGACGAATCACCAGGAAAGAGCAATATGCAGCGTTCACAGCAAATCCCCCGCCAAGGAGCACGGGCCACACGGCATTCAGCGAACGAGTCGTAGGCGTCCCCAGTGCTTCCGCCATCCTGAATATCGGCGTGGCTTCATTAAGAGCCACGCTCATAAAACTAGAGCCCAAGCCGGAGACAAGGCAGATGATTAGGCCGACCACAAAGGAGCCCCTACCGACCTGCCGTTGCGCACGTTCCCGCAGAAGGCCAGCCAACGCACACGCAGTGACACCGGCAAGAACGACAGCAACACCCACGAGTGTGAGGAGGCCGACAGTTGTAAAGAGCTGGGCGCGGTGCAGTTCTACGAACGGCACTACAGCACCGAGCGAGGACGCTGTGCCGAGAATTACACCAAAGCCGAGTGCCAGCCCCACGCGGGTAACACCCAGTCCGAAGAGGACTGCACTTGCGCCCCACAACATCCCGTAGAATGCCGTCCGCGCGAATGGTTCCGCTCCGGATGCGCGGTAAACGGCCCCCAGATTCGGAACCGTTAGCCGAGCAACGGTTAAGGGGATGACGACCATCGCTACAAACGACCAAGCGAGCCAGGTGTGTTCCCAGTCCCAGCCGCGCACCCGTTTCATCGGCGTGGCAAAGCTCCCATTCATTCCGCCAGCCAAGAATATCAGCATCAATGCCGCGAGCATCCTACCCTTCAGTGCATCCCAATGGGGAATGCCGTAATCCAGGCCTTGGCATTCGGCCAGTGGTCCGTGCGCAGTGTGTCAGGATTGAAGCCTCGGGCAACGCCGCGGTAGTACCCGAACAGCTGGAACACGAGCGTCAGCGGGATGGGGGTCAACAACTCGTCAATGCCGCCCTCGAGCCGGATCACATGCTCGGCGTGGCCCGCGATCGTGTCGTTACCGTCGAAGACGACCGCGATCGTGCTCGATTCGGCGGCCTGCGCCACATCCAGGCAGTCGGCAACACGAGGATTTGTGGCCTCGTTGCCTGCGATTGCGATCGTACAGGTGGTCGGTCCCAGGATGGAGATCACGTCGTGATGGAAGTCGCCGGGTCGATAGGCTTTGCTTACACAGATACTTTCCTCCTCGATTTTGAGCGTTCCTTCGCGAGCCGAGAAATAGTTTGGTCCTGTTCCAACCAGGAAAAAAGAGGCAGTGTCCTTGAAGCGTTCTGCGAGGATCCGAACCGTCTCCTCTTGCGTTCGCAGGAATGCTTCGCCGATCGCCGCGCAGCGGCCAATCTGCGCCTGAAGGGCAGCGATCCGCGAGGCGGTGCGTCCCAGCCTCCCTCCGAGTTCGAGCCCGAGGAGCGTTTGCATCAAGATCCGGGTGCTGATTACGCTGATGCAAGGGCCGCAGCCCTGCGCGGTCTCATAGCAAAGGGCACGTTCCGCAATGTGGACGAGGGGGCTGTCTGGGGTGTTGACAATCGCGACCGTGAGACAGCCCAGATCTCGGGCTTTCTGCAGTGCGTCCCGCGTTTCGATGCTGCCTCCCGTGCCCGAGTGCCCAATAACCACCGTGTTGGCTGGATCAACGTCCGGGAAGTAGCTGTAGAGCTCGAACGACTCCACGGCCCTGCAGTGGATGCCCGCCAGCCGTTCGACCACGAACTCACCGTGGATAGCGGTGAAGAACGCAGATCCGCAGCCGGTAAAGAGGATCTCCTTGGTTCCGCGCGCGACGATCGCGTCCGCGACCGCTCTGATTCCTGGCCGCAAACAATCTAGAATCTCGCGCCATTGGGTTGGCTGCTTTCGCAGCTCCTCGACGAGCAGATAGGGGTGAGCATGGCGAACCTCTTTGGCTTCGCGGATGATGTACCAGAGAGGCGTTTTCTCGACCTCGTCGCGCAGCCACTCCGGCACAACTCCCGCTTGCGGAGCGTTGCTGATCCCGTGCTTTTGCATCAGAGACACCGCCCAGCGCGGCATGTGCGTTGTCATCTCCTTGGTCACAGTTTCCTCCTCGGGCACTCAGGCCCTATTCCGTTTATGCGATAGTATCCATTGCCAGAGCCACACCGCCCAACACTCCGGCCGCGTCTCCCAGCGCTGTCGGGAGGATCTCCGTGGCACCGGACGGCAGGTAAGCGACTCGCGTCGCCACTTCTTGCCGGATGGCATCCAGGACCTCGGGGCGGTGCACGATCAATCCGCCCCCGACCAGAATGAGGTCGGGGTCGAGCGCATAGATAAGATTGGCGACAAGCACTCCGAGCTCACTTGTCAGCCGATCCGCCAAACGTCGAGCCAGAGAGTCCCCAGCCTCCGCTGCCTCGAACAATTCGCGCAAGCCCGGCTCCGCGCCACAGGCGACGGACTCCGTGAGCGGTGAGGTTTCGCCGGCCGCGAGCGCCTTGCGCAACTGGCGCAAGACTCCACTGTGCGAGGCTTGTTCCTCAAAGATCCCAGTGTTACCGCAAACGTGCCGGGGTCCATACGGATCCAATGACATATAACCGAAATGTCCTGTTGCCCAGTTGTGACCGCGGACCATGTGCCCAGCCATCACCAGTGCACCGCCGATGCCAGTGCCCACGGTCACGGCGACGACATCCCTGTAGCCCCGGCCTGCCCCAAACTTCATTTCGCCGGCTAAGATCGCGTTCACGTCGTTGTCACACACGACGGGACAACGGAGCCGGTCGCGGAGACTTGCGGCGAGTGAGACACCCTCGAGAAACTCAAGCTTGCTCTTCAGCCAGACTACCCTACCCGAGGTGAAGTCGATCCGGCCTGGGCATCCGACACCGACCGCCTTGACTGGGATGCCGGTCGATTTCGTCTGTGCCTCGATCTCACTGGCGACAGTCTCAATAAAGTTCTCAGCGTCTCGGCAGTCCCGCGTCTCAAGCACCTCGCATGAGAGCAGCCGTCCCCCTCTGTCGGCTAGGCCAACCTTGATTCGTGTTCCGCCCACGTCCACGCCGGCAATCACGCCTTGTGCCCACATGTCTGGATCGTTGTCCGTGCTCAACATAATAATGACCGATTGTACGTACAATCAGTCAGGGCGGCAAAGTGCACGAGTGTCGATGACACCAAAGTGAAGGGGACGTCAGTAGCGCCAGTGAACAGAACGTGATGACGAAGTAGCCCAGTGCGCGCGTGCAGAATCCGAGCAGAAGATGATTTTCGACTCAGAGGTAAACCCGTGGATCAGCTTCGAGGTAAGACCCTGAGCACAAATTGGGCCTTGTGAGTCTTGGCTTGGAACTTGGACTTTGAAGATCTACGCTTTCTATCGGAAGCCGATCTCGAGCGCGGTCCCTTCGAATTTTGCGGAGCGCAGGGTGTCTCCCAGTTGTGCCGCAATGGCCCTCGAAACGGGCGGCAGCATGCGCGAGCCAGGGGCCAGGCGCAAGCTGAGTTTCTTACTATCCTCTTTCCAAACCATCCAAACACCCATCCATTCTCCCTTGCGATAATCAAAAGTTGTGCCGTCATCTTCATAGAGCAGGAAATCGGTATCCGCACCGGGATAGATCGAAATGGAAAGCGGCTCGTTGACCTGCTCGGCCGCAAACCGTTTCACCGGACCGAGAGGCAGAATCGATCCCGCCCGCACATATAAAGGAATGGTTTCGAGATCCACGGGCCGGTCGATTTCGCGACCGCCATCCAGGCGTTCCCCAGTCCAGAAGTCATACCATGCGGAGGGGGGAAGGTACACGCGGCGAATGGTGGCTCCCTGCTCTACCACAGGGGCTACCAGCAAGCTTTTTCCCCATAAATATTGATCTCCGCACAAGACAGATTTGGGGTCATTGGGAAAGTGCACCCACAAAGCTCGCATGATAGGCACGCCCGTGGTAGCGCATTCGCGTACCGCACTGTACAGATAAGGCAACATACGGTAGCGCAATTCCAGGTACTTACGACAGATCGGCTCAACCCGGGCATCATGCAATTGACTCGCAGCAGGGACGGCCGCGCCGTCGTAATTGTCAATTTCTATTGGGCCGGGGTCTCCGGTGTTCCATCCCCAGGGCAGACGCAGCTTCCAGGTTCGCCCGTGACAGCGGAAGAGTGGACAGAAAGCGCCAAACTGAAACCAACGCAAGTACAGCTCGGCGGTAAATTCCGAGGTCGGGACAAATCCGCCAATGTCAGTACCCCAATACGGGATTCCACTAAGCGAAGTATTGATGCCAACAGGAATCTGAGTTTTCAAGGTTTCCCAGGTGGAATAGATATCGCCGGACCAGAGGAATGAGGCGTAACGTTGCATGTCGGCGTAACCATTGCGATGTAGCGCATAGGGCCGCTCGTTGGGCCGATCCAGCTGTGGCCCCTCCCAGTACATGCGATTCCGCACCAGTCGGGAGCGGACATCCAGCGGGTCGCCTTCATCGGACCACCAGCCATCGACCCCCATCGCAAAATCCTTGCGGTGGGCATCCCAGTAGCAACTGGCCTCGGTTTCATCGAACCGCAGAAGCTCGCATTGATCTCGTACGGTTCCCTGGAGCCTGTCCGACAAAATCACTGTATGGAGCACAACATGGAAATGATCCTCATGCAGCTGAAGCAGCATCTCGCGTGGATCCGGAAACACGCGAGAATTCCAGACGAATGAGCCGTTTTCTGTGTTCCACCCCGAGGGACAGAATCCTGTCCCTAAGTAGATCAGAACATCACACGGTAATTTCTTTTCGCGGAACGTTTTCGCCTCCGAGAGCACTTCTTCCCGGCTGGCGAGCGTGCGGTGGGACTGCTGATAACCGAAGCTCCAAAGCGGCGGCATCTCGGGATAACCGGTGATACGGCCATATTCGCCCATGATGACCGCCGGATCCGGCGAGGCGACAAAGAATAGATCGAGCGGCAGGGCGCCACACGGTATTACAGGCTGAAACTTTGCTTCATTCCCTGTGAAATCGAATGTGCCATACGGTTGATGAAAGAAGATTGCCCAACCTTCCGTTCCAATAATCCACGGGATCGGTACGCGGCCACCGTGGGTGGCCAGTTTGTAGCCGCCTTGCCCACTATGCATGAGATCCACTGCCCCGCGGCGATCGAACTGAGGTCCGCCTTGGCCCAGACCCAACAGCGGCGAACTTCCAATTGGAAAAGTGAAAACGCCGGTGTCCTGATCCCAGGTGAGGTGCTGGATGATGTTTTCATGCTCGAGCCCGATTGAAATTCTGGCAGGTTTAAACGAAAGGTTGACCCGGAAGCGCCCAACCACGACTGGAAGGCCGCTTCCAGAGCGTAGCTTGGTTGTTGGGGCATCCCAAGATTCCCGAACCAACGACCCGTCGGAGGAAATCGGACCGGCCGAACCATCTCTTACGGGTACTAAGCTGATTCGACATGTCTGGCTACTGACA
>Ga0187781_10000095_pt1 | contig 58126 bp, 52 predicted proteins | sample 0715_SJ02_MP02_2_FD_132447 | JGI IMG/M metagenome (GOLD analysis project Ga0187781, IMG submission 132447) | Tropical peat soil microbial communities from peatlands in Department of Meta, Colombia - 0715_SJ02_MP02_20_MG | ecosystem: Environmental > Terrestrial > Soil > Wetlands > Peat | place...
AAGACGGCGCCGTAATCTCCAACTCCGGCCACTTCAACGTCGAAATCGATATCCCCGCCCTCGAAAAGCTCGCCAGCTCGAAAAAGCCCGTGCGTCCTTTCGTCGAGGAATACACGATGAAAGACGGCCGCAAACTCTATCTCCTAGGTGAAGGCCGTCTCATCAATCTGGCCGCCGCCGAGGGCCACCCCGCCGCCGTCATGGACATGAGCTTCGCCAATCAGTCGCTCGCCTCCGAATACCTGGTCAAGCATCACAGCGAACTGAAGAATCAGGTCTATTCCGTCCCCGAGCCCATCGACCGCCAGATCGCCAAGCTCAAACTCGAATCCATGGGCATCCAAGTCGACAAGCTCACCCCCGACCAAGAACAGTACCTCGCCTCCTGGTCCGAAGGCACCTGATCTCGCAATCTCGTGGGGAAGCCTCCTTCTTCTTGTAGGGGCACGGCATGCCGTGCCCGCGCTGCCGATGTCCTGCGTGCTGCCCAAGTTCTCTTGGGTGCCATCGAGACCTTTGGAGTGCGGGAGCTTGCTCCCGCTTTGTTTTCAATTAGAACGCAGACCAAGCCCTCGCCGGAGCCGTGTCTCACCCTGCGCGACAAAAAGTCCACAGACCTTGGCGCTTGCACTCTGCCCGGTAATGTGGACAATTGGGGCGCAATCAGTTGCACCGGAGAAGTGTGCATGGCTGGGAGGTCGAATGGGAATAGGAAAAGGCCAAGTACCAGAACCGAATTTCTGATGATTTCATGGCCGATGCCCACCGTAAGCCCTTCATTTGCAACACAAAAAAGCCTGGGCCATCGCGGTCTACCCGTCAGTCGTTGCCAAGTAGAATTCCCTCTAACTCCATGAAAACAAAGGGTCGGCTCACTTCCTACCCGTCACCTTTAGGGGGGGACTCCCCCCCGGGAGCCCGCGAATGATGCAGGATTGGGCTGCCTGGGCGCTTGACACCGCCTCAACTCGCGGCGCTTCCTACGCCGACGCTCGCGTTATGGACATCCGCCACCGCGACATCTCCACCAAAAACGACCAGGTCGGTACGCTGGCCGAAAGCGACTCGCTCGGCATCGGCATCCGCGTCATCGCCCATGGCGCCTGGGGATTCGCCTCCACCGACCGGCTCACCCGTGAAGGCGTCCAGGCTTGCGCTGCCGAAGCCGTCGCGATTGCCAAAGCTTCCGCCCTCGCCAAGCGCGAGGACGTTGCTCTCGCCCCCGAAAAGCCCTACGTGGACACTTGGCAGAATCCCTTCCGCAAGGACCCCTTCCACATCCCGGTCGAGCGCCAGATTGGCCTCCTTCTCGCCGCGGACAAAGAAATGCGCAGCGTAAAGGGCGTCACCCTGGCGGAAGGCGGCATGTCGTTCCGCCGCATCGAGCAGCTTTTCGTCTCGACCCTCGGCTCCTCGATCCACCAGGTGAAGATGCAGTCGGGCGGCGGCATCGTGGCCACCTCTTTTGCCGGAAGCGAAATCCAAAAGCGCTCTTATCCGAATAGCTTCGGCGGCCAGCACACTTTGCAGGGGTACGAGCTGATTGAATCTTTCGATCTCGTCGGCAGCGCCCGGCGAATCGGCGAAGAAGCCGTCGCTCTTCATTCCGCCGCCCAGTGCCCGGAAGGAACGCGCACGATCATTCTCGGAGGCTCCCAGCTCGGCCTGCAGATTCACGAGTCCATCGGCCATCCAATCGAGCTCGATCGTGTTCTCGGAATGGAAGCCAATTTCGCCGGAATGAGTTTTCTGACGGTGGATAAGCTGCGCAAGCTGAAGTACGGCTCCGACATCGTCAACGTTGTTGCCGACGCCCGCCTCGAGCACGGCCCCGGCCTCGGCACGTTCGCTTACGATGACGAAGGCGTGCCCGCGCAGTGCACCCCGATCATTACCAACGGCCTTTTCACCGGCTACTTGAGCAACCGTGAGACCGCCGCCGCCATCGGCGAGCCCTGCTCCAACGGCACCATGCGCACCGAAAGCTGGCACCGCCTTCCCATCATTCGCATGACCAACATCAGCCTCAATCCCGGCACGTGGAATCTCGACGGCCTGCTCGCCGATTCCGACGACGCCATCCTGATGGAGACCAATCGCTCCTGGTCGATCGACGATCGCCGCTACAATTTTCAGTTTTCCACCGAAATCGGCTGGGAGATCAAAGGCGGCAAAAAGGCGCGCATGATCAAGAACCCCAGCTACAGCGGCATCACCACGGAATTCTGGAACAGCTGCGACGCCATCTGCTCCCGCGAGCATTGGAATCTCTGGGGCACACCCAATTGCGGCAAAGGCCAGCCCATGCAAACCATGGGCACCGGCCACGGCGCCGCCCCCTCGCGTTTCCGCAACGTCAAAGTCGGAGTCGCCTTCTCCAAATGACCATGAACTCCTGCGCGTCTTTCCGTGGCACAGCCACTCCTGGCTGTGCGCTTTTGCTTTCTTTCAAATCTCAAATTTCAAATTTGGAATGGGCCGGGCGCACTCGGCGCCGCCAGCGAGACCTTCGGAGTGCGGGAGCTTGCTCCCGCTTTGTTTTCGATACCAGTAAGAGGTACGCCATCTCCTCGGTCGAGCCGCAATGCGCCGCCCGATTTCAAATCCTCTCTTACAATGAAAAGATCTAAACAAAAATCCTCCTCTCACCGCGCCTCCGCGCCCAAGCATCCCGCTCACTCCGATCTGGAATCTCTCGCCGAGCGCATTCTCGCCCTCAGCGAAGCCGACGAAACCGAAGTCGAAATCGACTCGACCGCCGACGCGCTCACTCGCTTTGCCAACAACACGATTCACCAGAACGTCGCCGAAGAAGTCCTCAACATTTCCGTCCGCGCCGTGATCGACGGCCGCACCGCCCGCTCCTCCACCAACAAAACCGACGAAACCTCTCTGCGCCAGGTGGTGCATGCCGCCGCGCGCCTCGCCAGGCACCAGCCCCGGAATCCCGATCTGCTTCCCATGCTCGGCCCGCAGAAATATCACAAGCTCGCGCGCTTCTTTCCTTCCACCGCCGCAGCCACTCCGCAGGATCGCGCCCGCGTCGTCACGCGTGTGTGCCGCCTGGCCGAAAAAAGAAACCAAACCGCCGCGGGAATTTTTTCCTCGGGCTCGATGCGTACGATTCTTGCGAATTCCCGCGGCCTGGTAGCCCGCCACGAACAAACGCGCTCGGAATTTTCCGTCACCATGCTCGAGCCGAATTCTTCCGGCTGGGCCAAAGCGAATTCGCCCGATATCCGCCAGCTCGATCCGGATGCGCTGGCCGAAACCGCCGGCCGCAAGTGCGCGGAATCGCGGTCGCCGCGCGAGCTGGCGCCGGGGCATTACGTCACGATTCTCGAGCCCTCCGCCGTGCTCGATCTCGTCGGCTCCCTCTTCTACGATTTCGCTGCCACGGCCGTGCTCGATCAGCGCTCCTGCTTCAACGACCGCATCGGCAAAAAAATTCTCGGCGACAACATCACGCTTCAGGACGACGTCTATCATCCTTTCCAGCTCGGCGCTCCTTACGATGGCGAGGGAGTTCCGAGAAAAAAAGTTCTGCTCGTGGATCGCGGCATGCCCAAAAATCTCGTGTATTCGCGCGCCGCCGCCAAAAAAATGAAAGCGAAGCCCACCGGCCACGGACTCGCTCTGCCCAACGAATTCGGCGAAGCGCCGATGAATCTCGTGTTTTCCGGCGGCGACAAATCGATCGACGAGATGGTACGCTCCACCGAGCGCGGCATTCTGGTGACGCGCCTGTGGTATATCCGCGAAGTCGATCCATACGAAAAAATTCTCACCGGGATGACTCGCGATGGCACGTTTCTTGTGGAGAAGGGAAAAATTTGCGGCGGCATCCGCAATCTGCGTTTCAATCAGAGCATGCTCGCGATGCTCGCCAACGTGGAAATGCTCGGCCCGGCGGTCCGCGCCGCCGGCGAAGAATCTTTCGAAATGGTCGTCCCGGCGATGAAGGTCCGCGACTTCCATTTCACCGAAGTCACGAAGTTTTAGATATTGGCTCGCGCTCGAGTGGCACAGGCACTCCTGCCTGTGCTCTGACGAGCGAAACTTTCGTCCATGCGATCCGCACGCTCGCTCTAAAAACCAAAATTCGCGCCGCTATTTTTTCTTTTCCGGCCTGACAAAATATTTCCACTTGTCCCAATCCGCTCGCACCGCCACATCGAAAAATCCCACCATCATTTCTTCATCCGTTTGATCGCCCCAGCGCACCGACGCATCCGGATCCGGATTGTGCGGATTGTTCCGCGAATTGTCGTACCACGCGGCCGCTTGCAATTCCGTCCCGGCCTTCAGCTCGCGCGGCTCGGCCAGCCGATAGCTGAGCTGCCAGAAGAAATCCCAATTCACTCGCAGCAGCGTCTCGATCGTTCCGTCGGCGTGAACGAGGTTGTACTCGAAGCGCTTCCCGCGCAGATGCATGTGCGGCATGAAACTCAGCAGCGTTGCGTCGTTCGGAAGCGTTCCGTGCGCTTCCACCCGAAAATCATCTGCGCCCGGCGGGATCACGAAATGGTCGTTGGTCAATTGCAGCGTGAGCACGCGCTGCTTCGGCGTCTGCTTCGCGAACCGCATGCCGATGCTCGTGCGGTCGCTGGTTGCATGTCCATGAGCCATGTAATGCATCTGGAAAACGAGATCCGATCCCGGCGGAATGAATTTCGCCATGCTTTCCGGCCACTGGTCCGGCGCGCTGCCTGGAGCATAAACAAGCAAGATGTCGCTGTCGGTCCAATGCGCTTCCCGCTGCGACTGCTCGTCCTGCAGATCGTCCGCCGTGAATGGAGTTCCGATCGGAGCGCGTCGGAGCCATTTCGAATCGGGCGGACGAATATAAACAACGGCGTGATGGACGCTCTCGCGGCTCGACGGGCGAATCTCGGACATCTCGACCCATTTGCCTTCCGCAAATCCGGTGGGAACAATTTCGTAGGTGTAGTCGATCTCGCCACTCTCGGGCAGCTCCACGGGTTTCGTCATCCGCACAACAAGATCCGGCTGCGGAATTTGCCAGCCCGAAATCCATTCGCGCGGAGGCGGCGCATCGCGCGGATCGCCTTCGGGAGCGTTCGCATCGGCCCAGGCCGAAATCGTCGCAATCTCTTCCGGCGTGAGAGATGGATCGTTCGAGAACTTCCCGAAGCGCGGATCGGCAAACCAAGGCGGCATCTTCTTCGCCGCAACTGTCTGCGCGATCGCCCGTGCCTTCACTCGCGCATCTCGATATCTCATCAGAGGTGTCGGGCCGATTTCGCCCGCGCGGTGGCAGCTCTGGCAATGCCGCTCGAGAATCGGGAGCACGTCGCGATAGAAGGTCGGCGTCTCGTCCGCGCTTGGCGTTTCAGGCGAGGGATTCTGAGCCAGAATCCAGCCGCCGAGGCTCGTGACAATGATTGCTGCCGACAATCGTGGAATCGCGCTCATCATTACTGGATTAGTTGCGCACTTCGGAGTCGGGTTTGCAAGCCCGGAATGAGACTTCGTGAATGGAGGTCAGCGCGTGAACTGGAGGCTCGAAATCGTGCGGCTGATTACATTCTCCTGGATCTGCACAAGGTCGCTGTCCGCCGAGGTCATCCCGAAGACCGTGTAAAGGTGAGTGCCGAACGGCACGAACACGACAATGCCGGACCAATCGTGCTTGTCCACGCTGCCGCGGAACGTGTGCTCGATCGCGGTCACGCCCGAAACCGTGATCCGCTTCTCGCCGAGCGGCCGGTAATTCTCCAGGATTTCGCGCAACCGCCGTTCGGCTGCGTCAATATCGCTCGCAAGAGATTTCCCCGGCGCCTGCTGGCCGATGAGCAAGTAAGTGGTTTCGTCGGATGTTCCCATGGCAGTGATCGCGCCGGGCATGATGCTGCGCGCCCCTTCGATCACTCGCCACGCCGGCGGTTTGTACATGCGGAATCCGTAAGTCTCGTTCACGTAGGAATTGCCGTTCACTTGCTCGACCATCGGCGGCTCAGCGGCCTTTGTAGGCGCAGCAGCCGGCGCAGGCGCAGATGCAAGCACATTCTTCGCCGTGACCGGTGATGGCGCGGGACTCGCGGGTTGCGATGGCGTTGCAGCCGGAGCGGGCGAAGCCTTCGCGCTGGCCATCGCCGGACTCGGCGCAGGCGCTGCTGGCGCAGGCGAAGGCTTGCTCGCAGATGCTTCCGCGGAAGCAGGTGGCGTTGTCGATGCGGGTGTCGCGGCAGGCTTGCTCGTGACCGGCGCAGCAGGTTCCGGCGCAGCGTTCGCGCTCGCCGTGGCGGGTTTGGCGCTCGATTCAGCGGGGCTCTTGCTTGTCGCGGACGATGCAGCGGCTGGCGCTGAAGGCGCTGGAGCAACTGTCGCCGCAACCGGCGCAGGCGTGGCCGCAGCTACAGTCTTTGTCTCGCTGCTCTTGGGCGCTGGAGCGAGCTTCTCTGCGGCTGGTTCAGGCTTCTTCATCGAATCGAGGCTCTTCGCTACCTCGGAAATTGAGATCGATACCACTTGATCTCGCTGGACCAAGGCGAAACCGTAGCTCGTCTTTACCTTGAAGGAGTTGTCTTCGAACCCGACGATGACGCCGGAGATTTTGGTGCCGTCCTTCAGCTTGAGTTCGTCAGCGTGCGTCGCACGCGGCACGAGCGCCGTGCTCGCCGCAATCGCCGCCAGGATCAGGATTCCCCGCTTCATGGTATTGAGTATCGCGCTTCACTTGCCCGCCAGCAAGGCTTCGGGTCTCGCTGTTGTTCGCTTAGTCAGCTACAAGTTGGCTGCGTCGAGATTGTGTCAACGCTGGTGAAACACAGAGGTCACTGAGGAAAGAGTGAGGTCACAGAGGAACCGCGGGTTCGGCCGCCGATGCGCGGATTTCGACATCAGGAGCGATCGCCAGGAACGGAGCGAACGCTTCGCGCAGCAGGGCGAGGTATTTTCGGCGGTCGTAGCCGTGAAAGCCTTCCCAGAGCGCAAACGCGCGGGCGCGATCGTTGGGCACGGGCGAGTCCGCGTCGGTGATGACGTACTCGATCGTCTGTCCGGGGCGCAGCCGCACACCGCGGCCGAAGAGCTGCTGCGCCGCAATCGCCGTGTGGCTTGCCTTCTGGTACTCGCGCGGCGCGCGCGTCAGCCGCTTGCTGATGATCAGGTCCTCGACGGGAATTTCACCGTTCGCAAGCCGGCTTTCGTAGCGCTCCACGAGCTGCGCGGCTTCCGCGAGCCGCCGGCAATAGCCATCGTAATCGCGCGCCTCGGCCAGAAGTGCGAGCACTTCTTTCTGCATGCGGGCAATCAGCGGCGGCGTATCGTGGCGGCGGGATTCGAGGCCGCGGACTTTCAGCTCGCCCTCTTCGCTGACGGCGAAGAAGCGGTTCGGAACCGGCACATCGCCGAATTGCTTGGACGGCAGAAAGACGGTGTAGCGATAGACGGCTTCGATGGCAAGCGGCAGCTTCGTGCGTTCCGCGATCTCCCGCGCAAGCTCTTCATAATCCTCGCGCGTGGCGCCGCGCTTCTGCACGTAGAGCGAATCCACGAGCGCGTGGACCAATTCGAAGCCGCGGTTTTCGGCCAGCTCTTTGGCGGTGAGCAGCGTCTCGCGAGCGTAAGCGTTGATGGCTTCGTGCGCCTCGATCTTGCCGAAGCGCGCGTTCTTGTAGCCGGTGTAGCCGAAGCAGCAGACCAGCAGCCATTTCAAGGCGTCGCGCTCGAGTTTGTAGCGCCGCGTGCACGCGCCGGAAAGCTTCGGCCCTTCGCGCAGGCGCCGCTTCCATTCCGCGCGCTTGGCAATCAACCGCTCGACCACGCGGCTCGTGATTCCGCGCCGCCGCTGGCAAACGCGATAGCCGAGTTCCGGAACGCGCGGCGCATCAGGGCAGCACGCGCAATTCACCGTTTCGGGCGAGACGTTGAACCGCGCCATGATGCTCGGATATTCGCTGACGAAATCGAGTTCGGCCACATTGGGGAAAAATCCCAGCTTGGGAACGAACACCAGCCCGCCGCGATCGGCCTCCATCAATTCTTCCGGCGACTTCGGATCTTCCGGCTCGGCTTTCTGCTCGGGGATGAGAATGCCGTCGCGATGCGCGAGCTCCATCTGCATGTAGGAAATTCCCGTGCCGGTGGTGGTGCGCGCGGCGTATTGCACCGGCAGCTTGGTGACGCGCACCAGTTCCCACAATCCCGGCAGCTCGCATTTGTCCGCGATAAAGGAATTCTGCGTGTCCACGTGCAGGCGGCCGCAGAGCGTGGTGGAGCTGTTCTTGAACAGGATGCGGCCGTAGCTCATGTAGCTGCGCCCGCGGCTTTGCTGTACGCGCGCGCCGGCGTCGCGATTGAGCGGCAGCGCGAGGCCGAGCTGCGCGGCCTGACGGCGGATGCGCGGCAAGATCACGGAGTCGCCCCAATCGGTGAGAATCAGGTCGGGATCGTGCTGCTCGATCAGATGTTTCAGCGCGCGCGCCGCCGGCTCGCCCGATTCGTCGAGTTCGAACGAACGCCCGTCCACTTCCACTTCGAGCGCCGTGCGGCGGCCATGCAAAGGATCGATGCAGGAAAGTCCGCCCAAGCGCACGTGCAGGATCTCGAAGGGCGGAACATCGTAATCGGGCGCCCATTCATCGTCGCAGCAGGCGATGGCTTTCACACGGTCCTCTTCATCGGATTCCACTTCCACAAGCGCGAGCGGAAATACGCGCCGCTCCCAGCAATACATCGAAGCGAGCATCAAGTCGCTGTCGTAGAGCCGCAGCCGGGAATCAAAGCGATGCACCCAGCGCGACCATGCGGAATAGTCGCTCGGTCGCGCGACACAAATCTCGAGCACTTCGATCGGATCGCACTCCCAGATGTCGATGCGCTCGGTGAGCCGGTAGGAAATGCCGCGGCCACGCGTTTCGAGCGCCGCCTGAAGCCGGCGCAGAGATTCGCGCGAACCCGCCGCATAAAACGACGGCGCGAAAGCGTCAATCAGAAGATGATGCTTCCGGCTCGGCTCGATCAGCCACAGCTTCATCCCCTGCGGCGAGGGGTAAAGATCGAAAATCCAGCCCTGGAGTTTCATGGAGCTCCTCTTTCTTCAGGTGCAGGGCGCGCTCGACGGCGTCGAGGCGCTTTTCGTGGTCGAGCGCAATCGAGAGCAGGATGGCTTCCATCGGATTGTCGTGGCACTGATAGGTGGCGGCCTGCGTGTAGCAGCGGGCGCGATGAAAGAGGCGGTCGAAAAAGTCTTGGTCTTCGCGGCGCAGCGCGCGGCGGAATTTTACCCAGTGCGCGGCGGCCTGCTGGATGATTTGAACGAATGTCGGAACTGTGCGGCCCATGGGATTCTTCCTTTCTTATGCCGGCAAATTTCGCGTTCGTCATTCTGAGGAGGGCCATCGGCCCGACGAAGAATCTCTCTTCCTGCGCCGCTTTCGAGATGCGTTACGCCGGGGAGAGATCCTTCGGTCGTCCGCCTAAGCGGACGACCTCAGGATGACGCCGGAAGCGGCAGAGCTCGCGGGAAGACCTTTCAGCGGCGCTTTCTCTTGAGCGAGCGCGAGCTGATCACCTTCGCCGACGAGGAACCGCGAAACGTGGTCGGCCTGCGCCAGGAGCTGCGCGAAGAACCTTTTGCGCGGCGTCTGGATAGATGTCGCGTCGGAGAAAACGGCGGTCGTGAGCGGAAGGCGCTTGAGCACCCGCAGCGCTTCGAGAGCGCGCTCGAAAGAAGCGGTGGCCTCGCGATCGCGCACGTCCTCATCGAAATACAGATCGGGCAGCGCCGTTACGACGATCACGCGCGCCGGAAATTTCTCCAGCCAGCGCGGCGCGCGCGCGAGCAGCTCGGTCAACTGGAAGCAGGTGAACGCGCGGGCCACGCGCAGGCGTTCGTTGAAGATTGCCGCTGCATCGTCGCGTTGCCCCGGGCCATCGTGCGGCCATCGAGACGCGCGCGAGCGCGCAAACCGCGCAATCAGCAGCGGGTCGAAGCGGTTCGCGCCATCCAGACACAACACCGGCTTCGCCTGCATCACGAGCCGCGGAAGAAAATAATGGAACAGCCGCGGCACGTCCGGATGGCCGTGAAACACCGCGAGCCCAGTGTCAGGAAACGTCCAGGAGATGCGTTTCTCGCTGTCGCGAACGGCAAGCGGCGAAAGAGATGCGGTGGCCGGCGCCATGGCGCGGCCGGAACCATGTTGGCACATGTTGACCTCGAGGCAGGCAGCGGGAAGGGCAGGGGCGCATCGGGCGGCGCAGCACGCCGGGCTGCGCCGGGAAATTCGGGCGGGGGAGGAGCGGTCCGTGAGAGCCGGGTGGATCCCGCAGGAGGCACCCTGAATGGCAATGGGGCCGCGGCCTCGCCCGCCTTCCCGTTACCTCTACCGAGGAGAAGTATAGGCGAAGAAAAAGCGAAAGTCAAATCGACGAAAAAACAGTTGCGACTCAGGTGGGACGGATGGCGTGGGCGCTTATAAAAGTTTTGATTTCGTCTTCGGAAAGTCCCGCTTGTCGCAAAGAGTGGGTGACAAATTCATCTTCCAGCAAATCTGCTTTTGGAACAGAGATATAGTTTGTTGTGCCCTTTTGTCGCCAAAGATATGTTCGTTTCTGTTCCGTCTTGTAAGTGTAGTTCAGTTCCCGGATCTTGATGAAGGTGTCTCTGCGGACCATGTGGCTCCGTTATGGCCGTCAAAAACGGCAGGTCAAATCGCACGTCTTCGGGCCGGCTTGGCATAGGTCCGGATATCGTCCATCCATGATCCTTCAGGAACTGAGGCAATTCTTGAGAGGCCAGTAAATCCTTCAACAGGGCGTCCAGTGTCTGTCCGATGTCTTCCATCAGATCAGCCCAGGAATCTGATTGTACGGTCAGTTTTAGGGGATCACACACGGCCACCCAGTTGCCACCTTTGGCGCGGAAACAGGTCCAAGGAACTTGACCATCAATGCGGACGAGAGTGAGGACTGCCATTCATTACCGCCCTCCCCAGCGGGAATAAGCCATTTTACGCGCTAGAACACGCCGTTTCAAGCTGAACCACTTGCGGGAATCGGGTCGAAGACTATTTTTTCGAAATCAGCAAGGATTTCGTGATCTCAACGGAAGCGATTCGGTTTCGAGCGTCCTCAGGTCGAGGAGTTCCGAGGCGTGCTGGATATCGATGCCGACGATCCGGCCTTGGGCATCGAGGTCGATCACCAGACCGTCCTGAATCTCGCGGGAATCCACACTGGGGCGAGCGTTCAGATCGATATAGAGCGAGTCCGTTTCTTGGTCATAAACCAGCTTCATGCTCATCCCTTTTTGCGGCGGCGGCGGGGGCGGGCGGGGTGGCTGCGCGGGTGCGACGGGAGCTTGGCGGCGCGCTTCGATTCGGATTGGACGGCGAGGAGGTCGCGCGTGAGGTGATGCAACGCATCTTCGAGCGCGCGAAATTCCGCGTCCGCGCCCTGCAAATTTCCGGCGCGGCCCATGGCTTCGAGATTGCGCGCGGCAGCGACCGCTTTTTGCGCGCCGAAAATCGCCATCGCGCCTTTCAGAGTGTGGGCGGCGCCCGCAAGTTTCTCCGCGTTCTTTTGCGAGATCGCACGGCGAACACCGGAGAATTTTTTCGGCGCATCCGTGAGGAATGATTTCACAAGCGACTGAATCAGCTTTTCGTTTCCGGCGGTCGTGCGCCATAAATGTTCCGCCACGCTTTCCGCGGGTTGAGGCGGCGCCGCCGGCGCAGGAGCGGACGGCGATGCGGCGGCGCGATTGATTCCGCACGGCGGAGATTCCACGACTTCGAACAGCGCGTACATGTCGAAAGGTTTTGCGAGGAATCCGTCCATGCCGGCGGCGATGCGCCTCTCGTTATCTTCGTCGGTCACGTTGCCGGTGAGGCCGATGATGATCTGATGCTTTCCGGTGGCCGCCTCCTGCGCGCGAATCGCGCGCGTCGCTTCGAGGCCGTCCATTTCGGGCATCTGTTCATCCATCAAGACCACGTCGAAGCGATCTTTCGTCACCGCCGCAAGCGCCTCGCGGCCGTTTTCGACCGCCTCGACCGAGTGGCCGCGCTTGCGCAAAAGTTCGATCACCAGCTCGCGATTGACGTCCGTATCTTCCGCGAGAAGGACGCGTAAACGCCGCGCGGTTTTTCCGGCGCGGAGGCGAGCGACGGCTGCGGGATTTTTTTCTTGAGCTTTCACGCGCGGCTCCTCGGCGGCAGTTGGCAGAGCGGGCTTTCGCTCCTGCGAAGTTTTCGCGGCACGCGGAAGACGAAACCAGAATCGCGATCCGCCGGTCTTTCTCGTCTCGGCTCCGATTGTTCCGCCCCAGCGCTCGACTGTGATCTTGCAAAAATAAAGTCCGAGGCCGGCTTTGCCGGGACGATCTTTGCCTTTGGAGAAAAGCGCGAAGAGACGTTCCGGTATCGCGCCTGGCGGCAGGCCGGGGCCTTCGTCGTCCACAAACGCGAGCAGAAACGGACCGTGTTCCTCGAGGCCAACGGTGACGGTGGAATCTTTCGGGCTATAGCGCAGCGCATTTTCGAGCAAGTTGCCGAAAATTCGTTCGATCCGGGATGCATCGCCGACAACATTCGAATCGCGGGAAAGATCGAGCGCCGGATCGAGACTCAGCCGGATTCCCTTGTCTTGGAACGCAGGAAAAAATTCCTGCACGACGCGTTGGGCCGAAGCGCCAAGAGAGGAGCCGCCAATTTCTTCCGGAGCTTTCGATTGCTGCCCGGCCAGGTCGCTCGAAAAAGCTTCGAGGATTCCACGGATCATCTGTTCCTGGCGGTGCGATTCGCGTTGCCCGGTTTCGACCATGCGCTTGACGTCGGCAGAAAGATTTTCGAGCGAAAGGATATTGAAGCAGCCGCGCATCGCCGTGAGAGGCTGCGAAAGATCGTGGACGATGCAATGCAGCAGGATTTCTTTTTTCTGCGTTTCTTTGATCAGCCGTTCATGTTCGAGCAGCGAATCACGCGCGGTCTGGAACACGCGCTGGCGATCGGCATACGCGCCCGCGAGATTGCGGATCACAAGGACAGGCTTGCCTTCGAGCCGCAGCGCAGTGGCTTCGAGCGGAGTTTCGCTGCCGCCGGAGCCCCGCTCGATCCAAACGCCCGAATCAGCAGTGCCGGGACGGTTCGAATTCCAAAAGCTCTCCGCATCTACAAGAAAATTTTCGAGGAAAGAAGAAGCTTCGGCAAGGCGGATCGATTTTCCATGCCTGCCGCCAGTGCCCCACAATTTCTCGCACCACTCGGAAGAATTCCCGATACCGTGAAACGTGCCGTCGCCCAGGTACTCAAAGAGGGCATAGCCCTGGCCGGCGAGAAACGAATCGGGGATGGAGTTTTTCTGCATCTATTTTTTCAGCATGGCGCGCGCCAGCTCGGAAAAAACTTCCTCCACATGCTCTCCGGTCTTGGCGCTGGAGCGAAATATACTCCATCCGCTTTCGGCGAGTTTCGCTTCTCTTTCGGGTTCGATTTCCCACTGGTCTTTGAGATCGCTTTTGTTCAGCACGAGCACGGCAGGAATTTTGCCCATCGTTTCATTCACGCGATTGCTCAAAGCCAGCGCGTCTTCGAGTGTCGGCCGCCGCGTGCCGTCGACGACGAGAAGATATCCCGACATGCCGCGGAGATAGGAAATCTGAAGCTTCTGAAAAATATCCTCGCCATAAATATCCCACAGGACCAGCGTGACGTCTTGCCCGTCCACGCGGACGACCTTCTTATCCACTTTCACGCCGATGGTGGTCTGGTAGGCCTCGGAGAAAATACTTTCGACAAAGCGGCGAACGAGGCTCGTCTTGCCCACGGAAAACGTGCCAAGCATGCAGACTTTTTTCTGAAGCATGGAGGTGGCCGCTTAGTTTGCCACGGGAGCGGCGGTATAAGCGACTCTGAAGGTGACGCTGCGATTGAGCCGGCGGCCCTCTTCGGTTTCTTCGCTGCGCAGGGGTTCGGAGGTGGCCACGCCGCGCGCGTGAAGGTTTGCGGACGGAACGCCCGAGCGGCGCAGGGTGTAAAAGATTTGGTCCGCGCGCTGGCGGCTGAGGGAGATGTTCGTGGCATCACCGCCCGTGACGTCGGTGTGGCCGACGACGTCAACCACGGCCTTCCCGCCCATGCGCTGTGCCTGAGCAAAAAGCAGGCTGAGAGTTTTTTCGGATTGGGCTAGCGGAGCCTCCTGGCCGGGTTCGAGTTCGGCGCGACCCAGTGGAAACACGAGCACAACTGCCTGGAGGTTGGATTTCAGCTTTTCGAACTCGAGCAGGTCCGCATCCTGAAGCTTCGATGTGTCCACGCCGTTCACGCCGGCAATCCAGGGAGCGCGTTCGTTGAATTTGGCAATCCACTTCGCGGAAGCAGCGCCCTCGGCGCGGAGTTCGCCATGCTTCACGGAAAGCCTTACGCCCTCGGGAGGATGCAAAAGCTCCTTGGTCCGCCGGAGCACAATCGAATCATCTACGGAATAAAAAGGCAGAAGCTCCAGATCGGCGCTCTTCGGATCAAAACCTGCCTCCGCGAGCAGCTTTTCGGGCTCGGGCGCGAGTGGATCGCGGAAGCCCTGCACGTGATACCGGCCGCCTGATTTGGTGTAGGAGATCACTACGATGCCCGGCTGCTGGCGGAGCGAGTTCAGAAAGCCGGACCATTCCCAGAGCAAGTACGTCGAATACCCAATCCATCCGAGAATGATCGCAGCCACCACAGAGACGGCGGCGATGAAGGCGCGCGGCCTTTTCTTTCCCGCGTCTTTGTCCCTGAATTGTGATTCGAGCAGATGGTTCAGGCGATCACCCGCCGCGCGAAACGGGCCCGCGTCACCCTGGAATTGATCGAGGGGCGCGCTGTAATCTTTCTCAATCCCCTCGAGCGCTTCTTTCATCGCGACGCGGTACGACGACGGTGCGTGGCCGCGGATCACGGCGGCAATCACGGCGTCCGGGCCCTCTTCGATCCAGACGCGCAGCTCGCCCACTTCCATGCTGTCGAGGGTTTCCGCGCGCGAAGAATTGAAGGAGTCGCGGACGAACTGCTGAATGGCGGAAAGCATGCCGGCAATCATGTCCGGATCCTGCGTGGCCACCGCCGGAGCGACCACATGGCTCAGCACGAGCCCGGTTTCGCGATGAATCAAGAAAATCTGTTCGACGCGGAAGAGCAGGCTGTGCATGAGCACGATTTCCGCGAACGGCTTTCCCGTCCGCAGCGCTTCGATGCGCCACTGAATGCCGCGCACGGAAAGGCTGTGCTCGAGCGCTTCATTGAATGATTCGACCATCGAGCGCAACGCTTCGGCGATGGATTTGCGAATCGCCGGGCCCATCACGGGGAAGAGCGCATCGGCCAGAGTTTGTGGATCGCGGCGGACAGAATCGCGCAGCGTTTCCTGGATTGTGGGAGCAAGGGCTTCGGCCAAGGCGCGATCGTCGCCTTGCTCGCGACGCATCTGAATGGCTTCCGCCACCACGGAGCTGACGTCTTCGGCGCGGCGCTCGATGCTATCGAGCCGCTCGCGGATTTCTTGCAGGCCTTCCTGCTCCGGCGCGACGATCAACTGGCGCAATTCTTCCAGTGCGTGATTATTTTCCGGCTGCTCTTCGAGGGGCTGCCCCACGGGGGCGCGGCGTTGGGCTTGCTCTGCCATATGCAAACGTTGAGTGTTTGTCCGGCCGGGCCCGGGATGCGCCCGGCAGCGTCCGATCCATCCTGATTCGCCGGCGGCTTATTTTTCCGGCAATTCGAGCCCGTTCTTGAGGCGCAAGGAGAACTCCGCGAAAAGATCGGCGAGCGCGGCGCGATCGGTCTTTTCATCGCGCAACGATTCCACTTCACGGTCGAGCGCAGCGGCCGATTCGCGGCGCAGCTTTTCAATCTCGTTCATCACCGCCTTGGAATGTTCGAGAATCTTCGAGCGCAGCTCGGTCTGGCCGTCGGCAAACTGTTCCTCGAGCTGACCGATTTTTTTCTCGAGCATTTTCGAGGCTTCCTTCAGCTCGCGAGTGAGTTCCTTGAGGCTGTCGCTGCGCTCGGATTTCTCGGTCTTCAAGCGCTGGCTGAGAGATTCGGTTTCCTGCTGGACAAAGCCACTCAGGGCGTCGAAACGCTTGGCCATGTCTTCGCGAAGAGTCTCGACGGCTTTCGAAACATTTTCTTCCAGGCGCGCGAAGCGCTTTTCATAGTCGCGCATCTGCGAGCCGAACAATATGTCGCGAATCTTATCGACATTCGCGCCTTCCTGATTTTCCTTGCCGGACGGGTTGGGAGATTTTGCTTCTGCGGGGGCTGCCATTTTTCGTACTCTCCTTTTCGGACTCTTTATGCCCTGCCGGGGGGACCTGCGCGAGGCGCTTCGGGGCATTGAGGGACACTACTACGAAAAAATGGGTTTCGCAATGAGGGTTGCGGCTAGTACCCGGGTACGAAAAGTCTGAGAGTTCCGGAAGTCCTAGTACGGGGGTTCGCTTTCCGATACGCTTCAGTTTTCGGAATCCGTGCCAACCTTTGGAGGCTCTCGCCACAAGGCCAGTCCACATCGCAGCGCTAAAGCGCGACTCAAGCTTGATGCGCTTTACCGGCCGCTAAAGCGGCCCTCCCCCACATAAATGTGGGGGCTCCCACCAATGCGGTGCTTAACGGTCGAGGAATTCGCGCAGGCGGGCATAACCGGCCCGGCTCACGGGGAGCTGAACGCCTGCGGTAAGCACCGCGACGTGAGTGTCTTTGCCGTAGGGTTCGACGCGAGCCACGCGTTCGAGATTGACGATATAGGAGCGATGGATGCGAAGGAACCGCGAGGGGTCGAGGGCCGCTTCGAGGCTCGAGATAGTTTGCTGCTTCAGATGTTTCTTGCCCTCGGAGCAAAGCGCGACGTAATCATCCTGTGCCTCGGCGTAGTCGAGTTTCGCCACGGGGATGATGAACACGCGCGTGCCCTCGCGGACGGGGATGCGGTCGAGATATTGAGCCGGCGGCCGCGCCGCGGCAGATAGTTCCGCGGCGGGCGGCATCTTGCTGCCCAGGCGATCCCTGGCGCGAGCCAGCGCGGCATCGAAGCGCTCGGAGCTGAAAGGCTTCAAGAGGTAATCGACGGCATGGACCTCGAAAGCGCGAATCGCGTAGCTATCGTAGGCGGTGACGAAAACGACCCCGGCGTCTGAACCGATAAGCTCCAGCACTTCAAACCCGTCGAGTTTCGGCATTTGCACATCGAGGAAAATCAGATCGGGTTTCAATTCGGCGGCGGCTTTGACCGCTTCGAAGCCGTTCGCACATTCCGCGGCAATCTCGATCTCCGGATGAGCGGAAAGGAACTCGCGCAGCACCTGGCGAGCCAGCTCCTCGTCGTCCACAATCATGGCGCGAATTTTTTTCGCGGCTTGCGGGCTCACGCGGGTCGCGCCTCTCTTTCGGCGGGGAATTCGAGCGCCACACGAAATACATCGCCGGACCTGTCCACACGGAAGGAAGCCAGGCGCCCATAGCGCGCCTCGAGCCGCTGGCGGACATTGGCAAGGCCGACGCCGCTTTTGCGCTTGGGCGGCGCTTCCGGGTCGAAGCGGTTTTCGACGGCGATGGAAAGAGCGCCGTTTTCGCATCGCGCTTCCAGGCGGATCGAACCGCCCTCCACCAAATTGGCGATTCCGTGGGCGACAGCGTTTTCCACGAGCGGCTGCAACAGCAGCGGAGGCACGGAAACATCCAGCGCGTTTTTGTCGACTTCCTCTTCCATGCGGAGGCGCGCGCCAAACCGGATTTTCTCGACGGCCAGAAACGAGCGGATCAGGGAGAGCTCTTCATCGAGCGGAATCGAGACTTTTTCTCCGAGGCCGAGAGTGCGGCGAAGGAAGTCCGCAAGGAGAATGCACATTTCACGGGCTTTGGGCGCATCCGAACTCGTGAGCGCGCTGATGGAATTCAGGCTGTTGAAGAGAAAGTGCGGGTTCACCTGGGCTTTCAGAGCGCGGAGTTCGGCTTCGCGCGCGAGCACGCTCGCTTTCATCTCCCGCTCGCGCGCCTGCTGCGAAGCCTCGATGCTGAAGCGAACGTAGTAAGACGCCACCCGGAGCAAGTAGAGGAGGATGCCAAGGCCGAAGATCAGCGGGTAGCTTTTCGGCAGACGCGCGTCGAGTCCGCGAAAGCGGGAAAAGCTCGAGAGAACCTCGCCGAGAATTTTGGCCACCAGAATCCAGATTGCGCCGGCGACGAGTGCAGCGGTGAGGTGCGTGAAGGTAAGCCGAATCCAGCCGGCCTGCTCGATGGGCGTGGCACGGCAGGAATAGAAGGCCGAGAGGCAAACAAAGTGATAAACGAGGCAGAGAGGAACCGAGACAGCGAGGGCTTCCGTCCAGGTGAGTCCGCCCGGACCGGCAAGCAGGTAGGCGAGCAGGCCCGCAAATAGCACCCAGAACGCGAGCAGGCCGCCCGATCCTGCAAAGGTGGGACGCATCAGATCACCTTAGTTTTTGATTTCCATTCCGCCAAAGATGGCCACGCCCTTGATGATGAGACGCTTCGGGGGAGTCGAACCGGCCGGCTGCGGATGGTGCGTCTTATCTTCGTAGCCGCCAAAAATACCCACGCCCTCGATACTCACGTCCCAGCTTTCCGGGACGCGGATTTCCCCTCCGCCGAAAATGGCGGTGACTTCAATGACGGCTTCCTCGCCTTCGATCTCGGCCTGCGTGAGATCGATGTCAAATCCGCCGAAGATGGCGGTGGCATCACCGCCCTGGAAATTCTTGGATTTAATTCTGGCTTCGCCGCCTCCAAAAATCCCCACTTGGCTCATGCGCGAGTCGGTCAGCACGCTGCCTCCTTGTTGGTTCACAAATTTATCGCGAATTTCGTCCGACAGATGGAAACGGCGCCGGCGGGGACTCGAAGACCTCATCATCAGCATGATCCCGCCGAGAATGACAAACACGGGCCAAACAGTCTCGAATCGCACGCGCTGGTAGCCGAGATTTTCGAGTTGAAAAACAGCTCCGAGCAAGAGCAAGAAAATTCCGACCATGCGGCCTGCCCAGCGAGAGCACTGAACAATCTGGCGCAACCCGAGAACGATCAGCAGCAGCGGCCAGAATCGGAACACTTTCCACTGGTCCACGACACCCATCTGCCCCAGCAGCAGCACAACGCCGACCGCCACGATCAGAAGGCCGATGAAGAGGCTCGAGCGTGGACTTCGCTGCGGGCTAAACATGAGATTCTCCTTTCTCGCCATTCATCCCATCGGCCGGCCGGTTTCCACGGCGGGCTGCGAACCCGATACCCACGCCGATGGCGACAAGGATCAGCGGCCAGAATTGCCGGACTTCCTGCCAATACGGAGCGTTCAATATACCCGCGAGAGTATTCCAAGTGTTCGGCGCAATCACGGAAATCATCCAGAGATTCGCGGGGCGGATGCTCCCGTACCCCAGTGCACCGAGTTGCAGAGCGCTGCCGAGGCAAATCAGCAGCGCCGCGAGCAGCAGAACCATCCGCGAGCCGCCGAGGGAGTTATTCAATGCCGCGGGATGATTTTGAGTTGCCATCGGATTGCCTCCTGCGCCTGGCTGCGTTCTGTTCATAATGCGACGATAGAGCAGGGTAGGTGCGGCGTCACATACTTTTCGGTGAATGGCTGCTGGTTACCGGCGAATGACCGATTCGATGGGGCGCGGCGGGGTGATTTCTAGGCTGAGAAAGCGATGCGATTCGAAAACGGAGGATGGAGTGGCGGATTTAGCTCGACAGCGTCATGCCCAGCCAGAAAGCGGCGGTGAGAATTCCTGTGAGCACCAGCATCAGGCGAGTGCGCTTGGTGCGGACGCCTGCGACGACAATCGCCATGGCGCAAAGAAGGAATCCCAGCTCGGGCCAGAAGAATCGGGAAGCGAGCCCGCCGGCCCATTGTCCTGTGGAATCCTGAATCCAGGAGGAAGCGAACGATGTCACACCGGTGAGAGAAGCAGCTACAACGCCAGCGAGCGCCAGGCCCTTCGCCCATTCGGGCAGCACCCAGTCTCGCTTGGCGTCGCGCCAATCAAGCCACGTCTGCGCGATCACGAGCCCCACAACCACCACAACGAACAGCGCCACGTCCCCCTCCCAAGCTAGGGCCGCTGCCGCCGAGTTACGCCCTCAGGCCTCGGCCGCCCTGGATTTCGGCGGCCGCGCCGCACCGACAGATCCCTGGGACTTCTGCCTCTTGTATTGCTCTTCTTCCTCTGCCAAACGCTTCAGCATCTCGCGAATTACGCTGCTGCCTCGTACAGGATTCATTTCCTTCTTCATTCGGTCGCGGCTGGTTTTATACAGGAATCGATTTGCCCGCGACAATCATTTTTTCGCCACGTAGATCGGCCGGCCGGGCCTCGCCGGACGCTTCCGGAGCCGGGGCCTGAGGGCACACGGTTTGCCCCTGAGTGGCGTACCCTCAGCAGAGCCGGCTGAGAGTGAGATTTCACGAGCGGGTGGATTCTCTGCCGCGGTATCGCTTGCGGTCACAGGAAACAGCCACGGATTCACATGGAAACCTTGCATAGCCCAAGTCGCGCCTCTGAGCGCTGCACGGAGAACGGCAATCTGGCGACCAAATGGCCTATTCCGGGGCAGTCAGGGGGAGTGCCCTAAGGGATTGTAAGTAATAGGCTTAGCACGGTCCGGAGCGCGGGCCGGCCCGAAGAATCTGCCCCGGGACGGTTGCTGACCCAATAAATGGGCTGTCCCGGCAAACGCTTTCCTAATTGTGAAGCTGTTTGCACGTGTAAACTGCCCCCTGCGCCCCCCCGGCTGACCGTAATCGCACCCAATCTGCATTGCATTCCACGCAACGTCCCCCGGATGCAGCCGGTGGACGAGGCGAATGAGTCTGCTACGATAGCGGCGGCCATGCGTAAACCTTGGGTGATTGCCCATCGCGGGGCTTCGGGTCATGCACCGGAGAACACGCTTTCGGCGTTCGAGCGGGCGGTGCAACTGGGGGCTGGATTCATCGAAACCGATCTGCACCTGACGCGCGATGCACGGTTCGTGGCCATTCATGACCTGACCCTCGAGCGCACTACAAACGGGCATGGCGCCGTGCGGGACTTCACTTTGGCGGAGCTTCGCGGGCTTGATGCCGGAATGTGGTACGACCGGAAATACATGGGCGAACATATTCCGACGCTCGAGGAGGTGCTTGAATTTTCGCGGAAGCACGACGTGGTTTTCTATCTGGAAGTGAAGTACGACGCCGCCTGGGGAATGCATCACGCGCTGGTGGGGGCCCTGCGAAAGGCGCAAGACGCGGCGCGCACCATCGTGATTTCCTTCGACCCCGGAACGCTCGATAGCGTGCGGAAGCTGGATTCCTCCATCATGACGGGCTTGCTGATCGAAGAGGCGAACTCCGAAATCATAAGATCCTCGCTCGACGTGGGCGCGCGGCAGTTGTGCCCGCGCTCGACGCTGGTTACGCCGGACCTTGTGGCGGAAGCGCATCGCGCCGACCTGCACGTCGCCACCTGGACAGTGAATCAGGCGGAGGAAATGCGAAGCGTGATCGCCGCGGGCGTGGACGGAGTTATGACCGACTTTCCCGATCGGCTCCAGGCGGTTCTCGAACCTTGACCTGAATTCGTCTTCAAAATCCCACCTGGAAAAGTGGCAGGGAACTTCAGGGGCTGAAGCCCGATTTATCTGCGCGCTTGGATGTCGCGGTTGAAACCGCGACCTACAAAGCTTTCTTTGGGGCTGAAGCCCGTAGGGTTCGCGATTGATTGTCGCAGCTGCCCTTCGACTTTCCCCAAGGTTCGGCTGACACGTTGAAGATTTTGAGGTGTCGGTGGAGCCAGATAGGTTTCTTATAGCCCTGCCGCTGAATCTCCACGAAGGTGCTTGTAGAGCGCGGCAAATTGTGGCAGCGAGAGCTGCTCGGCGCGCGCGTCCAGCGGGAGCAATATCGCGGCCAGCGCCGCATGGAGCAGTTCGTCGGAAGCAACTGGGCGCAGATTGTTGCGCAGGGTTTTGCGTTTTTGGCTGAAGCAGGCCTGCACAAACGCAAGGAAGCGCATTTCCTCGGCGATGGCCAGTGCGGCGCCTTCGCCGGGTAATGACATTTTCAGCAGTGCCGATGTGACTTTCGGAGGTGGCCGGAACGCGCCCGGAGGAATCCGCAACACGATCTCGGGCCGGGTGTAGAACTGGCACGCGGCGGAAAGGTAGCCGTAAGCGCGGTGGCCGGGACGCGCCACGATCCGAGCGGCGACCTCGAATTGTATGACCACGTGGATTGAATCGATCCGGCCGGCAAAATCGAACAGGTGGTGCAGGATCGGCGAGGTGATGTAGTAGGGAAGGTTCCCGTAAATGCGGAATCGCCCGCTTACGATCGTCGCGAAGTCCACGGAAAGCACATTTCCCGTCAGGACTTCCACGCCCGGCCAGTCGGAAGGACGCGCGAGCGTTTTGTGGCGGAGACTTTCGGCAAGCCGCGCGTCGGCTTCGATGGCGAGCACGCGCCGGCCGGGCGCCGCAAGGAGTTGCGTCATTTCGCCGTGGCCCGCGCCGATTTCAACCCAGACGTCATTTGCCCCGCGCGGCAGCGTCTCCAAGATTCGCTTTCGCCAGGCGGAGTCGCTCAGAAAGTGCTGGCCCATGCGCTGGCGTGCCATAGCGCCCGCGAGTGTAGCAAGTCCGGATGGAAATCGCGCCAGGGGTTTGCTTGACGAGGCTCCGGCGAGAGGTTAACTTTTTTATTTCAATCGAGGCTCTATGAAAATCCTATTTGTTTCCTCAGAAGGTCTGCCGTATTCCAAGACGGGCGGGTTGGCGGATGTGGTCGAGGCGCTGCCGAAGGCGCTTTCCGAGATGGATCACGAAGTCGCGATCCTGCTCCCGCGTTACCGCGGCAATAAAGTCACCTCGGTGATCGTCTCAAGCCTCACGATTCCACTTGGCGACACCTTGCGCTTCCCGGCACTTACCGAAGGCCATCCTTCCGGCCGGGTGCGCTACTTCTTCGTGGACGACCCGCCGTTTTTCGACCGCGAACAGCTCTATGGGGACAAAGCCGGGGACTATCCGGATAATGCCGAGCGGTTTTCGGAGCTGTCGCGAGCTGCGATCGAGTTTACAAAGCGCATCTGGCTGCCGGACGTGATCCATTGCCACGACTGGCAATCGGCGCTCGTGCCCGTCCTGTTGCGGACGCAGTATGCGAGCGACCCAGCGGTTCGCTCGCTGCCCGTGGTTTTCACCATTCATAATCTCGGCTATCAAGGGACTTTTCCTCCGAGCGTGCTCCGGAAGATCGGCCTGCCTGAGACTCTTTTCACCATGGACGCGCTGGAATTCTACGGCAAAGTGAATTTCCTGAAGGGTGGGCTCGTGTTTGCGGATTACCTGACCACCGTCAGCCGCCGCTACGCAAAAGAGATTCAGACTCCCGAATACGGATCCGGGCTCGAGGGCGTGATTCGCGCGCGCGAAGATCGCTTGGTGGGAATTTTAAACGGCGTGGACTATTCCGTTTGGAGCCCGGAGTCCGATACGTTCATCGCGCAGAATTATTCGGCGCACAATCTGGAAGGCAAGCGGGCCTGCAAGAAAGACTTGCTCGAACAATTCCGTCTGCCGAAAGAAAACCTCGACCGGCCGCTGATTGGAATCGTTTCCCGGTTCGCGGACCAAAAAGGATTCGACCTGATCGCCCAGGAAGCGCCGGAATTCATGAAAGAGAACCTCGCGCTCGTCGCGCTGGGCACGGGACAGAAAGAACACGAAACCCTCTTCAAGGAGCTGGCGGCCAAGTATCCGGCAAAAGTCGGAGTGAAAATCGGGTACGATAACGCGCTCGCGCACAAGATTGAGGCCGGATCGGACATGTTCTTGATGCCTTCGCGCTATGAACCCTGCGGATTGAATCAGATTTACAGCCTGCGGTATGGCACAATTCCGATCGTGCGCGCCACCGGAGGCCTGGACGATACAATCCAGAATTTCGATCCGCGGACGCAGCAGGGGACCGGATTCAAGTTCGAGGAGTACACCGGAGAGGCGCTGCTCGAATGCGTGCGAGCCGCGCTGAAGGTTTACTCCAAGCCGAAAGCCTGGCAGGCGCTGCAAGCGCAGGCCATGGCCAAGGATTTTTCCTGGAAGGCTTCGGCGGCGGCTTATGTCACACTATATGAAGCGGCCCGGAGGGCTCGAATCCCCCAGCCGGTTCTAACATCTAAAAGATAGCGCGGAAGTCCCGCGAAGGGCTTGGGCCGCGCGATAAGGAATCAATATGGCGGATAACATTCAAGCGGTGAACGACGCGAATTTTCAGGCGGACGTGATCGAAGCGAGCAAGACGACGCCGGTGATGGTGGATTTCTGGGCCGATTGGTGCCGCCCGTGCCACATGCTTTCTCCGACGGTGGAGGAAATCGCCAAGGAGAATGCGGGCAAGCTGAAGGTTGTGAAGCTGAATGTAGATGAGAACATCAATGCCGCGGGGAAGTTCAATATTCGCGGCATTCCCACGTTGCTGGTTTTCAAGGGCGGCCAGGTAGCCGATCAAATCGTCGGGGCTGTGCCGAAAGAGCAGATCGTGAAGGTTCTCGAGCGCCACATTTCCTAGGCGCGATTCCGGTCTCAACCAGGGTCTTGCGCTCCCTGCCCAGGGCTGGCGGTGGAGCTTAGGGGAGTGAGGACGGATACTCTGCGTGTGCCCGGGCGGCCGCAGATGGCTTGGAGCTTGTTCGCGCCAAAACAGAAGACCTGCGAAGATTGCGGCGAAGTGTTTTCCTGCTCCGCATCGCTCCTGCATTGCTGGTGCGCGGACGTGAAGCTTTCACGTGAAAGCCTGGCGGCGCTGCGGGCGCGATATGGGGATTGCCTGTGCCCGAATTGCCTCCGGGCGATCGCACAGAGCAATCGAGCGGCGAACGATGCAGGCCACTGACTCATGGCGGCAAGAACAAGACGTGCTTTGAAGCGTTGCGACTGGGCCAAGAGTCCCGCGATGATCGCCTATCACGACGCGGAGTGGGGCATCCCTCTGCATGACGACTGCGGCCTTTTTGAATTTTTGATTCTCGAAGGGGCACAGGCGGGGCTGAGCTGGGAAACGATTTTGAGCAAGCGAGAGAATTACCGCGCCGCGTTTGACCATTTCGATGCAGCCAAGATCGCTCGCTATGACCGGGAAAAAGTGCGCGAGCTTCTGAAAGACGCGGGCATCGTTCGCAACAGGCTAAAAATCGCTGCGGTGATTTCAAATGCCCGGGCGTTTCTCGCGGTTCGGAAAGAATTCGGGAGTTTTGACGGTTATATTTGGAGATTCGCCAACCCTCGCGGCGGGAGACAATTCGCCGCTGCCAAGAAGGCTCCCACACGAACCAGCGAATCGGATGCGATGAGCAAAGACCTCAAACGGCGCGGATTCCGTTTCGTCGGCCCGACAATTTGCTACGCCTTCATGCAGGCGACCGGCATGGTGAACGACCACGCCCGCGACTGCTTCCGCCGCCAAATTTGCTGACGGAGCGGGCTTGCGTTGCAAATAAGCGCGGCGTAGGATTGATTTTTGGCAGTTGCCCCACGAATCCTCACTGTTGTGCTTCAGGTTTGAATCGAATTAGGGGATGCTGCGGCCTGCCGAATCTGCAGTAAGAGGACGTAGAGACAGCCGATGAGCAGACCCGCAACAAAAGCAGTGGCGGTGGTGGGCGCGCAGTGGGGCGACGAGGGAAAAGGGAAGGTTGTCGATTACCTCGCGTCCTCGTTTGACTACATCGCGCGCTACGCTGGCGGCCACAACGCCGGCCACACCGTCATCTTCGACGGCCATCGGTTCGTTCTGCAACTGATTCCCAGCGGCATTCTGCGCCCGGGCAAAAAAGCCGTCATTGGCGCAGGCACCGTTGTTGATCCTGCGGCTTTAGTTGCAGAGCTCGAAAATCTCAAAAAATCCGGAATCGAGGCTCGTGGCAGGCTTTTCCTCAGCAACCGCGCCCACTTGATTTTTCCGTATCACCGCGAGATGGATAAAGCGGCGGAAGCCGCGCGCGGCGCCGCGGCCATCGGCACCACGTCGCGCGGGATCGGCCCGGCCTATGAGGACAAGATGGCGCGGCGCGGAATCCGCGTTTGTGATTTATTTGATGCGGACCGTTTCGCCGAAAAGCTTGAGCGCGTGATTGCCGAAAAGGACGCCATCACGCGCGCCACCTTCGGCCATCCGCTCGATACAGCGGGGCTGCTGAGCCAATATCTCGAGTTGGCGGCGCACATCCGCAGTTTTGCGGCCGACACATCGAGCTTGCTGAATCGCGCGCTGGACAAGGGCGAGCCGGTGCTCTTCGAGGGCGCGCAGGGAACGATGCTCGACATCGATCACGGCACGTATCCCTTCGTCACGTCCTCGAACGCGACGTCCGGCGGCGTGGCCACGGGGCTTGGAGTAGCTCCCACCCGCCTCACAGGAGTGGTGGGAGTCACAAAAGCCTACACGACTCGCGTGGGCGCCGGTCCCTTCCCCACGGAAATGCCCGATCTCGATGCGGCCGAGGTGCGAACGCGGGGAAAAGAATTCGGGGCCGTCACAGGGCGCCCTCGGCGGTGCGGCTGGCTCGATCTGGCCGAACTGCGATTCGCGAAAATGCTCAACGGGATTGATTCGCTCGTGGTGACAAAACTCGACGTGTTCGATTCGCAGCCGGAAATCAAAATCTGCGTCGGCTACCGCTGGAAGGGCCAGCCACTCACGGAAATGCCTCCCGATGTCGAAACGCTCTCCCAGGTGGAACCGGAATACCGCACTCTTCCGGGCTGGAAAAAACCGACTCCCGGAATTCGCGACGTCAAAGAATTGCCGCAAGCGGCGCGCGAGTACCTGAATTTCATTTCCGACACGCTCGAGACGGAAATCGGTATGATCTCCACCGGCCCCGAGCGCGATGCCACCATCGTCCCCAGCGGGACAAAACTCGCCTCCTGGCTGTAGCCCCCGATGCTTTCCTACGAAGCGGCGCGCGCGAAAGTGATCGACGTGGTGCGGACGCGCCTCGGTGTGGTGCACACCGAGACGATTGCTTTCGCCGAATCGCCCGCGAGCGCGCTCGGGCGCATATCGGCGGAAAACGTGGTCGCCGACCGGAATTATCCCCCGTTTGACCGCTCCATCCGCGACGGGTTCGCTCTTCGAGCCTCGGACGCTGCGCGGCCCGGCGCCAGACTCAGGCTGATCGGAGAAAGCCGCGCCGGCTCGCCCTTCTGCGGCACGATGGAGGCGGGCACATGCGTGCAGATCATGACAGGCGCGGCCGTTCCTCGCGGCGCCGATGCCGTCGTGATGCAGGAGTATGCGCGCGTGGATGGCGGGAGCGTCATCTTCGAGCAAGCGGCCCGCCAGCATCAGAATTATGTTCACGCGGGGAGCGAGACGCGCGGGGGAGAAGTGGTGGTTCCCCGGGGGACGCGCCTCGGCTATCCCGAATTAGCGATGGCGGCCCAAGTGGGACGTTCGCAGATCCTCGTGGCGCGCCGCCCTCGCGTCTCGATTCTCTCCACCGGCGATGAAGTAGTGCGCACGGGGGAAACTCCCGGTGCATTCCAGATTCGAAACAGCAACAGCGTGTCTTTAGCCGCTCAGGTGGCGCTTGGCGGGGGCGAGCCGGTCATGCTCGGCAGCGCGCCGGATGAGCTCGTTGCGCTGCGGGCCATGATCGAGAAAGGGCTCGAAGCCGATCTTCTCGTGCTGACTGGCGGAGTGTCTGTGGGGAAGTACGATTTGGTGGAACAAGCGCTGCGCGGGCTGGGCGCCGAATTTTTCTTTGACGCGATCGCAATTCGTCCGGGCAAGCCCGCCGTGTTTGGTTGGTGCCGCAACAAACCGATATTCGGCCTGCCGGGAAATCCTGTTTCGACCATGGTCACTTTCGAGCTTCTGGCGCTTCCGGCCATCGAATTGATGAGCGGGCTCAAGCCACAACCCTTGCCGATTTTCAAAGCCAAGCTCTCGCATCCCCTTGAGCAGAAAGCGGCGCTTACGCATTTTCTTCCTGCGCGCGTCACGTGGCCGAACAATGAGCCGAGCGTCGCGGCGGTGCACTGGGAAAGTTCGGGCGATATCGGCGCGGTGGTGCGCAGCAATTGCTTTCTGGTAGTGCACGAATCGAAGTTGAAACATGAGGCCGGCGATTGGGTGGACGTGCTGCCGCGGCGGGGCATATCCTAGCTTGACGCTGGGATATCGGGCTGAGGGGCCATGAAGAAGCTGTCGCATTACGACGTGAAGGGCCGCGTGCGCATGGTGGACGTCACCGCCAAGCCCTCGACCTCTCGAACAGCCATCGCGCACGCCTTTGTGCGCATGTCGCCGAGCACCGCAGCCAGCATCCGGCGGCTGCGCTCGCCGAAAGGCAACCCTCTTGAGATCGCGCGGATCGCCGGGATTACGGCCGCGAAGCGGACCGCTGAGCTGATTCCCCTTTGTCACCCTATCGCGTTGACGCACGTAGATGTGAGCGCGAAGCTGTGCCAGAATGGAATTGAGGTTACCTCCCAGGCGACGGCGATGGGGCCGACCGGCGTCGAGATGGAAGCGCTCGTGGCCGCAGCGGTTGCGGCGCTCACGATTTATGACATGTGCAAGGCGCTCGAGCGCAGCATGGAGATCACGGAAGTGCATCTGGTGAAGAAATCTGGGGGCCGGAGCGGCGTGTACACGCGTCCGGGAAAGCGGGCCGGGAAATGACGCCGATCAAAGACGTCAAAGTCCTGGTGGTGGACGATAACGCGCTGATCCTCGACCTGCTCATGAAGGGCCTTGCGCCGCATTGCGATGCTCAGGCCGCGGCCGACGGCGCCGATGCGCTGCTGAAGATTGTCGACGATCCTCCCGACCTGGTGGTGTGCGATTACCGCATGCCGGGGCTTGACGGCCGCCAGCTCTATGAAAAATTGCGATCGCGGAAGCAGACGAAACAGATCCCTTTCATTTTTCTCGCCAGCCGCGGCGATATCGAAGAAAAGCTGAGGCCGATTGTGGAGGGCGTGGAAGAGTTCATCCCCAAGCCCTTTTTCCTGAAGGACCTCGTCCGACGCGCGAAGAAAGTGGTGGACCGTCTGCACCTGGAAAAATTGCAAAATCGCGCGGTGCGTCCCGGAGTCATCCAGGGCCGCCTCGAAGAGATGAGCATTCTCGACTTGATGCAATCGCTCGAGATGGGGCAGAAGTCGTGCCGGCTGACCATTCGACGGCAGGACGATGCGTGCGAGCTATTTTTCGCTTCGGGGCAATGCACCGATGCAAAACTCGGCTCGGTCGAAGGGGAAGCAGCGGTTTTTCAGGCAGTACGCTGGGGCGACGGCGAATTCGAAATCGATTTCAACTCGAGCCCTTCGCGCTCGACGATCTCGCGCACCACCACCGGCCTGCTGATGGAAGCGCTGCGGCTAGTGGATGAAGAGCAGCGCGACGGCTCCGGCAATGGGGCAGAGCCCGCCCAGGGCTAGCGGCTCGCGCCCACCTCATGCGCGTCTCCATCCTCACAATCAGCGATTCTGTAGCAGCAGGGAAGTATGAAGACCGCTCCGGGCCGTCAGTCGCGGCTCGGTGCAAGGAATTGGGGTGGGAAGTCGTCTCGGCCGCCGTTCTTGCCGACGATAGGGAAGAGATCGAGGCGTTTCTCACGGAAGAAGCGCAATCGAACGCCGCGGACTTGATTCTGACCACCGGCGGCACAGGTCTCGGGCCTCGTGATGTCACCCCTGAGGCCACGATGGCCGTGGCCGACCGGCTTATCCCCGGCTTTTCCGAGCACATGCGAGCCGAAGGTCAAAAGACCACGCCGCGGGCTCTGCTCTCGCGCGGCATCGCAGGAATTCGCGGCACGACGATCATCGTCAACCTTCCGGGCAGTCCGAAAGGCGCAGTCGAATCCCTTGACGCCATCGCCGAATTGCTTCCCCACGCCGTAGCCGTCCTCCACGGCGCCCGCCACGAATAGACTCGTCGTAGAAGCCGAAGTGAAACCCGGTGTTGGGTCGGTTTTTGCTTACCTTGTTCATCGGGACTTAAGCGGTCAGTCCTGAGTTGCCGACGACCTTGAGTGATCGAGTGAACGTCCGCATCGAAAGGTCGTGTAGAGGCAATTCTAGTTTGTTAATGCGGAATCGATGAGGCCAGTGACCGAAACATCTTACGGACGAATGCAACATCCGTCTTACTTCTTGCCGAGGAAACGGATGCGGCCGGTGAAGGCCCGACGCTGGAAATCGCCGAAGGCGCCGAAGGTGGGGGAATCGATGTTGTTGTCCACGATGAGAGGGTTCTGTCGATTGGTGATGTTGTTGAAACCTCCACGCAGTGCCCATTCAAAACCGAAAAGATGAAACCGCTTTTCTACGTGGAGATTCAGGGCGGCAAAATCGGGGAACCGAGCCTGACCGGGGAGTCCGACCAATTCTTGTCCAAGGTCGATTAGGTTGTAGGGATAGCCGGTGCGCCAGTCGAAGGAGTAATCGAGTTCCAGCGCGTGGATCCACGGCAAGCGGAACGGGGAGGCGCCCCAAAACAGAACACGGTTCGGCGAATCCCAAGGAAGCGGTCCAGGGAGCTGTGGACTGAAAAAGGGCAGATCGAGCGTGGAATCCAGAACCGCATTTGAACGAGCCTTTGAGTGCATGTAAGAAAAGAACAGCGGGTAGTGCTGCTGGAAAGTGTGACGGAAACTAACTGTGGCCGCGTCATATTTGTCCCGCCGGCCATTTTGCAGGGTGAATAAGCCGCTGCTGGGGAGCCCGCTCGGACTGATCACCAGACCTTCATCTACATAATCAAAGCCATCGCGGCCGCGTTTCTCAAGGAACTCGGCCTTCAAATAGACTGCGGCGGGAAGTTCACGCTCCAAGGCGACGCTCCAGTTCAAAGAGCGAGGGACGTGGAGGGCACTACGATCAGCTTGAAACGTCGTTGTCACAGGAGCCCCAAGCGGCGTGACGCCATCGGGTGCGTAGAAGACATCTTCGCGGCTGCCGGCCAGCGGGCGCGTGAGCTTGTCGAGGTCGGTGCGGTCGTAGTAGAGGCCGGCGCCGGCGGAAAGTTTGGTTTGGTTGTCGCGAGTGAGCATCCAGGTGGCGGCAAGCCGCGGAGAGAAGAGCGCGCGATGAAGCAGATCATCCTCGTCGAATCGGACTCCGGGTTCGACGAGGAGAAATGAAAATGGCGACCACCGATCCTGGAGGTAGGCGCTGCCCGCGAAGAGATCCTGATTGAATGTCGGACTGCCAGTGAAGCTGACGGAGCGGACAAGCACGCCTGCTGCAGTTCGGATGGCGAAAGGCTGGCGCACGGCGAATTGGTGGTCGCTGGTACTCTCGATGGCGCCACCGACTAAGAATTCATGGCGGCCGTGCCATTCGGCGGGCGGAAGGTAAAGATTCGCGAGGCCTTCGTAGCGACGGACGGTGCTCGAAGACGTGAGGTAGTAATTGCCAGAGGCGCTTCCCGGAAGCTGAACGTAAGGAAGATTGCCCAGCGGCGTCGCATTTGAGTTGAACTGAAGGAAACCGAAGCCTGCCTCGAACACCATGCCGTTGGACCACGTGTTTTGGTCTTTCAAGCTGACAAGATCGGCGGATTTGACCTGGAAGGTAGTCGTGGAGAGAGGTTGAATAATCGAAAGGGCGGCGTGGTCCTCGTTCGAATGATTGTGGACGTAACTGGCGGTGAGGCGATTACCTTGGGTGAGGTTGACCTGCGCGCGTGTCAAGTTGCTGTAACGCCAATAATGGTCCGTATCCTGCCCCGGAGGAAGTTCCGGGAAAAGATTGTAGTCGTACTCCCCATCGACCGCTTCATAAAACCAGATCTTCCCCTTTTGAAGCGGACCTGAGAAGGTGAAACGCGGAGTGACATTGTCGATGTGAAATCCGCGACGATTTTGAACGGACGGAACGAAATCGGTGGCGAAGAAGCGAAAATGGTCGTCACCCATTCCGGTCTCGAGATTCAACGCGCCGCCCGAACCCCAACCGTCGGCCACAGAGTACCGGCTCGTGAGAACTTCAGCGGAGCGTATGGCGTCGGTGCTCACGCGGAGATCGAGAAGGCCGCTGAGAGGCTGACTAATGTCGAAACCATCGAGAGTGTAAAGTGTTTGATTGCTGGCCGCGCCTGCGACATGCACCTGGCCGAGGGCGGTGCTGTCCGGCAAAACGGCGGGCAGGAGGGGCAAGGCGTTGCGGACGTCGCGCGTCGTGGGATAAGGGAGCTGAATAATTTCCTGGCCCGTCAATTCCTGGGTTGCCGAGCTCTGGGCCGGGTCAATCGCCGGAGGGGAATAATTTACGTGAATGGTTTCCTTATATTCCTGCTGGTGGGGAAGAGTGATCTCGATGGATTCTGCTTGTCCCACTTGCACCGGGGTGTTCAGCTGGGCGTAGAAGCCTTCTTTTTCGACCGAGATCGAGGACGCGCCGGCAGCTAGGCCCGCGAATTCAGCGCGGCCGGCGAAATCGGTTGAAGCCCGAATTGGCGTTTGCGGAGGGGGAGGAATAAGTGTCGCGCGGGCGGAAGGGACCGCGACGCCGGTCTCGTCCTTAACGGTGACCGCCAAATGATAGCGCTCAGGGCCCTGAGGCGGGGATTGGAGGCCTGCAGGCAATCCCGCGCTCCGCGCCTCCAGCAACGAAGCCGCGACGAGTGTAAATGCCAATGCAGTCACCCAGCATCCCGCCGCGAAAATCGCAGACCGAGCCATGTGTCGGTATTCTACAGCCCGAACGCCCATGGCACGGGCACGTTCGTTGGCAAGCGAGCTAAGCCGTGGCATAACTCCTGGTAAGATCGCATTACGGGAAACTGACCCATCATCTGAATTCCGCAAAGGTTGGCCGCGGGTTGACCGGTGTGCTACGATTTCGTCCTTGGCGAGCTGATGCCGACGCAATACATCCCGATCTTGATCTATGCAGTCCTCGCGGCGGCGTTTCCTGCGCTTACGCTCATCATTTTCAAATACATCCGGCCGGACATGAAATCCGTCGGCGCGCGGCTCGAACCTTATGAGTGCGGCATTCCTCCGGAGGGCAGCTCCCGCGGGCGGTATTCCGTGCGGTTTTATATCGTCGCGATCCTGTTTGTGATCTTCGACGTCGAGACGATTTTCCTGTTCCCCTGGGCGATCAAATACAGCCAGTTGGGCGCCTATGGGTTGCTCACCATGCTCGTGTTCCTGGGAATCTTGCTGGTCGGCTACGTCTGGCTTTACCGCAAAGGCGCTCTCGATTGGGTGTGATCGCGAGCGTAAACCCCTTCCTGTATTGCGTTGACGCCGATTTTTCGGGTGTGTTACAAAGGCGGGCTGCTTCAGCGCGATTCTGCATCTCCGCACGGATTCATCCCGCCGGAGCAGGCTAGCGAAGCCATGGCCAACGATCCCTCGGAAAAAGGACCGGCTCCCGAGCCGCCGGGCGGCAAGGCGGAGGGCGCCGCCGTCCCGCCCAAACCCGCCGGCGAAGGCGCTGCTGCACCTCCCAAGCCGGCTGCACCTGCTGCGCCAGCCGCTGCTGCTCCCCCGAAACCTCCACCGCCTCCTAAGGAGACCGGGCCGAAGCCGGTTCCTCTGGATAATGAGCTGGTGCAGCGTCTGAAAGCGCGCTTTGGGGACGCAATACGCGAGGCGACGCTTGACCGCAAGCAGGCAATTGTTTTGATCGCTGCGGCCCAACTGCGCGAAATCTCGCGCTATTGCCGCGACGAGGAAAAGTTCGATTTACTGACCGACCTGACCGCCGTGGATTGGCCAAAACGCGAGAAGCGCTTCGACATAATCCTCAATCTCTATTCGTTCAACAAAAACGAGCGCCTGCGCTTAAAGGCTCATGCCGCCGAGAATGAAGCCGTGCCGAGCGTGGTGAACGTGTGGCCTACTGCCGATTGGCTCGAGCGCGAATGCTACGACATGTTCGGAGTCGTTTTCGAAGGGCATCCGGATTTGAAACGTATCCTGCTGCCCGACGAGTGGCAGGGCCATCCGCTGAGGAAAGACTACGACATTCTGACGCAGGACACCGCCTGGGTTCGCGAAAACCTGGGAATTGAGAGCGGGCAATAGCGCAGATTCGCGGATGAACGCAGAACACGACAACTCGGGTTCGACCGTCACCACCACGGTGCTGGGCGCCGACGAAATTATCCTCAATATGGGGCCGCAGCATCCCTCCACACACGGCGTGCTGCGGGTGAAACTGAAGCTCGATGGCGAGCGTGTAGTCGGGTCGGAATGCATCATCGGGTATCTTCACCGCGGCGTCGAAAAAATTGCGGAGCATCGCAGTTATCAGCAGTTCGCGCCCTACGTGGATCGCATGGACTATGTGGCGGCGGTCTCGAACGGTCTCGGTTATTGCGAGGCCGTGGAAAAATTGCTTGGCGCGGAAGCTCCACCCCGCGCGCGCGTAGTTCGAACGATTCTCACCGAGCTTCAAAGGATCGCCAGCCATCTGGTCTGGCTCGGCACGCATGCGCTCGATATCGGCGCGCTCACTCCTGTTTTCTACTGCTTCCGCGAGCGCGAAGAGATTCTCAAGATTTTCGAGAAGTATTGCGGCGCGCGCCTGACGACGCATTCGTTTCGGATCGGCGGCTTGCAATATGAGACTTACGACGGCTTCGAGCAGGACGTAAAGCGCTTCTGCGAAGATTTCGCGCAGAAAATCGATGAGTACGAAACGCTGCTTACGGAAAACCGCATCTGGGTGGGCCGCACCAAGGGCGTGGGCATTCTTTCCGCCGAAGACGCGATTGCTCTCGGCGTCACGGGGCCGGTGCTCAGGGCCAGCGGCAGAAAATGGGATATTCGCAAGGCTTTCCCGTACGCGGCATATGATCAGTACGATTTCGAAATCCCCACGGGGCCGGCGGGAGATACCTACGATCGCTACCTGGTGCGGATGGAAGAAATGCGGCAGTCGCGCCGCATTTGTCTCCAGGCGATTGAGAACATTCCTTCCGGGCCGATCATGGCGAAAGTGGGAAAAGTGCTGAAGCCGCCTCCGGGCGAGGTGTACCACTCGATTGAAGCGCCGAAAGGCGAACTGGGCTATTACATCGTGAGCGACGGAACGACGCAGCCTTATCGCGTGCGCGTTCGACCGCCATCATTCATCAACTTGCAGGCGTTCGATCGAATGGCGCGCGGGGCGCTGGTTGCGGACGTCGTCGCCATCATCGGCACGATTGATATCGTGCTCGGGGAAGTGGACCGGTGATCGTACGGATCACGGAAACGAAGACGGAGTCCCGCGCATAAAATGATACCTGCGATTCTCCAGGCGATTCGGCCCTTCATCATTCCCGTCGTGTGCGGCGTGGTGATTGTCGGCGTGTTTCCGCTGATGGCCGGCTACATCGTCCTGCTCGAGCGCAAGGTGATGGCGGATATGCAGGCGCGGCTCGGCCCGATGCGCGTGGGCCCGCACGGACTTCTTCAGCCGCTGGCCGACGCCTTCAAGCTCATGCTGAAGGAAGACATCATCCCGGCGCACGCCGACTGGTTTCTTTTCTGGGTCGCGCCCGTCATGAGCGTCACGATGGCGCTGCTTGCTTTCGCGGCGCTTCCCATCGGTCCCGCGTTTCAAATCGCGGACATTAACGTCGGGATCCTCTTCATTCTCGCGGTGAGCTCACTCGGCATTTACGGCATTGTGCTGGGAGGGTGGGCCTCGAACAGCCACTATTCGCTGCTCGGCGCGCTGAGGAGCGCGGCTCAGCTCGTGAGCTATGAGACGGCTGCGGGGCTGGGCTTGATTTCCGGCTTGCTCTACGCCGGATCGCTTTCGATGAAGGACATCGTGCAGGCGCAGTCGGACCGCGGCGTGTGGTTCATTTTTGCCGTTCCCGTCGGATTCTTCATTTATTTCGTCGGTTCGATTGCGGAGACCAACCGCGCGCCCTTCGATCTTCCCGAAGCCGAGTCGGAACTCGTGGCGGGATACATGACGGAGTACAGCGGCTTCCGCTGGGCGCTCTATTTCCTGGCGGAGTACGCCAACATGGTGGTGGTCGCGGCGATTGCGACGACTTTGTTCTTGGGCGGCTGGTTGCGGCCGTTCCCCGGCTATCACCAGACTTTGCCCGGCACTTCGATTGAGCTGCTCGACGCGCTGCCCTCCATTCTATTTTTGGTGGTGGCGTTGTACTCGCTCAAGCTCACTCCTAGGCAGCCGGTGAAAATTCAAAAAATCGTGATGCTTTTGGTTGCCGGGGGTTGTGCGCTGCTGGCGCTGGTGATGGCGGCAGCGCTGTTTGCGCCGGACCCCGTGAAAATCGGCATTCACGGCGCTTTCTGGTTTCTTGCGAAGGTGGGCGGCTACGTGTACGCGTTCCTGTGGGTGCGGTTCACGTTTCCGCGCTACCGCTTCGACCAGTTGATGCGGCTCGGATGGCGTTTTCTGATTCCGCTGGCGCTGGTGAATGTCATCGTGGTGGGCAGCGGAATGATCGTGCAGGAAAACTGGGGATGGCGGCATCCGCTTCTCTCCGCCATCGTGACCACGCTCATCATGCTCGGCGTCGCGGTATTTCTTGCTTACGACGACGAAAAGCACCAGGCGACGGTGCAAGCGGCGGGCGGTGAATAGATGACGGTCGACAAAATCCTTTTCGCCTTTTTCGCCGTGCTCGCTGTCGCGAGCGCTGTCCTAATGGTGACCCGGCGAAATATCGTTCACAGCGCGGTCTTTCTGATTACCACGCTGCTCGCCACGGCCGGCATTTTTCTCGAGCTCCAGGCGGAATTTTTGTTTGTGGTGCAAGTGATTCTCTACGTGGGCGGCATCATGGTGCTGTTCGTGTTCGTCATCATGCTGGTGAACCTGGATGTTTCGCTGCACATGCTGCAGTTCAACCGGCAGCGATTCGTGGCTGCCGCGCTTGGGCTCGCGTTGGGCGCGCAGGTCTTTTTCGCGCTCTGGGTCGGCGGACATTCTCTACGGCTGCCAAGTGGCGCAAGCTTGCAATTGCCGCCGAAGAATTCGGAAGCGATCGGCGACGCGCTGTTCCGGCATTACATGCTGCCGTTTGAGATTGCTTCGATTTTGCTTCTTGTCGCCATGATTGGCGCAGTGGTGATGGCCAAGCGGAAGGTGTGATGGTACCTCTGGAAGCATATTTGCTGCTGAGCCTGGCGCTTCTCACCGTCGGGGTCGTTGGCGTGCTGATCCGCCGCAATGTGATCATCATGCTCATGTCCATCGAGCTGATTCTGAACGCCGTCAACATCAACCTGATGGCCTTTTCGCGCGCCTGGGGCAACGTGTATGGCCAGATTTTCGCGATCTTTATCATTACCGACGCTGCTGCCGAGGCCGCCGTCGGCCTGGGAATCATCCTTGCGTTTTTCCGCAATCGCGAAACGGTGCTCGCGGACGAAATGGACCTGCTCAAATGGTGAGTGCCACGCGATGAACGCGACGCTGCCATACTTTCTCGACAAGATCTGGCTGATTCCGCTGTTTCCGGCCGCTACCTCCGCCGCGATGCTGCTTTTCGGCCGGCGCCTGAAAAACAACACTGTTAGCGTCTTGTGCGTGGGCAGCGTTTTTCTCGCGTTCTTCTTTTCGGTGGGAGCGTTTCTCCAGCTCCTCTCCCTGCCGGAAGGCCAGCGGCTTGTGACGAAGGTTTTGTTCGAATGGGTTCCCGCAGGCCCTTATCACATGCTGGATGGGCGCCTCGCGAATTTCATCGCCGATTGGGGTTTTCAGCTCGACCCGCTTTCGGGAGTGATGATTCTCGTCGTCACCGGCGTTGGGTTCCTGATCCACTTCTACTCGATCGGCTACATGGGACACGAAGGCGGCTATTACCGCTTCTTCGGCTACCTGAATCTCTTCATGTTCGCGATGCTGATGCTCGTGCTCGCGAACAATTTGCTTCTGCTATTTGTGGGCTGGGAAGGCGTGGGGACATGCAGCTATCTGCTCATCGGGTTTTACTTCCGTAGGAAATCGGCGGCGGACGCGGGGAAGAAAGCGTTCATCGTCAACCGCATCGGCGACGCCGGCTTCTTGCTCGGGATTTTACTCACGTCGGCGCTGCTGGGCACGATTCGCTTTGCGGATATCGGTCCTGCGCTGGATGCCGGCCATTTTGCAGCTGGCAACCCGCTGATTACTGCTATCGCGTTGCTCCTCTTCGTCGGCGCAGCAGGAAAATCGGCGCAGATTCCGCTGTACGTTTGGCTGCCCGACGCCATGGAAGGCCCCACGCCGGTAAGCGCGTTGATTCATGCGGCCACGATGGTCACCGCCGGCGTGTACATGGTCACGCGCATGAACGCCATCTACCGGCTCTCGCCCACTGCGCTCGAAGTGGTGGCCGTCATCGGCGCAGTCACGGCGCTCTACGCCGCGACGATGGGCATCACGCAAACCGACATCAAGAAAGTGCTCGCTTATTCCACGATTTCTCAGTTGGGCTACATGTTTCTCGCCTGCGGGGTCGGCGCATTTGCCGCCGGAATTTTCCACCTGATGACTCACGCGTTCTTTAAGGGCTTGCTCTTCCTTGGAGCTGGCAGCGTGATTCACGCACTTTCCGGCGAGCAAGACATGCAAAAAATGGGGGGCCTCGCGCGCAAAATTCCTCGCACGAGCCTCACAATGCTCGCGGCGACTCTCGCGATCGCGGGAATTCCGCCACTCGCCGGATTTTTCAGCAAAGACGAAATTTTGGGCCACACCTTCCAATACAGCCGCTTGCTCTGGCTGATCGGCTGGGTCACCGCGGGTATGACCGCCTTTTACATGTTCCGGCTGTTTTTCCTGACATTCCACGGCGAGTCACGCGTGGACCACGAAGTCGAGCATCACATCCACGAATCGCCGAATTCGATGCTCATTCCGCTCATGATTCTTGCCGTGCTTTCCGTCGTTGGCGGTTGGATCGGCATCGGCGGCCGCTTCGAGCATTTCCTCGCGCCGGTTGTTCAATTGCGGCCTCATCCGGTGCAACTGCATCACGGTCCGCCGATGGCGGGTGAACCCGAGCGCGAGAAACTCGTCCAGGAGGCTGAAGAGGCGACCCCTGCAGCGCCGAGCGAGGAAATCATTCTCATGGTCGCATCGGTAGCCATAGCCGTCGCCGGGATTGGGCTTGCGTGGTATCTCTATCTCAAGCGGACCGATCTGCCGGGGCTGATTGCGAAGCGGCTGAACGGGCTCTATGAGCTCGTCTATCACAAGTATTATATCGACGAGCTCTACGACGCACTGTTCGTGAACCGAGCCAAAGACTTGGGCCTCGCCCTCGGCGCGTTCGATTCCAACGTCGTGGATGGTCTCGGCGTCAATGGCGCCGGCTGGGTGACGCGCTTCGTCTCGAAGCTTTCTATCTGGTGGGACACCTGGATCGTGGACGGCTCGGTGCTGCTCGGCTCGCGCATCGTCTGGCTTTTCGGTTTCGCGTCGAAGTTCATTCAGACCGGCTATGTGCAGAATTACATGCTGCTGATTGTGTTGGGCTTGATTGGCTTTCTGGCGTACTACTTGCACCTGGCGCAACACGCGGTTCACTAGCGTAGGGAAAGGCGAGGGAACGGATGCTCTTCTCCGACAGCCACATTTTGAGCACGATATTATTCACGCCGCTGGCCGGCGCGATTCTGATGCTTTTCATTCCGCGTGAAAATGCCAACGCCCACCGCTGGATGGGCAACATTTTCGCGTTCCTGGGCTTGATCGTCTCGCTGCCGTTGTTGTGGCGTTTTGATCCGAATTCCACCGCTCCCTTTCAGTTTCTCACCGATCATCCCTGGATCCCCTGGATTGGCGCGCGCTACACGCTGGGAATCGACGGCCTGAGTTTCCTGATGGTGATGCTGACGACCGTCCTGGGCGCGATTTCGATTCTTTCGTCCTGGTCCGCCATCCAGAAACGCGAGAAGGAGTATTACATCCTCTTCCTTCTGCTCCAGACCGGCATGCTCGGCGTTTTCATGTCGCTCGATTTCGTCCTGTTCTACGTTTTCTGGGAAGTGATGCTCGTCCCGATGTATTTCCTGATCGGCGTGTGGGGCAGCGAGCGGCGGCTTTATGCAGCCATCAAATTTTTCCTGTACACGCTGGCGGGCTCGGTGCTGATGCTGCTGGCGATTTTGGCCATTTACCATTATCGGGGCACGTTCGATATCCGCGAAATGCTGGCGCATCCATTCACATCGCAGTACGGCTGGCTCACAAAGTGGCTCTTCTGGGGCTTCTTCTTCGCCTTCGCCATCAAGGTGCCGATGTTTCCGTTCCACACCTGGCTTCCCGACGCGCACACGGAAGCTCCCACCGCCGGCAGCGTGATCCTGGCCGGCGTCCTGCTGAAAATGGGGACATACGGCTTTCTGCGCTTTTCGCTGCCGATGTTTCCCGACGCCGCGGACAAATATCGCGGGATCATGATCGTCCTTTCGATCATTGCCATCGTGTACGGCGCGCTCGTCTGCATGATGCAGAAGGACATGAAAAAACTCATCGCCTATTCTTCGGTGAGCCACCTCGGCTTTTGCACTCTCGGAATCTTCGCGCTCACGCCGCTCGGGCTTTCCGGCAGCATCATCCAGCAGGTGAACCACGGGATTTCGACCGGCGCGCTCTTCTTGATTGTCGGCGTGCTATATGAGCGCCGCCACACTCGCATGATTTCTGATTTCGGCGGGCTTTCGACGCCCATGCCGAATTTTGCGGCGATCTACATGATCATCACGCTCAGCTCGCTCGGCATGCCGCTGCTCAATGGCTTCATCGGCGAGTTCACCATTCTGCGCGGCACGTTCGACGTTCCCGTTTACGGCTGGCGCTGGGCTGCCTGGGGCGTCCTGGGCGTCATCCTCGGCGCGGCGTACCTGCTCTGGCTGTACCAGCGCGTGATGTTCGGCAGCGTGACCAATCCTGCGAACGAACACATGGCTGACTTGAACACCCGCGAATATGCCACGCTGATTCCGCTCGTTGTTCTTGCTTTCTGGATCGGCATCTATCCTGCTCCGCTCTTCCGCGTTTTGGACCGGCCGGTCCAGGCGCTGGTCGAACGAGTGAATCCGGATTATTACCATGCGCAGGCTCCTGCCCCCGCTGCGCCGGCGGCCGCCGCCGCAATTGAGGTCAAGTAATGGACCAGACCTGGCAGGAAATCCTCCGCCAGACGCAGGGCGACTTCTTCGTTATCCTGCCGGAAGTGATGCTCGCGATTTTCGGGCTGGCCATTCTTTTGACGGATTTCTTCCTTACGTCGAAGCAGAAATCCTGGAACTCCATGCCTGCGATGCTCGGCGTGATTTTCAGCGGCGGAGCGGTGCTGATGCTGCGCCACCTCGCGCCGCTGCACAGCACCGCGTTTGACGGCTCGATTGTGATCGATCCCTTTTTCATCTTTTTTGCATTTCTGTTCCTGGCTTCCACGGCGCTTACGATTCTGATGTCCGTGCGCTACATGGAAATCGAACAGGAGCAGCACGGTGAATATTACGCCCTGATGCTTTTCGCGACGATCGGGATGATGTTTCTGGCGTGCGGAAACGACCTGGTCGTACTGTTCGTCGCGCTCGAGACCATGGCGCTCAGTTTCTACATTCTCACCGGTTTTCTTCGCCGCGAGCGCCGCTCCAATGAAGGCGCACTGAAATACGTCCTCATCGGCGCTTTCAGCTCCGGAATCCTCGCCTACGGCTTCTCAATTCTCTACGGCCTCACCGGCTCGACAAATTTGCCCTACATCGCGCGCAGCCTCGCCCAGCGCCACGCCGCCAATCCCGGCACGGACTTCCTTACTTTCCTCGCCCTCGGCACCGTCGCCGCAGGCGTGTTCTTCAAAATTGCGGCCGTGCCGTTCCATCAATGGGCGCCCGATGTGTACGAAGGCGCGCCCACGGCCATTAGTGCCTATGTCAGCGTGGCCTCGAAAGCCGCCAGCTTCGCGCTGCTCTTGCGCTTGTTCCTCACGATTTTCTGGCCGGTCCGAGTGGACTGGGTGATGCTGATAGCAGTCGTGGCAGTGCTTTCGCTCACCGTCGGGGCCTTCGGCGCCCTCACGCAGCAGAACGTGAAGCGACTGCTTGCCTACTCCTCCATCACCCAGGTGGGCTATGTCCTGCTCGGCCTTGTCGCGGCTGTGAATCCCGACGGCACTCTGCACCCGCGCGGCCTCGAAGCCATGGCGTTCTATCTTTTCGTCTACGCCTTCTTTAATACCGGCGCGTTTGCCGTGGTGATCGTCCTGCGCCACAAAGGCGTGATTGGCGATGATATGGACGACCTCAACGGCCTGATGGAACGCAGCCCCGGCGCGGCCGTCACGATGCTGATTTTCTTGCTCTCGCTGGCCGGCATTCCGCCCACGGCGGGATTTGTCGCCAAGTTGCTGGTCTTTTGGGCGCTCATCGAGACGAACCATTACGTTCTCGCCGTCATCTCCGTTGCCTACATTTTGCCCGCGGTGTATTACTACTTCCGGATGGTCGCGGCGATGTGGGTGAAGGAATCGACCGACCCGGTTTTGCCGGTGCTCTCCTGGGCGCAAAAGTTCGCGCTCGCCGCGATGGTGATTGTCTCCCTCGTCGCCGGCCTCTTCCCCGAGCAGTTCCTTCGCCTCGCCACTTATTCCATTCTCACCCCCTTAGGCCGCTGAGTCGGGTGCGCTTGTGTCTTCGCACACCCCTGCGCCGTCCAAAGGTCCGGGCAAACTCTTCGTACAATTTGCGCTTGCGCTCGAGCTGCCCTTCCTGTTAATCGGTGGCGTGCTCATCGGCGGCGGCTTAGGATATTTGGCGGATCGGTCGATGCGCACATCCCCGGCTTTCACACTGATCGGCGGGCTTTTGGGATTTGCAGGGGCGGTTTGGGATATCGTGAGACGTCTCTTGCGCCAAGAGAAGCAGTGATCTCATGCCCGGGAATGAAGAGGCTTTTTACGCAGCCGCCGAGCGGCGGATCGAATACCTGACAATCGGTTTGGGCTGCGCTGCCGCCGTCGCTGCCGGATTCCGCTGGGGAGTTCGGGCAGGCGGAGGGGTTGCCACAGGCGCGCTCCTTTCGTGGATCAACTTTCGGTGGCTGAAACAGGGCGTGGGGGCGCTGGCCATGCTCTCGTCGGGACAGCAGGGCGCCGAGAAAGTGCGCGTACCGAAGAGTGTTTATGTGAAATTCCTCGGGCGCTTCTTTTTGCTGATTCTGGGAGCCTATGCTATTCTGCGAAGCTTTAGATTGCCGGTTTCAAGCTTTCTGGCGGGGCTGTTCGCAGTAGTGGCTGCCGCGCTGATCGAAATGATTGGCCAACTCTTCCGAAGTGGTCCGACGTCACCTTCGGATTCCTGAAAGGCGCATAGTGGAGCATCCGATCTGGGTTTCGGTAATCGTGAATCGATTGTTCGGCAAGCTGGCGGCCGCACTCCTGGCGGCGCTCCACATCCGGCCCGCCAATCCCGAGTACCCCATTCCCAATCATGTTTCGATGGAAATTCTTGTGTCCGTGCTCGCCGTGGCTTTTTTCTTGTGGCTGAAGGCACGGATCTCAGCCGACCATCCCGGAGCGGCGCAGCAATGCATGGAAGCCCTTCTTACGAATGGCATGAATGTGGGCGTGCGCGACCTGCTGGAAGAAAGCGTGGGCCACGGTTACGAAAAATACGTTTCGATGCTCGGGAGCATCGGCATCTTCGTTTTAATTTCGAACATGATCAGCCTCGTGCCTTCGCTCGAATCTCCCACGGCTCAGGTCAGCGTTCCGCTCGGATGCGCGATCGTGGTCTTCCTCTATTACAACTGGGCGGGCATCTCCAAGCTTGGAGCGCTCGGGCACGGCAAACACTTCCTGGGGCCTGTCCTGGCCATGTCGCCCCTCATGCTTCCCATCGAAGTCATCAGCCATTCGGCGAGGCTGCTCTCGCTTACCGTCCGGTTGTGGGTCAACATGTTGGTGAGCGAGCTCCTCTACGGAATTTTCTTGGGACTCTTGATCGAGCTGTACCTGTTCTTGGGAAAGATTGCCGTTCCGTTGAAGGTTGCCTTCGTTTTGCCTTTGTTTTTGCCGATCATTTTCATCGCGCTGCATATCTTCGTGGCGATCCTTCAAGCATTCGTGTTTACGATTCTGCCTGTGATTTATGTTTCGGGGGCCGTCGCAGAAGAGCATTAATACCGGCATGATGCTGCTTCAGTGTGAGCCCGGCTGCTTGAGGATGCCGGGGACCACCTCCTGGCGGCAATTTCATAACGAGGAGAAAAGTATGAGAAAGTACGCGTTGTTTGTGCTGGCGGTCATTGCCCTCAGTTTGCTTGCCCCGGCGGCTTTTGCCGCGGAGGGCGCTCCAGCTGAGGCAACCAACTGGATCGCGATTACAGCCGGTTTCAGCATGGCGATTGCATCGGCCGGTTGCGGTTATGCCCAGTCGAAGGCGACAGCGGCAGCTTGCGAAGGCATGGCTCGCAATCCCGGTGCAACCGCGGCCATCCGGTTTGCGTTGATCCTGGCGCTCGTTCTGATCGAATCGATGGCGCTGTATACGTTCGCAACAATGTTCATCCGTGTGAAGTAAGTCCCCAGAGTTCGACTTTACAAGCCAAGAGGCGCGCCAAAAGCGCGCCTCTTGCTGTTTTGGTACAGTCCTCGGGGCCCTGCACTGACCCGCGCATACCCTACGCAATTCCGCGTACCCCCTACGCTAAGTTGCGGGCGCCCAAGAAATCTTTGCGTATCCGTATTCATACGGATGTTTTTTTCATGGCGTTCGTGCTACCGTTTCGCGTGGCAAGAACACAAAATTCGTCTACAGACCGCCGCAGGCCAGACCTTCACCCCACCAGGCCGCCAATTCTAATCGGCTCGTCCGCGATTAGAATTCGCTGTAACTCACTGAAAACAAACGATCGGGGACAGTTCTAATCGGCTCAAAACAGGGGGGGCTGTGCACAGCACTTTAGAAAATTTCTCGTTAGTGCAGCGAAAGCGAATCGGCGGCGATTCGAGCCAGGGCAAGCACGCGCGAGGGGAGGATTCCGAGATACAGCGTTCCGGCGGCGGCGACGAAAAGTGCCACCGTCAGCGCCGGAGCCACGGCGGTGGGAACGTACTCCTTCGACGGCTCCCAGAAATACATCGCCACGATCACGCGCAAATAGTAATACGCACCGATGACGCTATTGATCGCCGCAATCACCACCAGCCACACGATGCGCGAGTCGAGCGCCGCCTGAAACGCGAAAAACTTTCCGAGGAAGCCGGCCGTCGCGGGCAATCCGAGCAGCGACAAAAGGAAAAGCGAGAAGCACGCGGCCAGCACAGGCTGCCGCATTCCAAGCCCCGCGTAATCCTGGATATCGAGCCGCTTCTCGCCGGTCTGGCCAAGATGCGCAAGGACAAGAAACGCTCCGACTTTCATGAGCGCGTAAGCCGCGAGATAAAACAGCACGGCGGCAATTCCGAATTCAGTCGAAGCAGCGAAAGCCACCAGGATGTAACCCGCATGCGCAATCGAAGAATAGGCCAGCATGCGCTTCACATTGGTCTGCGCGAGCGCGGCGAAATTGCCGATGCACATCGAAAGCACCGCCGAGATCCACACGGCCCAGAACCAAAAGCTCCCAGCGGAGCTGAACGAAGTGTAGAAGACGCGCAGCATCAGCGCGAATGTGGCGGCTTTGGGCCCCGACGCCAGCAGCGCCGTCACCGGCGTGGGCGCGCCTTCGTAAACGTCCGGCGCGTAAACCTGAAACGGCGCCGCCACGACTTTGAATCCCAGCCCCACGAAAATCATCGCCAGCCCGAGAATCCCGATCACCGGCAGCGCGGGCATGGCGGCGAAGGCCGATTGCACCGCGTCGATCTTCGTCGTGCCGGTGGCGCCGTACACCATAGCGATTCCGTAGAGGAAAAACGCCGTGGCGAAGGACCCGAGAATGAAATATTTGAGCGAAGCTTCGTTCGATGTGACCGCGCGCCGGCGGAAACCCGCGAGGATGTAACTCGAAATCGAGCTCATTTCGAGACCGATGAAGGCGGTCACAAGTTCGTTTGCGCCCGAGAGGATACCCATCCCCGCGGTGGCGAACAGCACCAGCGCGTAGTATTCGCCGCGCTGGATTCCTTCTTGGTCGAGATAGTGCAGAGACCCGAGGATGGCGAGCGCGGCGGCGCCGATCACAACCGCGTGCATGAAAATGCTGAACTGGTCCGTGTGAATCAACCCGCTATACGCCGGACCGGGATTCTGCGCCGTGAACCAGGTGGCTGCGAGCGCGGCAAGCGTTCCAATGAACGCGAAGATGCCGAGAGCCTTTTTTCCGCCGCCGCGCACGAACGGATCGAGCACCATAATCAGCGTGCCCACGGCGCACAAGACGATTTCCGGCCCGAGGCGCACGAGGTTCGTGATTTGCTCCGCCGGCATCTGGATCACGGCTGCACCCGGCGTTCCGCTGTCTTCGTAAGGGATCCGTCCGGCGCTCCGAAGGGGCGCGCAAAAGATTTTCCGCCGGGCGGCAGCGGCTGCGCGCCATATTCAAACGGCCGGCTGCTCCTCATCTGCTCCAGCACGTGGATGGTGGAAGCCTCCATCCGGCGCGTAAAGAGCGGGGAAGCAACGCCCATGAAGAGAATCACGATTGCGAGGGTTGTGAGGATGATGCGCTCGCGGCGCGAGGCATCCGCCAACGCGCGATTTTTCTCGAGAGTCACCTCGCCGAGGGCAACGCGTTGATACGCCCACAACAAATAGATGGCCGAGAGCACCGATCCCGAAGCGGCCCAGGCGCCCCAGGCGTGATGCCGCTCGAAAACGCCGATCAGAATCAGGAATTCACCCACGAAGCCGTTGAGCAGCGGCAGCGCGAGCGAAGAAAGGCAGATGAAAAGGAAGAACGACATCAGCACCGGCATCGGCGTGGCCAAGCCGCCGAACTCCTTGATCTCGTGCGTGTGCCGGCGGTCGTACAGCATGCCCACGGCGAGGAACAATGCGCCGGTCGAAACGCCGTGGTTCAACATCTGGTACACGGAGCCTTCGATCGAAATCGTATTGAACGCGAAAATTCCCAGGACCACAAATCCGAGATGGCTTACGGATGTGTAAGCGACCAGGCGCTTCAAATCGTGCTGCACGGTGGCGACCATCGCGCCATAGACGATGCCGATGATCGCAAGAACGGCGATCGTTCCCGCCATTTGGTGCGACGCTCGCGGGAAAAGCGCCAGGCAGAAGCGCAGAATCCCGTAAGTCCCGAGCTTCAGCATCACGCCGGCAAGAATCACGGAGCCGGCCGTGGGGGCTTCGGTGTGCGCGTCCGGAAGCCACGTGTGCAGGGGGAAGAGCGGAACCTTGATGGCAAACGCAAGAAAGAATGCGCTGAAGAGAAGCAGCTCGGTGGTCGGGCCAAGCACGATGTTTCCGGCGCGAAGCGCCTCCTGGATGGCGGGGAAATCGAATGTGCGCAGCGCCGGGTCCGTTGGATTGCTCAAGTTGTAGAGCCACAGGATGGCCACGAGCATCAGGATCGAGCCGAGCATCGTGTACAGAATGAATTTGATGGCCGCATAAATCCGGCGCTCGTGTCCCCAAATGCCGATCAGAAAATACATCGGAATCAGAGTCAGCTCCCAGAAAACGAAAAACAGAAAAAGATCGAGCGAGACGAAAACTCCGATCATCGCGGACTCGATCACCAGCAGCCCGATGAAAAATCCTTTCACTTTGTCCTGAATCGATTCCCACGAAGCCAGGATCGCGAGCGGCGTCAAAAAAGTGGTCAGGAGCACGAGGAAAAGACTGATGCCATCCACGCCGAGGTGATAGTGAATCCCTTTGCCGATCCATGCGTGAAATTCCGGGAACTGGTAATTCCGCTCGGCAATGTCGAAACCGCGAAGGAGAAAAAGCGAGATCACAAATTCCGCAAGCGACACTGCCAGCGCGATGCGCCGAATCCAGGCGTGGTCATCCGAGCGCAGAAGCAACAGTGCCGGCACGCCCAGCAGCGGGAGGAAGGTGATCACCGACAGCAGATGAGGCTGCATTTCCATGTCAGCGCACCATCCGGATCCAGATTACGACCAGCATTACGGTCACACCCACGGCGCCGATTACAACCCACGAAGCGTAGCTGCGCGCGTTGCCGGATTGAATTTCCCGGAGTTCGCCGCCCGCGCGGCGCGCCAGGTGTCCGGCGCCATTCACCGTGCCGTCAATCAGGCCTTCGTCCACCACGTGCCAGAGCACATTGGTCGAAAGCCACAAAAACGGGCGCACAATCACGGCCGCGTAAATTTCATCCACGTAGTATTTGTTCACCACCAGCGTGTAGAGCCCGTGCAGGCTCCGGGCAAGATTTGCCGGCGCTTCGGGCTTGCGAATGTACATCCACCACGCGACAAAAAACCCAATCAGCGCAACCAGGACTGCGGCTCCGGAAAGCTGGAGTTCGAGCGAGTGCAGCGCTTCTTCGGCCAGCTCCGGAGCAGGCGCAAGCTTATCCACTCCCGCAAACACGGGCTGAAGATAGCCGTGGAAAAAGTCCTGTCCGCCCCAGAACTTCGGCGCGGCAAACCATCCGCCGATTGTCGAGAGAATCGCCAGGATTACAAGCGGCGCGAGCATGTTCTTCGGCGATTCGTGGACATGGACAGTCTTCTCGTCGAACCGTGGCGATCCGAAGAAAGTCAGGAACACGAGGCGGAACATGTAGAAGGATGTGAGCACGGCGGCGATGAGACCGACGCCCCAAAGGATTTTGTTGGCGTAAGGCCCGGCGTAAGCGCTGAAGAGGATTTCGTCCTTGCTGAAGAATCCGGCGAACGGCGGAAATCCGGTGATGGCCAGCGTGGCGATTAGCATCGTCCAGAACGTGACCGGGATCTTTTTTCGCAGGCCGCCCATTTTCAGCATGTCCTGCTCGCCACCCATCGCATGAATCACGCTTCCGGCAGCGAGGAAGAGCAGGCCCTTGAAGAAGGCGTGCGTCATCAAGTGGAAAATTCCGGCGCCATAGGCGCCGACGCCGCAAGCGAGAAACATGTAGCCGAGTTGCGAGACGGTCGAATAGGCGAGAACTTTTTTGATGTCGCGCTGCGTCAAGCCGATGGTCGCCGAGTAAAGCGCGGTCGCCGCTCCGACGATCGCCACCGCCAGCATGGCGATGGGCGCGCGAGAGAAGAGCGGATTCATGCGCGCGACCATGTAAACGCCGGCCGTCACCATCGTGGCCGCGTGAATCAACGCGCTCACGGGCGTGGGGCCTTCCATGGCGTCTGGGAGCCAGACGTAGAGCGGAAGCTGCGCGGATTTTCCGATTGCGCCGGTGAACAGGAGAAGGCAAATCGAGGTCAAGATTCCGGCCTGCGCCATGCTTTCGGCGGGCATTCCGGCTGCCTTCCCGAAAATCACGCCAAAATCCACCGAGCCGAATGTCCAGAACAGAAGCAGGATGCCCACCGTGAAGCCGAAATCTCCCAGCCGCGTCACGATGAATGCTTTTTTCCCCGCATCCGCCGCGGATTTTTTCAGGAACCAGAACCCGATGAGCAGATAGCTGCACAGGCCCACGCCTTCCCATCCGACAAACATCACTACGATATTGGCGGCCATCACCAGCGTGAGCATGAAAAACATGAACAGATTCAAATAGCTGAAGAAGCGGTAGTAGCCGCCCTCATGCGCCATATAACCGGTGGAGTAAATGTGAATCAGCAGCCCGACGAACGAAACGGTGAGCAGCATCACGATGCTCAGCTGGTCGACCCGCAAAGAAAAATCGACGTGGAAAGTGCCGGCGGTTATCCAGGGAAAGTACGACTTGACCCAGGGAATCTGTTCGACGGGCAGCGCGGAAAATTCGCGGACGAGCTCCGCGACCGAGAGAAACGCCAGCGACACGGAGCCGACGCCGACCGCGTTGACCGCAGACTGCGGCCAGCGCTTGCCGAGCAGGCCATTGATGGCCGCGCCCGCCAGCGGCAGCGCGAGAACGATCCAGAGATGGTCAAGCAAAAGCATCAGAATTTTAGAAGGTTCACGCGCTCAATATTGAGCGACTGGCGATTCTGCGCGATGGTGATCACGATCGCCAGGCCCACCGCCGCTTCCGCCGCCGCGACAACTATGACAAAGAAAACAAAAACGAGCCCGTCGAGCTGGTTGTGCGCGCGGGCGAAGGCCACGAACGCCAGATTCACCGCGTTGAGCATCAGCTCGATGGCCATGAAAATCGTAATGATGTTGCGTTTGAAGACGAAGGCGATGACTCCCAGCCCGAAAAGAATCGCGCTGAGCACGAGGTAGTACGAGATGGGAACCGCGCTCATTCGTCCCCCTTCGCCAGCACCAGCGCTCCCAGGATGGCGATCAGAATCAAAATCGAGGTGGCTTCAAACGGAAACAGATAGTCGCGGAAGAGCATTTCGGAAAGGGCGCGCGTGGGAGCAGCGCCCATGCCACGCGCGGCGTGCAGCGCGGCGGTCATTCCCGCCGCCGGACGCGCCAGCCAATAGGCAAGCTCGATCAAAAGGAAACCGGCAAGGGGCAGGCCGGCATATTTCGCGAGCTTGCTCCAATCGGTGCGCTCTTCCACTCCCGCATTGAGAAGCATGATGACGAACACGAACAGAACCATAATGGCGCCGGCATACACGATGATCTGCACCGCCGCAATGAATTCGGCGCCGAGCAGAAGATACAGCACTGCCAGCGAGACCATCACCAGGATGAGTGAGAGCGCGCTGTGAATGGGTTCGCGCGCAACGATCAGCAGCACAGCGCCCGCAACGGCGATGCCCGCGAAAACGAAAAACAGAATGAACGGGACGCTCATCCGTGTCTTCCGAGCTGCGGCCAGATTATGACTAGACCCGTGACGAGCAGATTGACGAGCGAGACCGGCAGCAGCAGCTTCCAACCGAATGCCATCAACTGGTCATAGCGAAAGCGAGGCAGCGTGCCGCGCGTCCACACGTAAAAGAAAAGGAAGAATGCCACCTTGGCCAGAAACCAGAACGGCCCTTGAATTACCGGCATGACCGCCGGAATGAGGCACAGCACCCCGATTCCTGCGGCGAGCACCGTGACGACCGCCAGTTGAATGCGCGCGATTCCGCGCATGTTTACGGCCGTGTCGTAGGCAAGATAGGCGGCGCAGACCAGCAGGGCAGCGGCGGGAAGGTACTGCTGCCACGTCCAGCTTTCCGGGAACGGAGAGAGCCAGCCGCCAAAGAAGAGAATCGTGGCGAGACAGCACACGGTGACCATGTTCGCGTACTCGGCCATGAAGAACATTGCGAACTTGAAGCTCGAGTATTCGGTGTGGAAGCCGGCGACGAGTTCTGTCTCACCTTCCGGGAGATCAAAGGGGACACGGTTCGTTTCGGCAATCGCCGCAGTGGCATAGCAAAGAAAGCCGATAATTTGCGGGAACGCCCCGTGCCCGGCGCGAAACACATTCCAATGCCAGAACGCGCCGCGCTGACCTTCGATAATTTCATTGAAATTGAGCGAGCCCGCGACGAGCAGCACACCCACGACCGAAACGGTGAGCGAAACTTCGTAGCTGATCATCTGCGCCGAGCTGCGAAGTCCGCCGAGCAGCGGGTATTTGCTGTTGGACGACCAGCCTGCCAGGGCCACGCCGTACACGCCAATCGAAGTGATGGCGAATAGAAAAAGCAAGCCGATGTCCACATTGGCGATCACCAGCTGCGTGGGCTGGCCGAGAATGTGGATTGTCGCAGGCCCAAACGGAATCAGGGCGAGGGTCGTGATCGCGAGCGACAGTGCCAGCAGCGGCGCCAGGACGTAGACAAAACGGTCAGCGCCCGGGGGAGTCAGATCCTCTTTGAAAAGAAATTTCAGGCCGTCGGCGAGCGGCTGCAGCAATCCGTGCGCGCCCACGTAGTACGGGCCCCAGCGCGATTGGATGTGCGCAATGACCTTGCGCTCAAACCAGCTCAGGTACGCCAGGACCGTCAACACCAGCAACAGCAAGACGGCAATCTTGACTAGCGATACCACCAGGATTGGATGCTGGGCGATGAACTCCACGGCGTCTCTTTCGCCTCGCTTGTCGAAGTGAGCTTAGTGCAGTACCGCCCCAGGGTCCCGCTCGAGAACAGGAAATCCTGGGATGAGAAAACTGCGCCGGCGGGAACATCGTACGAAGGCTCCGCCGTCTTGCAGGAAGCTGCTGACGCCTCGATTCCGCCGGCGAGGAGGCTTGCGACCGAAAGATCGTAGCCGCTGACATGCTGGCGGATTTCGTCGAGCGCGGCTTCCGGGGTTCGCAACCGGATGGGCGCGCCGACTCCCAGCATGCTCAACTGATGCGAAATGATGCGGAGCAAATCAAAATCGCTGCGCGGCCCTTGCGGATCGATCGAACGATGCGCCAACTGCACTTCACCCGCGGTGTTTGTCAGCGTCCCGTCTTTTTCGTAGGTAGAGGCAGCGGGGAGAACCACGTCGGCGCGCGCCGCCGTTTCGGTCAGGAACATCTCATGCACTACGAGCAATTCCAGTCCGGCCAACCGATCCGGCTGCTGGATGCCGAATGTCTTCAGCGGATTTGCGCCGACCACATAGAGAGCTTTCAAACCGCCGGAAATCGCGCCATCCATCATCGCGCGCGCCGGGAGGCCCGGCGCCGCGGGAATTTCGCCGCCCCACAATTTGCTGAATCGCGCGCGCTCGGCCTCGTCTGAGAGCGGGGCATAACCGGGAAGCCGGTTGGGGAGCACACCAAAATCTGCGGCGCCACGCGAATTCGAGTAATCGCCGAGCGCCATATAGCGCGTCCGCCCGCCCAGGCGCGAGCCGAACTCAACCAGGGCTCGAATCGCGGCGCCCTGCACGTCCGCGCCGAACAGGATCACCACATCACTTTCCCGGGCGAGAGCGTCTTTGAGCTTCGCGAGCTGATCGGTTACTTGCGGGCTGAACGCACCTTCGCCGGTCAAAAGCCAATGGGCCGCACGGCCTTCCTGGCCTGTTTCGACTTCCACGACTTGCATCGCCTTGCGATGGATTTTGCTGGGCCGCCCATTGATCACGTAGAGGCGTGTGCCGTGGTGGCGCGCGCCGGTGCGAATCTGCCACGCCACAAGAGGATTCTGCTGCGTCACGTCATTGCCGATCAGCAGAACTGCGGTGGCCGAGTCGATATCCGCCATCCGAGCCAGCGAGTCGGCTGCTCTCGGCCCCAGCGCGGCAGCCAGCCCGGCGTAATCTGCAGTTCGGTGATGATCGATGTTGTTCGTGCCGAGGGTCGCGCGCGCAAATCGGCCCAGCAGGTAATTTTCTTCGTTGGTAGTCCGATTCGAGCCGATCACTCCGATCGCCGCCGGCCCATGGGCATCGCCCACCTGCTTGAGTCGCCGGGCCACCGCCTCAAATGCATCCTCCCAACTTGCGGGCTCGAGCTTGCCGTCGCGGCGGACAAGCGGCTGGCGGATGCGCTCGGCGTGATGTGTAAAGTCAAATCCGAAGCGCCCCTTGGCGCAAAGGAATTCGCCGTTGATGCCTGAATGATCGCGATTATTCGCGCGCAGGATCTCGTTGTTGCGAAGGCTGAGCGTGGTCTTGCATCCGTTCGAGCAATGAGCGCAGGGATTGGGGACGTATGTCATTTCCCACGGGCGCGTGTGGTAGCGGTAAGTGCCGCTGGTGAGCGCTCCCACGGGGCAAATATCGATGCACATCCCGCACTCTTCGCAAGCGAGTCCGCCGGAATGATTCGGCAAGATGACGGAATGTACGCCGCGCGCAGCCACACCCAGCGCCTTCACGTCCATGCCCTCATCGCAAACGCGCACGCAACGGAAACAGAGAATGCAGCGCGGCGCATCGTAATAAACCAGCGGAGACCATTTCTCCTCGGGATAATGCAGCTTCTCTTCGGCGAAGCGGCTGTGGTCGAGCCCGTAGTGAAAGGTCATGTCCTGCAATTCACACTCGCCGCCTTTGTCGCACACCGGGCAATCGAGCGGATGATTCGACAGCAGGAATTCCAGCATATCCTTGCGGGCTTTGTGCACCTGCGGCGTATCGGTTTTCACCACCATGCCTTCGACCGCAATCAGAGTGCAGGCGGTCTGAAGCTTCGGCGCCTTTTCGACCTCGACCAAACACATGCGGCACGCGGCTTGCAGTGAAAGCCCCGGGTAGTAGCAGAACGACGGAACTTCGATGCCTTCGCGCTTGGCCGCTTCGATCACGAGCGTTCCCGCCGGGGCAGTGACTTTCTGCCCGTTGAGCGAAAACGTAATTTGTTTCGTTTCCGGCATGTTCACTTACACAGTCCCGGCGATCATTTCCGCCGGCTTGTAGGCGCACTTTCCCTGCAAATGATCCTCAAATTCGTTCCGCCACTTTTTCACGATGCTGATCGTGGGCATGGCCGCGGCGTCGCCGAGCGGGCAAAACGTCCGTCCCAGCATGTTCTGCGCCAGCTCGCCGATCAGCGGAATATCTTCGTCGCGGCCGCCGCCCTCGTGGAAACGGTCGAGCATTTTTTGCAGCCAGGCTGTTCCTTCGCGGCAGGGAATGCACCAGCCGCAGGATTCGTGCGCGTAGAAGTGCATGATCCGCCGCGCCACGTCCACCATGCATGTGTCTTCGTCGATCACAACGGTGCCGCCCGAGCCGAGCATCGAGCCGGCCTTGGCGACCGAATCGAAATCGAGCGCAAGATCGATTTCGTTGGCCGCAAGGAGGGGACATGAGCTGCCACCAGGAATCACGGCCTTGAGCTTCTTGCCGTCGCGCACGCCGCCGGCTACCTCTTCAATCAGCCGCTTCAAGTTGAAGCCCATCGGCAACTCGTAAATTCCCGGCCGGTTCACGTGGCCGGAAATTGAGTAGAGCCTGGTGCCGCCGTTTTTGGGAGAGCCGAGAGCTGCATACCATTCCCCGCCGCGCAGAATGATTGCTGGCACGGAACTCAATGTCTCCGCGTTGTTGATCACCGTGGGACAGCCGTAGAGCCCGACGACCGCGGGAAAGGGAGGGCGGATGCGCGGGTAGCCGCGCTTGCCTTCGAGCGATTCCATGAGCGCCGATTCTTCGCCGCATTCGTAGGCGCCCGCCCCGGTGTGCGATGCCAGGTCGAAATCGAATCCGCTGCCCAGAATATTTTTTCCGAGGTAGCCTCGCGCGTAGGCTTCGGAAATGGCCGCTTCCAGTATGTCGATGATGTAGCGGTACTCGCCCCGCACGTAGATGTACCCGCGATTCGCTCCCACGGCGCGCCCGGCGATCACCATTCCCTCAATCAACTGGTGCGGGTCCATCTCCATCAGCGGCCGGTCTTTGCTCGTGCCCGGCTCGCTTTCATCCGCATTCGCGATCACGTACTTCGGCTTGGCGGTATCTTTCGGAACGAAGCTCCACTTCATTCCGGCGGGGAATCCCGCTCCCCCGCGGCCGCGCAGATTGGATTTTTTCACTTCTTCGGTGATTTGGTCCGGCGTCATCTGCTTGAGCGCCTTTTCGAGCGCCTGATATCCGTCATGCTGGAGATACACATCGAGCTTGTACGAATTGGCAATTCCGAAGCGCCGGCTGATGACTGGAACCTCGGCGGGGTGCCGCTCGTGGAGGGCGCCCGAAATCACGGGCACCGGCTTCGGCTTGCGCCCCTCTTGCAATTGCTCGAAGAGCGCGTCCACTTTATCGGGATCGAGATTTTCGAAATAGTCGTAGTTCACCTGCATCGCCGGCGCGCCCGTGCAGGCGCCGATGCATTCCACCTCTTCCAGCGAAAAAGTTCCGGTCGGCGACACTTCCTTATTGCCGATGCCCAGCCGCTTCTCGACGTGTCGAAGCAGCTCGTTGCCGCCGCGGAGCATGCAGGAGATATTGGTGCACACCTGGATGTGGTAGCGGCCGGCGGGTTTGCGCCGAAGCATCGAGTAGTACTCGAGGGTTTCGGTCACCTGAACGATGTTCAGGTCCAGCCGCCTGGCGATTTCTTCGAGCAGGGTGTCGCTCAAAAACCCGTAATGATCCTGGGCATACAGCATCATGGGAACCAGCGCCGAGCGCTTCACAGGATAGCGCCCGAGCAGTTCGGTAAACTTCGCTTCGAGTAGCGGCGGCAGTTGCATAGTCCGGTGGCGCTGAGAAAAATCTAGCGGTCCACTTCTCCCAGGACGATATCGGTGGTGCCGATGCAGGCGACGACGTCGGCAATCAGCCGCCCTTCGCACAGTTTCGGCAGGGTTTGCAGGTTGATGAACGATGGCGCTCGGACTTTGACGCGGTAAGGTTTTGCCGAACCGTCGCTTGAGACGAAAAATCCCAGCTCGCCCCGCGGCGATTCCACCACCTGGTACACCTCGCCCGGCGGCGCGGCAAAACCCTCCGTATAGATTTTGAAATGGTAAATCAGGCCTTCGATCGAGGTTTTCATTTCCTCCCGCGAAGGGGGAACGATTCCCGGAGCAGCGGCCTTGATGGGTCCTTCGGCAGGAACTTTTTCCATCGCCTGGCGGACGATTTTGATGCTCTCGCGAATTTCGGCGACGCGCACCTGATACCGCGCGTAACAATCTCCCGCCGTTTGCGTTTTCACTTCGAAATCGAATTCGTCGTAGCTCGAATAGGGAAACGTTTTGCGGACATCGTACGCCACGCCGCTCCCGCGCAGCATCGGCCCGGAAGCGCCCAGGGCGATCGCATCGGCGGCGCTCAGCACTCCGATGCCTTTGGTGCGGCCGAGCCAGATGCGATTGTGGGTGAGCAAATCCTCATATTCGTCCACGTGCCCGGGGAGGGAATCGATCACGCGGCGGACTTGATCGAGCCAGCCGGGAGGAGGTTCGAGCGCCAGGCCGCCGATGCGGAAGTAGCTGGTCATCATCCGCTGGCCGGAGACGTATTCGAAAATCTTCATGATTTCTTCGCGCTCGCGGAAGGTGTAAAGGAACACGGACATCGCGCCCAGATCGATGGCGTGCGTCCCGAGCCACACCAGGTGCGAGGCAATGCGCGTCAGCTCCGCCAGCAGCACGCGGATGTACTGCGCCCGCTTGGGGATCTCGAGTCCGAGCAGCTTTTCCACCGCGAGGCAATAGCACAAGTTGTTCGAGAGCGGCGCAAGGTAGTCGAGGCGGTCGGTAAGTGTGATGGCTTGCGAGTACGTCTTCGATTCGCAGCTTTTTTCAATTCCCGTGTGCAGATAGCCGATCACGGGCGCCGCCTTGACGACGATTTCTCCTTCGAGTTCGAGAAGCACGCGCAGGACGCCGTGCGTGGACGGGTGCTGCGGTCCCATATTGAGCACCATCGTGCTCGTGGTGCCGGCGGGCGTCTCGACAGTGGTCGTCATGCTAGCGGTACCCCTCCACGGGGTAGTCCTTTCGCAGCGGAAAACCTTCCCAATCGTCGGGCATTAAAATCCGCGAAAGATTGGGATGGCCTTCGAAGCGGATGCCGAACAGATCGAAGTTTTCGCGTTCGTGCCAATTCGCGGTTGGCCAAATCGAGGTCACCGATGCGACCGACGGATCCGCGCCTTGAATGCGGACTTTCAGCCGCAGCCGGTCCCGCCGGTCGAGTGACACCAGGTGGTAATTCACCTCGAAGCGCGGCTCCAGCGGAAAGCGATCGACCGTCGTGATGTCGGAAAGGTACGAGAAACCCAGCGACTCCTCACCCGCCAAGTACTCGGCTGCCCGCCGGAGGTGCTCCTGCGGCACGACAACGGTCGTTTCCCCGCGAAACTCGATCACTTCCGCAACGGCCTGGGCGTCCCACTCCCGGAGTTTATGCACTACCGGATTTTTTTCGGGCGCTTCAGATTGCACAGTGAATTCGTTTCCGGAGGGCGATCAGCGGTTCCAGTCGAGCGCGCCCTTCTTCCAGAGGAATATGTAACCGGCCAGCAGGATTATAATGTACAGCACCATCTCCACAAAGCCGAACACGCCCAGGCTGCGGTACACCAGCGCCCAGGGGTAAAGAAAGATCGCCTCGATGTCGAACAGGATGAAAAGCAACCCAACCATGTAGAACTGCACGTAGATGGGCTGCCGCGCATCTCCCGTAGGTTCGATTCCGCACTCGTAAGGCTGGTCCTTGGTTCGCGAGGGCTTGTGCCGCCCCACGATGGCCGATACCGCGATGATCGCTCCCGATAGGCCCGCGGCGAGCAAAAACATC